>Ga0180222_1002699_pt1 | contig 13483 bp, 8 predicted proteins | sample eDN5th37CKraftOP_FD_151336 | JGI IMG/M metagenome (GOLD analysis project Ga0180222, IMG submission 151336) | Enriched Organic Plus compost microbial communities from Emeryville, California, USA - eDNA 5th pass 37_C Kraft OP (version 2) (version 2) ... | reverse complement strand
CGATCGACGAAATATTCGCCCTGATAAGCCATGCGGTGCTGCACCGCGATGCCGCCGCCAAGCGCGGCGATGCGATCGATATTGCGCTCGCTGATCGTCTCGGCATGGTCGAAGAACCAGTGGATGCCGTCAAACGGAACATCCTTGCTGACTCTCTCGAACACGTCGAGCGCGCGGCCGATCGTCTCGTCATAAGTCGCATGCAGACGCCATGGCCACCTGTTCTCGGCAAGCAGGCGGACGACGGGCTCGAGATCGCTCTCCATGTTGGGCGGCATATCGGGTCGCTCGACGCGGAAGTCCTCGAAGTCGGCGGCGGAATAGACCAGCATCTCGCCAGCGCCGTTGTGGCGATAGGTGTCGTCGCCCTGGCCGGGGCTCACTGTCTTCACCCAGCCCGAGAAGTCGGCAAGCTCCTCCTTGGGCTTTTGCGTGAAGAGATTGTAGCTGATGCGGACCGTCATCAAGCCCTCGTCATGCAGCTTGGCGATCACCTCATAGTCGTCGGGATAGTTCTGATATCCGCCGCCCGCATCGATCACGCTGGTGATGCCGAGGCTGTTCACTTCGCGCATGAAATGCCGCGTCGAGTTGAGCTGATAGTCGAGCGGAAGCTTGGGCCCCTTGGCGAGCGTCGCATAGAGGATCGTGGCGTTGGGCTGGGCGAGCAGCAGGCCGGTGGGATTGCCGGCGGCGTCACGCACGATCTCGCCGCCCGGCGGATTGGGCGTGTCCTTGGTATAGCCGACCGCCCGCAACGCAGCGGCATTCAACAGCGCACGATCATAGAGGTGGAGAATGAACACCGGCGTGTCCGGCGCGACGGCATTCAGCTCGTCGAGCGTCGGCAGCCGCTTCTCGGCAAACTGATGCTCGGTGAAGCCGCCGACCACGCGCACCCATTGCGGCGAGGGCGTGCGCGCCACCTGTGCCCTCAGCATGGCCATCGCGTCGGCAAGGCTGGGCACGCCGTCCCAGCGCAACTCCATATTATAGTTGAGGCCGCCGCGGATGATATGCGTGTGACTGTCGATCAGGCCGGGAATGGCGCGCCGGCCCTTCAGATCGATGACGGTGGCTTGCGGTGCGGCGGCGCGCACTTCGGCCTCGGCGCCGACGGCGAGGAATGTGCCGTCACGGATGGCGATGGCTTCGGCGGTGGGGTTCTCGCGATCGAGCGTTGTGACCTTGGCATTGACAAGGATCAGATCGGTAGCAGGCATGGGAATCTCCTCGGCACGGCCCGGAAGGGAATAGGCGAACGCACTCGCCGCGACGCCCGCGAGCGTCTGGCGACGCGTAACGCGGCTCATGCTAAGTCCTTTTCTTTGTTGTCGGGCAGCACGCCCAACACATGCTCGGCGCACTCGTTCTTGACGAAAGCGACGACCTCCTGCCGCGAAAGAAGGCGCTTGGCGATCGGCAGGATCTGTTCACCGAACAGGATGCCGAGCAGGCCGACGAGCGCCACCAACGGCGGCGCGGGCGAGCGGACACCCATCAGACTGTATATGAAACCGACCAGAAGGCCGGCGCCGAGCGAGATCAGATAGATTTTCACGAGGCACCTCCCTGGAAGATATGTGTCGAGGCGGCGGGCTTCGGCCCGCCACCTCGCTCAACGATCAATGGCCGCCTTCGGACGCACCGAACATCATCTTGGCATAGGAGATACCGATGCCATAGGCGCCGCCCAGCTTGCTCGCGATGCCCGTGGTGAGGGCATAGGTCTCGGCCCGCGCCCAGTCGCGCTGCAGCTCGAGGAGATACTGGAGGGACGTCATCGGCCGCACACCGGCCTGGATCATGCGGGCGACCGCGCGTTCATGCGCTTCGTCGGAGACGTCACCGCAAGCGTCGGTGATGACATAGACCTCATAGCCCTGGTCGATAGCCGAAAGCGTGGGCCCGACGATGCACACCGAGGTCCAGAGGCCCGCGAACACGAGCCGATCCTTGCCGATCCTGTTCACCTCGGCGATCACCGCCGGGTCTTCCCAGGTGTTCATCGAGGTGCGGTCAAGCATCACCTGATTGCCGAATGGCTCGACCACTTCGGAGAACATCGGCCCGGAGAAGCTCTTCTCGGCGACGGTGGTGAGGATTGTCGGAACCTTGAAGCCCGCCGCAGCAGCCGAGATCAGGCCTGCATTGTTGCGCAGGACTTCCGGCGCGATCGACTTGGTGGCGAACGCCATCTGCGATTGGTAATCGATCAGGATCAGGGCATGGTCGGTAGGGCTGAGCAGAGTCTTGCCGGGTGTCGGAGTGGCTGTGATGCTCATGAACGGTCTCCTGCTAGAGCGTTGCGGCATTGTCGTGACCCGTAAGGTCCGCTGCCGTCCGAGCCTCTACGCTCACCCGACCTCCTCAAACAGTTGGATAATATCCGGCTTGGAATTCGATTATCTGGAAAAGTTTCCGGATTTGCTGCCGGTTGCATGATCGACAAGGCTGCACGCGCCCATGGTGAACGGGATACGAGGGGCATCGTGCAGCGTGCGGCGTCAAGATCCGGCTCGCCCGGCGCCGCGACAAGGAACGGCCCGTGCGACGCTGGGCATCCTTTGTATTGGGGCAGCTGGCGGCCATGGCGCTCGCGGTCCCTGCCGTGCATGAAGGCATGTTGGTCGCACTATGGCTCGCACTCATACTCCTCGCGCTTGCAGGGGCGATGGCGAGCCGTGATGCGGGTGTGCGGGCTCGTGGCAGCGGTCGCGTCCACATCGTCGCACGTCAATCTTTCCAGTGTGGACGTTCGGCCGCTCGGCGCGACGCCCAAAAGCGGCCATTCGCGCGAAAAAGATAGTTACGCGGTCTCGTACAGACGAGAGAATGGAGCGTATATGAGAGAAGGCGACTATGGATTGCCAGTTTCCTGCGCTTCGGCCTGAATCAGCACCACCAATGGATTGCCGAAGGTCAGTGTGAAGCTCGCGCCGCCATCGGGATCATTTGTTGCACTCACTCCGATTCCGGAAGCTTCGGCAAACCCTTTGACGATCGCAAGGCCAAGGCCGCTCCCGCCGCGCCGGTCTCCACCCTTGCCCTGTGCGAATGTCTCGAATATCGCCGCTTCGGTCCCCGGTTCCAGGCCCGGCCCCTGATCCCGCACCGTCAGCAGGATGGCATCGCTCGTGCGCCGCGCTGCTATCGTGATCGGCCCGTCGGTTCCGCCATGCTGAACCGCGTTGGCCAGCAGGTTGATGAGGATATGGTGCAGCAGGCGGGCATCTGCCCGGACCAAGGGCAGGTCGGCGGGTACCTGGAAGTCGATATGATGGCCGCGCAGCATATCCTTGAGATCGTGAACGGCACCAGCGACGGCATCGGTCAGGTCGATCGGCTCAGGCGCGAGATTCAACGCACCGGCATCGAGACGGACCATATCGACCAGATTGTCGAGGAACCGCCGCAGCCTCGCCAGTTCCGCGCGGGCGAGCGGCAGCGAGGCGGCATCGGGATGCTCGACCCCGATCGCTTCGATCGCGCCGGTGACGCCGGTGAGCGGTGTCCGCAGATCATGGCCGATGGACGACAGCAGGGCGGCGCGCAACCGGTCGCGTTCCTTGAGCACCGAAATGCTGCGCATCTCATCTTCCAGATGCAGCCGTTCGTGGGCGAGTGCCGCCTGACCGACCAGCGTCGAGAGCAGCACGGCCCGGTCGGCGGGCACCGGATCGCGGCCATCGCCGCGCGCCACGCCGAGGACGGCAAGCACTCCGAGGGAGGTCTTGAGCGGATGAAATTGCCAATCCGCCACCGGCAGCGTGGCGCTGCCCGAGCCGGCCAGTTCGCCGCGAGTCCAGGCCCAATCGGCGGCCGCCTGATCCAGGGGGCTTAGGGTTGCATCCGCCGGCTTGGCGGCGACGGGGCGCAGCTTCCCGTTCCGCTCGGCAAGAAGCACAGAGCGGACTTCCAGCAACCGGGAAACTTCTTCGCACACAGCCTCCGCGGTCGCCGCGCGATCCGAAGCGCGAGCCAAGGTTTGGGAGAAGGCCGCCAGCGCTGCGCTTTCCTGAGCGCTGCGCACGCCCAGCCTCGCCCTTGTCCGCAACCGGCCGGCCAGATTGCTGGAAAAGGCGGCAACGCCGGTCAGGATCAGCATGGTCAGGACGCTTTGCGGGTCCGCGATCGTGAACGTCCAGGTCGGCGCGAGAAAGAAGAAATTGAATGCGAGTGCGGCGGCGAGACTCGCGACCAGCCCCGGCCGCAAGCCATAGAGGCTGGCGGCGATGATGACCGGAACGAGATAGAGGAGATCGACCGCGCCGGTGCCGATCCAGGGCTGCGCGAGCACGGCCAGCAGCGTCGTGCCCGCGACCATCAGCGCGATAGCGGCATAGCTGCGGGGATGCCCCCAACCCCTGAGCAGCGTTCGCACCGGATCGGATGACGTCTCGCCTTCCGCCACCGAAGGGATGACATGCACGGCGACGCCCTGCGCGCCTTTGACGAGCGCATCGACCACCGATCCGTGGCGGAACTCGAACCACCAACTGCGCTGCGACTTCCCGATCACGACCTGGGTTGCGCGCATCCCCTCGATCTGGCTGCGCAGGCCGGCGACGACGGTTTCCGCGGGCACGGTCGCAATCGTGGCGCCCAGCGTCGCCGCCAGCGCGAGCGAGGCCGCGACGCGCCGCTTTGCCGCTTCATCGAAACCCTCGCTGCGCGGCGTTTCGATATGCACGGCCATCCAGGGCGCGCGCAGCGCATCGGCAAGCCGCTTGGCGGTCCTGACCAGCATATCCGATCCAGGCTGCTCGCTGACGGCGACGAGGATGCGATCACCTGCGCCGAAGGTGCCGGGCAACGCCGTGGCCTCCAGTTCCTGCAACATCTGGCGATCGACGCTGAGCGCCGCGCGTCGAAGCGCCATCTCGCGCAGCGCGGACAGGTTCGGCTTGGAGAAGAAATGGCCCAGCGCGCGGGAAGCCTCTTGCGGCACATAGACCTTGCCTTCTTTCAGCCGGTCGATCAGCTCGTCGGGCGGCAGATCGACCACCATGATCTCGGCATTCTCGAATACGCTGTCGGGCACGGTTTCGCGCACACGGACGCGCGTGAAGCTGGCCACCACATCGTTGAGGCTTTCGACGTGCTGGATATTGAGCGTGGTGTAAACGTCGATGCCCGCGTCCAGCAGTTCCTCGACGTCCTGCCATCTCTTGGGGTGGCGGCTCCCCTCGACATTGGTGTGGGCATATTCGTCCACCAATGCCAGCGACGGTGCGCGGGCGAGCACCGCGTCCAGGTCCATTTCAGTCAGGGTACGGCCGTGATATTCGACGTTGCGGCGAGGGATGACCTCGAAAGGCTCCAGCAGCACTTCAGTCTCAGCCCGACCATGCGTTTCGACCACCGCCACCACTATATCGACGCCTTCACGCAAAAGGGCTGCGCCTTCGGTCAACATCGCAAAGGTCTTGCCGACGCCGGGGGCGGCGCCGAGAAATATCTTGAGCTGCCCGCGCTCTTCACGCCGGGCCTGGCGCAGCAGGGCATCCGGCGAAGGTCGTTTCTCGTTGGCGGCATGATCGGACATGACCAAGTGCTTACGCTCGCTTGCTTCCCCGCACCATGCACGACCCGTTCAACTTAATGCGGATTTAATGCGCAGGCCCGTTTTCGCCCGCGAAACTTAATCCGCGTGAGGCGTAGGCACCGGGCGACGGCGGCCCGACTCCACGGCTCCGCCACCCGAGGATTACCCCATGTCCGATCTATTGTGGCTTGGACTGCTCGCCGGGCTGTTCGCCCTGACGCTCGCCTACGCCAAACTCTGTGACGAGGCGTGAGGACCATGCCGTCATCCCTCCTCATCGCCGGCATCGTTGCCCTCGCCCTCCTCCTCTACCTCGTTGTCGTGCTCCTGCGGCCCGAGCGCTTCTGACCGGAGCCATAAACCATGACCATAGCAGGCTGGGCACTGATCCTGCTCTTCACCATCGTCACTTTCGCGCTGGCCAAGCCGATGGGGCTTTGGCTCTTCGCGCTCTATGAGGGGCGCACGACGCCGCTGCATCGGCTGCTCGGTCCGGTGGAGCGCGGCTTATATCGGCTTTCGGGGATCGACCCCGCCGAGGAACAGGGATGGCGGCGCTACGCCGTCCACATGCTGCTGTTCAACCTCGCCCTGCTGTTGTTCACCTATGCCGTGCTGCGCCTCCAGGGCGTGCTGCCGATCAATCCGCGCGGTTTTCCGGGCGTGGGCGCGGACGGTGCGTTCAACACCGCCGTCAGCTTCGCCACCAACACCAACTGGCAATGGTATTCGGGCGAAACGACGCTCTCGAACCTCAGCCAGATGCTTGGCCTCACCATCCACAATTTCCTGTCGGCGGCGACGGGCATCGCCATTGCCTTCGCGCTGTTCCGGGGCTTCGCGCGGCGTGAAGCGAAGGGAGTCGGCAATTTCTGGGCGGATGTCACGCGGATCACCCTGTACCTGCTGCTGCCGCTTTGCGTCATCTATGCGCTGTTCCTGATCGCCAGCGGCGTGCCGCAGACGCTTGCCGGATCGGTGGACGCGACGACGCTGGAAGGCGCGCGGCAGACCATCGCCCTGGGCCCAGTCGCCAGTCAGGAAGCGATCAAGATGCTCGGCACCAACGGTGGGGGCTTCTTCAACGCCAACAGCGCGCATCCGTTCGAGAACCCCACGGCGCTTACCAATCTCGTGCAGATGCTTTCGATCTTCGCGATCGGCGTCGGCCTCGCCTACACCTTCGGCAAGGCGGTCAAGGACACGCGGCAAGGCTGGACGATCCTCGCCGCGATGGCGGTTCTGTTCCTTGCCGGCGTTTCCGTCGCCTATTGGCAGGAAGCTGCTGGCAACCCGGTCCTACACCAGCTCGGCATCGCGGGCGGCAATATGGAGGGCAAGGAGGTTCGTTTCGGCATCGCCGCCTCCGCTCTGTTCGCCGTCATCACCACGGCCGCCTCCTGCGGCGCGGTCAACGCCATGCATGACAGTTTCACCGCGCTGGGCGGGATGATCCCGTTGTTCAACATCCAGCTCGGCGAGGTGGTGGTCGGCGGCGTCGGCGCGGGCATCTACGGCTTCCTGCTCTTCGCCATCCTCGCGGTTTTCGTGGCCGGTCTCATGGTTGGCCGCACGCCCGAATATGTCGGCAAGAAGATCGAGGCGCGCGAGGTCAAGCTGGCGGTGCTGGCGATCGCCGTGCTGCCGCTCTGCATCCTGGGACTGACCGCGCTGTCCGCCGTGCTGCCGGCCGGTCTCGCCGGGCCGCTCAACAAGGGGCCGCACGGCTTTTCCGAGATCCTCTATGCCTATGCCTCGGGCACGGGAAACAACGGATCGGCTTTCGCTGGCCTGACGGCGGGCACGCCCTTTTACAACGGACTGATCGGCGTCGCCATGTGGCTGGGGCGCTTCTTCGTGATCGTGCCGGTGCTGGCCATCGCCGGCAGCCTCGCCGCCAAGCGCTACACGCCGGCGACCAGCGGCTCCTTCCCCACGACGGGCGGCCTGTGGGTCGGCTTGCTGGTCGGCATCGTCCTGATCCTGGGCGGCCTCACCTTCCTGCCCAGCCTCGCCCTCGGTCCCGTCGCCGATCATCTGGCGATGATCGAGGGCCAGCTTTTCTAACGGACACAGACATGAACGCTCCTTCTTCCATGTTCAGCGCTACGCTGGTCCTGCCCGCGATCCGGGATGCCTTCGGCAAGCTGAATCCGCGCGAGTTGATCCGCAATCCGGTGATGTTCGTGACCGCCTGCGTCGCGGCGTTGCTCACGCTGCTTCTGGTGCTGGGCGAGCCTGGCTTGCCGCTCGGCTTCCAGCTCCAGCTCATTGTCTGGCTCTGGCTGACCGTGCTGTTCGGCACCTTTGCCGAAGCACTGGCCGAGGGCCGGGGCCGCGCGCAGGCCGCTTCGCTCCGGGCCACCAAGGCCGAGCTGAAGGCGAAGCTGATGCTGGGTGTTGGCGATACCTATGAGGTCGTTCCCGCCAGCCGGCTTGAAAAGGGCGAGATCGTGCTGGTCGAGACAGGCGATTTGATCCCCGCCGACGGCGAGGTGATCGAAGGCGTCGCCAGCGTCAACGAGGCAGCGATCACCGGTGAGAGCGCGCCCGTCATCCGCGAGGCGGGCGGCGACCGATCGGCCGTGACGGCGGGCACGCGCGTCATTTCCGACCGGATCAAGGTTCGCGTCACCGCCGAGCCGGGCCAAGGCTTCCTCGACCGGATGATCGCGCTGGTCGAAGGCGCGGAGCGCCGCAAGACACCGAACGAGGTGGCACTCACCATCCTGCTGGTCGGCCTCACCATCATCTTCCTGATCGCCGTGGCGACGATACCGGGCTTTGCCGCCTATGCGGGAGGCATGGTGCCGGTGGCGCTGCTCGCCGCGCTGCTCATCACGCTGATCCCAACGACCATCGCGGCGCTGCTTTCCGCCATCGGCATCGCGGGCATGGACCGGCTCGTGCGCTTCAATGTGCTCGCCAAATCCGGCCGCGCGGTCGAGGCGGCGGGCGACGTGGACGTGCTGCTGCTCGACAAGACCGGCACCATCACGATCGGCGACCGGCAAGCGAGCGAGTTCCGGCCGCTCGCGGGTGTGAATGTGGATACGCTCGCCGAAGCGGCGCTGCTGTCCAGCCTCGCCGACGAGACACCGGAAGGGCGCTCGATCGTGGCGCTGGCGCGGGAGCGTCATGCCGTTCGCGTCACCACGCTGGCCACCGGGTCGGAGGTCATCCCCTTTTCTGCGCAGACCCGGCTTTCGGGCGTTCGCGTGGCGAGCACGCTGATCCAGAAGGGCGCGGTCGATTCCGTCCTGAAAGCGCATGAGCAGCCAGAGGACAGCCCCGCCGTCCGCGAATTGATGCATATCACCGACGAGATCGCACGGGGCGGCGGCACGCCGCTCGCCGTGGTCCGGGAAGGAAAGCTGCTCGGCGCGATCCATCTGAAAGACGTGGTGAAAGCGGGCATCCGCGAGCGCTTCGGCGAGCTGCGCAAGATGGGTATCCGCACGGTGATGATCACCGGGGACAACCCGTTGACCGCCGCCGCCATCGCGGCCGAGGCGGGTGTGGATGATTTTCTCGCCCAGGCCACGCCTGAGGACAAGCTGGCGCTGATCCGGCGCGAACAGGCGGAGGGCAGGCTGGTCGCCATGTGCGGCGACGGCACCAACGACGCGCCCGCGCTCGCCCAGGCCGATGTCGGCGTGGCGATGAACACCGGCACACAGGCAGCGCGCGAAGCGGGCAACATGGTCGATCTCGACAGCGACCCCACCAAGCTGATCGAGATTGTCGGCCTCGGCAAGCAGCTGCTGATGACGCGCGGCGCGCTCACTACCTTCTCGGTTGCCAACGATGTCGCCAAATATTTCGCGATCATCCCGGCGATCTTCATCGCGCTCTATCCGGGCCTTGGCGTGCTCAACGTGATGGGGCTGGCGACGCCGCGAAGCGCAGTGCTCTCCGCGATCATCTTCAACGCGCTCATCATTCCGCTGCTGGTGCCGCTCGCGTTGAAGGGCGTGCGCTATCGGCCGATGGCAGCGGGGCCGCTGCTCGCGCGCAATCTCTCCATCTACGGCCTCGGCGGCCTGGTCGCGCCGTTCATCGGCATCAAGCTGATCGACCTTGCCGTGTCCGGCCTCCATCTCGCTTGAGGACAAGTTCCCATGTTTTCCGACCTTCGTTCCGCATTGCGCCCCGCGCTGGTGCTGACCTTACTCTTCGCGCTGCTGCTGGGCTTGGCCTATCCCTTGGCGCTCACCGGCATCGGCCAGGTGCTTTTCCCCTCTCAGGCAAACGGCAGTCTGGTCCGCGAAGGCGACCGGATTATCGGCTCCGCGCTCATCGGACAGATCTTTGCCAGCGACCGCTATTTCCACGGGCGGCCCTCCGCTGCCGGTGCGAGCGGCTATGACGCCGCCGCCTCCGCAGGGTCCAATCTCGGCCCCGCCAGCAAGGCGCTGGCCGAGCGTGTCCGCAATGACGCGCAAGCTCTTGCCGCCCTCGCACCGGGTCGCCCCGTCCCACCCGATCTGGTGACGACCTCCGCCTCGGGGCTTGATCCCCATATCAGCCCCGAGGCGGCCTTGTATCAGGTCGATCGCGTCGCCATGGTGCGGGGCTTGCCAGCCGAACGGGTGCGCGCGTTGGTCCGGGCGCGGATCGAATACCCTCTTCTGGGCTTCATCGGCGAGCCTCGCGTCAATCTTCTCGCGCTCAATCGCGCGCTCGACCGGGAGACGAAGGGCAACTAATCTCAGGCTATGGCGTCGGTCGCGAAAATCCTGATTGTCGAAGATGATGCCCATATCCGGCGGCTGTTGCGCGCGGCGGTCCAGCGCGCCGGTCACGGCGTCGTGGAGGCGACGAATGCGCGCGAGGGCCTTTCATTGCTGGACATCGAGAAGCCCGATGTCGTGCTGCTCGATCTTGGCCTTCCCGATCGTGACGGGCTGGAATTGATCCAGCCGATCCGCAGCCGGTCAAGCGCGACGCTGATTGTCGTTTCGGCACGGGAGGACACGATGGAGAAGGTGGCGGCCCTCGATCTTGGCGCGGACGACTATCTGACCAAGCCTTTCGACACGGAGGAACTGCTGGCCCGTATCCGCACGGCCATGCGCCATCGCACGCCCGACCAGGAGACGGAGCGCGTGATGGAGACGGGCGACGTGCGGATCGACCTCGAGCATCGCCGGGTCACGCGCGACGGCCAGGATGTTCATCTTACGCCCAAGGAATATGGTGTGCTCGCCGAACTGAGCCGGCGCCCCGATCGGGTCGTGAGCCACGCGCAACTGCTCCGCGCGGTATGGGGTGCCGCACAGGAGGATCGCGTCGATTATCTCCGCATTGCGGTGCGCGGCCTGCGCCAGAAGCTGGAAAAGGACGCCAGCCGACCCCGCTTGATCGTCAACGAGCTGGCGGTTGGTTATCGGCTTGCGATGCGCGGGATCGACGGCGAATAGTGTTCCGAATAGACATCCAAGCCATATTTGTGAAGCACCGCCCGATCAGGTTTAGATAATCAGAGCGCTAAACCTTTCAAACCACCAAGACAGAAGTCGGCCTGATCTCTGCCAGGTTCTTCTTCGTCGCGGATTGCAGGGGCTCGCGTCGAACAGCCGCGCGGGCTCGATCTCGCCGTGGTTACGCGCAGGATGGGCGCGGCCGCATTGAGCGCGCGCAGTCGCGCTTCCAGTGCCTCGCCGTCCGTCCCCGGAGGCAATGTCAGTCTCGGTGAGCAGCAACCCATCCGCGGCGGCCGCCTGCTTGACCGACTCCTCCTGGGTGTCGAGCGAACGCATCCCGTTGCGGCATCGCCGGATCGCACACCAGTTGATTGAGGCCACGGTCTTGCAAGTATTTCCGTCACCAACGTCTTCGACGTTTACGCCTATGACTGTCAAGGCCCGAGCACATTCGACTATATTCCCGGCCGACTCCTGACCGCCTATCTGGCCATGGATTTCCGAGCGTCCGCCATCAATCGTTGATCATCGCGCGGGGCATTGTCGCAGGAAATTTTCAGCTTCGCCCGGGAAAATCGATCCGATCAGCTAACAGCGCCGATCAGCAGCCATACCCCAAGTGATACGCACACTGAAATCGGCGAGTTCATTGATCTTTTGTGCCGTATCCCAGGACTGGACGATCTGGACAATGGCTGCGGGCTTGAAGCGGAATAGCGAGCGAACCATGCGCGTTTGATCAAGGGTGTGTCATCATTTGGGGGATTCCCAAGTGAGAGGATGGGTGATTCATGGCATGTCGGCTAGGAGGCTGGCGAGTGGTGAAGCGGTACGGAGCGCCGGCCTCCCATCCGCTCAGGCGCGATCACCCAGGGGTGCCGGTCGCCCGGATCGCGACCGCCGCCAATGCGCCGCCGGGCAAGATCGATCCGCGCCCCGCCGATCGCCATGAGCGCGGGGCGGTCGAGCCGGGCCCAGCGAGGCGCGCAGCCATCGGGTAAAGCCCGGTCCGCGATCACCAGATCGGCCTGTGCGCAAGCGGCGACCAGCGCCGGCCATGGCACAAGCAGGCTGGACCGCGTCACCAGCAGCCGCACGGGCGGTCCGCCGTTGACAGGCAGGTCGACCGCGCACAGATCGGGCGAGCAGCGCGCGCCCGGCAGGTCCGCCAGTGCGGTGAAATCGCCTTCATGCGCGGCACTCTCGGCCAGCATCGTGCGCACATAGTCGCCGGCGCGCTCGCGCAGCAGCGCCATGCCGGCCGCCGTGCGCACCGCGACATGGCGCCCGTCCGCCGTCACCAGCAGGTCCGGCGGCGCGGTGACCAGGCTGAGCGTCAGTCCCAAAAGCGCCGCCGGCGCACCCAGCCAGCGCGCGCGGCCGCGCCAGAGCATCATCCACAGGACGGCCAGCATGGTGAGCGCGAAGACGGCATCGTCGCTCGCCGGCAACGCCATCGTCGCATAGGGCTGGGCAGCGACGCCATGGGCGACCGCCAGCAGCAGGCGCAGCGCGGCGCCGGTCACTGCCCAGGCCGGCGCGCCAAGCCCGACCAGATCGAGCAGGAGCGCCGCGACCTCGGCCGGCATGATGACGAAGCTGGTGAGCGGGATCGCCACCATATTGGCGACCGAGCCGAGCAGGCCGGCGCGATGGAAATGGGCGAGCGCGATCGGCGCCAGCACCGCCTCGACCAGCAAACCGGTCACGAACAGCCCGGCGAAACCGCGCAGCAGACGCCTGGCCTGCCCCTCCTCGCGCCGCTCGAACAGCGCCCGGGCACGCGGATGCTCGTAAAGCGCCACGATCGCCGTCACCGCGGCGAAGCTCATCTGGAAGCTCGGCCCCACCACCGACTCGGGCCAGAAGATCATCACGAACAGCGCGCCCGTCGCGATGAGGCGCAGGCTGATCGCCTCGCGCCCGAGCGCGAGGCCGGCAATCACCAGCAGCGCCGCGACGCAGGAGCGGATCGTCGGCACCTCCGCGCCGGTCAGCAGTGTGTAGAAGATGCCGGCGGCGGCCCCGCAGCAGGCCGCGATCAGGATCAGCGGCCAGCGCAGCGCAAGGCCAGGCGAGAGCGCCAGCAGCCGGTAGACGATGAGGATCACGCCGCCGATCAGCGCCGTCACATGGATGCCGCTGATCGAGAGCAGATGCGCGAGGCCGCTGCGCCGCATCGCCTCGGCATCCGCCTCGCTGATGCCCGAACGCTCGCCGGTCGCCAGCGTGACGGCTATGGCGCCCTCCGGTCCCGGCAGCCGCGCCGCCACATGCGCCGCGATCCGATCCCGCAATCCCGGTCCGCCGCCGCCGCTCCGCACAACCCGCACCGCCCCCAGCGCCCGTCCGCTGGCGCCGATGCCCTGGAAATAGGCGCGCTGCGCGAAATCATAGGCGCCCGGCAGCGCCGCCGGGGCCGGCGGCATGAGCCGGACGCGCAGGGCAATCCGGTCGCCGGGCGCGAGCGCATTGGGCAGCGTCTCCGGCAGGGCATTGACCCGCACAT
>Ga0180222_1002698_pt1 | contig 13486 bp, 10 predicted proteins | sample eDN5th37CKraftOP_FD_151336 | JGI IMG/M metagenome (GOLD analysis project Ga0180222, IMG submission 151336) | Enriched Organic Plus compost microbial communities from Emeryville, California, USA - eDNA 5th pass 37_C Kraft OP (version 2) (version 2) ... | reverse complement strand
TGCGGGCGGTCACCAGGCGGTTGGTGGGCGCCAGCGTGAGCCAGAACTCGTCGTCGGGTGGGACGAAGTCCTTGTCGGCGCGGGCGTTGAGCTGCTCCTGCGCGTGGCCGAGCAGCACACCTTCGCGGATCTCGTTGAGAATCGCGGTCATCCGGTCGTCGCCGAGCTGGCGGAACACCGTGGTGAGCGAGACGGTGGGGAAGTCGTCGCTGCGGAACTTGCGGGCGGAGAAGAAGTACGGCGTCTCGTAGACCGTGGAGAAGTAGTGCTCCTCGCCCTCGCCGACCACCGGAGGCAGCTGGTACAGGTCGCCGACGAGCACGATCTGCACGCCGCCGAACGGGGCGCCCGGTTCGGGGCCGTAGCGCTCCAGAGCCGTGGCGACCATGTCGAAGACGTCGGCGCGGACCATCGAGGCCTCGTCGATGATCAGCGTCTGCAGCGATTTCAGCGTCTTGGCGAAGCGGCCGGGCCGGTAGTCACCGGCGGTGACGTCGGCGAGCGTGGTCGTGGTGCGAAAGCCGAACAGCCGGTGGATGGTGTAGCCGTCGACGTTGAGCGCCGCGATCCCCGTCGGCGCCACGACCACCACATTGCGGTCGGTCCCGGCCATGAAATGCCGGATCAGCGTCGACTTGCCGGTGCCGGCCTTACCGGTGAGGAACAGGTGGCGCCCGCCGGCCAGCAGCGCGAGCGCCTCCCGGAACTCGTCGGTGAGGATCACGGGTGGCAGGTTACCCGCCCCGAGCGCGATGACGGGGGGCTCGGCGCCGAGGGCGCAATGGGGTGGGGGCGCAGACCCTCGACGCCGAGCCGCTTAGAGGGGTGGCTCCTCGACGCGGCCGCGGCGGATCCGGTCCGCCAGGCCCTCGGCCGCCAGCCGCCACAGCTTCTCGCCCAGCTCGGCCGTGGCCATCGACGGTCTGCCCGTCACCCCGTTGGTCGACAACTCCTGCGCCGTGTACCGGAACACCAGGCCCGCGGACCGGTCCTCGTCGTCGGCCTCCAGCATACGGTCCGTGTCCACCAGGTCCGGCCGGATCGCCAGCATCACCGACGTCTCCGCGCAATTGGCGTGCACGTCCTGCCCGTCGGCCAGCATCGCCTCCACGACCTGCCGGTCACACGAATACCAGTCGACCACGCCGACGCGGACATCCTTGCGCTCCAGCCGGATCCGGTCCGTCGCCACCCCCAGCGACGCCGAGTTGCCCATGTGCGCGTTGACGAACAACAACCGGCGCAGCCCCGACAGGGCCGCCCAGTCGACGTACTGCTCGACCAGCCCCGCCATCAGCGCCGGCGTCAACGAGATCGTCCCCGGCAGGTGTTTACCGTGGCCGTAGCTCACGCCCAGCGAGATCGCCGGCAGCACCGGGGCCCCGGTCAGCGACGACGCCCGCTCGCACATCGCCGTCGCGATGATCGTGTCGGTCGCGACCGGCAGGTGCGGGCCGTGCTGTTCGATCGCCCCGACCGGTACCAGGCCCACCTCCTTGCCGGCGGCGACGTCCGCGAACGACAGCTGCGGCCAGGCTTTCTCGCCCCAGTGCATCCGTCAGCTCTCCTTCGGTGACAGCGCGTCGATCACCGTGAGCACCGCGCCGTGGTCGAGATCGCCGTCGCCGCGGGCGCACACCGCCGCCACCAGCTGCGACACCAGAGCCGTCACCGGTAAGGCGATGCCCGACTCCGCCGCGCAGTCGGCGGCGATGCGCAGGTCTTTGCGGTGCAGCACTGACCGGAAACCCGGCGTGAAGTCGCGCTTGATCATGTTCGGCGACTTGACATCCAGGCACCGGCTGCCCGCCAGCCCGCCGGCGATCGCCGACAACCCCGTCGACGGGTCGATCCCGCTGGCCTCCAGAAACACGATCGCCTCCGCCAGCAGCGCCAGGTTGCCGGCGACCACCATCTGGTTGGCCGCCTTGACCGTCTGCCCGGCGCCGGGCCCGCCGACATGCTGCACCGACCCGGCGAACGCGTCGAGCACCGGCCGCGCCCGCTCCACGTCCTCCGACGTGCCGCCGGCCATCACCGCCAGCGTGCCCGCGATCGCGCCGACCTCGCCGCCGCTCACCGGGGCGTCCACCGCGCCGATCCCGCGTTGCGCCGCCGCCGCGGCAACCGCCCTGCTGGTGGCGGGACGCACTGTGCTGCAGTCGATCAGCAGCGCACCGGGTCTCATCGCGGCCAGCACCCCGCCGGCGCCGAGCACCACTTCCTCGACGTCGGGGGAGTCCGGCAGCATGGTGATCACCACGTCGGCGCCGGCGGCGGCGTCGCGCGCGTCGGACGCGCCGCGCGCACCGCGCGAGACCAGCGGCGCCGTCTTCTCCGGTGACCGGTTGAAACAGCTGACCTCGAATCCGGCGGTCAGCAGATGCCCGGCCATCGGCGCGCCCATCACGCCGAGGCCGATGAATCCGACCCGCTCAGTAGCCGAGTGTGGTGTCGACGACATTGACCAGTGGCTCCCCGTTGATCAGGTTCTTCAGATTGCGGCAGAACAGCTCGACCTGCCGGTCGCCGAGCAGGTTGGAGGCGTGCGAGTCGTGCGGCGAGATGTCCACCCCCGGCATGTCCCACAGCGGGCTGTCGTCCGGAAGCGGTTCGTGCACATGACAGTCCAGGAACCCGCCGGACAGCCGGCCGGACTGGAACGCCTCGATCATCGCCGGCTCGTCGACTACCGCGCCGCGCGACACATTGACCAGATACGCGCCCTTCGGCAGCCGGGCGAACCTGCCGGCGTCGATGAACCCGCGCGTCTCCGGTGTCAACGGGCACGCGATCACCAGGTAGTCCGCCCGGCTCAGCGCCTCGTCGAGGCCCGACGTGCCGACCACCACGTCGAAACCCGGCGTCACACCGGGATTGCGCCGCACCCCGATCGTGCGGATCCCCAGCGCCTGCGCCAATGTGCCGATCGCCGAACCGATGTGGCCGGTGCCGACGACGCACATCGTGGTGCCCGCCAGCTCCCGCGCCGGCAGCTGCGTCCACCGGCGCGCCCGCTGCTCCTCTCGGCGCTGATACAACAGCTTGGCGTGCACCAGGATGCTGCCGATGACGGTCTCGGCGATCGCCGGGGCGTGTACCCCGGACGCGTTGCACAACGTCACGCCGTCGGGGATCAGGCCGGCGATCTGCTCGACGCCCGCGCTGGCCGACTGCACCAGTCGCAGGTCGGGGTTGAGCAGCCCGCGGAACCCGGACTCGAACAGGATGGCCGGCAGCGTCTCCCACTCCTTGAGGATCCCGGAGCACTCGACCAGCACCGCGTGCGGTTTGCGCTCCACCAGGTAGCCGGCGTTGAGGTCGTCGACCGACGGATGTTCCAGCCGCACAATAGGACTGACACCCTCGATCTGCGCGATGTGCTCTGCGGTCAGCCAGCGTCCGTCGCTGTAGTCGCCCTGGTAGCCGTAGGGCACCCCGGCGACGACGACGTTGAGCTCGTCGGTGGGCGGGAACATCACCGCGCCACCGGACTCGGTGCGGACACCCTTAGTCCCAGCGCGTAGCGACGCGCGCACCACGCGTCGAACTCCGCGACGGACTGCTCGTTCCACGCGTACGGCCCGCGCGGGGCGAACATCGACGTGGCCGCCCGCTGGATCGCCGCATCGACGACGTAGTCCTGCCAGTTCAGCTTCAGGTGCATGTCCGAGCCGAGCGCGACGAGCTCGGTGTAGTTCGGCAGCCGACGGTAGTGCTCCGGCACCATCAGCGTCTGCCGGATATCGCAGGCGTTCGGGCCTTTCGGATGCACCATCCGGTAGAACGCCGAGTCGCTGTTGAGGATGATCAGCAGGCTCGGCGGCAGCAGGATGATGTAGGCGCGGTCGCGCTCCTCCTCGGTGAGCCCCTCGATCACCGGGAACAGCGGCTTGCCGATCGGGCTGAGCGCGAACTCCTTGTGCGTGGCCATCTGGATCAGCACGATCGCCGCGTCTTCGGTCTCCACCGACACCGGCACGTAACCGTCCGACGGCAGCACCCGGTGCAGCGGGTAGTGCAGCCGGTCGACGTGGTACACGTCGACCGAGTTCTCGTGCATGATCTTCCAGTTCCACGGCATGTCGGCCTGGAGCTTGGGTTCCTCGGTGACCATCTCGCCCAGACCCCAGTTGGCGACGATCTCGTCGACGGGTCCGAGGCGCTCGATCAGGCTGGGGGCGTGGGCGTCGAAGTTGACGAACACGAATCCTTGCCAGACCTCGACGCGCAGGCCGGGCAGCGACAGATCAGGGTTGGACTTCTCGAAGCACTTGGTGCGCTTCATGTGCGGGGCACCGGCCAGCGCGCCGTCCTTGCTGTACACCCAGAAGTGGTATGGGCACTTGAACCCGCTGTTGGCGTTGCCTTTCGTCTCGGGCGGCACCTTGTACCAGTCGCCCTGCTCGCCGTCGCCGGGGGAGGTGACCGGCAGACCGCGGTGCCGGCACAGCGCCGAGAGCACCTTGATGCTGTTGTCGTCCTGGCGCACCACGATCAGCGGCTCGCCGAGCAGCGTGACGGTGAAGTAGTCGCCGGGGTTGGGGATCAGGTCGGCGCGGCCGACGCACAGCCACTCCCGCATGAACAGGAACCGGCGCTCGAGGTCGTAGATCTCCTCGCTGGTGTAGCACTCCGGCGGCAGGCCCTTGGCGTCGTCGTAGTGGCCGGTGGCGGCCGCCAGCTTCTGGGCGAGCCCGGTGAGATCCGAGTGCGTCACTGTAGAACCTCTTCTGTCGTGATGGGATTCGTGTGGGGGAGCAGCGCCGACAGGAACGCCCGGGTGCGTTCGTGGGTGGGCGCGTCGAGAACCGTTTGGGGCGGGCCCTCTTCGACGATCCGGCCGCCGTCGACGAACAGCACCCGCGACGCGCACTGCCGCGCGAACGCGATCTCGTGGGTCACTACGACCATCGTCATGCCCTGGTCGGCGAGCTGGCGCATGATGCGCAGCACGTCGCCGACGCGTTCGGGGTCCAGCGCGGAGGTGGGCTCGTCGAACAGCATCACCTCCGGTGCCAGCGCCAGCGCCCGGGCGATCGCGACGCGCTGCTGCTGGCCGCCGGAGAGCTGGCCGGGATAGCGGTCGGCCATCGCCTCGACGCCGAGTTCGCGTAGCAGCATCGTGTTGACGTCGTCGGTGTGCCTGCGTGAGAGCCCCAGCACGCGGGACTGGCCCTCGCGCAGGTTCTCCATGACCGTCATGTGCTGGAACAGGTTGAACTGCTGGAAGACGATCGCCAGGCCCGCGCGCAGCCGGTCCTTGGCGCGGATCCTGCGGCCGTCGCCGCCGGCGACGGTCACCTGGTTGACGACGACGGTGCCGGCGTCGACGTCGATCAGGCCGTCCATCGCGCGCAGCAGCGTGCTCTTCCCGGAGCCGCTGGGGCCGAGGATGCACACCACCTCGCCGCGCTGCACGTCGAGATCGACACCGTCGAGGATCACGGTGCCGCCGTAGCTCTTCCGCAACCCGCGGATGCTGATGACCGTCGGCTGCTCGGTCATGTCGCGGCCTGCGACGGTGCGCACCCGGTCCCAGTACTCCCGGAACTCCGGGGCGTGCAGGTCGAGCTGCACGTCATCGGAGTCGTCGGCGCCGCGGGCCGACGGCGCCGACGCGCGGACGCGGCTGCGCAGCCAGGCCGTGAGCGGACCCCGGGTGGACCGCCGGGTGTTGTCCAGCCGCCACTCGCTGTACTGCTGGACGATCATCAGCAGCGTGTTGAGGATCAGATAGATGGCCGCGGCCGCGCCGAACACGGGCAGGTACTCGAAGTTGATCGCGACGAGCTGCTGGCTGCGCAGCGTCAGCTCGGCCACCGCGATCGCCGACGCCAGCGAGGTGTTCTTCACCGTCATGATGGCATCGCTGGCCAGCGCCGGGGTGATCACCCGCAGCGCCTGCGGCAGCCGGATCCGCCACAGCGTCAACGCCGGGGACAGCCCGATCGAACGGGCCGCGTCGGTCTGGGAGACGTTGACGGCGTTGAGGCCGCCGCGGAAGATCTCGGCGGCGAACGCCGCGGCGTTGAGCGCCAGACCGAGGATCGCGGTCTTTACCGAGGACAGCTGCAGTCCCCACTGCGGCAGCACGTTGTAGAGGAAGATCAGCTGCAGCAGCAGCGGGGTGCCCCGGAAGATCCAGATGTAGACGGCGACGATCAGCCTGGGCAGCCGGAAGCGGGAACTGCTGACCAGTGCGATCAGCAGCCCCGCCGGCCACGCGAAAACCAGTGACAGAACGGCGATCTTGAGCGCCAGGATCCCGCCGTCGATCAGTTCCGGCAGCGTGAAGTAGTGCCAGAATTCCGCTAACACTGCCGGATGGGGTTGGCGGGTGTGAGCTGCCACTTGTCGGCCGACTCACAGTAGGCGTCGGAGTTGATGTACTCCTCGACCGCTTCCTGCAGCTCACCTTTGACCGGGCTGTCCTTGGCGACGGCCATGCCGACGACGCTCTTCTCGCCCTCGACGTTGAACGCCACGGCGAGCTTGTCGCCGAACTCGGTGCGCGAGATGTACAGCGTCGTGATGTCGCCCTCGAGCTGGCCGTACACCCGGCCGCTGGCGACCGCGTTGACGCCCTGGGCCACCGACGGGAAACCGGTCGGCTCCAGCGGCGGCTGACCCTGGGCGGTGCAGTCGGCCGACCACTTCTCCAGCTGCTCGAGCTCGACGGGGCTGGAGGTCAGGTACGCGACGGACTTGCCGCACAACGCCTCCGGGCCGGGCGTGTTCGGCGCGTTCTCGGTGGTGGTCAGCACCGACAGCGGGATGTACATGTAGTCGATGAAATCGACCTGCTGGCGCCGCTTCTCGGTGTTGTACATGCCGGACAGGATCGCGTCGACGCGGCCGGACTGCAGCGCGGGAAGCAGGCCGTCGAACGAGATCTGCTCGAACCGGTAGGTGCGGCCCAGCTTGTCGGTGACGGCCGCGGCGAGGTCGTCCTCGAAGCCGACGACCTCGGTGGAGCCGTCCTGCAGGAACGACACCGGCGGGAAGTCGCCGGAGGTGCCGATGACGATCTCCTCACCGGAGGACGCGGCAGCGGATTCGGTTGTGGTCTCGGTGGTTTCGTCGCTCGAGCTGGAGCAGGCGGCGGTCAGCGCGACCAGGCAGGCCGCCGCGGCTGTCGACAGGGGATGGCGTCGGATCATGGTGTCACTTTCTGGTCAGGGGCCGATATCAGACGTCGAGCAGGTAGCGGTCGACTTCCCACGCGGTCACCACGGTGTGGTAGTTCTCCCACTCCTCGTTCTTCATGGCGATGTAGTCGCGGACGAAGCCGGACGGGAAGGTGGCGTGGACGAGCGGGTCGTTGGCGAACGCGTCGATGGCCTCGAGCAGGTTGCGTGGCAACCGGTCCTCGTGGGCGCCGAAGCGGTCCCAGTCGCTGGCGTCGTCGGTGACGGCGTCGCCGGGATCTAGGCCGAGCTCGATACCCTCCAGACCCGCCGCCAGCGTGAACGCCGACGCCAGGTACATGTTCGACATCATGTCGACGGCGCGGTTCTCGATGCACGGCCGGTTGCCGGGCAGCCGCAGCATGCAGGAGCGGTTGTTGGTGCCGTAGCGGGCCCAGACCGGCGCCCAGGACACCGACCCGTCGGTCAGCTTGGGGCTCAGCCGCTTGTACGAGTTGACCGTCGGGCACGTCAGCGCCGTCAGTGCCTTGGCGTGGCGCAGCACGCCGGCGGCGAACGACAGCGCGGTCTTCGTCCAGGTGCCGTCGGCCTCGACGAAGGCGTTCTCGCCCGTCGTCGTCGACACCAGGCTCATGTTCATGTGCGCACCCGAGCCCCAGGAGTGGGTCTGCGGGCGCGGCATGAATGTGACTGTGGCGTCGACCTTCTGGGCCAGCGCGGTGAGCATCAGCCGCAGGTGGGTCAGCCGGTCGCACATGGTGAGCACCTCGGCGTAGCCGAAGTCGAGTTCGTACTGGCCCTCGCCGCCCTCCTGGTCGAAGGAGTAGAGGCCGTAGCCGGCGGCCTCCATGTGCTTGGTCAGGTCGGAGAAGAACTCCAGCGAGTCGATGACCGACCGGGCGTCGTAGGCCGGGGTGGGTTCGATGACCGACGACTCGAACCGGGGGACCAGGTCGGGCAGGGCGCTGGTGCGGTAGAGATAGAACTCGGTCTCGACGCCGAGGTTCATCGCGAAGCCCATGTCGGCGGCCTTGGCGAGGACGCTCTTGAGCGCCGAGCGGGGGCAGTTCTCGAACGGTTCGCGGGAGGCGCCGAGCACGAGATCGGCGTTGAAGTAGGCGATTCGGGGATCCCACGACAGGATGCGCAGGGTGTCGGGGTCGGGCAGTCCCACGCACTCGTCCTCGGCGGGGTTCATCTGGCCCAGGCCGCCGATGCCGCGCGGGGTGTAACGCTCGGACCCGGCGAGCATGTCGGGCAGATGGTTGATCGGCACGACCTTGCTCTTGGGTCGGCCCCTGACGTCGACCCATGCGGCCATGGCGAATTCGACGCCCTGGCCGGCCAGTTCGGCGGCCAGGGCCGCGTGCTCGTCTTGTTTGTCGAAGAAGGTTTTCATGGAGGCAGGCACCCGCGCTTCTGAATCGAACTACAACGATGAAGTGCGTAAAGAGTAGGGTTGTTCAGATTTCAGTTACGTGAACGAGTTGTAAAACGAAGCAGATCGTCAGTTACGCTTTGAATATCGAAGTGAAGGAGGGCTGGCGATGACCGACATTGTCGAGGCGAAGACGGCCAAGCGGTCCGCGCGCCGGCCACCGGTCGCGGACCGCAAGCCGGTGCTCGACGAACTCGACCGCCAGATCATCCGGTTCCTGCAGAGCAACGCGCGGATGCCGAACACCGAGATCGCCCGCGCGCTGAAGGTCACCGAGACCACGATCCGCAACCGCGTCAACCGGCTGCTCGAAGAAGAGCTGATCGAGATGGTCGCGCTGATCACGCCAAAAGCCAAGGATGCCACCGTCTCTGCGTTCATCTTGGTGTGCGTGCTGCCGGAGTCGGTGGAGGAGGCGATCGAGATCCTCAAGCCCCGGCCGGAGGTGCGCTATCTCGGGCGGATGCTGTCGCGCTCGCAGATCCTGATGGAGACGTTCTTCACCGACCACGACCACCTGCTGCAGTTCCAGGACGAGTGCCTGGGCCGGCTGCCCGGGGTGCAGGCGATCGACACGTCGCTGGTGCTGAAGGTGGAGAAGCTGTCGTACGAGTGGGAGATCTGAGACCCCCGCCCGCATCGAGACTGCTGACAGATCCAAATATCCGCCGACACGTCGATCTGTGAGCAGTCTCGGCGCCGGGGGACGGGCATCACACGCCCGCCGGAACCTTCTCCCGCATCTCCTTACGCAGCGCGGTGAACTCCGAGATCGTCCGGGTGGCCACCGACGCGACGGGGCGGGCGTTGCGGCCCGTCGCCTCCGTCTTGCTCACCATCACCACGCTGTCGATGTAGGGCTGGATCGTCGTCGCGTTCTGCACCGTCGCCACGATGATCAGCTGGAACCCGAACTTGCGGAACGCCTGCAGCGCCTGCTGCGCGAACTGCGGGTCCGACTTGGAGAACGCCTCGTCGAGCATCAGCTGCGCGAAAACCGGTTTGTTGTCGTCGCTGTTGGGCGCCGCCAGGTTGAAGCTCAGCGCGCCGGCGAGGCAGAACGCCATCAGCTTCTCCTGCTCACCACCGGAGTTGTCGCCGGCGTTGGAGTGCGTGCGGATCAGGTCGCCGGTCTCGATATCCCACTCCGCGCAGTCGAACGTGAACCGGTTGCGCACGTCCAGCGCGTCGCGGGTCCACGCCTTGTCCTCCGGGTTGGTCGACGCCAACCGGTTGCGCAGCCGCAGGATATCGGCGTACTGGTCCAGGATCGCCTGCTTGTCGCCCAGGCCAACCTCGGCGATGCGCCGCGAGATCGACCGCACGATCTCGGTCAGCTCCGCCACCGCCGTCAGCGACCGCGGCGTCGCGCGCAGCGTCAACCGGGTGCCGCGGTTGAACTCCACCGCGCCCAGCCCGGTGTTGACCCGCTCGATCTGCTCGGCGATGCGCCGCGCCTCCTGCTCGGCCACCCGGTGCAGCGTCAGGATCGCGTCCGGCGCCTGCTCGGTCACCAGCCGCATCATCCGCTCGTAGGCCTCGGGCAGCTCGCGCTCGTCGATGTGGCGGCACAGCGCGACGTAGTCGTGCACCCGCTCGTCGAAGTTGTCGCTGTCGTTGGGGATCGCGTCCGGGAACGCGGTGTCGAACGTGTTGAGGATGCGCGCCAGCTCGTCGTAGGAGCGACGACGGCTCTCGCGCAGCTGCTCGCGTTCCTTCTTGATCGTGTTGAACAGCGCGTCGCGGAACGGCTCGGGATCCAGCAGCTCCAGCGTCACCGGCAGCGTCGCCGAATACCGGTTCAGCAGCTCCGTCAACGGTTCCGAGACGAACGCCGGCGACAGCCGCTCCGAGAGCTCCAGGATCGCGGTGCGCCGGGCGTCGAGGTCGTCGCGGCGGGTCTGGATCGCACCGCGGCGCGTCATCAAAGCCTGGATCTGTGACCAGCATTCGTCGGCGCGGGCGTTGAGCGCCTCCAGGTCGGGGTGCTCGGCCATCAGCAGCTCGTACTGCTCGCGCAGCCGGTCGGCGTGCCGGTCGGCGGTCTCGGTGTCGATCTGGCTCCACTGCGGGAACTGCTCGCAGATCGCCTTGCAGGCCGCGGCCCGGTCCCGCCAGCGCTGCCGCTCGGCGGCGATGTCGTCGGCCACCCGCCGCGCCTTCTGGTAGGCCTCCTCGGCGGCGGCCAGATCCATGGTCAGCGCGTTGATCTTCGCCGTCACGTCGCCCTGGTACAGGTAGTCAGACTGGCGCAGCGGACGACGGTCGTCCTTGATCGCCAACCGGTCGCTGTCCTTGTACAGACCGGTGTCGGTGACCGCGCGGCGGTAACGGGCGAACACATCGGGGGTGTCGACGCAGACGTGGTCGCCGGCGGCGGCGACGACGTCGACGGCCTCGGCCGCGCACGGATGCTTCGGGTCGACGGGGAACAGCTTGCCCGCCAACGTGTTCGGATCAGGTTCTTCGGGCTCGGCGCCCAGCATCCGGGTCCGCACGTGGTGCAGCTGCAACCGGCCGCGCATATCGGTCTCGTTGACGAAACGCAGCACCTTCTCCCAGTGCTGGTCGGGCACCAGCAGCCGCAGGCCCGCCCCGCGCAGCACCTTCTCCACCGCGACCCGCCAGCGCGTCTGATCCGGTTTGAGGTCCAGCAGCTCGGCGATGTAGGGCAGCTCGTTGACGTCGAGATCCAGTGCGGTGCAGATCTGTTCGCGCATCGCCAGCGCGAACTCCGGCAGCGCGGAGCCGACGTGCTCGACGCGCTTGAGTTCGCGGGCGGCGTCGTCGCGGGCGATACGCGCTGCCTTCTGCGCGTACTCCGCGTCGGTGGACGCCTCCCGGTTGCGCTCCACCCGGGCCAGCAGCTCGGTGGCCTCGGCGAGCAGCTCCTCGCGCAGGTTCCAGAACTCCTCGGCGGTCTCCGGGACCCGGATGTCGTGGGCGATCAGCAGGTCCTCGTAGGCGCTGCGCCGACGGGTCACCTGCTCGGCCTCGGCCTCGGCGGCGGTCACCTGCGACTGCAGCGGCGCCAGGCTGGCGTTCTGCCCGCTGATCTGGGCGTTGAGCGAATCCGCCTCGGCCTTGGCCAGATTCAGCGACCGCGTGACGTCCTCGTACTCGTTGTCGAGCTGCTCGATCGTGGTGTCGAGCACCTCGATCTGCGCCGGGCACTGCGCCAGCCGCACATGGTCGGTGTAGGCGCGCACCATCGGCATGTCGACCAGGTCGATGATGCCCAGGTCGGTGGACTCCGAGGCGTAGCGCTGCTGGATCTTCTCGATGTCGCCGAGGATCTTGCGTTTCTTCTGCGCGACCGCCAACAGTTCGCGCGCCTCCACCAGCGGGTCGATCTGCTTGAGCGCCTCGGGCAGCCGGGCCAGGCTCTCCGGCTCGTCGAGCATGAACTCCCGGACGAACTGCTCCAGGCCGCCAACGCTTTTCAGCGACTTGGCCTTGCCGAGCAGCTGCTGGGCGGCATCGGAGGCGCGGATGCCGATCGTGGCGTACAGCTGCGCCAGGTACTGCGACTCGACCTTCGTGGTGAACCGCCAGCCGCCGTCCTTGAACACACCTGTGTCGAAACGGCCCGCCGCCCAGCGGTTGCAGACGTCCTCGATGTCCAGGTCGCCGTCGCCGATGACGAACCGGCTCGACGAGTCGTTGCGCGACTCGCCGGTCAGCCACTTGAGCACCAGACCCGTCACGGTGCGGCCCGAGTCGCTGGAGTAGGTCACCGCCACCGCCGACCAGGTGGTGCCCTCACCGCGCAGGTACATCACCTTGCTGGTGTTGCCGTCGCTGCGCTGACCCCACGCGCCGCGCACGTACTTGTCCACGGTGCGGCGGCCCGCGCTGGACCCGGCGGCGGTGTTGTCGCCGGAGGCGTTGAAGTTGCGGCGGTTGAACGGCAGGAAGCCCAGCGAGATCGCGTCCAGCAGAGACGATTTGCCGCTACCGGAGGCGCCGGCGATCAGCGCGCCGCCGGGGCTGAACGGGATCGAGTGGTAGCCGTCGAACACGCCCCAGTTGATGACCTGAAGCCGCGACAGGTGGAACTGTTCAGTCATCGGGGGTGTCCTCCTCGTCGGCCGCGGCGCCGCCGTTGAGCAGCTGTTCGAACTGCTGCTGCAGTTCCTCGATCACCGAGGCCGTCATGATCGCGGTGATCACCGGGCTGATCGTGTAGCTGTCCTCGTCGTCGCGGGTGCGGCGCAGGATCTCCAGGCCGGCCAGCCGGGCGATCGCGCCGTCGATGCGGGCGGCGAACGTCACCGCGTCGCGGTCGGTCTCGTTGAGCACCCCGGCGAACAGGCCGTGGATCTCCTCGCGGCTGATCAGCACCGACTGCCCGCCCGCGGCGCGCATCATCTGCGCCAGGTGCAGCGCCAGGATCGAGTCGTAGGTGCCCAGCGGTTCGCGGCGCAGAAGCTTGATGCCCCTTGCCGATTCGTAGCGGGCCTGCTCGACGAACGCCACCTCGATGCCGTCGACCACCCGCAGGATCAGGTCCAGCTCGGACAGCCGCACGGCCAGCTGGTCGCGGTATTCCAGCACCCACGAGTAGATGTCGGCGTCGGAGTCGGCGCTGATGTAGCGGCGGGTCAGCAGGTGCTGCAGCGCCCAGCAGGCGCGGTCGGGCAGCTCGGAGACGTCGCCGTCGAACCGCGGGCGGCGCTGGTGCGGGGTGCGGGCGTTCTGGTCGACTTCGGGCAGTGAGCTGAAGTCGACCTCGGGCTCGGTGGTCACTGCGCGACTCCTGCGGTGCTCGTGATCGGTTCGGTGAACAACAGCTCGGGCACCTCGATCACCCGGTCCGGACCGTCCAGGGAACGGAATCGAACCGGGATCGACTTCTTATGCGCCGCAGCATCATTCGGTTGTTTGAGGGCCCAGG
>Ga0180222_1002688_pt1 | contig 13548 bp, 15 predicted proteins | sample eDN5th37CKraftOP_FD_151336 | JGI IMG/M metagenome (GOLD analysis project Ga0180222, IMG submission 151336) | Enriched Organic Plus compost microbial communities from Emeryville, California, USA - eDNA 5th pass 37_C Kraft OP (version 2) (version 2) ... | reverse complement strand
TGGTGGACAGGGCTGGATTCGAACCAGCGTACGGGAAACCCGGGCAGATTTACAGTCTGCTGCCTTTAACCACTCGGCCACCTGTCCAGCGGCTTCCTATGTGGGAAGGCCGGCCTATTGGCGAAAGCGGGCGAGCGTGTCAACGCGCCGCCGCTTGCCAGCGGGCCTTGCGCGCGCCAATGCGGGGCCATGCGACGCAAGGCCCGCCAGGCGACCAGGCCGGAGAATCGCCCCCGCTTCTGGGGCCGCCACGCGGTTGCCGCCGCGCTCGCCAATCCGGCGCGCACCGTCGTGCGGCTGTGGGCGACGCGCGAGGCCGCGGCGGAGCTCGACATTCCCGCCGGGCTTGCCGTCACCTATGCCGACGTCGCCGATCTCGGCCGGCTCGTCCCCCGCGACGCGCCGCACCAGGGGCTGGTCGCGGAGGTCGAGCGGCTGGACGACATCCTCCTCGCCGACCTGCTCGACGAGGCCGAGGACGGGCGGCCGCTCCTCGTCCTCGATTCGGTCACCGATCCGCACAATGTCGGCGCGATTCTGCGCTCGGCCGCCGCCTTCGACGCGCTCGGCATCGTCACGCAGGACCGGCACGCGCCGGGCGAATCGGGCGCGCTCGCCAAGGCGGCGAGCGGCGCGCTGGAGACGGTGCCCTGGGCGCGGGTCGTGAACCTCGCCCGCGCGCTCGGCGAAATCGCGGAGGCGGGCTTCTGGCGCATCGGCCTCGACGGCGCGGCGGCGCAGACGCTCGGCGAGGCGCTGGGGCCGCCGCGCGTCGCTTTGGTGCTGGGCGCGGAGGGCGAAGGTCTGCGACAGAATGTCGCCGCGCATTGCGATACGCTCGCGCGGCTGCCGATCAGCCCGAAGATCGAGAGCCTCAACGTCTCCAACGCCGCCGCGATCGCGCTCTACGCGGCGAGCGTCGCCTAGTCCTCGGGGGCGATCGTCACCCGGAGGCCGTCGAGCTCGTGGGTGAACATGATCTGGCAGGACAGGCGGCTCGTCTCCGTCCGGTGATCGGAGGTGTCGAGCAGCACGTCCTCGTCCGGCCGCGGCCCGCCGGTCCTGGCGAACCATTCCGGATCGACATGGACGTGGCAGGTCGCGCACGAGCAGCAGCCGCCGCACAGCGCCAGCACCTCGTCGATGCCGTTGTCGCGGATATTCTCCATGACGCTCCAGCCCGCGCGGCCTTCGAGCACATGTTCGGCGCCGTCGCGCGTCGTGACGATCAGGCGGGGCATGGGCGTCCTTTGCGGCTTTGATGCGAAGAAACGGGAGGTGTTCGCGCCCGCCTATGCTAGGGCCGGCGTCTGGATCAAGGGCTGGAGCAGGCATGGGGTTCACGGCGGAACGGCTGAAGGCGTCGCTCGACGCGCTGGGCGAGATCGAGCCGGCCTTCGCGCGCGTGCGCGAGCGGATCGGCGATCCGCCGCCGCGCATCCGCCCGCGCGGCTTCGAAACCCTGCTGCGCGCGATCGTCGGGCAGCAGGTCAGCATCAGGGCGGCGGAGGCGATCTGGGCGAGGGTCGAGACCGCGACGGGCGGCGCGGCCGATCCGGCGAAGGTCGCCGCGACGCCGGACGAGGCGCTGCGCGCCGCCGGCCTGTCGCGCCAGAAGATCGCCTATGCGCGCAGCCTCGCCGAGGAGGTGCTCTCCGGCCGGCTCGATTTCGCGCGCCTGCCGGAGGACGACGAGGAGGCGATCGCCGCGCTCACGCGCGCCCACGGCATCGGCCGCTGGACGGCGGAGATCTACCTGCTCTTCGCCGAGGGGCGCGGCGACGTCTTTCCCGCCGGCGATCTCGCCGTGCGGCAGGAGATCGGGCGGATCCTCGGCCTCGAGGCGATGCCCGGCGAAAAGCAGGCGCGCCTGCTCGCCGAGCCCTGGCGGCCGCACCGGGGCGCCGCGGCGATCTTCGCCTGGCACCACCGGCGCATCGTCGCCCTCTAGCCGAACCTAGCTGGACAGGGTCTCGCGATACCAGGCGGCGAGATCGTCGCGCATCCGCGAGAGCATCGCCGGGTTCATGTAGATCATGTGTCCGGACGGATAATATTTGAAGCCGACATTGCGCTGTAGCTCCGGCTCCAGCAGCATGTGCGACACGTCGAACTCGGTCGCGAAGAAGGGCGTCGCGAGGTCGTAATAGCCGTTCAGGAACAGCGCCTTGAGGTGCGGGTTCGTGCGCATCACCCAGGCGAGGTCGACGGCGGTATTGGGCGTCGTCTGCCCGCCGAAGGCGCCGCGCGCGCCGGGCGGCCGGTGCCCCCAGTCCCAGGTGAAGTCGCCCCCGCGCGCGGAGATTCGATACTCCATGTCGGTGCGGTAGCCGAGCGTGCGGCGCGCATAGTCGCGGAAGCTCGCCAGGAACGCGCCGGTGTTCGCGGTCGAGGCCGGGTCGTCGGTCGGGCTGTCGGCGTTGGCGTCCGTGGGATCGAGCAGGTAGCGCGAGTCGAGCCGGCCGACGACCTGCCGCCGGTCGCGCAGCAGCTCGGTCTGGAAGTGATGCAGGTCGATGCGCAGCTTGGCGCGCAGGATGAACTCGGGGCTGAGCCCGATATAGCGCGACATCTGCTCGGCGATCGCCCGCGCCTCCTGCGGCGGCAGCGCCGAGCCCTTGGCGAGCGCGGCGGCATAGGGTCCGGCGGTAAAGGCGCGAACCTCGTCGAGAAAGGCCTCGAGATTGTCCGGCCGGTTCGGCAGGTGGTTGTGATACCAGGCCGTCGCCGCATAGCCCGGCAGCAGCCCCAGATAGTCCTGGTCATAGCCGGGCTGGCGCACGCCATAGTTGAGGATGGAGGAGAGGAAGACGATGCCGTTGAGGCTCAGCCCGTCGTCCTCCAGATAGCGGGCGAGCACGCCGTTGCGCAGCGTGCCGTAGCTTTCGCCGAACAGGAATTTCGGGCTGTTCCAGCGGTCGTTGATCGTGACGTAGCGCTCGATCGCCTGGGCGAAGGCGCGCGCGTCCTGGTCGACGCCCCAGAAGTCGTGCCCCGTCTTGTCGCCGAGCGGGCGGGACCAGCCGGCGCCGATCGCGTCGATGAAGACCATGTCGGTGACGTCGATCAGCGAATCCGGGTTGGGGCCGAAGCCGTAGGGCGCGGGGCGGACATAGACGGGCTCGCCGGTCTGCACCCGCACCGGCGCGAAGCTGCCCATGTGGAGCCACACCGTCGCCGATCCCGGCCCGCCATTGTAGAAGAAGGTGACCGGCCGGCGCTCGCGCGGCGCGCCGTCGCGCGTGTAGGCGGTGTAGAAGACCGAGGCGGTCGGCTTGCCCTCGGCGTCGCGGATCGTCAGCGTGCCGGCGGTCGCGGTATAGGCGATGCGCTGCCCGCGCATCGCGACCTCGCCGCGGGTGACGGCGGTGCGCTCGTCCACCGGCGGGCGGACCCAGGCGGACTCGATATCGGCGGCGACTGCCTCGCGATGGCCGCGCGCCGCCTCGGCGGCGGCCTGGTCGTTGCGGTTCGGCCGCTCCTGCGCGGCGGCGCCGGCGGCGGTGGTGGCGGCGAGCAGAATGGCGCAGGCAAAGGCAAGCCGCATGGCCCTGGTGTCCCTCCCTTTTTTCGACGGCGTTCTAGTGGACCGGCGCCGCGCGCGGCGCAAGGCCGGGCGGCGGCGGGGCGCGGGGCGACCGGATCGGCGACAGGGGAAGGCGGCGCCCTATTCGGCCGCTTCGCGATAGGTGCCCTCGCGCAGCAGCGGGAAGCAGTCCGGATAGCCGTAGTCGATCACGGCGCGCAGCCGGTAGGGCGCGGTGGTCGGCGCGCGCGCCGGCGGCGGCGGGACGGGCGGGACGAGCCGGGGCCTTGCGCCCGGGCGGCGCACGACCATGTCGCGGAACCACTCGCCGACATAGGTGCCGTCGAAGCGGTGGACGCGGCAGCCGACGATGCGGCCGAGCGGCGTGCCGTCGAGGTCGTAGATATAGGTTTCGAACACATAGCCGACGGGATCGCCGCCGGTGCTGTAGACGTACATCGCCAAGGAAACAGAACCCCCGATCCGGGAACGCCGCCCCGCTGCGGCGCTGCCGTTGCCAAGCTGCATGAATCGCCGATTCCGGCGAGTCCGGCTGCGGCGGGTTGTTTTCGCCCGGCGGCGAGCGGATGATGGCTTTCGATTAATACCGTAATAGCCACGTAAGCGCTTGCGGGGGCTAGGGAAATCGGGGAAGGAAAAGCGATGCGCCTGATCGTTGCGATGGCCGGATTCGCGGGGCTGGCCGCGACCCAGGCGGCGGCCCAGAACAGCACCGCCGCCGCGCCGCCCTCGGCGCCGCCGCCGGCCTCGACGCCGGCCGCCGGCGCGCCGAAGGGCGAGCCGCCGCCGCCGCTCGTCTCGCCGCCGCCGCCCGTCCTTTCGGGCGCGGAGGCGAACCAGGCGGCGACGCCGCCGGCGGCGGAGGACACGGTCGTCGCGCCGCCGAGCGCGGTGCCGTCGGAACCGGTCACGATCGAGCCCGACGCCGAATATCCCAACGGCTTCGCCGATCCGGAGGACCCGTTCGCCAACGACGCCGCGACCGCGGCGCGCGAGGAATCGGGTTTCGACTGGGGCCTGCTCGGGCTGCTGGGCCTGCTCGGCCTGATCCCGCTCGTCCGGCGGGGCGGGCGGGGCGGGCGGCGCGACGATGACGCCGCGCCGCCGCGACTCTAGCGCGCGTCGACCAGCACCAGCTCGGCGTCGCTGATCGCCCGCACCGTCAGCTTCTTTTCGCCGGTGATCGCGACGCCGTCGCGCGGCTCTGCGCGCACACCATTGACCTCGATCGGGCCCTGGGTGGCGACGAGATAGGCGTGACGCGCGGGATCGAGGTCGAGCTCGACCTGCTCGCCGGCGGCCAGCGTCGCGCCCATCACCCGCGCGGCGGCGTTGATCCGCAGCGCGCCCTCGTCCTCGGCAAAGCCGCTCGCCAGCGTCACGAAGCGCCCGGAGCGGTCGCTCTTCGGGAACTTCGCCGCGCCCCAGGAGGGCGTCGCGTTCGGCTTGTCGGTCAGCACCCAGATCTGGAACAGCGTCGTCGTCTCGTCCTCCAGATTATATTCGGCGTGGCGGATGCCGCTGCCGGCGCTCATCACCTGGACGTCGCCGGCGGCGGCGCGGCCCTTGTTCCCCATCGAATCCTGATGGGTGATCGCGCCGGTGCGAACATAGGTGACGATCTCCATGTCGCGGTGCGGATGCGGCGGAAAGCCCGAATGGCCGGCGATCTGGTCGTCGTTCCACACCCGGATCGCGCCCCAGCCCATCCTCGCCGGATCGTAATAGTCGGCGAAGGAAAAGTGATAGCGGGTGTTGAGCCAGCCATGGTCGGCATGGCCCAGCGTCTCGAACTTGCGGATATCGATCATGACGCGATCCTTTCCCAGGGTTCTATGGGCCACCGCCCCCGAGGGGGGAAGGGGCGGCGGCGGCCCTCGCCGTCAGGCGGCGAGCCTCAATTCGTCGCGGACAAAGCCGTCGAGCGTCTCGGCGGCTCCGTTGAGCGCGGCCTCCACGGCGTCGGGGCCGAACGAGAGCCGCTCCGCGCGAACGAAGGTGACGTCGGTGATGCCGATGAAGCCCAGCATCGTGCGCAGGTGCAATTCCTGGCTGTCCATCGCGGCCGCCGGGCCCTCGCTGTAGAGCCCGCCGCGGCTTTCGATCACCACCGCCTTCTTGCCGGTCATCAGCCCCTGCGGGCCGTTCTCGGTGTAGCGGAAGGTGACGCCGGCGCGTAGGACGAAGTCGAACCAGGCCTTCAGCGTGGAGCTGATGCCGAAATTGTACATGGGCGAGCCGATCACGACGATGTCCGCCGCGGAAAGCTCGGCGATGAGCGAGTCGGAAAGCGCGCGGGCCGCCCGTTCGGCGGGGCTGTTCGGCTCGCCGCGCACGGCGGCGAGCGTGTCCGGCGCGAGATGCGGCAGCGGCTGGGTGCCGATGTCGCGCTCGATAACGTGGATCGCCGGGTCGAGCGCGCGCAGCCGCTCGACCAGGGCGGCGGCGATGCGGTTCGAGATGGATTCGGCGCCGCTCGCGCTGCTGGACACGATCAGAGCGGTGGTCATTGCGTTTCCCCTTGCTGAATGGCTTGCGGGGTCCGATCTAGGGCCGTAGGAGAGTTGCCGGAAGGCAAGCAAAAGGCATTATGGCGTTGCGATAAATGGAACGGTCCGCCACCGATCTGGTCGATGTGCTCGCCTTCGTGCGGGTGGTCGAGACGGGCAGCTTCGCCCGCGCCGCCGAGCGCATGGGCCTGTCCAAGCCGGTCCTCTCGCGCCGCGTCGCGCGGCTGGAGGAGCAGCTCGGCGCGCGCCTGCTCACGCGCACCGCGCGCGGCGCGCAGCCGACCGACATCGGCCAGGCCTACTACGCCCGCGCCGCCAACATCCTTGCCGAACTCGAGGCGGCCGAGGAGGTGGTGGCCGAGGCGGTGACGCGAATTGCCGGGCCGATCCGGCTCACCGCGCCGCTCACCTTCGGCGTCACCCATCTCGCCCCGGCGCTTGCCGAATTCGCGCTGGCCCATCCCGAGGTCGAGCTGGACATCGAGTTCGAGGATCGCACCGTCGATCTCGCCGGCGGCGGTTACGATCTCGCGGTTCGCATCGGCAATCTCGCCGATTCATCGCTGATCGCGCGGCGGATCGCGCCGGTGCGCAAGGCGGTGGTGGCGAGCCCCGCCTACCTCGCCGCGCGCGGCCGGCCGCGCGTCCCGGCCGACCTCGCCGACCATGCCGTGCTGCTCTACGGCAACGAAAGCTGGCGTTTCCGCGTCGGCGGGCGGTGGGAGAATGTGCGCGTGACGCCGGTGCTGCGCTCGAACAATGGCGATATGCTGCTCGCCGCCGCGCGCGCCGGGCTGGGTCTGTGCCTGCTCCCCAATTTCATCGCTTCGCCGGCGCTGTCCGACGGGAGCGTGGAGACGGTGCTCGAGGACTTTCCGTGCGAGGAAGGCGCGCTCCACGCGGTGATGCCGCCGGGCCGCGCGACCACGGCGCGGGTGCGCGCGCTCGTCGATTTCCTCGTCGCGCGCTTTGGGCCGGAGCCGGCCTGGGATCCTTGCTGGCTCGCCGAACGGGGCCATGAGGCTGGACGGCGCGTCGCGGCGCGCTAAGAAGCGCCGGGTTCGAGTTTCGAGGATAGTAACATGGCCGATACGCCCCCCGACCGCCTGTCCAACGATCCGGGCAGCGATTTCTTCGACATGGCCGCGCTCGAGCGCGGCGTCGGCGTGCGCTTCAAGGGGCGGGAACGCAACGACGTCGAGGAATATTGCGTGTCCGAAGGCTGGATTCGCGTCGCCGCCGGCCGGGCCGTCGACCGGCGCGGAATGCCGGTCACGGTGAAGCTTTCCGGCCCCGTCGAGGTCTGGTGGCGGGATCGGGGCGAGGCCGGCGAGGCCTCGCAAGCGGAGGCCTGAGCCGCCGGCCTATTCGGCCGCCTTGCGCTTCCGTTCGATCCGCGCGCGCCAGCGGCGCGTTCTCAGCCACATGACGATCCCGGTCACCGAGAGCACCGCCGGGATGACGCCGCCCAGGAAGATGACCGTCTGCCAGAGCGGCCCCATGCCGGTGCCGTCGTGCCAGCGGCGCATCTTGCGCGCGACCGTCTCCGGCGGCGGCGCCGGCGGAGTCACCGCGCCGCTCGCGTCGTCGATCCGCACCTCGCGCGCCGGGCCGCCTTCGGCGCGGAAGCCGATCTTCCACACCGCCTCGCGGTCGGTCGGCCAGGCGATCGAGGCGAGCGCGCCTTCCCCGAGCGGCCGCGCCGCCCGCACCACCTCGTCCACCGGCAGCCGCGGCGCGGGGAGCGGCCGCGCGCTCATCGCCCGCGCCCGGTCGGGCGGCCCGCCGGCGCGCTGTGCCGAAGCGGCCTCGAAGCGGCCGAAGAACTGGGGGAAGGAGATCCACGCCCCGGTGAAGGAGAGCATCGCCAGCGGCAGGAGGATCCAGAAGCCCAGCTGGTGGTGCAGATTGGCGGAGAAGCTGTCCCGCCGCTTCCAGCGAAAGCCGCGCCGCACGTTGCCGCCCACCGGCCACCACAGCCAGATGCCGGTGAGGCAGGAGAGGAGCATCGCGACGCCGACCCAGCCGACGATCTGCCGGCCGACGCCGGGGATCATGAAGCTGCCGTGGAGGCGATGCAGCATGCGCACCAGCCCGCTGTTGCTCGAGGCGACGTCGAGCACGCGCGCGCTGCCGGGGTCGATCCAGACATTGGTGCGTACCGGCGGGCCGCCGCGGCGGCCCTCGCGCCGGGCGCCTTCGCGCGCGCGGGGCGCGCCCCGTGCCCCTTCTCCGTCGGCGGCTCTGGCGGCGGTGGCGACGACCGGCCCCTCCTCCTCGAAGCGGAGCGAGAGCAGGCTTTCGCCCGGCCGCAGCGCCGCGCGCGCGGCCTCTGCATAGGCCGACGCGGGTAAAGCGGGCGTCCCGGTCACCTCGTAGCGGCCGGGGTTGAGCGCCCGGTCGAGCGCGCCGTCCCAGACGAGCGCGGCGCCGGTCACGCTCAGCGGAATGATCAGCACCGCGAGCAGGATGCCGATCCACTTGTGGATGGAAAGCCACCAGCCGCGAAGGCGGAGAACCGTCGATTGCGTCATCGAATCCCTCGAAAATCGCACGTGCCGCGACGCTATGAGATAATGCGAATGAATTGCAACATAGTTCGGGAGGCGCGCCCCTAGCTGTCCGCCCAGCGGCGCAGCAGGTTGTGGTAGACGCCCGTCAGCCGGATGATCTCCGGGTCGCCCTGGCCGCGATCGGCGGCGAGCGCCTGGATCGACCGGTCGAGATCGAACAGGATGGTGCGCGCGCCGTCGTCGCGGACCATCGACTGGATCCAGAAGAAGCTCGCCACCCTGGCGCCGCGCGTCACCGGCTCGACGCGGTGCAGGCTGGAGGCCGGGTAGAGCACCATGTGCCCCGCCGGCAGCTTGACGCTGTGCGCGCCGAGCGTGTCCTCGACGATTAGCTCGCCGCCGTCATAGGCTTCGGGCGGCGCGAGGAAGAGCGTCGCCGAAAGGTCGGTGCGCACGCGGAACTCGCTCGCGCGGTGGATGCGCACCGCATTGTCGATATGCGTCCCGAAATGCTCTCCGCCGGCATAGCGGTTGAACAGGGGCGGGTAGATCTTGAGCGGCAGCGCCGCGGCGATGAACAGCGGCGAGCGGCCCAGCGCCTCCAGCACCAGCCGTCCCGCCTCCTTCGCCGCCGCGCTGTCCTCGGGCAGCTGCATGTTCCGCTTGGCGAGCGCCGACTGGTAGCCCGAGGTCGCGTTGCCGTCCGCCCATTCGCCCGCGTCGATGATCGCGCGGATGCGCGCCACGCCCTCGGCGTCGAGCACGTCGGGAATGGCGATCATCATGGCGGCGGCCGGCTCCCCTAGAAGCTGTACGAGATCGTTAGCGTGGCCGAGCGGCCCTCGCCGGGCAAGGCCCAGCCGCCGGAGACGATGCCCGTGGTCGCGTTCACATTGTTGCGGATGTTGGTGAAGTAGCGCTCGTTGGTGAGGTTCTGGATGTTCACCTGCGCGGTCAGGCCTTCGGCGAACTCATAGGCGAGGAAGAGCCGGTGGATGAGGAAGTCGTCCGACCGGATCTGCTCGCGGAAGATGAGGTTGCGCTGGTTGAGCGCGAAGCGCCCCTGATAGGTGAGGCCGTAGCCGACCTGCAGCCCGAACGGCAGGCGATAGGTGGTGAACAGGCTCCCCGCGTGGCGCGGCGTCTGAATCAGCTCGTCGCCACGCTGCGGGTCCGGGATCGCCGCGCTGTTGCCGCAGCCCGCCGTCCCCGGATTGGCGAGGCAATAGTCGGAGACGCTCTGCACCACCGTGCCGTCGAGATAGGTGTAGTTGGCGAAGATCGTCCAGTCGCGGGTGAGGTTGCCGCTCGCGCTGAGCGCGATGCCGTCCACGCGCGCGCGCCCGTCCACCACCTGCAAGCTCGGGTTCGCCGGATCGTTGGACGCGACGCGGAAATTGCTGCGCTCGTTGCGGAACAGCGCGGCCGTGAGCTGCAGGCGGCCCCGCAGCACGTTCGCCTTGGCGCCGATCTCGTAGCTGCGCGCGGTCTCGGGCGCCGCGGCGCAGGGATCGGGCGCGCCGGGCGCGGGAAGCGTGCCGCAGCCGAGCCGCACCGTCGCCGAGGTCGGCGTGCGCGAATTGGCGATCGAGGCGTAGAGGCTCGTCGCCGGCGTCGGCTTGAACACCAGCCCGACGCGGTAGGAGAAGAGCGTGTCCTCCGCGCGTTGCGGCAGCAGCTGCAGCTCCGTGAGCGGCGTCGTCCCCGGCGGGGTGAAGAGCAGCGGCAGGTTGCGGAACACCGCCTGCTGGCGCTCGAGGCGCACGCCGCCGTTCAGCTCGAACCTCCGCCCGATCTCGATCGTGTCGAACAGGTAGCCGGCGATGTTGGCGGCGCGGCCGATCGCGCGCGACACCGTCGTCGGGTTGACCGGCCCGTTATAGACGCCCGCCGGATTGGCGATGCTGTCGACCGGCGCCGCCACGGCGCTGCCGTCGGCATTGCGGAACAGCTCGATCGTCTCGATCCGGTAGTCCTCGCGGGACAGCTGGAACCCGACGACGAGCACGTTGTGGAGCGCGCCGGCCTGCCCCGTCTCCCAGCGCAGGTCGGTCTGCGTGTGGACGATCTGGTTTTCCTGGTCGCGCTGGCGCCCGCGCGGGCCGGTGATCTGGAACTGGCCGGGCTGGAGGCCATTGGCGCAGGCCTGCCCGACGTCGCTCGTCGGCGTGGTCGTCACCGGCTGCCGCCCGGTCGTCGCGAGGCAGAACACGCCCTGCGGCGAGGTCGTCACCGTGTCCTGCGCGACGCGCTGCCAGCGCGTCAGGTTGCGCAGCGAGAGGCCGTTGCCGAAATCGTGCTGGAAGGTCGCCGTCAGGCGATCGACGGTGATCAACTGCCGGTCGAAATCGCGGAACCCGAAATAGTCGGAAAGGCTGCTGCCGGGCAGGGGGCCGTCGTTGATCCGGTTCCTGAAATAGGGAACGCCGTAAGCCGGGATATTGTCGTCGTGCTGGTGGAAATAGGCGAGCGTCAGGCTCGTCGGCGATCCGATCCCGATCGTGATCGCGGGCGCGACGCCCCAGCGGCGGTAGTTTTCGACGTCGCGGCCCGGATAGTCGTTGCGATGCCACATCGCGTTGAGCCGCACGGCGACGAGGTCGCCGAGGCGCTGGTTGGTGTCGATCGTCGCGCGCCAGTAATTGTCGGTGCCCGCGCCGGCGCTGATCTGCGTGATGTCGGTCGCCAGCGGCACCTTGGAGACGAGGTTGATCGTGCCGCCGACGCTGCCCGCGCCGCTGAACACCGAATTGGCGCCGTTATACAGCTCGATCTGCTGGAGGTTGAATGGGTCGGTGCGGTTGTACTGGGCGCTGTCGCGCACGCCGTCGATCGTGATGTCGTTGTTGGCGGAATAGCCGCGCAGGTTGATCGAATCGCCATAGCCGCCGCCGCCTTCGCCGGCGCCGAAGGTGATGCCGGGCAGCGTGGTAAGCGCGTCGCGCAGGCTCAGCAGGTTCTGCTGGCGCAGCGTCTGCGCATCGAGGACGGTGATTGTCTGCGGCGTGTCGAGCAGCGGCGCGGTCTGCTTGGGCGATTCGAGCAGCGGGATGCGCTGGGCGTTGACGATGATCGCGGAGTCGGCCGGTCGCTCGACATTGCTCTGGCCGGCGTCGGCGATCGTAGCGGCATCGGCCGCGAGCGCGGGGGAGGAAAGAAAGCCGACCGCGCCGAGCGCGAGAAAGAGCGGCGCGCCGTTGGCCTGCGTCGCGCGATTCGAAACTGCCACTATGTTTGCCCCTTAAGTCGTCGTCCCTCGTCCGCCGCGCGCTCGCCGTCGCAGCCGACAGGCCGCTATTGCAAGTCATTCGCATTAGTGTCAAGATAAGTGCGAACGGCTCGCAAAATTGACCGCCGCGGGCCGTTCCGGTGGACGTCCTCCCCCCTGTGCGTCCACCCGCGCCGGCGTGGCCACGCCCGCCGCGCCGGCGCCTCACCCTGCGATGCGCGCGATCGCGCCTGGCAAACGCCAGGGGCGGGCAAGCGGCCTTTCCCGCTCGAACGCCCGCCGGACCCGCCGCGCGCCGGCCGCGCGGCGCCATGCCGCCCCACCGACTGGCGATGCCCGTTTCCCTGCGCTATGTTGCACGCCGATCGGCCGCGATGCCGCGCCGGGGGAGGCAGATGGGGGGCAAGATGGGCAAGGCACGCAACATTGTGCTCTGGGCGGGCCTGTTGGCGCTCGGCGGGTGCAACCTCGCCGGGCCGGTCCTCGATCCCTCGATGCGCGGCGCGAAGGTCCGCTCCTGCGGCGCCGTCCCGGACGCGCTCGAAATCGGCCGCCCGGTGGACAGCGGCTGCTTCGCCTTCGTGCGACGCGCCGCCACCGACGTGACGGAGATCGCCGCCTTCCTCTCCTCCGCGCCGCAATGCGCGAACAGCTTCAGTCGCGCGACGCTGACGATGACCGCGAACGGCCCGGGCGCGGTGTCGCTGACGGTCTTCGGCGGCACCGGCGCGCTGCCCGATCATCGCTGGTCCTGGAACGAGGGCTTCGCCTCGCGCATCTTCCATTCCTCAGGTCTCAACGGCCCCTTCATTACGCCCACCGGCGCGACCATCCGCGTCACCGGCGACGCCTCGCGCGTGACCGATCTTTGCTTCACCCGCTACTGAGGGCGCGTGACCGCCTCACCCCAAACGCAATTTTCATTTTCCTACGCCTAACCAAATAGGATAAATGGGCGGCTTTTCCTCTTGAGGAGAAGCCGCCATGAACCCATCCGATTCCCGCGAAACCGGGTCGGCATCGCCGGAGCCGATGCCGTGGGACGACGAGGCCGGCGAGGACGCGCCGTGGGACGAAGGCGAAGGAGACGGTTCCGGCGCGCCGGGACGCGGCCGGCGCGAGCGCCACGATGCCTTCACCGTCGCGAAGAAGCGCAAGTTCCTGCGCGCCCTCGCCAAGACCGGCTGCGTCCTCGATGCCTGCCGCGCCGTCGGCGTCGGCGCGCGCACCGTCTATCGCCACCAGGAGCGCGACGCCCGCTTCGCCGAATATTGTCGCGTCGCGATCGACATGGCGGCGCTGCCGCTCGAACTCACGGCGTGGCAGCGCGCGGTGGAGGGCGTCGAGCAGCCCTTCGCCTGCGGCGGGCAGGTCCATGTCCGCCGGCGCTATTCGGACGGGCTGTTGCGCCTGCTGCTCCAGGCGGCGCGACCGACCAAATATGGCCTCCAGCCCGGCTTTACCCGCAAGCGGCTCTACAAGGCCGAGCGCCGCCGCATCGAGCGCGAGGTCCGCGCGGAGATGAAGATGGCGGAGAAGGCGCGGCGCGACCCCAGGTCGCGGCAGGAGCGGATCGAGGCCCTGATGCGCAAGCTCACCGCGCCGATCACGCCGCCGAGCTGGCCGCAGGACCGCGCCGCCGCGGCGGCGAAGGCGCGTGGCGCGCAGGACGGCTCGTCCGGCGGATCGCCGCCGCCGGGCGGGGGGACCCCCCGCGATTCCGTATGACTTGCACGCCACTCGCGCCGC
>Ga0180222_1002683_pt1 | contig 13563 bp, 11 predicted proteins | sample eDN5th37CKraftOP_FD_151336 | JGI IMG/M metagenome (GOLD analysis project Ga0180222, IMG submission 151336) | Enriched Organic Plus compost microbial communities from Emeryville, California, USA - eDNA 5th pass 37_C Kraft OP (version 2) (version 2) ... | reverse complement strand
CCGATCTGCACCACCGTGGCGCTTTTCGCGCGGCGGGGTTCGACGATGCTGTCGTCGTACATGCTCGCCATCGGCTCGTCCGTGACCTCGACCAGCGTTTCGGCGGTGAAGCCGTTGAAGCCGGTCCGCATCGCGCAGCCATAGGCGCCCAGCATGCCGATCTCGATATAGTCGCCGGGGCCGATATCGGCGGGCAGCAGGAAGGGGCCGGCCATATGGTCCATGTCGTCGCAGGTCGGGCCGTAGAAGCTGAACGCCTGCATCTCCGCCTCGCTGCCTTCCTCGCGCAGCAGGTCCACCGGGAAGCGCCAGCCGACATGCGCCGCGTCGAACAGCGCGCCATAGGCGCCATCGTTGATGTAGAGCTCATCGCCCCGGCGGCGTTCCACGCGCACGATCAGCGAGCTGTATTCGGCGCACAGCGCGCGGCCCGGCTCGCACCAGAGTTCCGACGAATAGCTGACCGGCAGGCTTTCGGCCGCGCGGTAGATGGCGTCGAAATACAGCTCCAGCGCGGGCGGTTCCATGCCCGGATAGATGGAGGGGAAGCCGCCGCCGACATCGATGATGTCCACCGTCACCGCCGCGTCGACGATCGCCGCGCGCACGCGCTCCAGCGCCTGCGTATAGGCGTGCGGGGTCATCGCCTGGCTGCCGACATGGAAGCAGATGCCCAGCGCATCGGCCGCCTGGCGGGTCGCCATCAGCAATTCCTTCACCTCGCCCAGTTCCGCGCCGAATTTCGACGCGAGGGAAAGCTCGCTATGCTCGGACGACACGCGCAGGCGCACGCACAGTTCCAGATCGGTCGCGTTGCCGGTGGCGCGCATGATCTTCGTCAGCTCTTCCATCGTGTCGAGCGAGAAGGTGCGCACGCCGTAGCGGTGATATGCCTCGGCAATGGCTTCCTCGGCCTTCACCGGGTGCATGAAGCACAGCTTCGCTTCCGGCAGCGTCTCGGCGACGAGGCGCACTTCCGCGATGGACGCGACATCATAATGGGTGATGCCGCTGGCCCAGAGGGTGCGGAGCAGATCGGGAGACGGGTTCGCCTTCACCGCATAGAGCGACTTGCCCGGAAACTTCTCAACGAAGAAACGGGCGGCGCGGGCCGCGGCCTGCGGGCGAATGAGCGTTACCGGTGCTGCCGGTTTGAGGGTGGTTGCTACCCCCAGCGCGCTATGGAGCTTGTGCAATTCAAGGGACCTCCAGAAACAAGTGCGACGAGTCAAGCTGCCTTGCGGTGGAAGTCCCATGGGGCAGCGGGGTGCCGATATATGGATTGTGGCCGGGGGTGTAAAGCGTCTTTCCCCAAAAAAATCCGCACGCAGGCGCCGGGTTGCGGCTCAGGAAAGACGGCGCTTGAATTCGTCGTAATCGAAGCACCTTATGGCGCGCAAATCCCTGTTTTCGCTGTTCCACAGGAAGATGGAGGGCAGCGGCACGCCGTTGAAGGTGTTGGTCTTGACCATCGAATAATGCGCCTGGTCGAGGAAGGCGAAGCGCTGGCCGACCCGCGGCAGGCCGCCGAATCGATAATCGCCGATGATGTCGCCGGCGAGGCAGGACGGGCCGCCGAGGCGAATCGCCGGGCCGTCCTCCGCCTCGCCCAGCAGCGCCGGGCGATAGGGCGCCTCGATCACGTCGGGCATATGGCAGGTGGCGGAGATGTCGACGATCGCGACGGGCATGCCGTTGTCGATCACGTCCAGCACCTCGCCGACGAGGATGCCCGCGTCGAGCGCGATCGCCTCGCCCGGCTCCAGATAGAGGTCGAGGCCGGTCTGCGCCTTCACCGCGCGCAGGAAGGCGATGAGGTCCCCGCGCTGGTAATCGGCGCGGGTGATATGGTGGCCGCCGCCGAAGTTCAGCCATTTGAGCCGGGGCAGGAAGGCTTCGATCCGGGGGAACAGCGCCTCCCATGTGCGGCGCAGCGGCACGAAATCCTGCTCGCACAGCGTATGGAAATGCAGGCCGTCGACGCCGTCGAGATGCTCCGCGCGCAACTGGTCGACCGGGAAGCCGAGGCGGCTGTGCGGCTGGCACGGGTCATATTTGGCGACCTCGCCCTCGGCATGGAGCGGGTTGATGCGCAGGCCCACGTCGAAGCGGTGGCCGTCCGCCCGCGCCCGGTCGAGGATCGGGCGGAAGCGCTCATGCTGGAAGGGCGAGTTGAAGATGAGATGATCGGACAGCGCGCAGATTTCCGGCAGGTCCTCCGCCTTGTAGCCCGCGCAATAGGTCGCGACCTCGCGCTTGCCGTCGGGCCCGGAATATTCCTCGCGCCCCAGCCGCGCTTCATAGAGGCCCGACGCGCAGACGCCGTCGAGATACTCCGCGACGACCGGCCCCAGCGACCACATGGAAAAGGCCTTGAGCGCGGCCAGCACCTTCACGCCCGCCCGGTCCCGCACATCGGCGAGGATGGCGAGGTTGCGGCGCACGGCGGCCTCGTCCACCACGAAGGCGGGCGAGGGGACGCTGCCGAGGTCGAAATGCGCGAAGGCGCCGGGATCGCCCGCTCTGGTTTCCATGTCCGAAAAATCCTCAGTCCACACAGATCGACGATCTGACCTTGCCATTTTCCACTTCGGCATAGCAGCCGAACAACCTGTCATCCGCCTGACACCAGCCCGCGGCGGGCGTTCCGGCAGCGGGCAGGCCGCCCTCGCCGGGGTCGGCGATGCATTTGCCCTCGCAATCGGATCGGGAGGCGCAGGCCTTGCCCGCATCGGCATAGCGGTGGACGCACATCAATGTCTGGCGCCTGCCCCTCGCGTCGAGAAAGCCGCCGGAGCGCGCGCAGGCGCTGATCTCGCGGCTCGGCCCGCTCCCCGCCATCCGCATGTCCGGCGCGCAGCCGCCGGGCAGCGCCGCGAGCGGGGCGAGGAGGAGAAGGAGCAGCGCGCGAGCGGTCACGTCAGAAGGCCAGCGGGCCGTCCAGCTCCCGCACCTGCCAGGGCAGGCCCTGCCGGTTCAGCATGTCCATGAACGGATCCGGGTCCATCTGCTCCATGTTGAACACGCCTGCGCCGGTCCATGTGCCGGTCAGGATCATCGCCGCGCCGATCATCGCCGGAACGCCGGTGGTGTAGCTGACCGCCTGGTTGCCGGTTTCGGCATAGGCTTCCTCATGGTCGCAGATATTGTAGATATAATAGGTCTTTTCCGACCCGTCCCTGGCGATGCCGGTGGCGATGTCGCCGATATTGGTCTTGCCCCTGGTGGTGGAGCCGAGCGTCGAGGGCTCGGGCAGCACCGCCTTGAGGAACTGGAGCGGGATGATCTCCTGCCCGTTGTAGATCACCGGATCGATCCGGGTCATGCCGACATTCTGGAGCACCTCCAGATGCTTCAGATACGCGTCGCCGAAGGTCATCCAGAAGCGGATGCGCTGGATTTCCGGCAGGTGCCTGGCAAGGCTCTCCAGCTCCTCATGATACATGAGGTACATGTTCTTCGGCCCTACAGCCTCGAAGTCGAACTGCTGCTTGTGCGAGAGGGCGGGGGTCGTCACCCATTCGCCCTTTTCCCAGTGGCGCGCGGGCGCGGTCACCTCGCGGATGTTGATCTCCGGGTTGAAGTTGGTCGCGAAATGCTGGCCATGGTCGCCGCCGTTGCAATCGAGGATGTCGAGCGTGTCGATCCGGTCGAGATAATGCTTCTTCAGATAGGTCGCGAACACGCTGGTCACGCCGGGGTCGAAGCCCGAGCCGAGCAGCGCCATCAGCCCCGCTTCCCTGAACCGCTCCTGATAGGCCCATTGCCAGCTATATTCGAAATGCGCTTCGTCGCGCGGTTCGTAATTGGCGGTGTCCATATAGTGCACGCCCGCGGCAAGGCAGGCGTCCATGATGGCAAGATCCTGATAGGGCAGGGCGAGGTTGACGACGAGCTGCGGCCCGACCTCCTCGATCAGCGCGGTGGTGGCCGCGACGTCGTCGGCGTCGATCTGCGCGGTGCGGATGGTGACGCCGGTGCGCTGCTTCACCGAGTCCGCGATCGCGTCGCATTTCGAAAGGGTGCGGCTGGCGAGCGTGATTTCGTGAAAAATATCCGGGTTCATCGCCATTTTATGCACAGCGACCGACCCGACGCCACCGGCACCGATAACCAGAACCTTGCTCACTTCACGCTCCTGTCACGCATCCACGAAAGGCGCGATATAATGTGCCGGCGTTACAGTGCAATGTCGCATCTTGCGCACGGGCGCGCGATCGGCCGGGCGGTGACCGGCGCGCCAGCGGGAAAGGCGCGGTTTCGGGCGCGATTCCGGCGCTCCCGCGCGTGAATGCAGGCTGATTTCGCCGGATTTTAACCGATCCTTAGCCTTGATGATGTTTAATGGGCACCATCGACCCGACCGTTTCGGGCGAGGGAAAAGCAGACATCGCCCGGTGGGAAGGCCGGGAACGACAGGAAACCGGAGGATGAACGGCTTGCAATCGGAGGACGCGATGACGACCGAAGGCCAGGACTCGCCGGAAGGGGGAACGGCGGACCGCCGCACCGGCGCGCGTCAGATCTCGGTCCTCATCAATGCGGGAATAGTCCATCGGGGCGACGATGCGCTGTGCCGCATCCGCAACCTGTCGGCGGGCGGGGTGATGATCGAATGCCCGTTGCCACTGGCGGTGGACGATCCGGTCGAGCTGCATCTGCGATCCGGCAGCCATGTGCGCGGTACCGTGCGCTGGGCGAAGGAGGGGCAGGCGGGCGTCGCCTTCGACGATCCGGCCAGCGCCGCCCTCGTCGGCGCGACGCAGCAGCCGGCCCCGAAACGCGTGTCCATCCGCAGGCAGCCGGAAAGCGCATCCCCCATCGGCCATCCCGTCTTCCGCCGGAACTGCTGGGCGCATCTCTCCGCCGGGAACATGAAGGGCCGCACGCCGGTGCTGCAAATCTCGCCCGCCGGCATCATCGTGGAAAATTGCGTGGAATGGGGCGGGGAGCGGCTGTTCTCCGTGACGATCGAGGGGCTGGGCCGCTATTCGGCGCGGCTGGACAATCCCCTGTGCGTCGAGGATGCCGAGACGGCGGCGCTGATCTTCGTGGAACCGGTGCTCTACCGCACCTTCAACGAATGGCTGATCGCCACGCCGCGCCGGGCGGAAAACGAGCCTGCCGTGCTGCCCGAAGGCGCGGTCGCCCGGCCGGAAGGCACGGTGCGCGCGGATTGGATTTGACAGAACGCCCTTGATCCTCCCCGGTACGGGGAGGGGGACCGCCCGCAGGGCGGTGGAGGGGCACTATCCATCGAGCGTGACGCCCGTCCGATCAAGCGCAAGGTCCGTCCGATCAAGTTTCACGTCCGGCGGCCTGTGCCCTCCACCATGCTTCGCATGGTCCCCTTCCCCCAAGGGGGAGGAATGGCAGCTTTAAAGCGCGCCCGCCCGCCGCTCCAGTTCGGCCGTGGCCGCGCCGATGGCGGCTGTGGCGGCGTCCTCGCCGAAGGCCAGCCCTTCGGCCAGCACCACATCGATATCGGTGAGGCCGATAAAGCCCAGCACCAGCCGCAGATAGGCGATCTGGTGATCCATCGCGGCGGCCGCGCCCTCGCTATAGGCGCCCGCGCGGCTGGCGACGATCAGCGCGCGCTTGCCCTTCAGCAGACCCTCCGGGCCGTTGGCGGTGTACTGGAAGGTCGCGCCCGCGCGCAGCACATGGTCGAGCCAGCTCTTCAGCGTCGAGGGAATGCTGAAATTATACATGGGCGCGCCGATGACGATCAGGTCGGCGGCCTGCATTTCGCCGATCAGCCTGTCCGACAGCTCGCGCGTCGGCTTCGCCTCGTCGGTTTCCGGAGCGGGGCGGCCGATGCCGGCCAGCGTCGCCGAGCGCACATGCGGCACGGGATCGGCGTCGAGGTCGCGGTCCGTCACCTCGATCGAGGGATCGGCCGCCTTCGCCGCGCCGAGAAAGGCGTCGATCAGCCGGTTGGACACGGAATTGGCGCCATTGGCGCTGCTGCGGACGACCAGAAGATGGGACATTGAGAAAGCTCCTGTCTCTGAAAAGCCAAGGGAATGGGAGAGCCATTCCGATACGGTAGCCGCGATGTGGCATTAAAGGTTTTTGCATGCAATTGGCCACTATTGCCTAATATGCATTCATTTTTGTATAGGGACGCATGGACTGGGATGATTTGCGCCTGTTTCTGGCGATCGCGCGGCACGGCACGCTCTCGGCGGCGGGACGGGCGCTCGGCGTGTCGCAGCCGACCATGGGCCGCCGCCTCGCCGCGATGGAGGCGCGCATTGGCGCGCGCCTGCTGCGCCGTACGCCGGAACGCTATGTGCTGACGCCGCTGGGCGAAACCGTGCTCGGCAATGCGGAGCGGGTCGAGGCGGAGATATTGGCGACGGAGCGCGCCATTTCCGGCCACGACTGCGCGCTGGAAGGGAAGGTGCGCGTTACCACCGTCGATACGCTGGCCGCGCGGATCCTCGTGCCCGCATTGGCGCGGTTGCAGAAGGAGCATCCCGGCATCGTGGTGGAGCTGCTGTCCGATACGCGCCAGCTCAATCTGGCGCGGCGGGAAGCCGATATCGCGATCCGCATGGTGCCGTTCGAGGGGCAGGAGATCATCACCCGCAAGCTGGGCACGCTGGGCATGGCCTTCTATGCGGCGCGCGGCCATGACGGCGAGCGCCGCCCGCCCCGTATCGTCACGGTGCTGGACGATCTGGCGCATCTGCCCGAAGCGCAATGGCTGCGGCGGCACTTCCCCGATGCGGAGGTCGCGCTGCAATCGAACAGCCGCGAGGCGCATCTGTGGGCGGCGCGGCAGGGCATGGGGATCGCCTGCCTCGTCTGCTACCGGGCCGAGGCGCTGCCGGACCTGGTCCGGGTGCGGCCGGACCTGCCGCTGCTGCGGCGGGACATCTGGCTGGGCGTCCACCGCGACATGCGCCATATGCCGCGCATCCGCGCGGTCATCGACGCCATAGACGAGGAAATCTCGTGCCGTCGCGAGGAGCTGTTTCCCGAAGGCGACGCGTCCTAGTTCCAGCCGAGGCCGAGCGCCTTCTGGATCGCGATATAGTCCGCCGTCAATGCGGCCTTTGCCTGCGCGACGGTCTGTTGCGCGCCCATCGCCTGCCGTTCCGCCTCCAGCAGATCGATGCGGCTGGCGGTGCCCGCGCCGAAACGCTGGCGCGTCAGGCTGAGCGTGCGGTCCGCCGAATGGCTGGCGCGCGTGGCGCTGGCGACATTCTGGCGGCTGGCGCCGTAGCGGGCGAGCGCATCCTCCGCATCGCGCAACGCGCCGAGCACCGCCTGGCGATAGCGCGCTTCGGCTTCGTCGCGCGCGCCCTCGGCCTGGCCGATGCGGGCGGCGTTGCGGCCGAAGTCCAGCAGGTTCCAGCTCAGTCGGGGCATGGCGATGGCGGCGAGATTGTCGGGATCGAAGATCGCGTCCGGCTCCGTGCCGCCGATGCCGATCAGGCCCATGAAGCTGATCCGGGGGAAGCGGGCGGCCTCGGCCACGCCGATTCTGGCGGTGGCGGCGGCGAGCTGCCGCTCGGCGGCGCGGATGTCCGGCCGGCGCTGCAACAGCGCCGCGGGATCGCCGACCGCGACCGTGGCGGGGGGCAGGGGGATTGCGCCCGGCCCTGCCAGCATCGCGTCGACCGCGCCGGGAGCCTGCCCGGTCAGCACCGCGAGCGCGTTCAGATAGGCGTCGCGTTCCGCCCGCAGCGGCAGCAGGGCGGCGTCGGCCTGCTCGGCAAGGCTGCGCTGGCGCTCGACCTCCAGTGCGGAGACGGTGCCGTGCGTCTGGCGCTGCCGCGTCAGGTCCAGCACCTCGCGCTGCCGGGCGGCGGATTGTTCGGCGAGGGCCAGCCGTTGCTGGCGGTCGCGCAGATGGACATAGGCGCCCGCCACCTCGGCGGCGAGGCTGACTTGCGCGTCGGCGATACTGGCCTGCGCCGCCTCCAGCGAGGCGCGGCTGGCCTCCATCGTGCGCCGGTGGCCGCCGAACAGGTCGATCTCCCAGCTCGCGTCGAAGCCGAGATTGTAGAAATTGAGGGCTTCGCTGCTACTGCCGTCCCCGCCGCCTTCCTCCTCTCCGTCGCCGGAGGAGCCGAGGTCGATGCCCGGCAGCCGCGCATGGGCATAGGTCAGCTGCGCATTGGCGTTGGGCAGGCCGTTGGCGCGGTCGAGGCGCAGCGCGGAGCGGGCCTGCGTCAGCTTGGCCTGAGCGATGGCGATGGACGGGCTGTCGGCCAGCGCGCGCCGTTCCAGCTCGTCGAGCAGCGGGTCGCCCAGCGCCGTCCACCACGGGGCGACGGCGGGCGCAGCGGGGATCGCCGCTTCCCCGGCGCGCGCGAACCGTTGCGGCGCGGCTCCGGCCGAAGCGGGGCCCTGATAATCCGGGCCGGCGGTGCAGGCGGCGAGGGCCAGAAGGGGGAGGAACGAAAGGGGGGAGCGCATGACGGGCCTCAATGCATGGCGACGGCCTGCCCCTTGGGCAGCGGCCGCAGGAACAGAACCAGCGGAATGACGATGACGATGCCGACCGTCAGCAGCCAGAATATGTCGTTATAGGTCATCACCAGCGCCTCGCGCTGGATCGTGCCGGAGAGGGTGCGCAGCGCGGCCTCCGGGCTGCCCAGCGCGTGGGTCAGGCCGGCGATATATCCCTGCACATTGTCGGAATTGGCGTTGAGCGTTTCCTCTATGCGGCGGCTGTGCAGCCACAGGCGCTGGTCCTGCACGACGGCGATGCCCGCGAGCGCGAAGGAGCCGCCCAGATTACGCACCGAATTGAACAGCCCGGCCGCGTCGCCCGCATTTTCCGTCGATACCGACGCGATCGCCGCCTGGTTGAGGAAAAGGAAGGCGAGGATGACCCCGACGCCGCGCAGCAACTGGGATTCGATGAAATCGGCGCCCGCGGCGTCGGCCGTCATCACCGTATCCACCCAGCAACTCGTCGCCATGATGAGCAGCCCCGTGGACACCGCGATCCGAATGTCGACATGCTTGATCATCAGCGGGGTGAAGGGCATCAGGATCAGGCTGGGTATGCCGGACAGCAGCACGATCTTGCCCGATTGCAGCGCATTGTAATCGGATATGGCGGCGAGGAACTGCGGGATTACATAGGCGGTGCCGTAGATCATCATGCCGATGACGAAGCCCATCAGCGCGATCGCGCCGAACTGGCGGTTCAGCAGCAGGCTGAGCTTGATCACCGGGCGTTTCGCGAAGACCTGCCCGGCGAAGAGCAGGATGAAGCCGACCGCCGACACGATCGTCATCTGCACGATTTCCGCGCTTTCGAACCATTGCTCGCGCTGCCCTTCCTCCAGCACGATGGTGAGGCCGCCCAGGCCGAAGGCAAGGCCCGCTATGCCCATCCAGTCCGCCTGCCTCAGCTCGTCCAGCTTCGGCTTCTGGTGGGGCAGGCCGACCAGAAGCAGCGTGATGAGCAGGATGCCGACCGGCAGGTTGAGGAAGAAGGCGTAGTGCCAGCTGATATTCTCGGTCAGCCAGCCGCCGATCAGCGGACCCAGCACCGGGCCGAGAATGGCGGTGACGCCGAACATCGCATTGCCGATCGGCTGTTGCTCGCGCGGCAGGCGAGTGGCGATGATCGTCATCGCCGTGGGGATGAGCGCGCCGCCGGTGAAGCCCTGGCCCACGCGGCCGATGATCATCGTCGTCAGGTTGGTCGCGATGCCGCAGACCATCGAGAAGCCGGTGAACAGCGTCGCGGCGATCAGCAGCAGGGTGCGCAGGCCCAGCAGGCGCTCCAGCCAGGCGGAAAGAGGAATGATGACGATTTCGGCCACCAGATAGGCGGTCGCGATCCAGGTGCCCTCGGTGCTGCTGGCGCCGATCTCGCCCTGGATGGTCGGCAGGGCGGAATTGACGATGGAAATGTCGAGCGTGGCCATCATCGCGCCGAGGCTGCCCGCGCACACCGCCAGCCATGCGGCGGCGTCGGCGCGTTGCGGCGGGGCCTTGGCCGGGGCCGCTCCGCCAGGCAGGGCGCCCGCGTCGGCGGCGGCGCCGCTCATTTTCCGATCCGCCGGTTATATTGCTCCTGCTCCCGCCGGATCTGCTCGGTCGCGCCCTTGGCGGAACGGGTGTCGACCGACACCTCGACCGACATGCCGGGAACCAGCAACTTGCGGGTTTCGGGGCCGACATGGATGGCGATGCGCACCGGCACGCGCTGCACGATCTTGGTGAAGTTGCCGGTGGCGTTCTGCGGCGGCAGGATGGAGAATTGCGCGCCGGTGCCGGGCGAGATGCTGGCGACGGTGCCCCGGATCTCGACGCCGGGCAGTGCGTCGACTTCCACGCTGACCGGCTGGCCGACGCGCATCAGGCCGACCTGCGTTTCCTTGAAATTCGCCTCGATATAGAGGCTGTCGGCGGGCATCAGCGTCATCAGCCGGGTGGCGGGCTGCACGAACTGGCCCTGCTGCACGGTCTTGTCGCCGATGCGGCCGTTCGTGGCGGCGCGGATGATCGTCGATTGCAGGTCGGTATTGGCGGCGGAAAGCTGGGCGCGGGCGGCCTGGCCCTGCGCCTGCGCCTGCCGTATCTGGGCCTCCAGCGTGGCGACGCGCTGCCGCGCGCTGGCGGCGGCGGCGCGGGCCGAGGCCAGCTTGGCGTTCGCTTGAGCCGCCTGATTTCGCAGCTGCGAAAGCCGTTCCTTCGTTTCCGCGCCGCTCTGGGCAAGAGGTTGGTAGCGGGCGACCTCGCTATTGGCGAAATCCGCATCGGCCTGCGCCGCGGCGAGTTGCGCCTCGGCCTGGGCGATGGCGGATTGCTGCTCGCGGATCTGCGCCTCCGTGCCCGCCGCGCTGGCCGCCGCCAGCGCGATCTGGGCGTGGGACTGCTCGGCCTGGGCGCGATAGTCGCGCGGGTCGATCTGCACCAGCGGCTGCCCGGCCTTCACCTCCTGATTGTCGATGACGAACACCTTGTCCACATAGCCCGAAACCTTGGGCGACACGGTCACGCCGTCGGTCTGGACATAGGCGTCGTTGGTGGACTGCTGATATTTGCCGTAGCTTTCATGCCGCGCGAACCACAGCGCGCCGGCCGTCACCGCCGCTGCCGCGATGATCAGGATGATGCGGCGGGCGCGCCTGTTCTTGCCGGAACCGGCGGAGCTGTCGTCATCCTGCGCGATTGGGCCAGCGGTGGTTTCGGCACTCATGTCAACACCCGTCCTTGAAATTCGGCCACCGCATATGCGCGCACTTGTGATGCAATGCAATACACATTATGAGGAACCTCATGAAAGTGTGCGACGAAGAGTTGTTCAAGGAATTGGCGAGCGTGTTCCTGATGGCGCACCGCCAGATGGACCGGGCGATGACGGCGCAAGGCGCGTCGTTGGCGCGCACCAAGCTGCTGCTCTACATCCAGCGGTGCGGCGGCAATGCGCGCGCGGCCGATATCGCGGAACTGTTCGGCCAGGCGCCCCGCACGGTGACGGACGCGCTGGATGCGCTGGAACGCGACGGCCTCATCCAGCGCGCCACCGACGCAGGGGACCGCCGTGTCAAGCGGATCGCCATCACCGACGAGGGGGAGCGCGCGATCGCCGCGACCGAGCCGTTGCGGCGCGATCTTGTACGCGATTTCTGCCGCCTGCTGACCGACGAGGACAGGCGGGTGCTCCATGATTGCCTTCAGAAAATGGCCATTGCGATCAACCCGCCGTCCCCGCCCGAAGACGGCATCTGACCTCTTGCGAATCTCCACGGATTTGATAGCATCCTCTTGTCAAACCCGCGAAAAAGCGGGGTGGCGAGGATGAACTGGAGGATGCGATGGAACGGGTTCATCACAGCCTTTGCCTGTGCGATTTCGGGCTGCTGTGCATGTCGAGCCTGGCGGCGTTGACGATTACCGGGATTGCCTTCGTCCTGCTGGGCTGAGGCGCTTTTCCCGTGTAGCGGCGTACCGGCCGATTGGCTGGGGCGGCGTCGTTCGTTTGCTGGCGGTCCTCTTGTCGGGTCGCCCTCCGATTGTCTTTTCTCTCTCCTTGCCGGACCCGCCATTGCGGGACTTTGCTGGAACCCTTCCCTTACGGAGACGATAGGCCGCACCGCGTGAAAGGCTGCCTTTCGCGGGGATGAAAGCCATGTGGCATGGCATCATGGCACCCAAGGCTCGCAATCATCGCGGGAGGTCCTATATCAGGCGATGATCGCTCCTTTCCCAAGGACCGCGACTTTCCTTTTCGCTGTTATGGATCGCTTTCGTGATAAATCCCCTGCTTGATGCCATCGCGCTGCCGCGCTTCTCCGAAATATCGCCGGACCTGATCGCCCCCGCGCTGGACGAGGCGATCCACGCCCATGAAGAGGCCGTCGCCGCCGTGACGCAGGCGCGGCCCAGGGATTTCGCCGAGGCGTGGCTGCCGCTGGAGCGGGCCGACCGGGTGCTGGATGCGCTGTGGTCCACCGTGTCGCACCTCCACGCCGTCGCCGATACGCCGGAACTGCGCGCCGCCCATGCGGAAGGGCAGGCGCGGCTGGTCGAGAATGCGATGAAGGTCGCCCAGAATCACGATCTTTACGAGGTGCTGGACGGGCTGTCCGCGGTGCCCGGATTTGACGCCCTGCCGGAAGCGGACCGGGCCGCGGTCGCCCATGCGATCCGCGATTTCAGGCTGGCGGGCGTGGCCCTGCCGCCGGAAAAGCGGGCGCGCTTCGCGGAGATATCGGTCGAGCTGTCGGGTCTGTCCAACGACTTCGCCAGTGCCGTGCTGGACGCGACCGATGCGTGGGAAGAGCATGTGACCGACGAGGCGCTGCTGGCTGGCATTTCGGATGCGGACAGGGCGATGTTCGCGGACGCCGCCCGCGCGCGCGATCTCGACGGCTGGCTGGTGACGCTGCAATATCCCAGCGTCACCGCGATCCTGACCTTTGCGGAGGATCGCGGCCTGCGCGCTCGCGTCTATGAGGCGTTCAACACCCGCGCGTCCAACCGGGGGCCGCATGCCGGGCGCTTCGACAACAGCGCGCGCATCGCCCGCATCCTGGAGCTGCGGCGCGAAAGCGCGGCGCTGCTGGGATTTGCGGGCCCGGTCGACTGGCTGCTGGCGACCCGCATGGCGAACAGCGCGGACGAGGTGCTGCATTTCCTGCGCGATCTGGCCGCGCGCGCCAAGCCCTTTGCCGAGCGGGAAATGCGCGAACTGCGCGATTTCGCCGCCGTCGAACTGGGGCTGGAAGACCTCCAGCCCTGGGATGTCGGCTTTGCCGCCAACCGGCTGCGGCAGGCGCGCTATGCGGTGGACGAGCAGGCGATCCGCGCCTATTTCCCGGTCGATCGGGTGATGGAGGGCTGGCAGACGCTGCTTCGCCGCCTGTTCGGCATCCGCCTCGCCGAGCGCAACGATGTACAGCTCTATCACCCCGATGCCCGCTATTATGATGTGGTGGACGAGGACGGATCGACCTTCGCGGGGCTCTATCTCGACCTGCATGCCCGGCCCGGCAAGCGCGGCGGCGCGTGGATGGCGCAGGCCCGCCCGCGCCTGCATGATGGCGGCGTGATCGGCGTGCCGGTCGCCTATCTGGTCTG
>Ga0180222_1002678_pt1 | contig 13593 bp, 11 predicted proteins | sample eDN5th37CKraftOP_FD_151336 | JGI IMG/M metagenome (GOLD analysis project Ga0180222, IMG submission 151336) | Enriched Organic Plus compost microbial communities from Emeryville, California, USA - eDNA 5th pass 37_C Kraft OP (version 2) (version 2) ... | reverse complement strand
AGCGTCTCGACATGGCTCGGCCCGGCCGCGCCGCCCGCCCAGCGCCCGGCGCGCCGCGCGCTCCAGCCGCGGTGCAGCAGATCCGGCGACGTCACCGCAAGCAGGCCGATGCCCGGCACGTCCTCGGCCAGGGCCTCCCAGGCGGCGAGCGCCTCGGGCGCGAGCGCGCCGCAATAGACCAGCGCCGCCTCGGCCTGGGGCGCGGGTTCGCGCAGCCAGTAGCCGCCTTTCAGCGCGCCTTCCTTCCAGCCATCGTCGCTGCGCGCGACCTGCGGAATGCTGCGCGTGGTGAGCCGCAGATAGACGCTCTCGCCGTCCGGCGACTGGATCAGCCGGAACGCCTCCTCCATGAACAGCGCGAGCTCGTCGGCATAGGCGGGCTCGTAGTGGCGCAGGCCCGGCTGGCCCATCGCGATCAGCGGCGGGTTGATCGACTGGTGCGCGCCGCCCTCCGGCCCCAGCGTCAGGCCCGAGGGCGTCCCGACCAGCAGGAAGCGGGCGTCCTGGTAGCAGGCATAGTTCAGCGCATCGAGGCCGCGGGCGATGAACGGATCGTAGACGGTGCCGACCGGGAACAGCCGCGCGCCGAACAGGTCGCCGGCAAGGCCCAGCGCGGCGAGCATCAGGAACAGATTGTTCTCGGCGATGCCCAGCTCGATATGCTGCCCGGCGCGCCCGCCCGCCCATTTCTGCGCCGAGGGGATTTTCGCGGCGGCGAAGGCGTCGGCCAGTTCCTGCCGGCGGAACAGGCCCCGCTGGTTCACGAACGGGCCGAGATTGGTGGAAACGGTCACGTCCGGCGAGGTCGTGACGATCCGGTCGGCGAGCGGCCCGCCCTTCTTGGCGAGATCGTGCAGGATGCGGCCGAACGCCGCCTGCGTCGATTGCTCCGCGCCTTCCAGCGGCGCGATCGTCGGCACCTCCGCGGCGTGCCAGGCGCGCGGGCGTTTCTCGCGGGCGAAGCGGGCGCGCGCGACCAAAGCCCGCGCCGCCTCAACGCTGTTGTCGCCAAGGCCGGCCCAGGGCGCCCATTCCTCGCCCTCGGGAATGCCCATGCTCTCGCGCAGCGCCGCGATCTGGTTCGGCGTCATTAGGCCGGCATGATTGTCCTTGTGCCCGGCAAAGGGCAGGCCGAACCCCTTGATCGTGTAGGCGATGAACATGGTCGGCACGTCGTCGCGCGCCGCCTCGAAGGCCTCGGTCAGCGTCTCGATGCAATGCCCGCCGAGATTGGTCATCAGCGCGGCGAGCGCCTCGTCGTCGCGCTTGTCGAGGATCGGGCGGATCGCGGGGCCGAGATCTCGTTCGAGCCGCGCGCGCCAGGCCGGGCCGCCGAGATAGGTCAGCGCCGCATAGTCGGCGTTGCTGGTCTCGTCGATCCAGCGGCGCAGCGCCGCGCCGCCCTTCTCGCGGAAGGCCGCCTCCTGCGCCTTGCCATATTTCAGCGTGACGACGCGCCAGCCGCAGCTCCTGAAAATCTCGTCGAAGCGGCTGAACATTCGGTCCGCCGTCGTCGCGTCGAGGCTCTGGCGGTTGTAATCGACGATCCACCAGCAGTTGCGGATGTCATGCTTGGCCGCCTCGATCAGGCATTCGTAGATATTGCCCTCGTCCAGCTCGGCATCGCCGAGCAGCGCGATCATCCGCCCCATATCCTCGGGCCGCATCAGGCCGTGGGCGACGCAATAGTCCTGCACCAGGCTGGCGAAGGCGGTCACCGCGACGCCGAGGCCGACCGAGCCGGTGGAGAAATCGACCGGAATCGCGTCCTTCGTCCGGCTGGGATAGGATTGCATGCCGCCCAGCGCGCGAAAGGCCTCGAGCTGCTCGCGCGTCTGCGTGCCCATGAGATAGTGGATGGCGTGCAGCACCGGGCCGGCATGCGGCTTCACCGCGACCTTGTCGTTCGGCCCGAGCGCATGGAAGTAGAGCGCCGCCATGATCGCGGTCATCGAGGCGCAGGAGGCCTGATGGCCGCCGACCTTCAGCCCGTCCACATTCGGGCGGATGTGATTGGCGTGATGGATTGTCCACGCCGACAGCCAGCGCAGCCGCTCCTCAATCAGCTTGAGCGCCTCGATGTCGGCGCCCTCGACCCGTTTCAGCATGGCTCCGGCTTAGCCCCGCGGCGCGCCGCTGCCTAGACTAGCGCGCGGAGAGCAGCCGCAGCGGGTTTTCGATGAAGCCCTTGAGCGCCTGCATGAACTGCGCCGCGTCCCAGCCGTCCACGACGCGGTGGTCGCAGGAGATGGAGAGGTTCATCAGCTTGCGGACCTCCAGCTCGCCGTCCACCACGACCGGCGTCTCGCGCACCTTGTTGACCGCGATGATCGCCACCTCCGGCCGGTTGATCACCGGGGTGGAGGCGATGCCTCCAATGGGGCCGAGGCTGGAGATGGTGATGGTGGAGTCCGACAGCTCGTCGCGCGCGGCCTTGCCGGCGCGGGTCGCCTCGGCGAGGCGCAGGATCTCCGCCGCCAGTTCCCACAGGCCGCGCCGGTCGGCGTTGCGGATGACGGGGACGGCAAGGCCGTTCTCCGTCTGCGTCGCCATGCCCATGTGGACAGCGCCGGAGCGGTGCACGACGTTCGCCTCGTCGTCATAGGTCGCATTGATCTGCGGGAAGTCCGGCAGCGCCCGGCACATCGCGGTGATGAGGAAGGGCAGCATGGTGAGCTTCGGATTGGCGCCGCGGTCGCGGTTCATCATCGCGCGCGTCTCCTCGAGCGCGGTGACGTCATATTCCTCGACCAGGGTGAAATGCGGGACGCGCCGCTTCGCCTCGGCCATGTTCTCGGCGATGCGGCGCCTCAGGCCCACCACCTTGACGTCCTCGTCAGCCCGCGCCGGCGCCGGGCCATGGGCGACGACGCCGCCATGGTAGAGCAGATAGGCGTCGAGATCGGCGTGACGGATGCGGCCGCCGGCGGTACGGACCATGGCGAGGTCGATTCCCAGATCGCGCGCGCGCTGGCGCACGGCGGGGGAAGCGAGGACGTGGGGGGCGCCATTGTCGCGCGGCGCCCGGCCTTCCTTTCCCCCATCGCTCGCGCCGAGCGAAGTCGAGGCGCGTTGGGCGCCACCCTCGGACTCTTTTTCGACCCGCCCCTCGACTGCGCTCGGGGCGAGCGTTTCATCATTGGGCTTGGCCGACTGACCCGGCGCGTCTTCGTCGACCAGCCCGTCGGCGACCGGGGTCTCGTTTTCGCTCGCCTTCGCCTCCGCCGAGGGCACGCCAGCTTTCGTATCCTCCGCCGGCGCGTCGGTTTCGAGCACGACCAGGACCGAGCCGATCGGCACCATGTCGCCAACCTCGCCGGCCAGCTCCACCACCCGGCCCGCAACCGGGCTTTCCATCTCCACCGTCGCCTTGTCCGTCATCAGGTCGGCGAGCTGCTGGTCCTCGGCGACCTCGTCGCCCACCTTGACGTGCCAGGCGACGATCTCGGCCTCGGCGATCCCCTCGCCGATGTCGGGAAGCTTGAATTCGTAGCGGGCCATCGCCTCAGTCCTTCAATACCGCCTTGAGCGCGGGGCCGAGTCGCGCCGGCCCCGGAAAATAGTCCCATTCCATCGAGTGCGGATAGGGCGTGTCGTAGCCGGTGACGCGCACGATCGGCGCCTCCAGGTGGTAGAAGCAGCGCTCCTGCACGAGCGCGGCCAGCTCCGCGCCGAAGCCGGCGGTGCGCGTCGCCTCGTGAATGATCACGCAGCGGCCCGTCTTCTTCACCGACTGCTCGACCGCCTCGATGTCGAGCGGGACGAGCGTGCGCAGGTCGATCACCTCGGCGTCGATGGCTTCCGCCTCGGCGGTCGCCAGCGCGACATGCACCATCGTGCCCCAGGCGAGCACCGTCACCGCCTCGCCGGCGCGCGCGATGGCCGCCTTGCCGAGCGGCACCGTGTAATAATCCTCGGGAACCTCGGCGCGCGGGTCCTTCGACCAGGGCTTCACCGGCCGGTCGTAATAGCCGTCGAACGGGCCGTTATAGATGCGCTTGGGCTCGAAGAAGAGGACCGGGTCCGGGTCCTCGATCGCGGCGATCAGCAGCCCCTTCGCGTCATAGGGGTTGGACGGCACCACCGTCTTGATCCCCGGCATGTGCGCGAAGAACGCCTCGGGCGACTGCGAATGGGTCTGGCCGCCGAAGATGCCGCCGCCATAGGGCGTGCGGATCACCAGCGGCACCGACCATTCGCCGGCGGTGCGATAGCGGATGCGGCCCGCCTCCGAGAAAATCTGGTCGAAGGCCGGGAAAATATAGTCGGCGAACTGGATCTCGGCGACCGGCCGCAGGCCGTAGAGCGCCATGCCGATCGCGGTGCCGACGATCCCGCCCTCTGCGATGGGCGAGTCGAACACGCGCGTCTTGCCGTACTTCTTCTGGAGCCCCGCGGTGACGCGAAAGACGCCGCCGAAATAGCCCGCGTCCTCGCCGAAGGCGACGACATTCTCGTCGCGCGCGAGCATCACGTCGTGGGCGCTGTTGAGCGCCTCGATCATGTTCATCACGCTCATCGGCCGCGCGCTTTCGCTTCCGCGACCGCCGCGCGCTGCTGCTCGGCGAGGTGCCATGGCAGGTCGGCGAACACGTCCTCGAACATCGTCTCCACGTCGTCGAAATGGCCGTTGCCGAGCGTGCCCTTCGCCTCGGCCTCCTTCTGCGCCTGGCGGACCTCGGCCGCGACCTCCTCCTCCAGCGCCTGGTGGCGCGTCTCGTCCCACTCGCCGAGGCCGATGAGGTGCGCCTTCAGGCGCTGGATCGGATCGCCGAGCGGCCAGGCCGCGCCGGAATCCTTCGGCCGGTAGGCGGTGGGATCGTCGGAAGTGGAATGGCCCTCGACGCGATAGGTGAACAGCTCGATCAGGGTCGGGCCGAGATTGGCGCGCGCCCGGTCCGCCGCCCATTGCGTCGCGGCATGGACGGCGAGCGCGTCGTTGCCGTCCACCCTGAGGCCCGCGATGCCGTAGCCGATCGCCCGCGCCGCGAAGGTGGTCAGCTCGGCTCCTGCAATGCCCGCGAAGCTGGAGATCGCCCACTGGTTGTTGACGACGTTGAGCACCACCGGCGCGTGATAGACGCCGGCGAAGGTGACGGCGCTGTGAAAGTCGCCCTCCGCGGTCGCGCCGTCGCCGATCCAGCCGGCCGCGATCCGGCTGTCGCCCTTGATCGCGGAGGCCATCGCCCAGCCGACCGCCTGCGGATATTGCGTGGCAAGGTTGCCCGAGATCGAGAAAAAGCCCCGGGCGCGGTCCGAATACATGATTGGCAGCTGCCGGCCTTTGAGCTTGTCGCCCCGGTTCGAATAGATCTGGCACATCATCTCGACGAGCGGATAGCCGCGCGCGACGAGCAGGCCCTGCTGGCGATAGGTGGGGAAGCACATGTCCTCGCCGTCGAGCGCATAGGCGGCGGCGACGGCCACTGCCTCCTCGCCGGTCGATTTCATGTAGAAGCTGGTCTTGCCCTGGCGCTGGGCGCGGTACATGCGATCGTCGAAGACGCGCACGACGACCATATCGCGCAGCATCCGCCGGAGCGTCTCCGGGTCGAGCCGCGGGTCCCACGGACCCACCGCCTTCGCCTCGTCGTCCAGCACGCGCACCAGGGTGGTGCAGAGCGGCCAGGTCTCCTCGGCGGGCGCGGCGACGTCGGGCCGCAGCGCGCTGCCGGCGGGGGGAATCGGGATCGCGCTGAAATCCGGCGTATCGCCCGGCCGCGCGTTCGGCTCGGGAACGTGGAGCGAGAGCGCCGGACGGTTGCGGCGGCGCTCGGACTGGCTGGTCATCCTCTGCCCTGTTAATCCTTGTCTCAAGGCGCAGCCCCTAGTCGATTTGCGCGCGAAATGCCAATCGAGGCGTAGGCCATGGGGGCCGCAAGGAGGGAATGCCATGTTGGCCATGATCACGCTGATCCTCGCGGCGCTCGCCGCCACCGTGACTCCGCGCGCCGACGTCTACGTGATGCGGCACCTCGACACCCCGACCGGCGAGCGCGATCCCGACCTGCTCCCGCGCGGGCAGGAGACGGCGCAGCGGCTGGCGGCGTGGTTCGCCGGCCAGGCGCCGCCCGCCGCGATCTTCGTCACTGATTTCCGGCGCACGCGCCAGACCGTCGGCCCGCTCGCCGCGCGGCTCGGCCTGACGCCGGTCGTCTACGATCCGATGGACGTCGGCGCGCTCGTCGCGCGGGTACGCGCGGTCGACGCGCCCGTGCTGATCGTCGGCCACAGCAACACGATCGGGAGCATCATCGCCGCGCTCGGCGGCGAGTCGCCGGGCGAACTCGGCCATGCCGATTTCGGCGACGTCTGGCGCATTGCCCCGGACGGGACGACGACACGGCTGCGCGTCAGCGAATAGTTCAGCGCCGCTGCGGCTGCTGCTCGTCGGGCGAGAGCGGCCGGGTCGTCGCGGCCGGCTGCGGCGTTGGCGGCAGGGGCGGGGCCGCCGGCGCGACGGCGGGCGGCAGGTCCGGCGCCGGCGCCGGAACCGGTTCGGGCGCCGGCGCCTGCATGTTGTCCGCCGCCGGCGGGGCCGGCGTCGCCCGGTCCGCCTGATCGAGCGGGACGGTGGGCGCGCGGGCCGGGCGGATGCCGAGCGCGTCGACCATGAAGGCGCGCCAGATCCGCGCCGGTAGCCCGCCGCCGGTCGTGCCCGGCAGCGGCGTGTTGTCATCGTTGCCGACCCACACGCCGACGACGAGATCGCCGGCGAAGCCGACGAACCAGGCGTCGCGATAGTCGGAGGTGGTGCCGGTCTTGCCGAAGGCGGGGATCGAGAGGGCGGCGGCGCGTCCGGTGCCGCGCTGGACGACCGCGTAAAGGGAATCGCGCAGCATCGGGAAGTAGCGTCCGCGGCGCAGCGGCTCACGCGTCCAGCCCAGCCAGCCCGGGTCCGGCTCGATGAGGCCGTGCGGTCGAATCGGGTATCGGCCCGAGGCGATCCCCGCATAGGCCGCGGTCAGCTCGATCAGGCTGACGCCGCTGGTGCCGAGCGCGAGGCTCGGGTCCGGACGCAGCCGGCTGGTGATGCCGAGATCGTGCGCGGCGCGGATCACCGCGCGGCGGCCGACCCGCTCCTGGAGCTGAACGGCCACCGAATTGCTCGAATAGGCGAGCGCGTCGCGCAGCGTGATCCGTCCGCGATAGACGCCGCCGTAATTGCTCGGCTGCCAGTCGCCGAGGCGGATCGGCACGTCGTTCACCATCGTGTCGGGCGTGTAGCCGGCCCGGAAGGCGGCGAGGTAGACGAAGGGCTTGAACGCCGATCCGGGCTGGCGGCGCGCCTGGGTCGCGCGGTTGAAGGCGCTCTGCGAATAGTCGCGGCCGCCGACCATCGCGACGACACGGCCGTCGAGCCGCATCGCGACCAGCGCGGCCTGCGCCCGGCCCAGCCCGGCGCGGCGGATCGCGCGCACGGCGTAGCGCTGGAGATCGCCTTCCAGCGTCGTCTGGATCTGGCGCTCGCCGTAATTTTCGTCGGACATGGCGCCGGTCTGCGGCAGCACCCAGTCGGCGAAATAGGTTCCGGTCGGCACCACCCTGTCCGGCCCGGCGCGCACCCGCGCGGGGCGCGTCGACTCGGCCTGCTCCGGCGTGATGTATCCGATCTCCGCCATGACCCTGAGGACGCGGCGGGCGCGGGCGCGGGCGCCTTCGATATTGCCGGTCGGGGCGAGGCGCGACGGCGCGTTGACGACGCCCGCCAGCATCGCCGCCTGGGCGAGCGTGAGGCGCTCCGGATCGGTGTTGAAATAGTGATGGGCGGCGGCGCGCAGCCCGTACACATTGTCGCCGAAATAGGTGTTGGAGAGATAGCGGTCGAGGATCTCCTCCTTGCTGAGCCACGCCTCGAGCCAGAGCGTGATCAAGGCCTCCTGCACCTTGCGGGTGATGGTGCGGTCCGGGCTCAGGAAGGAGGTACGGGCGAGTTGCTGGGTCAGCGTCGAGCCGCCCTCGCGCACGCCGCCCGTACGCAGGTTGCGCACCATCGCCCGGGCAATGCCCCAGGGATCGAGACCGATATGGTGGAAGAAGCGGCGGTCCTCGATCGCGATGAAGGCCTGCGCGACATAGGGCGGAAGGTCGGCGACGTGGACCGGCTCCTCGATGATCGCGCCACGCCGCGCGATCGGCTCGCCCTCGGCGGAAAGCAGGGTGATGCTCGGCGCGGCGATCGGCTGGAGCGAGCGGGACAGCGGCGCCGTCACCGCGAGCCACAGGACGAGCAGCACGAAGAGGAGAGCCAGAATCTTGAGTCCGCGCTTGACGATCCGCGCCCGCCACGGCGGTCGCGAAGGCGGCCGCGGCGCCGCGAACGGCTGCGTCGCCAGACGCCCTCTCAGCAGCATTCCAAGAGTCGCTCCGGTCCGATTGCCTCGGCCACGACGCCAAGCGCGGCCAGCCCGTCGGGCCAGGCGGTCCCGGCGACCAGCGATTCGACCGCAGCCGACATCGCCGGCGCGGTCTGCAGGCCGTAGCCGCCCTGACCCGCGAGCCAGAAGAAGCCCGGCGCATCCGGCGCGAAGCCGGCTGTCGGCACGCGATCGGCGGTGAAGGTGCGAAGGCCGGCCCAGCGGTGGGCGATGCGCGCGATCGGCACGGTCGTGTAATGTTCGAGCCGGTCGGCCGCGAGCGCGATGTCATAATCCTCCGGCGCGGCGTCGCAGGGATCGTCGGCGACCTCATCCATCGGAGACACGAGCAGCCGCCCCGCCTCCGGCAGCATGTAGAAGTCCCCCGCCGCGCTGTGGACGAACGGCCAGGCCGCAACGTCGGTGCCGGCGGGCGGATCGACGACGATGATCGTGCGGCGCTTCGGCGACAGGCCAAGCGGCGCGACGCCGGCGAGCGCGGCGACGCGGTCGGCCCAGGCGCCGGCGGCGTTGACGAGCATCGGCGCCCTGCAGACGCCGCCGTCCTCGGCGCGCACGACCCATTCGTCGCCCGCGCGCTCGATCGCGGCAATCCGCCAGCCGGTGCGCACCTCGCCGCCCGCGGCGCGGATCTCGCGGGCGTGCAGCTGCAGCAGCGCATCGGCGTCGAGCTTGAGCCCGGTCGGATCGTGCAGGCCCGCGACCGCGCCGCCGCCGCCCGTTCGCACCGCCGGACAGAGGCGTGCGATCTCGTCCGCGTCCACGCGCTCGATCGCATCGGTGAACGTGGCCATCGCCTCGCCGAGCGCATCGAGCCGCGCGAGCGAGGTTTTGTCGGCGAAATAGAGCGTGGACGCGGTGCGCGCCAGCGACGGGTCCGCCTCGTAGAAGGCGCGGCTCCAGGCGGTCAGCGCCCGCACGGTGGCGTCACCGATTCCGTAATGGCTGAAGGTGACGCTGCGTCCGGAGCTGTGATAGCCGAGCGCGCTTTCGCCCTCGAGGACGATCGTCTTGCCGTGGCGGGCGAGCCGCGCCGCCGCCGAGAGGCCGGCAATGCCGCCGCCGATGATCAGGAAATCCGCGCTGCTCATGGCGCGATTACCTAGCCCATCCCGAAGGGCGGGTCACGCCACGGCGTGGCGGGCCGCCCCGAAAAAAGGCCGATGATCAGCGACGTGATGCGGTGGCGGACGTGCCGCGGCCGCGCCCCCACTTAAGGGACGGCGGCATCACCCGCGACGGATCGAAGCGCCGGCTTTGGCCCGGTCTGCCGCCCGGTCAGCGCGCGCGGCGCTGCGCGTCCTCGCGGCCGGCGATATAGGCGGCGCAGCTCGTGCGCAGCGACGCCGTCTCCGCCGGGGACAGGCGGTAGGCGCTGGCGAGGCCGGCGATGAACGAGGCCGGATCGCGCTGGCTGCCCGCCGCGCGGCAGATCGTGGTCACCTGCGTGAAATCGAGCGGTCCCATCGCCGCCGGCCGCAGCAGCGGACGCGGCTGGACCGCCGCCGAGCGCGACGGCTGCAACCGCTCGGCCCGCGCCTGCATTTCGAGCGTGCGACGATCGATCTCTGACAGCACCGAATTGGACGCCAGCAGCGAAGCTAGAACGAGAATCATCATTCCCCCCGGAAAGGTTCCCAACCGGCACGGGGTTTATACGGTGTTCGGTAAAAAAGCCGTTAACCATGATTAAGGTTGCGGCCCCCGTCATGAAATGACGCGCCGCGCATGAAATCCGCTTGCCTTTGCGTCGCTCCGAGTCTCCAAGCGTGGCGGGTCGCGAGGGGAGGCAGCGTGACGGACGAGGATCTGGCGGCGAAGCTGGCGGAAGGCGCGGGGCGGCTGCTCCTCGCGCTGCGCGAGAGCGGCTGTCTCCAGGGCCGCGCGCTGGGCGCGGTCGCCGACCAGGTCGCAAACGCCTTCATCATGACCGCGCTGAAGGAATGGCGCCCGGACGATCCGGTTCTGTCCGAGGAGAGTCCGGACGGCCCGGCGCGGCTGGCGAGCCGGCGCGTCTGGATCGTCGATCCGCTCGACGGCACGCGCGAATATAGGGAGGGCCGCGAGGACTGGGCGGTCCATGTCGCCCTCGCCATCGACGGCGCGCCGCGGCTCGGCGCGGCCGCCCTGCCCGCGCTCGGGCGGCTGTTCCGCTCGGACCAGGTCCAAGCCGTGCGCGGCGAGCGGGCAAGGCCGCTGATGTTGGTCAGCCGCACCCGCGCGCCGGAGCGGGCCGAGGCGCTCGCGCGGGCGATTGGCGCCGACATCGTCCCGATGGGATCGGCCGGCGCGAAGACGATGGCGGTCGTCGCCGGCGAGGCGGACCTCTATTTCCACACCGGCGGTCAGCACGAATGGGACAATTGCGCCCCGGCCGCGATCGCGCTCGCCGCCGGGCTGCACGCGAGCCGGGTCGACGGCGGCCCCCTGGTGTATAACCGCGCCGACACGCTGATGCCGGACATCCTGATCGGCCGGAGCGATCTTGCCGAGCGGGCGATTGCCTTCCTTCAGAGATAGCGCGCAAGCGCGCGCCAGCGTTCCAGCTTCAACTCGAAGGGCAGGGTATAGGCCGGGCTGCTCGAGGGCAGGTCGATCAGGTCCGGAGCGGCGGCGCCGGAGAGCTGGCGGCGGCCGATCCGCGCCGCCGTGCCGCCGTTGAAGCCGACCGCGCGCAGCGCCGGCAGCCGCGCCAAGAGCGCGCGAAGATCGCTCGCCTCATGCAGGCGGATGGCGGCGTCGAGGCTGCCCTTGCGCGTCGCCGCCGCCACCGTGTCCCACAGGCCGATCCCCGCGTCGAGCAGCGCGTCGAGCCGCGCCTCATAGTCGAGCGCGGCGAGGTCGCGGCCGATCAGCGCGCCGACGAGCCGCCAGAACTGATTGCGCGGATGGGCATAATATTGCGCCCTGGCGAGCGAGACGGCGCCGGGCAGGCTGCCGAGCAGCAGCAGGCGCGTGTCGGCGCGGGTGACAGGCGGGAAGTTGCGGTGCATAGCGCGGCCATGAGGATAGAAGGCGGCTGTCACTGCGGAAAGGTGCGCTTCGAGGCGGAGGTTCCTTCGCGCGTCGAGGTGCTCGATTGCAACTGCTCGATCTGCTCGGCGACGGGCTTCCGGCATCTCATCGTGCCGCACGCGCATTTCCGGCTGCTCACCGATCCCGCGGCGCTCACCTCCTACCGCTTCGGCACCGGCCAGGCGAACCACCTCTTCTGCGCCACCTGCGGCATCAAGAGCTTCTACCAGCCGCGCTCGCACCCCGACTCATGGAGCGTGAACCTCAACGCGCTGGACGACGCTTCGGGGCTGGAGGTGACGGTGAAGACGTTCGACGGCCGGAACTGGGAGCGGGCGCGGGCGGAGCTGGATCAGGCCGGTTCGCCGAACGCATAGGCGTCCATCGCCAGCAAGTCGTAGGTATAGCTGTGGTGCAGCCGGCGGCCGGGCGCGCCGCCGCCGGCGCCGAAGGCGAAGAAGAGCGGCAGCAGGTGCTCGTCGGTCGGGTGGTTGCGCCGCGCCTCGGGCGCCTCGGCCATCGCGTCGAGCAGCGCTTCGGCGTCCCCGGCGCGGATGGCGCGCTCGAGCCAGTCGGTGAAGCCCTCCACCCATTCCCGGTCGGTGCCGGGGCGGGCGGTGAAGATCGCGCGCAGATTATGCGTGATGCTGCCCGAGCCGATCAGCAGCACGTTGCGCTCCCGCAACGGCGCGAGCGCGGCGCCGACTCGCGCGTGCCAGCGCGAATCGCGCGATGGGTCGATCGAGACCATCGCGACGGGGATGTCCGCGCCCGGGAACATCAGCGAGAGCGGCACCCAGGCGCCATGGTCGATGAGGTCGCTCGTCTCGCGCCGCGGATCGAGCCCGGCGGCGGCGAGCAAGGCGACGATCTCGTCGCCGAGCGCGACCGCGCCGGGCGGATCGTAGTGCATCTCGAACAGGCGCGGATCGAAATTACCGAAATCGTGCCAGGTGCGAAAGCGCGCCGGCGCGCGCACCGCGACGCCCGACCCGGCGTGATGCGCCGAGGCAACGACGATCGCGTCGGGCCGCGCAAGCCTGCCGCCCAGCGCCTCCAGGAACCGCCGCGCCGGGGCGTCGCCCAGCGCCAGGTCCGGCGCCCCATGGGAGATGAAGAGGCTCGGCTGTGTCATAGACCGGAATATAGACCCAACGATTTGTCAGAAAAATAGATGAGTTCGAAATCTCCCTTTGTCATTGAAAAAGTGAATCAATGGTGAGTAGCTAAAAGTTCATTATAGGAATTTATAAATTCCTCTCTATGCCCACCTATTTCCGTGTCATTCAAGTAAAAATCTCCACTGCCAATCAACCATAAAAGCTTATCAAGTTCGCATGGTGACACATTAGCAGCCACTGCGTGTTCGATCAATTTTTAGTGAATTCTGTAATCTCTAGCGGTATTGTCAATTAGATTAATGCCAACAAGTATGCGTCTGATGTGAACATCCGGCTTGCCATACTTTGCAAAAACGAGTTCTTCCAATGCATCGCATGATGGTGCATATCCAAACCAGTCTATTTCCTCCTTTAATATAAGAGGCAGGGAGACATAAGTGCGTTATCCTCGTAATATTTTCGAGCACAAGAAATAAAGGCATTATTGTCCTTAAATTGACTTAGAAATCGTGCGGAAGACAGAATTGACTGGCAGAATACCTTCCATAGTCTTCTGTATTCTGGGGGGCTTATTTGAATTTAAAAATAATTTATTTTGCACTATTCTGCTAAAGAGATCCTCATCACTATTTATTGACTGGTGAACGTCTTTATGATTAAAGTTAAATAGCACTTTTGCTAATCTATCTGTTCCGCCAATTGCATTTTCAACAACGTTTTTAAGCGCTGCACGATTATGTGCTGATTCGACAAATTGTCTAAATACATTTTCTATAGTAAGTTCGATAATATTTACCGCAGTCCCCAGTTGTAAATGCTTGTCTAGTATTTCTTAAATTTCAAGAGGATTAAATTCCGGGTGGTTTTGCATTTCATTGATAAGGAATTGTCTTGCGAAAGAATAGGGTGTCATAGAACCTCCCCTTGCGTCATCGGCGATTCCGACACCGGATCATGAGAATTGGAGTCCAGAGCAACAGCCTCATGATTGGTGACAGAGCCCGAATTAATGATGGGCTGGGCTGACTGCAGGGGCGCCCGACCGGTCGCTTGCCGCTCTTAGCTCGGCGTCCTAGTCT
>Ga0180222_1002672_pt1 | contig 13640 bp, 14 predicted proteins | sample eDN5th37CKraftOP_FD_151336 | JGI IMG/M metagenome (GOLD analysis project Ga0180222, IMG submission 151336) | Enriched Organic Plus compost microbial communities from Emeryville, California, USA - eDNA 5th pass 37_C Kraft OP (version 2) (version 2) ... | reverse complement strand
CGCCGGACCAGGCCTGCAACGTGAACTCGGTGGCGGCCCGGTCGCACCACGGCCCGTCGAGACCGAACGGCGTGATCGCGGTGACCACCAGATGCGGATACCGCTCGTACAGTTCGCGTGGCGAGACCTTCTGTGCCAACGCCGATTCCGGTGACCACACCACGGCGTCGGCCGAACCCGCCAGCCGGTCCAGCAGGTCGAGACCGTCGTCGGGACCGATTACGACGCTGCGCTTGCCACCCGCCAGGAAGCTGAACAGCGCACCGTGGCGGCCGGGTTCGATCGCCGCGCCCGAGGCCGACCACCGCCGCAGCGGATCACCGTCGGGCGCCTCGACCTTCACGACGTCGGCGCCGCCGTCGGCGATGAGCTTGGTGGCATATCCCCCGGCGATGCCGCTCGTGAGGTCGAGGACGGTGTAGCCCTCAAGCGGTGCAGTCATGGGTGTCAGGGTTTCGCCCGGTTCTTCTTGGAGAGGCGGAACTCGGGTGGGAACCTGCTGTCGTTGTCGTTCACCGCGGCAGACAGTCCCGAGTCGATCGACTCGAACATGTCGAGGTCGTCGTCGCTGTCGTTGGCGACGCCGTTGCCCATGGACTCGAAGAACGCGCTCAGCAGGCTGCCCATGTACTCGCCCTGCTGTTGTTTGAAGATCTCGAAGAACATCTTCTGCTGGAACACGGTGTCCACGGGGCGGTTCCGCGCACACGCCGTGGCGTACTTGTCCACCTCGGCCTCGAGCCGGTCGCGCGGCACGACCTTGTTGAGGAAGTTGCAGTCGTACATCTCGGCGGCCGTGAACGGGCGGCCGGTGAAGACCATCTCCTGGAACTTGCGCAGCCCCATCATCTGCACCCACGTCCACATGCGCGGACCCCAGCCGTGGTAGCGGAACGACGGATGCCCGAACAGCGCGTCGTCGCTGGAGATCACGAGATCGGCGTCGGCGCATTGGTAGAAGTGCCAGCCGTAGCAGTAGCCCTTGGCCTCGACGATGCTGATCTTCTTGAAGTCCTGCAGCGCGCGGTTGCCGGCCTGCGAGTTGGCGTACCACGCCGAGATCGTGGCGCCGTTGCGGAACGTGCCCCGGGGCGGATACGTGACCTCGCCTACGCCGTCGTCCTCCAGGCGCAGTTCGGCCAGGCGCACCGCGGGATTGTCATTGCCTTCCATGAACTCCGGCAGATCGGCGCCGCTGCCCAGGTTGTCCCCCACCCCGCGGATGACGACGACCTTGACGTCGTTGTCGGCGTTGGCCGCGCGCAGCACGTCGGCGTACCGCAACCGGGCCATCGACGTGGGCGCGTTGAGGAACTCGGGCCGGTTGAACGTGATGGTCGCGATCTTGGTCTCGGGATCCTTGTCGTAGAGGATGATCTCCTCCGGCGTCGGCCGCTCAGCCATGGACAGCCTCTCCGTATACCGGGACGGTGGTCAGCACGTCGGGACCGTCGGCGCCGATGACGACGGCGTCGCGCGTGAACACCGCACCGATGCCGGCCTCCCACACGTAACTGGTGACGGCGAGCACCATGCCCTCCTCGAAACGTTCGCCGTCGGCCGTGGCCCGCAGGGCCGGTGACACCACGGGCGGGTCGAAACCCAACCCGAGGCCGTGCGCGACGGGCATCGCGGGCAGCGGTTCACCCGCCTGCTCGTAGGCGTCGAGCAGCGCGCTGGTGGGCCTGCCGGGGCGGCACGCGCCGGCGAGCCTGTCCCACAGGTCATCCCGTCGCCGGTACAGCGCCCGGACGGCGTCGTTCGGCTCACCCGCGTACAGCGTGCGCGCGACCTCGGCGACGTAGCCGTCGGCCAGCACACCGGCCGAGAGCGCCACCAGGTCCCCGTCACGCACCCGGCCGTCGCCCCCGGCGCGGCGCCACGGATGCTCCTTGGAGGTGACCCACGCCGCGTCCTGCGTCGCCGGTGTGCTGACGCCGCCTGCGGCCTCGGCTTCGAGGATCGCGCCGGAGAGCGCCTGCTCGCTGGTACCCGCGTGGACACCTGCGACACCGGCAGCCAGTCCCTTCTCGGCGATCGACAGCGCCCACCGCAGCGCCTCGATCTCCTCGGGCGTCTTGATGCGGCGGGCATCGCGCATGGCCTGCTCGCCGTCGACGAGTTCGGCCTGCGGGAACGCCATGGGCAGCAGCTTGGCGAATGTCGGTGTCAGGGCGTCGGTTCCGACGCGGCGCGCGGTCGCGGTGCCCTTGATGTTCTGCAGCACCCCGATGAGCGTCATGGGGTTCCAGGCCAGGCCGTAGAGGTTCTCGTGCGGGATCTCCTCGGGGATGCCCTCGTCCCATGTGCTGTTGAGGTGGATCTCACCCGTCTCGCGTACGTAGGTGCAGATGGGCCCGAACGGACGGGTTCCGACAACCCACAGTTGCGGTGCGCCCGAGATGTAGCGGACGTTGGCCTGCCTGCCGAGCACCAGCACATCGAGGTCGTAGGCCTCCATCTGTGCCAGCGCGCGTTCGCGCCGGCTCACGCGCAGCGCCCGGTTGTCGGCCTCGATGTCAATTCCCACTGGACACCTCGTAGGGGTCGTACGGATAAGCGGTCAACGGCATCCAGCCACCCTCGGTGACCACCACGATCTCCTCGCCGCGGTAACCACCCGTGCCGTCCTCCCACACCACGGGTTCGAACACCAGCAGCATGCCGTCGGGGAACACGAAGTTGTCGTCCCACTCCTGGCCCAGATCGGTTCCGATCATGGGCATCTCGGCCGCGCTGGTGCCGATGCCGTGGCCCAGGTAGAAGTGCGGCAGCCACGGTTTCTGCCCACCGGCGGCCTTCGTGGCCGCACGCCCCAGGTCGCCGCACGTGGCACCGGCCTTCGTCACCGACAGCACGGCGTCGACGATCTCACGCCACCTGTCGAACTGGCGCTGCTGCGCGGGCGTGGGATCCTGCCCCACTATCCAGGTGCGGCCGTGGTCGGAGCAGTAACCGTGGTAGGCGATCGACACGTCGGTCCACAACACGTCGCCGTGGCGCAGTTCGCGTTCGGTGGTCAGCAGCGGCAGCGCGAGATCACCGTGCGTGGTCCACGTGCCGTCGGCGCGCGAGGCGGGCATGACCTGCCAGATCGAGTCGAACATGTTGGTGGTCGCGCCGAGTTCGAAGGAACGGCGGACGAATTCGGCCGACAGGTCGATCTGGCGCACGCCGGGTGCCACCGACTTCTGGATGTCGGCGACGGCCTGCTCGGTGATCTGGGTGGCCCGGCGCAGCGCCGAGATCTGGTCCACGGTCTTGACGATCTTGGCCGCGCCGATGGTCGCCGCCGCGTCGACGGGCGCCTGCGGGAACAGCGCGGTGCCCGCGCGGCGCATCGCGCCGGTGAGTTCGTCGACCGCGATGGTGGCCCCGGCACGCACCAGGCCGGCCAGGATCTTGCCGAACTGCTCGACGCCCTCGTCGAATTCGAGGTAGACGGGCCCGTGCAGGTGGTCGTCGGGCACCCCTGACTCCATGGCCGCACCTTCGCGGAACGGCAGGTACAGGTGCGGGTGCTCGTCGTCGGCGAGGACGACGGCCACGGGTCGTTCGACGTGCGACAGTCCGGCGTCGGCGAGCGGCCAGCTGATCCCGGTCGCGTACATCACGTTGCTGTTGCCCAGCAGGACGAGCGCGTCGACACCCTGCTCGGACATCGCCGTGTGCAGCCGCGCCGACACGTCCCGCCGCAACCGCGCGAAGTCCGGTTCGGCCGGGATGTCGAGCCACCTCAGCCCGGTGCGGGCGATCTGGGTGACGCCGCTGTGGGTGAATGTCGTCGCTGGAGTCACTGCAGCCCCAGGAACTTCTGGATGTTGGTGCTCACGATCTTCACGGCGTTCTCCGGGCCGACCGCGTCGACCACGGTGGCCAGCGACTTCTCCGAGTATCCGAACGTGGACTCGTTGTGCGGGTAGTCGCTTGACCACATGACGTTGTCGACGCCGATGTCGTCGATGAGCCGCAGGCCCAGCGGGTCGACCATGAACGACGCACACATGTGCTTGTCCCAGTAGTGCCGGATGTCGTGCTGCAGTTCGTGGTTGAACATGTGCCGGTAGGAGGCCAACATGTGCTCGGCGTCCTGCAGTGCCGTGGGCACCCACGCGATGCCGCCTTCGAACCAGCCGATCTTGAGCTCGGGATGGCGGTCGAGGATGCCGGAGAACACGTACTTGGCGAACTGCTCGCGGAACGAGTCGACGTTGACCATCATGCCCACCACGACGCTGTTGTTCTCACACGGCGTTTTGGGTGGGGTCTCCCCGATGTGATGGCTGACCGGGATGCCCGACGCCTCGATCTCGTCCCACACGGCATCCATCGCGGTGCTGCCGTAGTCGTAGATGTTGCCCTCGTCGTCCTTACCGGGATTCAGCGGCAGCAAAAACGTCCGCAGGCCAAGGGATTTGAGCTGCTCGAGCGTGCTGCGCGTACCCGACGGATCCCACCAGTTGATCAGGCCGACGCCGTAGAAGTGGCCCTTGGACTCCTCCTGCAGGGCCGCGATGTGCTCGTTGTAGATGCGGAACACGCGCTCGCGGATGGCCTTGTCCGGGTAATGGAACAAGGCGAGTACAGCATTCGGGAACGCGAGTTCCTTGTCGATGCCGTCCTCTTTGAGTTCCCGCACGCGCGCGCTGATGTTGTTGGACGCGGCGCCGGCCAGATCGTCGTACTGCATGAGCACGCGGCCGAAGTCACCTCCGGTCCACGCCTTGCCCTTCATGCCGACCATGTACGCGCCGTCCTCGTACCAGATGCGCGGCGCGGCGCCTTTGAGTTCCTCGGGGAACCGGTCGTAGAAGATGTCGTCGGCAACCGAGATGTGGTTGTCGGCCGAGAAGACCTCGGTGCCCTTGGGGAGGCTGGACAGTCCGTCCGGCGACGCGTGGCCTCTGCGGTGTTTGGGAGCGCCGAAACCTTCGGGCGGATAGAGGGTTTGAGTGGCGACGGACATCAGGGTGACTCCAATCTGACTGGTGGGAGGCGTCGCGGATCACCAGGCGACGGGAAGTTCGTACACGCCGTAGGCGAGCCGGTCGTGCTTGAACGGCACTTCCTCGAGCGGGATCGCCAGGCGCAGCGTCGGGATGCGGCGCAGCAGGGTGTGGAACACGATCTGCAGTTCGGCGCGCGCGAGCTGCTGGCCCACGCACTGGTGCCTGCCGTAACCGAAGCCGAGCTGCTGCCCGGCGTCGCGGGTCAGGTCCAGCTTGTCGGGCTCGGGGAACGCCTTGGCATCCCAGTTGGCCGGCACCAGGTCGATGATGATGCCCTCGCCGGCCCTGATGATCTCACCGCCGATCTCGATATCCTCGACCGCCACGCGGCGCTGCCCGGTCTGGATGATCGACAGGTAGCGCATGAGTTCCTCGACCGCGTTGGCGATCACCTTCGGATCCTCGGCATTGCGCAGGAAGTCGGCCTGTTCGGGATTTTCCAGCAGCGCGAGGATGCCGATGCCGATCATGTTGGCCGTGGTCTCGTGCCCGGCGATCAGCAGGCCCGTGCCCAGCTGGGCGGCCTCCTTGACGCTGAGTTCACCGGCCGTGACGCGCTCGGCCAGATCGGATACGGCGTCCTCGGCGGGCTCGGCCTGCTTCTTCTCGATCAGGTCGATCAGATACTGGTGCAGGCTCATCGCGCCCTTCTGCATGGCATCCGCGGCGGCGTAACGGGCCAGGCCCGCGTTGGCGTGCTCCTGGAAGAACTCGTGGTCTTCGTAAGGCACACCGAGCATTTCGCTGATCACGACCGTGGGCACCGGCAGCGCGAGCTTGTCGACGATGTCGGCCGGTTGCGGTCCGGCGAGGATCTCGTCGATGCACTCGTCGGTGATCTTCTGGATGGCCGGGCGCAACCCCTCGACGCGCCGGAACGTGAACGGCTTCGACAGCATCCGGCGGAACCGGGTGTGTTCCTCGGCGTCCGAGGTGAACACCGAGCGCGGCCGTTTGTCGACCGTGGCCAGCATGTGCTCGTTCCAGTGGGGGAAGCCCGGGCGGCGGTCGTCGACGCTCACCCGGGAATCGGCGAACAGCGCACGGGCCTCCTCGTGGCCGGTGATGAGCCACGGCGTGCTGCCGTCCCAGATGCGCACGCGGGACAGCCCTTTGACCTTGTTCATCTCCAGCATCTGAGGCGGCGGCGCGAACGGGCACGCGGCCGCGCGCTCCATCGGGTACTCGGGGATGTCGGTGGCGCTGGGCTGCGTCAGGGTCTCGGACATATGGCGGTGGTTTCCTCTGCGGGTGAGTCGGTGTCAGTCGTGGATCGAGATGGCCAGGGCCGGGCAGGCCGCAGCGGCGCGGCGGGCGTTGTCTTCCTGATCGGGGCCGGGGCTCTCGTCGAGCAGCTCCACGACGCCGTCGTCGTCGCGCTGATCGAAAAGCTCACCTGCGTTGAGGACGCACTGTCCCGACGAGACACACTTGTCCTGGTCGACGGAAATTTTCATGCGTTACCGGTCCTCTCCGGTGACCGGCGCCAACCACAGGCCGACGATCGCGTCGATCAGACCCGACGCCGCGCCCTGCCACGACGAGCGCGGCACGGGCGCGCCCTGGGCGAGGGCACGTTCACGATCGGCACAGCTGTGCATCAACAGGTTGCGCGCCATGATGTTGCGTTCGGCCCGGATCTCGGCGGGCAGATCCGGCAGGCAGTTGTTCATCCCCTCGATGACCTGCACCAGCGACGGCGAACTGAGCGCATCGCGCACGATGATGTTGTGGTAGGCCGGATCGGTCATCACCTGTGCCGCGAACCGCGCGTACCACGTCGGATTGCCCAGTGCAGCAAGGTGATCGGTGAGCGGGCGCACCAACGCGCCGACCCAGTCGCGCAGGTCGGTCGAACCCTGGACGGTGTCGACCATCTGCTCGCGCAGGTACTCGATGGGTCCGCGGTGCTTGTGTTCGATGGCCCGCACCAGGTCGGTCTTGGTGCCGAAGTGGTATCCCACCGCGGCGTTGTTGCCCTGCCCGGCAGCCTCGCTGACCTGGCGGTTGGACACCGCGAACACGCCGTGTTCGGCATAGAGCCGTTCGGCGGCCTTGAGGATGGCCTCTTGTGTGCTGCTGGCCCGGTCGGCCCGAGCCGACCGACTCGCTGTCCGGCTGGCTGTGGTCACCAGTCCAGTGAACCGGGTCACATGCTTTAAGTCAAGCGATTGAATTATCTGAGCCCCCTTTCAAGCCCGCCGGCACTACGGTTGTTGGCGGCAAAACGGCGTTTGCGCGCCAAGATGCGTAGTCTCGGCGGTCAGTTCTTCTCTTTGCGGACGATCACCTTTCCCGCCACCGTCCCACCGTCGATGGGCAGGACCGTGCCGGTGACGTAGCGCGACCGGTCGGTGGCGAAGTACAGCGCGGCCTCGGCGACATCCTCGACCGTGCCTTCGCGTTTGAGCGGCCGGTCGGCCCGCATCTGGGCCCGGATGTTGGCCTCGAACTCCTCGATGCGTTGCCGGTCCTCCTCCGACGCGGATTTCGCCACGATCGCCGTGCGGATGTTGCCGGGTGCGATCGCGTTGACCCGGATCTCGTGATGCGCGAGCTCGATCGCGGCCGACTTGGTGAACTGGATGACCGCGGCCTTGGAGGCGCGGTAGGTCATCACGCCGCCGCCGGCCTGGATACCGCCGATCGAGGTGAGGTTGAGGATCGAACCGCCCCCGTTCTCGGCCATGTATCGGGCCGCCTCCCGCGTGCCCGCCATGACACCGAGCACATTGACGGCCATCACCCTGTGGAAGTCCGCGAGGTCGTCGTCGAGGAAACGCCGGTGCATGGTGCCCGAGATCCCGGCGTTGTTGACCATGACGTGCAACCCGCCGAATCGTTCGACCGCCGCCGACACCAGCGCGGCGACCTGGTCCTGCTCGGCAACGTCGGTCGCGAGGAATTCGGTGCCGCCGCCGAGTTCCTCGGCGAGCGCCGCGCCGCGGTCCTTTTCGACGTCACCGATCATCACCTGGGCCCCCTCGGCGACGAACCGGCGGACCAGCCCCTCGCCGAGTCCCGAAGCACCTCCGGTGACAACCGCCACGCGCCCGGCCAATTCGGTCATGACACCTCTTTCAGGAAGTCGGACAGCAAGCGGTTCATGACGTCCGGTTGCTCGATCTGTGGGCAGTGTCCCGCGTCGGGGATGACGGCACTGCCGGCCCCGCGGATCTGGTCCGCGATCTCCGCGGCCCAGCCCGCAGGCAGCAGTTTGTCGCGCTCCCCCTCCACGATCAGCGCGGGCACACCGATGCGCTCGTACGCGCGGGCACTCGACGGCGCGGCGGGTGATTCCAGGCCGGGGCGGCGGAACCTGGCCGCTGCCAAGGCCTCCCACGCCCCGGGCGCGATGCTCGACTCGTAGCGCCTGCGCACGTAGTCCTCGTCGGCCGGGTACGACGGATCGGCGAACAGTGCCGCCACGATGCGTCGCATGCCCTCGAAGGTGGCGTCGTAGTCGTACAGCGCAGCCATGTGCTCGTTGCGTCGGATCTCGCCGCCGCCGCAGATCGCCACGAGCGACCGCACCGGCAGCCGCGGCGCCTCGGACGTGGTGTCGGCGAGCAGGTTGATGGCACCCATCGAGTTGCCGACGAAATGCGCCGCGTTGACGCCGAGTTGGGCGCAGAACCGGGCGATGTGCCGGATGCGCATGCCGCGGCCGTCGGCGAAGTCGACGACCTTGGCGCTGCCGCCGAACCCCAGCATGTCCGGCGCCAGCACGTGGTGGTCGGCGGCCAGCGCGCCGATGGTGCGTTCCCAGCCGAGTTCGGCGTTGACGCCGAACTCCCCGCCGTGCAGCAGCACCACGGTCTCCCGCGCCGGGTCACCGGCCTCCAGGTATGCGGTGAGGAACCCGTCGACGGTGATGGTCTTGCGTACGAAGTCCACAACCACACGATACTGACGTTTTCCTCGTCGGAGAACACCGTTCTCAACTGTCGAAATAATCGGCTGGGCCGGTGATGGTGATCATTCCGCGGTGGTGCAGGCGGTGATGGTGGGGCCAGACCAGCATCGAGTCAGTGGCAAGTCGCTAATCGACCCTCTGCCGACCGAAGGCCCCGAACTCTTGGCAGATGTCGGCCGCGGCCCGGTCATGTCGCACTGTCCGGCCAGCCGGGTACCGCTGGCTCTGCGGGGGGTGGGGAGTCGAGTAGGCTCGTGACGATATTCGCGCGCACGTCGGCGGCATGAGGCATAACGTCGCGGCACCGTTCTAGCCGCTGGACATAGTCGGGATCTCGAGGCGTGTGGGTGGTATTTCCGAGGTCGCCCCAGTAGTTGTCCGATGAGGCGCCCGTGATCTGCCAGTGGCCGAATACATCACCGATCGGCGCGGGGTTTTTCCCGGTTTGCGGCTGCGTGCTTCCGATAGCTTCGCCGCTGTTTTTGAATTCAATCCGCCACGCCCTTATTGAACGCTCCTCACGCGCCAGCGCATCGGAGGCCTTCTTTAGGTAATCCAGTACCGACGCGTATTTCCCAGGGTTCCGAATGGACGGATGAAATATGTTATAGATCCCGTCACACACGTAAGCGAGGTAGCCGTCTGCAGTCGGAGATAACTCCATGATGTGGAAATATTCGTTGCCGAAAAACGGCCCGTCACCGAAGTTGATATGGTCATCCACAGCGGGCCAAATCCATTGCAGTTGGTAAGGTAGCTCCTGCCATCGCTGATTGCCGTCTCGTGCGTCCCGGCGGTCCGGAATTTCTGGGACGGCGTGCTGAAAACCGGGGTAGGTATCAGCATTTGATTTTGTCATGAATCCAACCCGGTAGGATTCGAGGTAGGCACGCAAGGGGATTGCAGGGCCAGTCAGTAGGTCGATACCCGATTCCACCGTCCATCGGAAGCGGAAGCCGTTCAGCTCATTCGGCCAGTTGGGAAACATCGTTCCAGGCGTCTGCGGCGGAGGGGGCGGCGCGTTGCGGGGCGAACAACTGGCCAGAATCAACGAAATTGCCACAATTATGGCAGGTAGCTTCTTCGCCATTCTTTTATTCGCCGACCTTGGGCGGGGTATGCGGAAGAGTTTCGGTGTACGAAGTGTTCGCTTCCGTCAGATCTGCTCGGATATCTCGGCCTAGGTACTCACCGACCTGGATTCGTGTCTCATCGTTGGATTTGTAGTCGTCATAAGATGGAAACCCGTTGGGAAATGCATTTTGGTCACCATACCCTTGATTGAACAATTGTTGCGCGATACTGTATTGATTTGCATCTGAGTTTTGAATGGGAATATGCGGAATAAGGGGCTCTCCCGGCGCCGCTCCCCCACCGAACATGTCTTTCAAGAGGTTGTCGCCGCCTGGGATTTTGCCGATGGCGTCGAGGACATTACTGACGCCGGGAATGGATCCGCCTGCGGTCTTTAGCGCGTCGTATGCAGCGGATTGCTGTTTGTGGTCTTCGACGGCTTGAGCGTGTTCTGAGGCCGCATGTTGTGCATCAGTCATGCTGGATGCGACAGCGTTGAGTCCTTGAAGTCGGGCATCGGCTTTAAGCGCGTCGACATCGGGCGCGTCATGGTTGGCCAACGAGTCGACATAGTCCTTCTGGAACCCAAGGTGGTTGGCATTCAACTGGTCGCGCAACGTTGACGCGGCGTCGGGATCGGAGCCGAGAACGGCGAGCAGGTCTCGAGTATGTGGCATGTTCGCATCGCTGCCGTCGTCGAGCGGGGTGAATCCGTGAGTGCCGTTGAGGTCGTGTCCCACCATGTCATCGAGGAACGGTGCATTGGCCTCGGCAAGCGCTTGAGCCAGATGGGGATTGGCCTCGCCGAACATTTGGTTACCGCGATATTCGGGGCCGTGACCATCCCACTGATCGCTGGGTAGCAGAGATGTCATGTTGGTGAAGTCTGTGGAATGCTCCGGGTTTGAGATGTATTGGTCGAACGCGTTCACGGTTTCAGCGGCCCTGGTGGCCGCGTCGAGCTGCGTGGTGTCGGTTGCGACGGGTGCCAGTCCTTGCACCAATGTCGACGCTGCTGCGCCACCGTCATCCCAGTGGTGGCGAAGGGCGTTGCTGATGAACTCATTGTTGGGTGATTTGCCGTCGCCGCCGGCTACAAGGTCGTGGACGGCCCAGTGATCGCGCCCGGCGGCCGTCAACATGTCTTTGAGTGCTGGATTTGCCTGCAGCTCCCATGCTTGCTTGTAAGTCCAATCCGGCGCGCCTTTGAGAAGTTGTTCGGTCTGTTTGAGGACGGCCCGGTCTAGATCGGAGCCCTGCATGAACTCGGGGCTGCCCTTCATCATGATGGCCGCGAGGTCTCGACGATCTGCGGCATGGGTGTTGCCCGGATCGGCCGGCAACCCGTCTGCGACGTTCCTGATCCCGGTCGGCAGTCGATCCAATCCGCCCTTCCATTCTGCGCCGGCGGCTTTGACCTTCGAGTCGGACAGCAGTTGCAGACCGTTCATCAGATCCCGGCTCGCACCAGGGTTGGTTTTGTCCAGCGCATCCATCATCACCCGGGCCTGCTGAATGTTCATGCCGTCCATCGACCGGGCCACGGAATCCAGATACTCCAATTGACTGGCTGGCAACACTAGATTGCCGCGCGCCAGCGCATCCAACTGTTGGGGCGTCAACCTGGTGTTGTCCGTCAACCGAGCCAACTCCTCCGGTGTGAGTTCGCCATCCTCTAGCGAGCGCCCGTCTTCGGAACCCTGTTCGGCCGAGGTTTTGGTCACACCGCCTGCTGCGGCGGTCATCACCCGGTTCAGATCACTATCGGCCTCATTGGCGGCGGCGAGCATCGCCACCATGCGGTCTTCCAGGTCGGCGATCTTGTCCCGCAGCGCAGCGACCTCATCCTCGTCCCACCCGGTGGTATCGGGCGGAATAATGGTGTTGGTCTCCAAGTTGACCGACACCCCCGCGGCCGCAGCATCCTCCAGAATGCTTTGCTGCTGGTTTTTGACCGTCCGCACATCCCCGGCCGATTTCCTGGCGGCCATCGCTGTCAACACGTCATTTTGGGCGTCGGTGTCGAGCCCGGCCGCTGTCTTGTCCCCGGATTGTTTGGCGGCGTCACCGGCCTCGCCGCGCCAGTCGGCGCTAGTGTGTGCGTCGCCGATCTCGTCGCCGGCTGTCCGGCTGTGGCGGGCACGCTCGACGAGCGCGTCGGCCACTTCATCAATCTGGCCGGGGTCCCATCGATCGACATCGGCCATGGACAACGTCATGAAATCTAGATTCCCATCGCTGTGGCGGCGGCCTGCACTTCTGCGGCTTCACCCTCATCGGTATCGACATAGCTGGCCACCGCAGTCCGGTAATCACCAGCAAGCCGGACCATCTCGCCATAGTGGGCCGTGGACTGTTCCTGCCACCGTGTGCCCGCACCGGACAGGGCGGCCGCGCTGGTGCCGACCCAACCGGCCGCGGCAGCGGTGATGCGGTCACCGACAGCCGTGTGAGCCGCGCGCAACCCCTCAGCAGCCGCATCAATACGATCGGCGGCCGCCGACACCTTCGTCGGGTCAACCCGCAATTCGTCACCCATCGCGATCCCCCACTCACATGGCACCTGCTAGTTTGCTGACAAAATTACCACCACGCAGAGCACACCGAACGCACCAATCGCGTCCTCGACCTACGCACCAACCACATGCCGAATCACAGATCGACGGGAGTCACGCTGTGCCCGTGCCCGAGTCGGCGTTGCGGGGAGGAGCTGGTGGATCCTGCGCTGACGCCTGGCTTACCAGCCGACAGAAGAGCGCAGTGCTGACACTTAGATAACAGGCATCGGCCCCGGGCACCCGTACACCCTGTCGAACGGGTCTGCTGCACGAACAGGTGACAGTTTCGGTCACGCGGCCTGACTGGCCGGTGTGGTCATGATGGCTTCGAACTCGATGGGGGTCAACCGGTCGAGGCCGGCCTGGCGCCGGCGGCGATGGTAGGTCCGTTCGATCCAGATGACGATCGCGATCCGCAGCTCTTCTCGGGTGCGCCAACGGCGGCGGTCCAAGACGTTCTTCTGCAGCAGGCTGAAGAAGCTCTCCATGGCGGCGTTGTCGCCGGCCGCGCCGACGCGGCCCATCGATCCGACCATCTCGTGACGGCCGAGTACGCGCACGAATCTCCTTGACCTGAATTGGGCGGATTCAATCGGTGGTCGCAACACCGGCTTGATGAAGTGAGTGTAGGTGTTCGGCGAAGGCTTCCGCGGGAGTGCGCCAGCCGAGGGTTTTCCGCGGCCTGGTGTTGAGGGTATGGGCGATCGCTGCCACGTCCTCGGCCGACCATCTTGAGAGGTCGGTCCCTTTTGGAAAGTATTGGCGTAACAGGCCATTGGTGTTCTCATTGGTACCGCGCTGCCACGGACTCTTCGGATCAGTGAAGAACACCTTGACTCCGGAGGCGACCGAGAACTGGGCGTGCGCCGACAGTTCCTTGCCCCGGTCCCAGGTCAACGACCGACGCAGTTGCGCGGGCAACGTGGTGATCGTCTGTTCCAGAGCGTTGGCCATCGTGAACCGTCCTGGTCTGGATGGAGACCTCGGTTAGGCCACCTCCGGTGTTGAGGCGGCGTCATTACGGTACTGGGCCTCGTAGTCGATCGGCGACTGGTAGCTCAGGGAGGAGTGCAGGCGGTCGGT
>Ga0180222_1002670_pt1 | contig 13647 bp, 11 predicted proteins | sample eDN5th37CKraftOP_FD_151336 | JGI IMG/M metagenome (GOLD analysis project Ga0180222, IMG submission 151336) | Enriched Organic Plus compost microbial communities from Emeryville, California, USA - eDNA 5th pass 37_C Kraft OP (version 2) (version 2) ... | reverse complement strand
GCGCTGCCCGATCCGTTTCCGGCGTGGCGGCGGGAAGCGGCCTGAGCCGGCGCCTCAGTCGGCGAGGCAGCGCGACACCGCGAAGGCGTAGATGCGGCCCTCGCCCAGCATGTGCGCGGTGAAAGCGTGCGAGCCGAACACCGCGGCAAACGCCGGATGGCGCACATTGAGCCCGCCGGTGAAGGCGCCGAACGCCGGCAGCACCAGCCGCGTGCCGTCGGCGGCAAAGCAGCGCCGGCCGATGGTCTGGCCGCGATGGCTGACCCGCGCCACCGGATGCAGGTGGCCGGCGATCTCGCCGGTCGCGCCGGTCGGCTCATGGCGGAACGACAGCGCGCCGATCTGCAGCGTGCCGCCGAACGAGCCGCCGACGCCTTCGGCCGGGTCGGGATCGTGGTTGCCGGTGATCCAGATCCAGTCGCGGCCGGATTGCAGCGCCGACAGGCCGGCGCGGTCGCCGTCGCGCAGCCGCGCCGGCCCGCCGCGGTCGTGGAAGCTGTCGCCGAGCGCGATCACGCAACGCGGATCGTAGCGGGTGATCAGCCGGGCGAGCCGCATCAGCGTCGCCGCGGTGTCGTAGGGCGGCAGCAGCACGCCGCGCGCGGCATAGCTCGACCCCTTCTCCAGATGCAGGTCGGCGACCACGAGCACGCCCTCGGCCGGCCAGTAGATCGCGCCGTCGGGATCGGCGATGAGATGCACGCCGGCGAGCAGCATCGGCTCGCTCTGGCTCGGCGTCGGACGCGCTACCGGAACCGGTCTGTTCATTGCATCGCTTCCTTCACCAGCGCCTCGGCGGCCTCCGCCAGCAGCGTCTCCGGCGCCTCGCCATAGACGGATTCCCGGCCGATCTCCAGCAGCACCGGGACCGCGAGCGGCGAGACGTGATCCAGAGCTTTATGGACGATCCGGCCCTTGATTCGCGACAGCATTTCGCCGAGCCGGCGGATGTCGAGGAGGCCCGAGGCGGCATCGGCCCGGGCGGCGCGCAGCAGCAGATGATCGCCCTGATGCTTGCGCAGCACGTCGTAGATCAGGTCGGTCGACACCGTGACCTGGCGGCGGCTCTTCTCCTTGCCGGGGAAGCGCCGCTCGATCAGCCCGGCGATCACCGCGCAGGCGCGGAAGGTGCGCTTCATCAGCGCGGATTCCGCAAGCCAGGCTTCGAGGTCGTCGCCCAGCATGTCCTGGTCGAACAGGTCGGCGAGCGACAGCGCGCCGCGGCCGATCGCGCCGGCGGCGTCGCCGAGCCCCCATACCGCCAGCGCATATTCGTTGGCGACGAAGCCGAGCGGCCGCAGCCGCGCCCGCTCCAGCCGCCGCGTCAGCAGCATCCCCAGTGTCTGGTGAGCAAGACGTCCCTCGAACGGGTAGCAGACCAGGTAGTTCTTGTCGGCGCGCGGGAAGGTCTCGACCAGGAGGTCGCCGGGCCGCGGCAGCAGCGAGCGCCATTCCTGGATCTCCAGCCAGTCCCGCACCTGGTCGGGCAGCACCCGCCAGGCGCGATGGTCGGCGAGGATGTCGCGCACGCGGGCGGCGAGATAGGTCGAGAGCGGAAACTTGCCGCCCTCGTAGGACGGCACCTTGGGGTCCTCGGACGCGGCGCGCGAGACATAGACCTCGTCCTCGACCAGCGCCTCGAACTTGAGGACCTCGCCGCCGAACACGAAGGTGTCGTCGGGCGACAGCGTCTCGATGAAATATTCCTCGATCTGGCCGAGCAGGCGCCCGCCGCGCGGGATCATGCCGCGCGCGCCGCGCGAACGCACCAGCCGCACCTTGAGCATGTCGGCCTCGACGATGGTGCCGATGTTCATGCGGTAGCGTTGCGCCGTCATCGGATGCGCGACGCGCCAGCGGCCGCTCCTGTCCTGCCGGATCTTGGCGAAGCGCTCATAAGCCTTCAGCGCGTAGCCGCCGGTGGCGACGAAATCCACCGCCGCGTCGAAGTCCGCGCGGCGCAAAGCCGTGTAAGGCGCAGCGGCGCGCACCTCGTCGTAGAGTTCATCGGCCAGGAACGGCTCGCCGCAGGCGCGGCCGAGGATGTGCTGCGCCAGCACGTCCAATGCGCCGCTGCGCGCAGGCGGCGTGTCCTGCGCATTGTCGCGCACCGCGTCGATGGCGGCGCGGCATTCCAGCACCTCGAAGCGGTTGGCCGGCACCAGCACCGCCTTGGACGGCTCGTCGAGCCGGTGGTTGGCGCGGCCGATCCGCTGCATCAGCCGCGAGGCGCCCTTCGGCGCGCCGACATTGATGACGAGATCGACGTCGCCCCAGTCGACGCCGAGATCGAGCGAGGACGTGCACACCACCGCGCGCAGCCGGCCCGCGGTCATCGCCTGCTCGACCTTGCGGCGCTGCGCGACGTCGAGCGAGCCGTGATGCAGCGCGATCGCCAGGTTGTCGTCGTTCTCCTGCCACAGCCACCGGAACAGCGCCTCGGCCTGGGCGCGGGTGTTGACGAACACCAGCGTGGTCTTGTGGCGCTTGATGAGATCGTAGATCTCGCCGAGCGCGTGGCGCGCCATGTGGCCGGCCCACGGCAATTGCTCGCGGGTGTCGAGCATCGACACGTCGGGCGCGGCGCCGCCCTGCGCGACGACGAGATCGGCGAGCCGCGTGCCGCCGGCCGGCTGCGGCATCAGATAGCGGCGCAGGTCGTCCGGCTCCGCCACCGTGGCGGACAGGCCGACGCTGGTCAGTTCCGGCGCCAGCGCGAACAGCCGCGCCAGCCCGAGCGCGAGCAGGTCGCCGCGCTTCGAGGTGACGAGCGCGTGCAGCTCGTCGAGCACGACGCGGCGCAGCGTGCCGAACAGATAGGGCGCGTCGGCGGTCGACAGCAGCAGCGCGAGCTGCTCCGGCGTGGTCAGCAGGATGTCCGGCGGGTCGCGGCGCTGGCGCATCCGCTTCGACGCCGGCGTGTCGCCGGTGCGGGTCTCGAGCCGCACCGGCAGGTCCATCTCGCGCACCGGCGTCTCCAGGTTGCGCGCGATGTCGACCGCGAGCGCCTTCAGCGGCGAGATGTAGAGCGTGTGCAGGCCGCGCGAGCGGCGCAGCGCCGCGCCGGTCGAGACCAGCGCGCGCGCGGCCGCGCCGCGCTCGGAGAGTTCCACCAGCGTCGGCAGGAATCCGGCCAGCGTCTTGCCGGCGCCGGTCGGCGCGATCAGCAGCGCCGAGCGGCCGGCGCGCGCCTTGGCCAACAGATCGAGCTGGTGCGCGCGCGGCTGCCAGCCGCGGTCCGCGAACCAGCGCGCGAAGGCATCGGGCAGCGCGTGGAGATCGTCGGAGCCGGGACGCATCGCTGCCCTTATCCGGTGCGGCCGGCGACGCACAGCAGCCCCGGAACGGGAACGCCCCGCTCGGTGCGCGGCGCGGCCGGCGCGAGCAGCAGCAGGTCGAGCCCCGCTGCGGCGACCGCGGCGCGCACCGCCGCCTCGCCGTGCGCATAGCGCAGCGTGTCGCGCAGGATGACGCCGTCGCCGTCATGGGTCTCGACCGTGAAGGCGAAGCTGCCGGCCGGCATCAGCACCGCAGCCGACGCCGCGCAGACCGGGGTGAGATCGTCGAGATAGCTGAACACGTCGGCGGCGACGATCAGGTCGTAGCGCTCGCCGGCCGCGGCCTCGCCGCGCAGGAACGCCACCACGTCATCTTCCGCCAGCCGCTCGTAAAGGCCCTTGGCCCGCGACTGCGCCAGCATCGCGGCCGACAGATCGACGCCGACGATGCGGTCGGCGACCGCGCGGAACGCCACCGCGGCAAGCCCGGTACCGCAGCCGAGATCGAGCATCGACGAGAAGCAGCCGCCGGCGCGCTCCAGGCCGCGCGTGCGGCGCACCGCCTCGAGCAGGAGTTCGGGCGCGCAATAGCGCAGGTTCTCGGTGAGCGCGCGGTCGAACCGCGGCGCATAGCCGTCGAACAGGGCGCGCACATAGGCCTGCGGCATGGCACCGGGCGCGGCGGCGCCGAGCCGCATCAGGTGCAGCGCGGCGCCGTGACGGTCGTCCGGGTCGGCGGCCTGCGCCTGCGCGAAGGCGGCGACGGCGCCGTCGCGGTCGCCGAGCTTTTCGCGCGCCTCGCCGAGCAGGAACCAGCCGGCGGCATAGGACGGCACGCGCTCCAGCGCCTGCGCCGAAATCTCGGCGGCGGCGGCGGCATCGCCCTGCGCCAGGCTCTGGCGCGCCCATTCGAAACGGCGGTCGGCGATCAGATCGCCGGAGGACTGGAACTGGTGCAAGATGAAAGCTCATTGCGCCTCGTCCTTCGAGACGCGCCTTCGGCGCCTCTCAGGACCAGGCTTCCCGTGTTGCCGCCCATGATGAGGAGGCGCGACGCGCCGTCTCGAACCATGAGGCGGAATGCCTATTTATATGTCCCATGCGCCCCGAAGACATCCTTCTCCCCACCCCTTCCGGGGTCTGCTGCAAGCCAGGCGGGTTCCATATCGATCCGACCCGGCCGGTGGAACGGGCGCTGATCACCCACGGCCATTCCGACCACGCCCGCGCCGGCCACGGCCACGTGCTGGCGACGCAGGAGACGCTCGACATCATGCGGCTGCGCTACGGCGACGGCTTCGCCGGCAGCACGCAAGCGGTGCGCTATGGCGAGACCGTGACCGTCAACGGCATCGCGGTCCGCTTCCATCCCGCCGGGCACGTGCTCGGCTCGGCGCAGATCGCGGTCGAGCGCGGCGGCCTGCGCGTGGTCGCGTCGGGCGACTACAAGGACGTCGCCGATCCGACCTGCGCGCCGTTCGAGCTGGTGCCGTGCGACGTGTTCATCACCGAGGCGACGTTCGGCCTGCCGGTGTTCCGGCACGGCGAGCCGCTGCACGAGATCGGCAAGCTGATCAAGTCCGTCGCGCTGTTCCCCGAGCGCGCGCACCTCGTCGGCGCCTATTCGCTCGGCAAGGCGCAGCGCGTGATCGCGCTGCTGCGGCAGGCCGGCTACGACCGCACCATCTATCTGCACGGCGCGATGGAGCGCATCACCCGTTATTACGTCGAGCGCGGCATCGATCTCGGCCCGCTCGCGCTGGTGCGCGGCGCCAACAAGGCGGAGCTTGCCGGCACCATCACCATCTGTCCGCCCTCCGCCAACAAGGACCTGTGGACGCGGCGCTTCCCCGATCCGCTCGCCTGCTTCGCCTCGGGCTGGATGCGCGTGCGCGCCCGCGCGCGGCAGGGCGGCACCGAGCTGCCGCTCGTGATCTCCGACCATGCCGACTGGGACGGGCTGACGCGCACCATCACCGCCACCGCAGCCGCCGAGATCTGGGTGACGCACGGCCAGGAGGACGCGCTGGTGCATTGGGCGACGCGGCAGGGCCTGAAGGCGCGGCCGCTCGACATCGTCGGCTACGGCGACGAGGACGAGCACGACGCCGTCGCCGCGGACGAGACCGGCGCGAAGGACGAGACAAAGGACGGGGCAAGGGACGTGGCAAGGGACGAGGCATGAACCGCTTCGCCGAATTGCTCGACCGCCTCGCCTACGAGCCCGCACGCAACAACAAGCTGCGGCTGATGACCGATTATTTCCGCCGCACCGCGGACCCCGAGCGCGGCTATGCGCTCGCCGCGCTCACCGGCGCGCTGTCGTTCCAGCACGCCAAGCCGGGCATGATCCGCGCGCTGATCACGGAGCGCGCCGACCCGGTGCTGTTCGCGCTGTCCTACGACTATGTCGGCGACCTGTCGGAGACGGTCGCGCTGATGTGGCCGGCCGATCCGCACAGCGGGCCGAACGCGGCGCCGACGCTGTCCGAGGTGGTCGAGACGCTGTCCACGCTCGGCAAGGCGCAGCTTCCGGCGCAGCTCGCGCGCTGGCTCGACGCGCTCGACGAGACCGGGCGCTGGGCGCTGCTCAAGCTCGTCACCGGCGGCCTGCGCGTCGGCGTCTCGGCGCGGCTCGCCAAGACCGCGGCGGCGGCGCTCGGCGGCAAGGAGACGAACGAGATCGAGGTGCTGTGGCCCGGCCTCGTCCCGCCCTATCGCGAGCTGTTCGCCTGGCTCGAAGGCCGCGGCGGCCTGCCGCAGACGCGCGACCCGGCGCCGTTCCGCCCGGCGATGCTGGCGCACGCGGTGGAGGAAAGCGACCTCGCCGCGCTCGATCCCGCCGATTTCGTCGCCGAATGGAAATGGGACGGCATCCGCATCCAGGCGGTGTCCGGCGTCGGCGAGGACGGCGCGCATGTGGCGCGGCTCTATTCGCGCACCGGCGAGGACATCTCCAAGAGCTTCCCCGAGCTCACCGAGGCGCTGCGCATCCCTGCCGCGATCGACGGCGAGCTCCTGATCCTGCGCGAGGGCCGCGTGCAGTCGTTCAACGTGCTGCAGCAGCGGCTGAACCGCAAGGCGGTGACGCCGAAGCTCCTGGCCGAGTTTCCCGCCCATATCCGCGCCTACGACCTGCTGACGGACGGCGCCGAGGATCTGCGCGGCCTGCCGTTCGCGGTGCGGCGCGAACGGCTGCACCGGCTCGTCGAGCGGCTCGGCACGCCGCGCGTCGACTTGTCGCCGATCGTGCCGTTTGCGACCTGGCCGGAGCTGATCGCGGCGCGCGCCGATCCGGCCGCGGCCGGCGCCGGCGAGGATGCCGGAGCGGTCGAGGGCGTGATGCTCAAGCGCCGCGACGCGATCTATGTGCCGGGCCGGCCCAAGGGCCTGTGGTGGAAATGGAAGCGCGACCCGATGGTGATCGACGCGGTGCTGATGTATGCGCAGCGCGGCCACGGCAAGCGCTCGTCGTTCTATTCGGATTATACGTTCGGGGTCTGGACCAATGGCGGCGACGGCGACGTGCTGGTGCCGGTCGGCAAGGCCTATTTCGGCTTCACCGACGAGGAGCTGAAGCAGATCGACCGCTTCGTCCGCCGCAACACCATCGACCGCTTCGGGCCGGTGCGCGAGGTGGCGCACGACGCCGGCAAGGGGCTGGTGCTGGAAGTGGCGTTCGAGGGGCTGCAGCGCTCGACCCGGCACAAGTCCGGCATCGCCATGCGCTTCCCGCGCATCAACCGGCTGCGCTGGGACAAGCCGCCGGGCGAAGCCGACCGGCTGGAGACGCTGGAGACGATGCTGCGCCGGATCGAGCGCAGGGACGACGCCGGCGTTGCGCCGGCAGCACCGGCCGCGGCCGATGGGGACACGTTACGCTGACGGTGCACCGCTGTGCTAAACTGCGCGCCGCGGGAATCAAGAGGACACGATGACCAACCAAAACATCAATCGCTGGCTGGGCGGCTCGCCGCTCGCGGTGCTCGGCCGGCTGATCCTGATCTGCATCCTGGTTGGCGTGGTGCTGTCCGCGCTCGGGCTCGATCCGTGGAACATCTGGTTCAGCCTGCGGCGCTTCGTCCTCACCGTCTGGGACATGGGATTCGACGCGGTGCGCTGGGTCTGGGGCTATTTCCTGCTCGGCGCGGTGATCGTGGTCCCGGTCTGGCTGCTGCTGCGGCTGTTCAACGCCCCGCGCGGCCGCTGATTTGACCCGCAGCTTCGCGGTCACCCACGGCGCGGTGTTCGCCATCGCCGCGCCGGCGATGGTCGCCAATGTCACGACGCCGCTGCTCGGCGTGGTGGCGACCGCGGCGATCGGCCGGCTCGGCGACGCCGCGGTGCTCGGCGGCGTGGCGATGGCGTCGCTGGTGTTCGACTGCCTGTTCTGGCTGTTCGGCTTCCTGCGCATGGGCACGGTGGCGCTGACCGCGCAGGCGCTCGGCGCCGGCGACGGCGAGGAGCAGCGCGCGGTGCTGGCACGGGCGCTGCTGACCGCGGCCGTCATCGGCCTCGCACTGGTGCTGCTGCAACGGCCGCTCGCCGCCGCAATCTTCGTCCCGCTCGGCGGCAGCGCCGCGGTCACCGAGGCGGCGACGCTGTATTTCTTCGTGCGGCTGTGGTCCGCGCCGTTCGCGCTCGGCAATTACGTGATGCTGGGCTGGCTGGTCGGACTGTCGCATCCGCGGCGCGCCTTGGCGCTGCAGGTCGCGATCAACCTCGTCAACATGCTGCTCACCGTCGTCCTCGTGCTGGCGCTCGGCCTCGGCGTCAAGGGCGCCGCGCTCGCCGCCGTCGTCGCCGAGACCGTGGGAATCCTGCTCGGCCTTGTACTGGCCTGGCGTGTGCTCGGCGGCCGGATCGCGCTGCCGCGCGCCGCGCTCATCGACCGCGGCAAGCTCACGCGCATGCTGGCGATCAACCGCGACATCATGATCCGCACCGCGGCGCTGATCGCGGCGTTCCTGTTCTTCAGCGCGCAGGGCGCGCGCGCCGGCGACGTGACGCTCGCCGCCAATGCGGTGCTGCATAATTTCACGCTGGTCGGCGCCTTCTTCCTCGACGGCATGGCGAACGCCGCCGAGCAATTGTGCGGCCGCGCCTATGGCGCGCGCGACACCATCGCGTTCAGGCGCGCGGTGAAGCTGGTCACGGCCTGGGGCTTCGCCTTCGGCCTTGCCGCCACCGCGCTGTTCGCGCTCGCCGGCGATCCACTGATCGACCTGATGACCGCGAATGCCGAGGTGCGCGCCGCCGCCAAGAGCTTCCTGTGGCTCGCGGCGCTGGCGCCGGTCTGCGGCGTGATGGCGTTCGCCTATGACGGCATCTATATCGGCGCCACCTGGGCGCGCGACATGCGCAACCTGATGGTGCTGTCGTTCCTGATCTATCTCGCGGTGTGGTGGACGACGCTGCCGCTCGGCAATGCCGGGCTGTGGCTCGCGCTGCTGGCGTTCTTCCTCGCCCGCGGCGCGCTGCAGGCGGCGCGCTATCCGGCGCTGCTGCGCCATAGCTTCATATAGCCGCCACCTAGCCCGGCCAGCTCTCGGCGGTGATGGCCGCGGCATCGATGCCGGTGAGCGCGGTCAGCGACGTGCGGCGGCCGCGGCTCACCGCGAGCGCGAGGTCGCGCTTGATGTCGGCGACGATGCCGAGCCCGCGATAAACCAGGCCGCTGTACATCTGGATCAGCGTCGCGCCGGCCTTGATCTTGGCGATCGCGGTGGCGCCGGAATCGACGCCGCCGACGCCGATCAGCGGAAACGCGCCCTCCGCGCGCACGAAGGTCTCCGCCAGCATCCGCGTCGCCAGCCGGAACAGCGGCCGGCCCGACAGGCCGCCGCCGGCGCGCGCCTTGTCGCGCTCGCGCAGGCTTGCCGGTCGCGTCACCGTGGTGTTGCCGACCACCATGCCGTCGACCCGCCGCCGCCGCGCGATGCCGACCACGTCGTCGAGCTCAGCGAGCGTCAGGTCGGGCGAGATCTTGAGCAGCAACGGCACCGGGCCGGCATCGCGGCTGACGCGGTCGCGCGCCTCGACGGTGCGCGCCAGGAGGTCGTCGAGCGCGTCGGCCTGCTGCAGGTTGCGCAGGCCCGGCGTGTTCGGCGAGGAGATGTTGACGGTGAAATAGCTCGCCACCGGCGCGAAGGTCTCGATCAGCCGCACATAATCCGCAGTGCGGTCGGCCGAATCCCTGTTGGCGCCGATATTGACGCCGACGATGCCGCCACGCGCGGCGCGCGCCGCAAGACGGGCCAGCACCGCGGCCTGGCCGTCATTGTTGAAGCCGAGCCGGTTGATGACGCCCTCGTCGGCATCGAGCCGGAACAGCCGCGGCCGCGGATTGCCCTTTTGCGGGCGCGGCGTCACCGTGCCGATCTCGACGAAGCCGAAGCCGAGCCGCAGCAGCGCGTCGGGCGCCGCGGCGTTCTTGTCGAAGCCGGCGGCGATGCCAAGCGGGTTGGGAAAATTGAGGCCGAAGGCGCGCACCGCCAGCTCGGGCCGGTCGGGCGTCGGCGCCGCCGGCGGCACCAGCTTCAGGCCCTTGATGACCAGGGCATGGGCATCTTCCGGATCGAGCGCGCGCAGGAAGGGCCGCGCCAGGCGGTCGAACAAGCCGATCAAGACGATGTCTCCAAAATCCGCGACCGACCGCCGGGTGCGGGCCTGTCGCCGGAGCATATAAAAAAGAGGCTGGACGGGAGCAAATCGAGGCTATAATTCCTATCCGCGGACAAAAATCTTGCCAGGCCCGCAGGCGAGGCACCGCCGCCGGATGCGCCGGCCGCACTGCAATCATCCGCAACCATGCCGCGACGCTGCACCGGGGACCTCATGCCGTCATCGATGCTCACCCACGCGCAAATCTGGACCGCGATCGACCGGCTTGCCGCGCGCGCCGGCCTGTCGCCCTCCGGCCTCGCCCGCAAGGCCGGGCTCGACCCCACCACCTTCAACAAGTCGAAGCGGGTGGCGGCGGACGGCCGCGCCCGCTGGCCCTCGACCGAATCGATCGCCAAGTCGCTCGACGCCACCGGCATCAGCGTCGATGCCTTCATCGCGCTGATCGCCGACACGGCGCGGCCGGCGATGCAGGCGGTGCCGCTGATCGGCTTCGCCGAGGCCGGCGACGGCGGCTTCTTCGACGACGGCGGCTTCCCGGTCGGCAAGGGCTGGGACGAGGTCGCGTTCCCCGCGGTCAACGATCCGCATGCCTATGCGCTGGAGATTTCCGGCGATTCGATGAAGCCCGCCTATCGCGACGGCGACGTCATCGTGGTGTCGCCCGCGGCGCCGGTGCGGCGCGGCGACCGGGTCGTGGTCAAGACCAAGAGCGGCGAGGTGATGGTCAAGGAGCTCCGGCGCAAGACCAGCAAGACCGTCGAATTGCAGTCGCTCAACCGCGAGCACGCCGACCGCCTCATCCCGATGTCGGAGGTGCTGTGGATCGCCCGCATCGTCTGGGCGAGCCAGTAGCGCATCGGTCGGCGGCCCGCGGCGCGTCATCCGTGCGGACGTCCGTCGAACAGCAGGATGCCGGCGCGCGCCAGATAGACCGTCGCCACCGCGAAGATGATCCACCGGCTCCAGCGCCGGAAGCCGTGGTCGGTCATGCGCTCGACCACGAACGGCGCCAGCACCGCGCCGAGCATCGCCAGCATCACGCCGGGCGCCCACAGCAGCGGCTTGAGATCGCCGGCGCCGGCCAACGAGCCGAAATACAGCGCCCGCAGCACATGGCTGAAGGTCTGCGTCACCGCCTTGGTCGCCACCGTGGTCTTGCGGTCGAAGCCGCTCTTCTGGAAGAAGATGTCGAGGAACAGCCCGCCGACCCCGGACAGGAACTGCAGCACGGTGGTCATGAGGCCGGTGAAGAACGGCACGCCGCGCCACTCGATGTTGGGCCGCGCCTGCCGCGGCACCAGCTCGATCGCGAACGGCATCAATCCGAGCAGCAGATAGACCGTCGCCTTGTCCGGCACGAAGGCGACCGAGCGCATCGCCGCGAAAGCGAGCAGCGCGCCGGCGACGTAATGGAAGAAGATCGGCCAGCGCACGAAGGCGCGCCAGTGCACCGCGCGCCAGCCGTTGCTGACGAGCTGGATGATGGAGAACAGCACCATCGCGGTGGCGACGTCGAAATAGACCAGCAGCACGCCGAGCAAGATCATGCCGCCGGCCATGCCGAACACGCCGGACAGGAACGAGGTGAAGACGATGGTCGCCGCGACCAGCGCCAGCGCCGCCGGGGTCAGCACCGCAGCCATCGCCGCTCAGCCCTTGCGCGCCAGCGCGGCGTCAATCATCGCCACGGTGTTGTCGATGCCGTAGATGGCCACGAACGAGCCGAAGCGCGGCCCCTTCTCCTGGCCGAGCAGCACCTGGTAGAGCAGGTTGAACCAGTCGAGCGATACGCCGGGCCGGCCGTCCTTGCCGGTCTTGTTGCGGTCGAGGAACGGCTCGCGGCGGCCGACGTCGTAGACCACGTCCTGGATCGCCTCGGCGGATGCATCGTGCGGCAGCCGCGCCAGCGCATTGCGCAGATCCTCGAGCGCGGCGCGCTCGGGCGGCGTCGGCACGCGGAATTTCTTCTGCGGCAGCACGAAATCGTGGAAATAGTGGATCGCGTAGCCGACCAGCGCGTCGAGCTTGGGATGCGTCTGCGGCGTGACGCCGGGACGATAGCGGCCGATGAAGCCCCACAGCGTCTCGGCGTTCTCCGCGTTCGACGACGACACCAGCGTCAGCAGCATCTGGAACGAGATCGGCATGTCGCTGCGCGGCGGATTGCCGGCATGGATGTGCCACACCGGATTGCTGAGCCGCTGCCGCGGCTCCTGGCGCGCATAGCCGTCGAGCAATTGCTGGTACTCGTCGACGTGGCGCGGGATCACGTCGAAGTACAGCCGCTTCGCCGCCTTCGGCTCGCGGTACATGAACAGCGACAGCGATTCCGGCGAGGCGTAGCGCAGCCACTCGTCGATGGTCAGCCCGTTGCCCTTCGACTTCGAGATCTTCTGGCCCTTGTCGTCGAGGAACAGCTCGTAGTTGAAGCCTTCCGGCGGCGCGCCGCCGAGCGCGCGGCAGATCTGGCCGGACAGCTTCACGGAATCGATCAGGTCCTTGCCCGCCATCTCGTAATCGACGCCGAGCGCGACCCAGCGCATCGCCCAGTCCGGCTTCCATTGCAGCTTGCAGCGGCCGCCGGTGACCGGCACGGTGACGCGCTCCCTGGTCTCCGGCGCCTCGTAGGTGATGGTGCCGGCCCTGGCGTCGTGGGCGACGACCGGCACCTGCAGCACCACGCCGCTCTGCGGATCGATCGGCAGGAACGGCGAATAGGTCTGCGCCCGCTCCTCACGCAGCGACGGCAGCATGATCGCCATCACCTCGTCGAACCGCGCCAGCATCTTCAGGAGCGTCTCGTCGAAGCGGCCCGAGGTGTAGCACTGCGTCGACGACAGGAACTCGTAGTCGAAGCCGAAATGATCGAGGAAGCGCCGCAGCTCGGCATTGTTGTGCTCGCCGAACGAGGCATGGGTGCCGAACGGGTCGGGCACCCGCGTCAGCGGCTTGCCGAGATGCTGCGCCACCATCTCCTTGTTGGGAATGTTGTCGGGCACCTTGCGCAGCCCGTCCATGTCGTCGGAGAAGGCGATCAGCCGGGTCCTGACCTTGTCCTCGGTGAGCACGCGGAAGGCGTGGCGCACCATCGAGGTGCGCGCGACCTCGCCGAACGTGCCGATATGGGGCAGGCCGGACGGGCCGTAGCCGGTCTCGAAGATCACCTCGTCTTTGGGCCTGCGCTTGAGCCGAGCCACGATCTTGCGCGCCTCCTCGAACGGCCAGGCGTGGGACTGCTCGGCGAGTTCGCGGAGCGAGGCGGCAGTTTCGGCAACGGACATCGAGCGGTCTCCGGCGCGGACACGAGAGCGGACGGTCTCGGATCGAAGCACGCGCTCTCCCCCGTTCTCCGCTCGCCCGTTCCCGCGCCAGCGGGACTCCATGCTCGAGAGGGAGTTCCCGCTTTCGCGGGAACGAACGGGGCGGGAGCTGATGCAATTCGACCGGATCATCCTTTAGGAATCCGCAGGCGGAAGGTCAAATCGCTCCGCATTCGGGACCGCGTTGCTCGCGCCGCCGGTCCGCGCCATGGCGGCAACACTCGAGCGGCGGCCTCCATTCCGGGCATGATTCCTCCTTCCCGCGGCGCGCAGCGTCCGAGCTGTGGAGAGACATACGCCCCTCGCCGAACCCGAGGGGGACGGAGCGCCGGCAGGCGCAGCCGTGTGTCCGCCTTGGCGAAGGCGGCGCGCGTCTTGCGATCGACACGCTCGCCTGCCGGCGCTCCGTTGGCGGGATTTAT
>Ga0180222_1002669_pt1 | contig 13650 bp, 13 predicted proteins | sample eDN5th37CKraftOP_FD_151336 | JGI IMG/M metagenome (GOLD analysis project Ga0180222, IMG submission 151336) | Enriched Organic Plus compost microbial communities from Emeryville, California, USA - eDNA 5th pass 37_C Kraft OP (version 2) (version 2) ... | reverse complement strand
ACGGCGGCGGTGTTCTCGGCGGCGACGCGGGCGACGGCGCCGGATGCGACGAGCGCGGTCACCGCCTCCATGTCGGGGCTGAGGAAGCGGTCGGGTCCGGGGCCGGCCGCGGCGGTGCGCACGAGGTCGCGCACGGCGCCGGTGGCCGGTGCCGGCTGCAGCGGCGCGCGCAGGTCGAGGGCGCGCGCGGCGGTGAGCACCTCGATCGCGAGCACCCGGGCGAGGCCGTCGATCGCGCGGCGCAGCTTGCGGGCGGCGGCCCAGCCCATCGAGACGTGGTCCTCCTGCATCGCCGACGACGGGATGGAGTCGACGGATGCCGGCACCGCGAGGCGCTTCAGCTCCGACACGATCCCGGCGGCGGCGTACTGCGCGATCATGAGGCCCGAGTCGACGCCGACCTCGTCGGCGAGGAAGGGCGGCAGTCCGTTGCTGCGCGCGATGTCGAGCGCGCGGTCGGTGCGGCGCTCCGAGATGGAGGCGGCGTCGGCCACGGCGATCGCGAGGAAGTCCAGGACGTACGCGACGGGGGCGCCGTGGAAGTTGCCGTTGGACTCGACGCGCCCGTCCGTGGTGATGATGGGGTTGTCGATGGCGGCGGCGATCTCGCGCGAGGCGATGAGCGCCGCGTGGTCCAGCGTGTCGCGCGCGGCGCCGTGCACCTGCGGCGAGCAGCGCAGCGAGTAGGCGTCCTGCACCCGGGTGCACACGGCCGGATCGCGGTGCGAGGCCATGATGGCGGAGTCGGCGAGCAGGGCGCGCAGATGCGCGGCGGAGGCCGCCTGGCCGACCTGCGGGCGCAGGGCCATGAGGTCGGCGGCGAAGACGGCGTCGGTGCCGAGCTGGCTCTCCACCGACATGGCCGCCGCGACGTCCGCGGTGTCGAGGAGCACCGTGAGGTCGTGCAGGCCCAGCACGAGCATGCCGAGCATGCCGTCGGTGCCGTTGATGAGCGCGAGCCCCTCCTTCTCCGCGAGGACGAGCGGCGGGATTCCGGCGTCGGCGAGGGCCTGCGCGGCGGGCATCGGGTCGCCCACATCCCCCGTCTCCGCGCGCACGCGCACGTCGCCCTCGCCCATCGCCGCGAGCGCGACGTGGGCGAGCGGTGCGAGGTCGCCCGAGCAGCCGAGCGACCCGTACTCGCGGACGATCGGGACGATGCCCGCGTTGAGCAGGGCGGCGTAGGTCTCCACGACGACGGGACGCACGCCGGTCCGGCCGGTCGCGAGCGTCTGCAGCCGGAGCAGCTGCAGCGCGCGGACCACCTCGGTCTCGACCTCCGGTCCGGTGCCGGCGGCGTGGGAGCGGACGAGGCTCGCCTGCAGCTGGGCGCGCCGCGCGGGGGCGATGAAGGTCGTGGCGAGGGCGCCGAAGCCCGTCGAGACACCGTAGTGCGGCTGCGGGTCCTCGGCGAGACCCTCGACGAGGCGGCGTGACGCCGCGACGCGGGCGAGGGCCTGCGGGTCGACGGTCACGCGCGCGCCGTGGCGTGCGACGGCGACGACGTCCGGGGGGCTCAGCGGGGCGGCCCCGACGGCGACGGGGGACGCGGTCATCGTGATCACGGCTCGATTCCACACCCGGGCGCTGTCGCGAGACAGGGGCTCGTGACATGCTGAGTCTGTGATCCCAGACAAACCGGCGCCGCGCCCGCGACCGCAGGTGCCCGCCGCGGACCAGACCCTGCGGATCCTCACCTTCCTCGCGCGGCAGCGCGGCCCGGTGGCGGCGCGCACGATGGCGACCCAGCTCGGCATCCCCCGCTCGAGCGCCTATCACCTGCTCGGGGCGCTCGAGGAGCACGGCTTCGTCGTGCACGTGCCCGGCGAGCGGCGCTGGGGCCTGGGCACGGCGGCGTTCGAGCTCGGCGGCGGCTATGCGCGGCAGGCGCCGCTGGCCCGCATCGGGCGCCCGCTCGTCGCGCGCCTCGCCGACCGCACCGGCGAGAGCGCGCATCTCGCGGTGATGTCCGGCCGGGATGTGCTCTACATCGTCGAGGAGCGCGCGCCGCGACGGCCCGCCCTCGTGACGGATGTCGGGGTGCGACTGCCCGCCCACCTCACCGCGACGGGTCGCGCGATGCTCGCGGCCCTCCCCCGCGAACAGGTGCGCGCGCTGTACCCGGATGCCACGGCGTTCGCGGATCGCACGGGTCGCGGCCCCGCCCGGCCGGCCGATCTGCGCGAGATCCTGCGGCGCGTGCGCGAGATCGGGCACGCGACAGAGGACGGCGAGGTCACGCTCGGTCTGCGATCGGTCGGCGTGGCCGTGCGCGACCATGCCGGGTGGCCCGCGGCGGCCGTCGCCGTCACGTGGCCGGAGGACGGCGAGGCGGATGCCGGCGCGCTCGCGCCCGTGGTCGCCGCCACCGCCGCCGATCTCGAGCGTCTCCTGTACGGCCGGCCGCGCGGGTGAGGGGTCGCTGCGGCGTCAGTCGACCTTGACGACGGGGCCGCCGGTGAGGGCGACGAGCTCGTCGAACGTGAGCGGGAACACCGTGTGGGGCGTGCCGCCGGCGGCCCAGATCTCTGGATAATGCGCGAGAGCCTCGTCGACGACGGTCGTGAGCGGCGCCGGGTGCCCCGTGGGCGCCACGCCGCCGATCGCCTGACCGGTCGCCTCGCGCACCTGCTCGGGCGTGGCCCGCGTGATCGAGGTCCGGCCGAGACGCTCCGCGAGCGCCTTCGTGTCGACACGGTGGGCGCCGCTGGTCATCACGAGGAGCGGCTCCCCGTCCGACCAGAAGACGAGGCTGTTCGCGATCGCGCCGACCTCGACGCCCAGCGCGGCCGCCGCGAGCGCCGCGGTGGAGGCGGCATCCGGGAGCACGACGATGTCGCCGGTGATGCCGGCGGCACGGAGGGCGTCATGGACGATTCGGCTGCGAGGAGGCAGGTGGTCGCTCATACCTCCCAGCCTAGGGTTTCGCGAGGATCTCCCCGTGCGGCATGACGAGCCACCCGTCCGGTGCCGCGGCCCACTCGCGCCAGCCGGAGGCGATGCGCTCGAGCGTCGCGCGATCCGCCTCTCCGCGGGCGAGGGCGAGCTCGGCGAAGCTCGACTCGAGCACGCGGTGCGCCCACGAGTCGCCCCACCAGGCGCGGTCGTCATCGGACTCGTAGAGCCACACGGACGCCGTCGAGCGGATGTCGGACAGCCCGGCCTCCTGTGCCCAGGACTTGAGCCGCCTCCCCGCCGAGGGCTCGCCGCCGCTGCCCCGGTGCACGCGCAGGTAGAGGTCGAGCCATTCGTCGAGCGCCGGGATGAGCGGGTACCAGAACACACCCTCGTAGTCGATCTCGCGGGCGGCGATCAGCCCGTCGGGACGCGCGACGCGGGCGAACTCGCGCAATGCGTCGACCGGCCGCGCGAGGTGGTGGAGCATCTGGTGCGTGTGCACGATGTCGGCGCTCGCGCCGGGGAGGTCGAGCGCATAGGCGTCGCCGACCCGGAACGTGACGTTGTCGAGCCCGCGCCCGGCGGCGAGCCGCCCCGCGTCGGCGACGATCTCCGGCGCCGCGTCGATGCCGATGACCGTGCCGGGGGCGACGCGCTCCGCGAGATCGACCGTGATCGTCCCGGGACCGCTGCCCACGTCGACGACGGTCGCACCGGGCACGAGGTGGGGAAGCAGATACGCCACGGAGTTCTCCGCCGTGCGCCAGCGGTGCGAGCGCAGGACGCTCTCGTGGTGTCCGTGGGTGTACGCCTCAGGCCGACTCATGGATCGAGGCTACTCGCGCAGTGTGCTCCCCGGATGCGCGGGGTCGGGCCGGTTCGATGCGCAGAGTGCGCACCCGCACGCGCGACGGTTGATCAGTCCGCCGCGGGGTGGTCTCATAGGAGGGGATGCCGCGACGAGGCGGCTCCGCAGCGCACTGCCCACAAGGCCGGCCCGAAGGAACAGCGATGACGCACACTCTGCCCCTCCCCGATTTCACCCACGAGCGCGTGGAGACGGTCATCGGCCGTCGCAGCGGCTTGTTCATCGCCGTCGCGCTGCACTCCTCGGTGCTCGGCTCCGCCCTCGGCGGCGCGCGCCTGTGGACCTATCCGCATTGGAGCGACGCGCTCGGCGACGCCCTGCGCCTGTCGGCGGCGATGACGCTCAAGAACGCGGCCGCGGGCCTCGATGCCGGCGGCGGCAAGGCCGTCATCTGCCTCCCCGAGGGGACGGTCCTCGACGAGGAGCGCCGCCGCGCGGCCTTCCTCGACCTCGGCGACGTCGTCGAGTCGCTCGGCGGCCTGTACCGCACGGCGGAGGACGTCGGCTCGACGACCGGCGACATGCTCGTCGTGAGCGAGCGGACCGCGCACGTCGTCGGGCTCCCCGACGCCGTGGGCGGATCGGGTGAGCCCGCGGGGCCGACGAGCCTCGGGGTGTACGAGTCGCTGCGGGCGACGCTCGAGCGCGTGACGGGCAGCCCCGACGTCGCGGGCCGCCGCATCACGATCTCCGGGATGGGGCAGGTCGGCAGCCGTCTCGCGGTGCGCCTGTCCGCCGAGGGCGCGGACCTCACCGTCACGGATGTCAACCCGGCCAAGCGCGACCTGGCGGCCGAGCTCGGTGCCGCCTGGGTGCAGCCGGGCGAGGAGCACCTCGTCCCCGCCGACGTCTTCGTCCCCGCCGGGATCGGCGGCCTGCTCACCGATGAGGTCATCGACGAGCTGGACGCGAAGGCGGTGTGCGGCCCCGCCAACAACCCCCTCGCGCACCACACCGGCGCCGCCCGGCTGGCTGCGCGCGGCATCCTCTACGCGCCCGATTTCGTCGTCAACGCGGGCGGGGTGATCTACCTGGACTTCGAGGCGAAGCAGCTCGGCACGCGCGCGGAGACGATGGAGCGCGTCGCGGCGATCGGCGGCACGCTGCGCCGGATCTTCGACGACGCCGAGGCGCGCGGCGTCACGCCGCTCGAGGCCGCCGAGGGGCTGGCGGCAGAGCGCCTGCGCGAAGGCGTCCGCCACGGCGCGCCGCGGGAGACCGCGCCGGTGGGCTGACCCGCACGGTCAGCCCTCGCGGCGGGCGAACACCGCGACGACGCCGCCTGCGACCATGGCGCCGATCGTGAGGGCGAGCAGGATCCGGTAGTCGACGACCGCGAGCAGACCCGCGCCGACGATGGAGACGAGCGTCTGCGGAAGGTTGAACGCGACGTTTCCGGCCGCCGACGTCCTCCCCTGCAGCTCGTCGGGGGTCACGCGCTGCCGCAGGGTCACGAACGCGACCACCACGAGCGGGATGCCGAGCCCCATGACGAACATGCCGGCGCCGGCGAGCCAGATCGACGCCGTCAGGAGCGGGACGCTGCCGACGGCGGCGAGGACGAGTCCGAGAGCCGCGGCGCGTCCCTCCCCCAGCCGTGTGACGACGACCGCCGACAGCGCGCCGCCGAGCACGGCGCCGGCGCCCTGCAGCGGCATGATGAGCCCCAGCGCGGCGGGGTCGACGCCCATCGTGTCGAGCACGGCGAACACCGCGATGTTGAGGATGCCGGTCGCGCCGAACGCGATGACGACGGCGATCGTGAGCAGGCGCAGGGCGGGCACCCGGAACAGCTGCTCGAATCCGGCGCCGAGCTCGCGGAGATAGCCGCGCACGCCGCTGCGGGCCGGGCCGGTGCGCTCGGGCGCGCGATTCCCGACGGGAAGCCCCACGAGGATGAGCGCCGTCGCCGCGAAGCACGCCGCGGTGAGGATCACGACCGCGGGCGCGCCGATCCACACGTAGAGTGCGGTGCCGATGATCGGGGACAGCAGACGCAGACCGTTGTCGATCGTGGACAGGGCGCCGTTGCCCGACGCGAGCTGGTCGTCGCGGAGCATCGAGCGCAGGATGCCGGACTGCGCTGCCCCGGTGAGGTAGCCGCCCGCGGCGTAGACGAACACGACGGCGTAGACGATCCAGATCCGGTCGGCCGTCGTGAAAAGGAGCGTGAGGAGCACCGGCACGAGCGCCGCGTGGGAGATGATCAGGAGGCGCTTGCGGGGCACCCGGTCGGCGAGCATGCCGAGGAACGGCGCGAGGAGGGCCGGCAGGCCGAGGCTCACGAAGACGAACGCCCCCGCGACATCCGATCCGGTGAGGTCCTTGACCCATACGGCCGCCATGAGGAACAGCGCGCTGTCGCCGAGGTTGGTGAACACCCATGCGGTCGCCAGCCGCGGGAAGCCGGGCGCGGACCACGCGCTCGCGCTGCGGGGCGCGGCGGTCACGGTCACCGGTCCTGCTCCGGGCGGTCTTCACCGTCGACTTCGGAACCCGGCTGGTCGCCGGCGAACGGGGACGACCACGGCTCGGGGTTGGTCACGGCGACCATGCGGGCGAAGCGGGCGCCGGGCGGGCGCTTCGACGGATCGGCGCCGCGGCCGGCGAACCGGTCGGTGATCCGCTGCAGGTCACGGCTCAGCTCGGCGAGCTCCTCCGTCGTCGCCCAGAACGTGCTGCGCGTGAACGTCGACGCCTGCACCCACTCCTCGTCCTCCGTGTCCGCTTCCGCGAAGTAGCGCCGGACGCGATCCCACTCGGTGTCGAGTCCGAGCACCGCGAGCTCCTGGAAGGCGCGCAGCGAGCCGGTGGAGCCCGGCTCGGGACGCATGTCCCACGAGCGCGCGACGATGCGCCACGGCTTCTCGCGACCCCGCGATTCGGCCCGCTCGATGAAGCCGTACTTGGCCAGCATCCGCAGGTGGAACGAGCAGCTCGCTGGAGACTCGCCGAGGATCTCGGCGCACTCCGTCGCGGTCGCCTCGCCCATCTCGCTGAGGATGTCGAACAGCTGGATGCGCAGCGGATGGGCCAGCGCCCGGATGCGGGACGGATCGGTCACCCGCTGCGGCGAGTTCGGGGGCATCTCATCGGACATGGCGCCACCTTACGTTTCTAAAGATATCTTTCGCAAGACTTCTTTAGAATCTCTCCGGCGCGCGCGGCGGCGATAGAGTGCGATCATGACGACCCCCGCAGCGACGCACGACGAACCTCACGCAAAGGGCATCGCGCAGCGCCTCAACTGGCTGCGCGCGGGCGTCCTCGGCGCCAACGACGGCATCGTCTCGGTCGCGGCCGTCGTGGTCGGCGTGGCCGGCGCGACGCAGGAGCTCGGCCCCCTCGTCCTCGCGGGCGTCGCCGCGGCCGTCGGCGGCGCGATCTCGATGGCGCTCGGCGAGTACGTGTCGGTGAGCAGCCAGCGCGACACCGAGCGGGCCCTCATCGCGAAGGAGAAGCGGGAACTTCGCGAGCTCCCCGAGGAGGAGCTCGAGGAGCTCGTCGGCCTCTACCGCGCGAAGGGGCTCAGCGAGCCGACCGCACGCCGGGTCGCCGAGGAGCTGACGGCGCACGACGCGCTCGCCGCGCACCTCGACGCCGAGCTCAACATCGACCAGGACGACGTCGTCAGCCCCTGGTACGCGGCGTTCGCGTCCGCGATCGCCTTCACCCTCGGCGCAATCCTGCCGATGGCCGCGATCCTCCTGCCGCCCGCGGGCTGGCGGGTGCCCGTCACCTTCATCGCCGTGCTCGTGGCGCTCGCGATCACCGGCGCGGTCGCGGCCCACATCGGCGGGGCCTCGCGCGGGCGCGCCGTCATCCGCACGGTCATCGGCGGCGCGCTCGCCCTCGCGGCGACCTTCGGCATCGGGAGCCTGCTGGGCACCACCGGGATCGGGTAGGCCCCGGCGCGGCGAAACCGCTCAGACGTCCTCGCGCCGATGGAGGACGTACGGCGCGCCGACCTCGCCGGCGCGGAAGTACGCCCCGAAGACATCCGCCGCCTCGTCCGCCGTGAAGACCTCGTGCGGGAGGACCTCGGTGCTGCGCCTCCCGTCATCCCACGGGATCGTCTCTGGCGCGGCGTCCGCGTCTCCCCCGGGTTTTCCGACCGTGTACTGCCGGGCCGCGCCGTCGCCGGCCGGGGGCATCCTGCTCGCCCCGTTCCGCTGGGTGATGTGGCTGCGGCGCACGGGCCCTCCTCGTCCTGGAACAGCCCATCGTAGTGACGGTGCCGATGACCGGCGCCGCTCACGCGCCACCGATCACGCGGGTCCGCTCATGCGGCGCGAGTCATGCGGCACCCTCCCCGGCGCGGATCGCCGCGAACTCGCCGTGCGTGCCCCGCAGCGCCTGCGCCACCGTGTCGTAGAGCCAGTCCAGCGCGGCGGTCTGCTGTGTGGACAGGCGCCGGTAGAGGGCGACCTCGACGCGCTCCATCTCGAACGGGAGCGGACGGACCACCAGCGGCCACGCCGTCGCCCACCCCTCGCCGATCGTGTCCGGGACGGTCGCGAGCAGGTCGTGGCTGGTCGCGAGCAGCGGCGGCACCGACGCGAAGCGGTTGAGCGTGACATCCGGGTCGATGGACGCGCCGCGTCGACGCAGGGCCGCCTGCAGGTTCGGGCGACCCGAGTCCCCTGCGACCGCGACATGCGTCGCGGCGAGATAGTCCTCGAACGTGAGAGGCCCCGTCGCCAGGCGATGCTGCGCCGACATGAGCGCCGCGTAGCCCTGGAGCTTGAGGACGACATGCGGGAACGCGCCCATGACCGGCGACGACGACACGGCGAGGTCGACCGTGCCGCGGGCGAGCTGCTCGGGGAGCTCGTCGACATCGAGCGGCACCGCCTCCAGCCGCACCGACGGGGCGATCGAGCGCACGGCCCGGCACAGCGCCGCGAAGTACCCGATCTCACCCAGCTCGGACATCGCGATGCGGAAGCGCTTGTCGGAGCTCGACGCATCGAACCCGTGCACGCCGTCGAGCGTGCGCTGGATGCGCGAGAGGGCCTCGCGCAGTTCGGGGAAGATCGCATCGGCGAGGGGCGTCGGCTCCATGAGCCGCCCCACGCGCTGGAAGAGCGGATCGTCGAAGTCGCGGCGCAGGCGCCCGAGCGCCTGGCTCACGGCCGGCTGGGTGACGAACAGGCGCCGCGCCGAGACGGTGAGACTGCGCGACTCGTACACGGTGACGAACACCCGCAGCAGGTTGAGATCCACCGACGACCTCCTTCTGGCGCCGCTTAGCCCTGGTTCGCGCTGCATAAGCAGAGCTGATGGAACGAGGGCCTGCCGATAGCCTTCAGCACCGTAGCATGGCGACAGCCCGAACGAAGGAGTTCCCATGACCGAATCACTCGCCCAGGCCATCGCCCGCGCCGGAAGCGCCGTCGAACTGCTGCGCAACGCGCAGGCGAAGCCGACGATCTTCCCCGTGCAGCCCGAGTTCACGAACTGGCGCTCCGAGCAGCGCGCGTGGCGCGAATCGGTCGCGCTGCTGGACCAGTCGCACCACATGACCGACCTGTTCATCCGGGGCAAGGACGCGCTGCGTCTGCTCAGCGACACCGGGGTCAACAGCTTCGCGAACTTCCCCGTCGACGCGGCCAAGCAGTTCGTCGCGGTCAACCACGAGGGCAAGCTCATCGGCGACGCCATCCTGTTCCGCCTCGCCGAGGACGAGTTCGACCTCGTCGGCTGGCACATGGTGCCGGACTGGGTGCAGTTCCACGGCGAGACCGGTGACTACGACGTCACGTTCGAGCGCGACGCGTCGTCGGCCGTGCGCCAGGGCGACCCGAAGCTCTACCGCTTCGAGGTCCAGGGTCCGCGCGCCCTCGAGCTCATGGAGCGCGCGATCGGCGGCGAGGTGCCGCACACGAAGTTCTTCGGGATGGCGACGTTCACGATCGACGGCGTCACGGTGCGCTCGCTCCGCCACGGCATGGCCGGTCAGCCCGGCTTCGAGCTGTTCGGGCCGTGGGCCGACGGCGAGCGCGTGCGCGCCGCGCTGATCGCCGCCGGCGAGGGCCTCGGCCTCGTGCTCGTCGGCTCGAAGGCGTACTCGTCGGCGAACCTCGAGTCGGCGTGGGTGCCGTCGCCGCTCCCGGCGATCTTCAGCGGCGAGGGTACCGAGGCGTACCGCGAGTGGCTCCCCGCCGCGCGCGCGGGCTCGCTCGCGGGCAGCTTCGTCTCCGACGACATCGAGGACTACTACCTCACGCCGTACGACCTCGGCTACGGCCGCACGGTCGCGTTCGACCACGACTTCATCGGACGCGCCGCCCTCGAGAGGATCGCCGCCGAGCCGCAGCGCCGCAAGGTCACCCTCGTGTGGAACGCGGACGACGTCGCCGCGACGCAGCGCACGATGCTTGAGCCGGGCCTGCCCGCCAAGTACATCGACTTCCCGAAGGCGCGCTACGGCCAGTACCAGGTCGACCGCGTGCTCGTCGACGGCGTCGACGTGGGCGTCTCGCACGACTGCGGCTACATCGTCAACGACCAGGTGTTCGTGTCACTCGCCAGCGTCGAGGAGGCGTACGCCGAGCCGGGCACGGAGGTCGTCGTGGTGTGGGGCGAGGAGCCGAACTCCGCCAAGCCCGCCGTCGAGCGGCACCGCCAGGTCGAGATCCGCGCCACGGTGCAGCCGGCCCCGTACTCGGCGTTCGCCCGCGAGAACTACCGCAAGAGCTGACTCAGGCCTGCAGCTCGTACCAGCGGTGCGTCGCGTGCTCGGCGGGATTCCCGTCGAGCACGCGCGCTGTGCGGGCGACGGGGTCCAGCAGCACGGTGGCGAGGGTCGCCCAGCGCTGCCCCAGCGGCATCCGCTCGTCCGGCACGCACGTGACCGCGGCCTCGCCCGGCCCGGTCATGAGCGCGTGCACGAGCTGATGCGCGTCCGCGGGCGCGCCCTCGGCGAGTCGGCGCTCGAGGAGCGCGTAGCGGTCCGCGGAGTCGGGTTGATAGACATCCTTCTCCCCCGCCCGCGGGACCGCCGTGAGGAAGTGATTGGTGCGCAGGCGGATGCCGTCGCACAGGGCCGCGGCTTCGAACACCCCCGCCGGGCTCAGATCGAGCAGGATCGCGTCGTGCGCGTCGAACACGAGGAACGAGCCGGACGACGTCAGGGGCGCGCTGCGGATGAGCTCCTCCGCGTGGCGCGCCGACTCCGCCTCCTCGAGCACGAGGGCGGCGAGCGCGTGGACGGGCAGGCCCCCGGCGCGGTCGTCGCGGTGGCCGAGGATGTTGAAGTGCAGCGCGACCCCCGCACGGTTGACGCCGATCTTGGCGAGGATGCCGTCCTCGGTGAGGCCGACGTAGCGGTGCGCGCCGCCGCCCGCGTCGATGAGGTGCCAGCCGTCCCGCAGCTGGCTGTGCCAGTCCCACGTCTGGATGCCGAGCGGATGCCGCGTCCCGTCGCCGCGCGCGATGTCGCAGACGATCGTGGAGCACTCGCCGGGCGGCACGGCGGCGCTGCGCGCGAGGATCTCGGTCCGCGCGTTGAGGGCCGCGATGCGCCACGTGTCGATGCCCGCGCCCTCCGCGATGCCGGCGATCTGGTCGGCGAGGGCGGGGCGCGTGCGGGCGATGGCGTCGAGGGAGCGCTGCGCGTCGTCGTGCACGGACTGCACCGTGATCCCGCCCGCGGCGAACAGCCGGTCGTAGCCCTCGATCGCGCCGGGAAGGCTGTGCGCGAGGGCGCGGCCGCGCTGGATTCCGCGGACGTACGGGTCGTCCGCGTCCACGACGACGACGGCGCGGACGGCGCCCTGGACGCTCATCGCGCCGCGCCGATTGTGACGACAGTCGGGAGATGTGCAGACATCACTGCTAGGTTAGGGAGTGGCCGCTTCCCCTCGGAAGCACTTCCACCTCTGGGGAGTTTTCGTTTCTCCCGTTTCCGGAGTCACATTTTCCGCTCAATCCTCCCCCCTTCATCGGGCCCTCGACGTTCTCTCGTCACGCGCGCGCTGATCGGTCGACTGCGCAGATCGCCCCTCTCCCCTCCCACCCCAGAACGTCCGCTCCGCACGACGCGGAACGGAAAACCGGTCGCAGACGCGACCCGAAAGTAAAAGGAAAGACACGATGGCCACTGGCACCGTGAAATGGTTCAACGCTGAGAAGGGTTACGGCTTCATCGCCCCCGACGACGGCTCCGCCGACCTGTTCGCGCACTACAGCGCGATCACCGGCTCGGGCTTCAAGGAGCTCCAGGAGTCGCAGAAGGTCGAGTTCGACGCCGAGCGCGGCCCCAAGGGCATGCAGGCCGCCAACATCCGGCCGCTCTGATCTCCCTCGAGGCTCACGCCTCGAGTCCGGGCCGCTGAGCCCGAACATGTGAGAAGCGCTCCCCACAAGGGAGCGCTTCTTTCGTTGTGTCGGGCGGTTGCGGCGTCCCGCCGGTGCGCAACTCCTCCAGAACCGGCTTCGCCGGCCGCCCAGCGGCCCGTTCCGGCGCGTCCCACGCGCATGTGGAGGAATTCCGCACGCGCGGCACACGACAAGACGGCAGACGGAGCGCTGCGGGTCTCCCCGCGCCGGTGCGGCGGCCGGCCCGCACGCAACTCCTCCAGAACCGGCGCCGGAGGCCGCCCACCGGCCCGTTCCGGCGCGTCCCACGCGCGTGTGGAGGAGTTGCGCACGCGCCGAGCCCGACCAGGCGGCAGACGGGGCGCTGCGGGTCTCCCACTCTCCGGTGCACGCGGGCGCCGGGCGGAGCCTCTGCGCACGCGCCGTGAACCCACCCCGCGGTGGGAACGCGCCGCACACGACAAACGGAGAACGCCCCCACGAGGGGGGCGTTCTCCGTTTGTGGACCTGAGGGGATTCGAACCCCTGACCTCTTCATTGCGAACGAAGCGCGCTACCAACTGCGCCACAGGCCCGTGAACCTCAGCAAGATTATCACGACCGCGAGGGGGCGCGTGACGCGGCCCGACTCGAGCGCCCGCACACCGGCAAGACGCCTCAGTCGGGGCGACGCATGCGGAGCAGATTGTCCGCGACGGAGTACTCGTCCAGATAGCCGCCGCGCGCGAGGGGCCGCATCGCGGCGGTGTCGACCCGCCCGTCCGGGAGAAGGAACGCCTCGTCGATGTGGACGCCGACGACCTGGCCCATCACCATCCCGCGCTCGATCTCCGCCCCGGCCAGATCCTGCAGCTGCACGACCTGCGTCACGCGGCACTCCAGCGACACCGGCGCATCGGCCACGCGCGGCGGGGCGACGAGCCGGGACGGCGCCTCCCGCAGACCCGCGAAGGCGAACTCCGACTCCCCCGGCGGCAACCGCTTCGACGAGAGATTCATCCCCTCGCGCAGGTCGTAGGTCGCCAGGTTCCAGACGAACTCGCGACTCTCGATCGCGTTCGACGCCGAGTCCTTCATCCCCGCGCTGGAGAACATCACGATCGGCGGATCGTCCGACACAGCGTTGAAGAAGCTGTACGGCGCGAGGTTCGCGACGCCCTCCGCGTCGAGCGTCGACACCCACCCGATCGGACGCGGCGCGATCACGGCCTTGAAGGGGTCGTGCGGCAGCACGGAACGATCCCGCGCGTGCGGCTCGTAGAACACGGATCAGCCGGCGGCCCGGCGGGCGAGCAGGTCGCGCACGTGCGCCTCGATGGCCGCGTCGTCAGAGCCCGTGAGCGCGGTCTCCTCACGCGTGGCGCGGGCCGCAGCGATGTCCGGCGGCGCGGGACGCAGGCGCTCGGCCCGCTCGCGCAGCGCCTCTTCGCGTGCGGCGTCGCGCAGGGCGCGCTGCGCCTCGGCGGTGTCGAGCTCGCTGGCGGCGCGGGAGCCGGCCGCGGAGGCGAGCGGCTGCGGCAGGGACCGCGGGGTCCAGGTGCGGTCGGGCACGAGATCGGTCG
>Ga0180222_1002668_pt1 | contig 13654 bp, 11 predicted proteins | sample eDN5th37CKraftOP_FD_151336 | JGI IMG/M metagenome (GOLD analysis project Ga0180222, IMG submission 151336) | Enriched Organic Plus compost microbial communities from Emeryville, California, USA - eDNA 5th pass 37_C Kraft OP (version 2) (version 2) ... | reverse complement strand
CATCGATCTCGAGCAGGGCGACTTCCGCCGTGTCGACACGCGGCCCGACCACAATGTCGGGGTCGCGCTGACCGGCAGCCTCGATTATTCGGGCGCGCAGCCGCGGCTCGCTTTCGGCGTGGCCGGCACGCGCATGCCGGTGGCGGCCATGTTGCGCCTGTGGCCGGTGTTCGCGGCGACCGGCGTGCGGAGCTGGGTCGAAAAACATGTGTCCGGCGGCACGGTCGAGCGTGCGGTAATCGCCGGCAATGCGTCGCTGTCCGAATTCAAGCCCGACGGTCCGCCGATGCCGACCGACGGGCTCTCGGTCGACATCGAAACCAGCGGCACGACCTTGCGGCCGGTCGACGATCTGCCGGAAATCCGCGACGCCGATCTGACCGTTCGCATCACCGGCAGCAACGCCACCATCAATCTGGGACGCGGCACCGTCGACGTCGCGCCCGGACGCAAGCTCGCCATCGCCGGCGGCGTGTTCGAGGTTCCCGACACGCATCTCAAGCCGGCGCCGGCGAACGCGAAATTCCGTCTCGACGGCACGCTGCCGGCGGCGGCGGCGCTGATTGCCAACAAAGCCTTGAGCGACGATGTCGGTATTGCACTCGATCCGGCGACGACGCACGGCACGGTGGCGGCGAAGGTGGCGGTGGAATTCATGGTCGGCAAGAACGTGCCGCCGAATTCCGCCCGCTATTCGGTGGCCGCAGAGCTGGCGAATTTCTCCGCCGACAAGCTGTTGTTCGGACAGAAGGTGGAGGCCTCCGCGCTGCACGTGGCGGCCACGAAGGACGGCTACCAGATCAAGGGCGATGTGAAGATCAACGCCACGCCGGCCTCGATCGAGCTCACCAAGCGCGCGGGCCAGAGCGAGGCCGATTTGCGCGTGAGCGCGACGCTCGACGAAGCCGCGCGCCGCCGCTTCGGCATTGATCTCAACGACAGCGTCACCGGCGCGATTCCGGTCAAAGTGAGCGGGCATTTCGGCGGCAAGGACGAGCGCCTGAATGTCGATGCCGATCTCACGCCGGTGAAGGTCGACGATCTGCTGCCGGGCTGGGTGAAGGCGGCGGGCCGGCCGGCGCGCGCGACCTACACGCTGGCGAAGACGCCGAAATCGGTGCGCTTCGACGACCTGACCATCGAGGGATCGGGCGCCATGGTGAAGGGCGCGATCGAGCTCGATGGCGCGGGCGACGTCGTGTCCGCCAATTTCCCGGTGTTCGGCCTGTCGGACGGCGACAAGGCGACGCTCAAGGTCAGCCGCGGCAGCGACGGCGCGCTCAAGGTGGTGATGCGCGGCGACGTCTATGACGGGCAGAAATTCGTGAAATCGGCGCTCGCCGGCTCGCCGCAAAAGGCCAAGCAGAAACAGTCCGATCTCGATCTCGACATCAAGCTCGGCGCCGTGCTCGGCCACAATGGCGAGACGCTGCGCGGCCTCGATCTCAAGCTGTCGCGGCGGGCCGGGCGCATCCGTACATTCGCGATGAATGCGCGCATCGGACGCGACGCGCCGCTCATCGGCGAGCTGCGCCTGCGCGCGCGCGACAATCACCAGGTCGTCTATTTCGAGACCGACGATGCCGGCGCCTTGTTCCGCTTCACCGACATGTATCCGCGCATGTTCGGGGGCCAGATGTGGGTGGCGATGGACCCGCCGACGCAGGATCACGCCCCGCAGATCGGCACGCTGTCGATCCGCAATTTCGCGGTGCGCGGCGAGCCGGCGCTCGAACGCGTGGTGTCGGGCGCGCCCAACGCCGCCGGGCGGGGCAGCGTGGAATTTTCCGAAATGCGCGCCGACTTCACCCGCTTCCCCGGCAAGATGGCGGTGCGCGACGGCGTCGTGCGCGGGCCGCTGGTCGGTGTGACCGTCGAGGGGCAGATCGATTATGTGCGCAACGACGTGCATCTGCGCGGTACTTTCGTCCCGTTCTACGGGCTCAACAACATGTTCGGGCAAATCCCGGTCGTCGGGCTGATCCTGGGCGGCGGCAGCAACGAAGGCCTGCTCGGCATCACCTATGAAGCGGTGGGCCCGCCGAACGCGCCGCGCATCACGGTCAATCCGGTGACAGCGATCACCCCCGGCCTGTTGCGCAAGTTCATCCCGTCGCCGGGCTCGTTCGACAGCAAATTCATACCGCCGACGCGCTGAGTCGCGGCCGTCGTCGTCCGCGGCCCGCCTTCGCCTGATGGTCGCGACGGACGAGCCTCTTTGGTGCCGGCAGCGTCACCGCACGCGACACGCAGCTGCGAGCGTCCTGTTGTGGTAACCAGAACTGGGGAAAAGGGATACAACCAAAGGCCAATGGTAAGTTGTTGCCGCCGGTTCGCAGGTACTATTTGCTATTCCCTGTAGAGCCCGATTTGGGCTACGGGGGTACCAATGAAAAGCTCCGCAAAAACCAATGACGTGGCGCAGGAGATCCACGTGCATGCCAGCGTGCTGGCTCAATTGGCGCGCGATGCCGGGCTTGAGGTGGTGGCCTATCTTTTGGATTGGGCGGCCGATGAGAGCGGGCCCGACAAGGATTCCTCGACACCGCATCGAATCATGTGAGCGCGTCAGCGCGCTTGTCGCCCCGATGGGCGCACTGAAATTCCGAGCCGCCGGCCCGAAACGTTGCCACCGGCGGTCGTGAGCCGCATGTTGCGCAGGCCGATACCGTCGTTGGCCGCATCGACAACAAGTCCGTTCGCCGTCGGGCGAATATGTCGCACACGAATGGTAAGTCGATGTTGCCGTTTTGGCGGCACCATTTGTTAACCGCTGCGGCCCGTTTTTGGGCCACGGAGGTATCAATGAGAAGCAATAGGAAGGACGCCGACGTGGCGCAGGAGATCCACGTGCATGCCGGCGTGCTGGCGCAATTGGCACGCAATGCCGGGCTCGAGGTGGTGGCTTACCTTTTGGAGTGGGCGGCCGATGAAAGCGGGGCGGGCAGGGACACCTCGAACCCGAAACGTATCATGTGAGGCGTCTTGATCCTCATCGCTCGGAGCGGCGACGCGAAATTCCGGGCTGATGGGGCGACACGTTTCGACCGGCGTTCTCCGCGCGAGCGGAGGACAGCCCGCCCGCCGCGCCGTCGCGGAGACGATAGAAACAGAAAACGCGAATTAGCGCGCGGCCGACAGGTTCTTCGCTCTCCCGCAAGCGGAAAGGGATGAGAGGCGGCTCACACCGCCTTCAACAGCACGTGCTTCTTCTTGCCGAGCGAGAGCTTGATCACGCCTTCGGGCGTGAGGTCCTTGGACGTGAGAACCCTCTTCTCGTCGGTGACATTGGCATCGTTGATCTTCAACCCGCCCGCCTTGATCTGACGGCGCGCTTCGCCGTTCGACGACACCAGCGCGGCCTTCTCGGCGAAGGCGATGAGCACGCCGAGACCCCGGTCGAGTTCGGCGCGCGCGATTTCGACCGTCGGCAGCGTTTCGGCGAGCGCGCCTTCCTCGAAGGTCTTGCGCGCGGTTTCGGCGGCCTGCTCGGCGGCTTCGCGGCCATGCACCAGCGCGGTCGCCTCGGTGGCGAGCACCTTCTTGGCCTCGTTCAGTTCCGCGCCCTTGAGCGCCGACAGCCGGGCGATCTCGCCGAGCGGCAGCACGGTGAACAGCTTGAGGAAGCGCGAGACGTCGCCGTCCTCGGTATTGCGCCAGTATTGCCAGTAATCGTAAGGCGACATCAGTTCGGCATTGAGCCACACCGCGCCGGCGGCGGTCTTGCCCATCTTGGCGCCGGAGGCGGTCGTGATCAGCGGCGCGGTGAGCGCGAACAGATGCGCGTTGTTCATGCGCCGTCCGAGGTCGATGCCGTTGATGATGTTGCCCCACTGGTCGGAGCCGCCCATCTGCAAGGTGCAGCCGTAACGCTTGTTGAGTTCCACGAAGTCGTAGGCCTGCAGCACCATGTAGTTGAATTCGAGGAACGAGAGCTCCTGCTGGCGGTCGAGCCTCAGCTTCACCGAATCGAAGGACAGCATCCGGTTGACCGAGAAATGCCGGCCGACGTCGCGCAGGAAGTCGATGTAGTTGAGCGTGTTCAGCCAGTCGGCATTGTTGGCCATGACGGCGTTGCCGCCGGATCCCTCGAATTTCAGGAACTTCGAGAAGATCGCGCGGATGCCGGCGAGATTCTGGTTGATGATCTCGTCGGTGAGGATGCGCCGGCTCTCGTCCTTGCCGGACGGATCGCCCACGCGCGTGGTGCCGCCGCCCATCAGGGCGATCGGCCGGTGGCCGGTCTGCTGCAGCCAATAGAGCATCATGATCGGCAGCAGCGAGCCGACATGGAGCGAGGCCGCGGTGCAGTCGAAGCCGATATAGGCGGTGATCGTGCCGTCCTTGGCCGCGGCGTCGAGCAGCTCCGGTTCGGAGACCTGGTGGATGAAGCCGCGCTCGGCGAGAATGTTAAGGAATTCAGACTTATACGTGCTCATTGACTTATGCTCGCGGCGGCTGGTCGCTTACCATTTGCGGGTGGTGTAACAGGTCCGGCGTCGGATTCAACCGAGCGCGCGATCCCGAAAAGCCCGTCCTCGGCCTGATCGAGGGGGGATCCCGGTTTTCGGATCGGATCATGCGCAAAAGCGAAGGTAATTGAGCTTGGCGGGGGCGGGGCTGGTCGATGCGATCGGGCTGATGAGCGGCACCTCGCTCGACGGTGTCGACGTGGCGCTGATTACGACCGACGGCGAGCGTATCGCGGCATTCGGGCCGACCGGCTATCGGCCCTATACCGGGGCCGAGCGCGCCCTGCTGCGGGAGGCGCTCGCCGAAGGGGTCAAATTGACCGACCGGGTGAGCCGGCCGGGCGTGCTGGCCGATGCCGAGGCGCTGGTGACCCGCGCGCATGTGCAGGCGGTCGAGGCCTTTCTTGCCGCCGAGCGTATCGACCGGGCCGAGGTGGCGATCGTCGGCTTTCATGGCCAGACCGTGCTGCACCGGCCCGAGCAGCGGCTCACGGTACAGATCGGGGACGGCGAGATGCTGGCGCGGCGCTTGCGGCTGCCGGTCGCCTACGACTTCCGCGCGGCCGACGTCGCCGCCGGCGGGCAGGGCGCGCCCCTCGTGCCGGTATTCCACCAGGCCCTGGTGCGCGGCCTGGCCCGCCCGCGACCGGTGGCCGTGCTCAATGTCGGGGGTGTCGCCAATGTCACCTATGTCGATGGTGGCGATCCGGTCGCCTGCGACACCGGGCCCGGCAATGCGCTGATCGACGACTTCATGCGGGCGCGGACCGGGCATCCGCTCGACCGCGATGGCGATCAGGCCGCGCGCGGCCAGGTCGACGAGGCCTTCGTCGCCCGCGTGCTGGCGCACGAATTCTTCGACTTGCCGTGCCCCAAATCGCTCGACCGCAATGCCTTTGCCTTCGCGCATATCGGGCTGCCGGACTTTTCCGTCTCCGACGGGGCGGCGACCCTGTCGGCGCTGACGGCGGCGGCGGTCCGGCGCGTGGTGGACCATCTGCCGGCAAGCCCCAGGGCCTGGATCGTGGCCGGCGGCGGCGCCCGCAATCCGACGCTGATGCGGATGTTGGCCGAGCGTTTGTCGCCGGCGAGCGTGGAGACCGCCGACGCGGTCGGCTGGTCCTCGCAATATCTCGAGGCGCAGGCTTTCGCTTATCTCGCGGTGCGCACGCTCAACGGGCTGCCGATCACGTTTCCGAAAACGACGGGGATTGCGCGCCCCATGCCGGGCGGTGTGGTGGTGCGGCCGTAATAGGCGCAGCGTCGACGGCAATATCCTCCAGGCGCTCGACGATCCTGATGACGAGGGCGCCCTCGCGGCCGCGCACGCGTATTTCATGGGCCGCGAGCGCCGAGGCATCGACCGCCGCCGTCGCCAGCAAACGGTCGGATGCGACCATCGCGCACTTATAGTCCTTGGTCAGATCCTGCAGCCGCGCGGCGACGTGCACCGAGTCGCCAACCGCGGTCAGCGAGCGATGGTCGCGATAGCCGATTTCACCGAGGATCACGCGCCCGACATGCAGGCCGATCCCGATGCTGATCGGTTCGTTCAGTTCGTGCGCGAGCCGTTTGTTCATGGCATCGAGGCGTTCGCCGATCAGCTTGGCCGCGCGCAAGCTTTGCCGGCAGGCTTCCGAAGGATCGGTATCGGTGCCGAATATGGCCATCATGCCGTCGCCCAGGAACTGGTTCGGCGTGCCGCCGGATTCGACCACGGCGCTGGCCACCGCCGCGAAAAAATGATTCAGCAGGAAGACGACATCATAGGGCAGGCGCCGTTCCACCAACGAGGTGGAGCGGCGGATGTCGAGGAAAAAGATCGCGACGGTTCGCTCGGCATCGCGGATCTGCGCGGCCCGGCGCCGCGTTTCGTCGTCGACCGCGCCGACCGGAAGCAACGGCAGGACGGACACATCGCCGTGCGGCCGGAGCTGGCAGCCGAGGCGCACATTCGGTCCCGCCTGCAGGCGCGCCAGCGCCTGGAGTTCGGATGGCTCCGGCGGCGGCAACAGATCGACGCCGCGCATAACACGGACCCGGCAGGTGGTGCAGCGGCCGCGCCCGCCGCAGATCGACGCGTGCGAAATACCGGCGAGGCGGCTGGCGTCGAGCACCGCCCAGCCTTTCGGAACGCGAACGGTCTTGCCATCGGCATACTCGATCCGGATCGTTCCGCGCCGCCACTGAATCAGATGGCGGGCGAAGCGCGCGGCAAGCACCAGCGCCACCAGGATCGCGAACGCCCAGTAGAGTTGCACTTCCAGCGTCCAACTGGGTCCGTTGACCGCCGCATCCCGTAGGTGGCCTTGCTGGATGAGGGCGCGAAACCAGTCCGGGTGGGCCTGGCCGTGGGCGATGACCTCGCGCGTCCCTTGCCAGATGCCGAGCAGCGAGACGGCCGGCAGCAGCGTGGCGATCGCGAGCAGCGCCGGCGCGACGCGGCCGTACCAGGCGCGCGGTCGCAGCCAGAAATGCAGGCCGAGACAGCCATGGGTCCAGGCCACGAGCAGGGCCGCAATCTGCCGCCAGCCCCAAAAGGGGAAGAATTTGAAATAGACGGTCAGCACCACGTCGTAGCTGCGTTGCACGTCGAACGCGGAATAGACGTAGCGTCCGGCCGCGAAGTGATGAATCAGCAGGGGCAGAATGGAGAACCCGAGAATGAGCCGGGCCCATTCGCCGGCGCCCATGCGCAAACTGTCGCGCGCATAGAGCGCCCACAAGGCGAGCGAGAAATGGACGGCGAAGGCGCTATAGAGGGCGATGGTGCCGATTTTGCTGTGCCAGACAAAATCGTGAATGCGCGCGCCCGCCTCCATCGCCTGCCACGAAATATTGCCGAGCGCGTGCATCACGAGATGCGCGGCGAGGTAGGACAGCATGATCAGCCCGCCTGCCAAGCGCAGACGCCGGAGAGTCATCTGATCGCCGATGATCGCCGACGAAATGCCTCGCATGGCTTACGATGCCGTGGCCGGCGCGGCCGCCGATGCCTCGGCTGCGCGCGCGCGCGAGGAATCGGACGAGAGTCGGCTGCTGATGAGGCGAAGCAAATGGAAGGCGACGGCGGGATTCTGGTAGCACAATTGCGCCAGGTCGCGTTCGCTGATCCACAGCAGTTCGATGTCGGTCAGGCATTTTGCCGTTTGCGTGCGGCGGTGGTCGGCCGAGAACAGGGCGATTTCGCCGAAAACGATGCCCGGGTTCAGAACCTGGGCGATTTCTTCCAGCATGATCTTGCCGGTCAGCAGCATGTAGAGCCGGTCGGCCTCGTCGCCCCGGCGGAAAAGAACCGCACCGGCCTTATGACGCTCGCCTTTCATGAACGGCTTGAGCCAGTCGATGGAAAGATCGCCGGTCGCCGCCGCTTCGACGCGTTTGACCAGCCGCAGCATCTCGACCGTGCGCCAGACATTCATCGGCAGCAGAACGGAATGCAGAATGAAGACGGGGTAGATGTGACCGGCGAAGCCGTAGGCGATGAAAGCCACATTGCTCGCGATGGCGACGAGCCGCAGCGGGATCATCGTCTTCATGCAGAAGGTCGCGAAGACCAATGCAGACGCGAAATAGCCGGCCGCCTCGACCCAACTCATCCCACGCCTCCACTGTGCGTATTGGCCTTTGCGGCTCTGCGGCCGATTATGAGGAAATCGGAATCATAATCCAGCTATTCCGCGCGGCGCAGCCGGCGGACTGCAAAGGCGGATTGTCGCGAGACGTGAGCGCGCGGGCGGTTACGCCGCGGTCGGCTTGCGCTCGGTCTTCAGACGCTTGTCGAGATACTGGCCGATCGATGCGAGCAGCGTATCGACCTTGCCGTCGAAGAAGTGGTTGGCGCCCGGCACGACCTTCTGCTCGATCACGATGCCCTTCTGGGTCTTGAGCTTGTCGACCAGCGTGTTGACGTCCTTGGCCGGCACCACCGCATCCTTGTCGCCATGAATAATCAGGCCGGACGAAGGGCAGGGCGCCAAAAACGAGAAGTCGTAGAGGTTGGCGGGCGGGCAGATCGAGATGAAACCCTCGATCTCCGGGCGGCGCATCAGCAGCTGCATGCCGATCCAGGCGCCGAAGGAAAAGCCGGCGATCCAGCAGCTCTTGGCTTCCGGATTGATGGTCTGCGCCCAATCGAGCGCGGCGGCCGCGTCCGACAGTTCGCCGGTGCCGTGATCGAACGAGCCCTGGCTGCGGCCGACGCCGCGGAAGTTGAAGCGCAGCGCCGAGAAGCCGCGGTTCACGAACTGGTAGTAGAGCTGGTAGATGATCTGGTGGTTCATCGTCCCGCCGAATTGCGGATGCGGATGCAGGACGATGGCGATGGGCGCGTTCTTCTGGCGCGCCGGATGGTACCGGCCCTCGATCCGTCCCGCCGGACCGGTAAAGATGACTTCAGGCATAGCTCTCCACCTCAAGGGCCCGATGAGCGCCCGCTCAATCGGGCGGATCGGGTTTGTTGCACGCCGATGGTTTTTGACCCCTCTGCGTCAGTTTAGAATTATTCTAATTATGCAATTATCGCTTTTCTCGATCGCAACACGGGCTATAAGCGTCGGTGGCTGCGAGTGTCGGCTTCTAACATGACCTCCGGGGCAAAAAGCAAGCTTTTTGCTCGGCGGGAGGGCGCGGCTCCGGAATGGCCGGTGCCAGGATCTATCTGGGGTCCCTGGTCGCCTTCCGAAAGACCGGAAGCTGGCACGAAAGCCAAAAATGTATGACGACGTCGTATTTTACCGGAAAACGCCGAAGCGATGAGCGAGCGGGCCTATTTTGACTGGAATGCGACCGCCCCGCTGCGGCCGGAGGCGCGCGCCGCCATGATGGCGGCGCTGGAGCGGACCGGCAATGCCTCGTCGGTGCATTTTGAGGGCCGGGCCGCCCGCCAACTGATTGAAAACGCCCGCATTCAGATCGCAGCCCTGGTCGGCGGCGACGCTGGCGGCGTCACCATCACCAGCGGCGCCACCGAGGCCAACATGCTGGCCCTCACCCCCGCGATCACGGTTGATGGGGACAAAGCGCCACGCGACCGGCTGTTTTTCGCCGCCACCGAGCACCCTTCGGTGCGCTCAGGCGGCCGGTTCCCGGCCGGCCGGATCCAGGAACTGCCGGTCGACGGCGATGGGCTCCTCGACCGCCAATTTCTCGGAACCGCGCTTGCTCGTGCCGAGCGGCCGCTCGTGTCGCTGATGCTCGCCAACAACGAAACCGGCATCATCCAGCCGATCGCCGAGATCGCCGCCATCGTGCATGACGCCGGCGGCCTGCTGCATGTCGACGCCGTGCAGGGCGCCGGCCGGATCGATTGCCGCATCGACGAACTCGGCGCCGACCTGCTCACGCTGTCCTCGCACAAGCTGGGCGGACCGCAAGGCGCCGGCGCGCTCGTGTGCCGCAGCGGCATCCATATCGACGAGCCTCTGATCCGGGGCGGCGGCCAGGAGCGCGGCCTGCGTGCCGGGACCGAAAATGTGGCCGCGATTGCCGGCTTTGGCGCGGCCTGCGCGGCGGCCGAGGCGGCGCGGCCGTCCGACACGGTCCGCATGGCCGCTTTGCGCGACCGGCTGGAGGCCGGCCTCAAGGCGATTGCCCCGCAGACGGTCATTTTCGGCGCCGGCGCGGCGCGGCTGCCCAATACCAGCCTGTTCGCGCTGCCCGGCGTGAAGGCGGAAACGGCGGTAATCGCATTTGATCTCAATGGGATAGCACTATCTTCCGGCTCCGCCTGCTCGTCCGGGCGGGTGCAGCCCTCAGCGGTGCTGGCCGCCATGGGCGTGGAACCGGAGCTGGCGCTCGGCGCGCTGCGGGTGAGCCTCGGCGCGACCACCACCGAAAACGACGTCGACAAGCTGCTAACCGCTTGGAGGAAAGTCGTTTCGTCATTACTTAAGAACCAGACCCAACGAGGAATCGCCGCCTGAGGCGGCGTCGCCAAGCACCACCAGGGACGATCGCAGCCGAGCCACGCGAACCGACCATAACCGACTTTATCCAACCCGCGGTCCTTGCAACCGTGAGCGGAGGGAAGAATGCCGGCCGTTACCGAGACCGTCGAGCAGGTCCGACGCATCGACGTTGATCAATACAAGTATGGATTCGAGACCAATATCGAATCCGAGAAGGCCCCCAAGGGGCTTTCGGAAGACACCATCCGCTTCATCTCGGCCAAGAAGAACGAGCCGGAATGGATGCTGGCCTGGCGGCTCGAGGCCTATCGGCGCTGGCTGACCATGCGCGAGCCGACCTGGGCGCGCGTGTCCTATCCCAAGATCGACTACCAGGACCTCTACTATTACGCCGCGCCCAAGCAGTTCAAAGCGCCGAAGTCGCTCGACGAGGTCGACCCCGAAATCCTCAAGACCTACGAGAAGCTCGGCATTCCGCTCAAAGAGCAGGAAATCCTCGCCGGCGTGCGCAAGCAAGGCGAGCCGTCCAAGCTCGACGACGACGAGATGACCGGCGGCGAGGCGCGCGGCCGCGTCGCGGTCGATGCCGTGTTCGACTCGGTGTCGGTCGCCACCACCTTCAAGGCCGAGCTGAAGAAGGCGGGCGTGATCTTCATGCCGATCTCGGAGGCGATCCGCGAGCATCCCGATCTGGTGAAGAAGTACCTCGGCTCGGTGGTGCCGACCTCGGACAATTTCTTCGCCACGCTCAACTCGGCGGTGTTCTCCGACGGTTCCTTCGTCTACGTGCCGGAGGGCGTGCGCTGCCCGATGGAACTGTCGACCTATTTCCGCATCAACGAGAAGAACACCGGCCAGTTCGAGCGCACGCTGATCATCGCCGACAAGGGCGCTTACGTCAGCTATCTCGAAGGCTGCACGGCGCCGATGCGCGACGAGAACCAACTGCACGCGGCGGTGGTCGAGCTGGTCGCGCTCGACGACGCCGAGATCAAATATTCGACGGTGCAGAACTGGTATCCGGGCGATTCCGAGGGCAAGGGCGGCATCTTCAACTTCGTGACCAAGCGCGGCGATTGCCGCGGGGCCCGCTCGAAGATCTCGTGGACGCAGGTGGAGACCGGCTCGGCCATCACCTGGAAATATCCGAGCTGCATCCTGCGCGGCGACGGTTCGCGCGGCGAGTTCTACTCGATCGCGATCTCGAACGGCCACCAGCAGGTCGATTCGGGCACCAAGATGATCCATCTCGGCAGGAACACGACGAGCCGGATCATCTCCAAGGGCATTTCGGCGGGCAAGTCGAACAACACCTATCGCGGGCTGGTCACCGCCCATCGCAAGGCCGCGGGCGCGCGCAACTTCACCAATTGCGACTCGCTGCTGATCGGCGATCAGTGCGGCGCGCACACGGTGCCCTATATCGAGGCGAAGAACTCCTCGGCCGTGTTCGAGCACGAGGCCACCACCTCGAAGATCTCCGAGGACATGCTGTTCTACTGCCAGAGCCGCGGCATGTCGGCGGAGGAGGCGACCGCGCTGGTGGTCAACGGCTTCGTCAAGGACGTGCTGCAGCAGCTGCCGATGGAGTTCGCGGTGGAGGCGCAGAAGCTGATTTCGATCTCATTGGAGGGGAGCGTGGGATGAGTGTCGATCGTCAGAAATTTCATGCCGCGGCCGGAACCTGTCTCGGCCAGAACAAACCCGCCGGCGAACTGGTCGATTGCGTTGCCGCGCATTTTCCCGACGTCGAGGTGTTTCGCGAGAACGACGACCTCATCATCAAGGGCGGCCAGCGCTTCCTGGTCGTGCGCCGCGACGGCGCGGACCGTTTCCACGTGACGGAAAACGTCTCGGTGCCGTCGACCACCGTGGTCGACGAAGGCGGCGGCCGCCTGCGCACGCTCGATCAACTCATCGATGAAATCGCCCGTTTGGCGGAGTAACGGAACCGACAATGTCGCTTTTGGAAATCAAGAACCTGCATGCCGAGGTCGAGGGCAAGAAGATCCTCAACGGCCTCACGCTCACGATCGAGAAGGGCCAGGTCGCGGCCATCATGGGTCCGAACGGTTCGGGCAAGTCGACGCTCGCCTATGTGCTTTCCGGCAAGCCCGGTTACGAGGTGACCGACGGCGAGATTCTGCTCGACGGCGAAAGCATCCTCGAGATGGAGCCGGACGAGCGCGCCGCCAAGGGCGTGTTCCTCGCCTTCCAGTATCCGGTGGAAGTGCCGGGCGTCGCCACCATGACCTTCCTGCGCACCGCGCTCAACGCGCAGCGCAAGACGCGCGGCGAGGGCGAACTGTCCACGCCGGAATTCATGAAGCTCGTGCGCGAGACGTCGGGTCATCTCGGCATCGCCCAGGAGATGCTGCGGCGGCCGGTCAATGTCGGCTTCTCCGGCGGCGAAAAGAAGCGCAACGAGATCATGCAAATGGCGATCCTGCAGCCGCGGCTCGCCGTGCTCGACGAGACCGATTCCGGGCTCGATATCGACGCGCTCAAGATCGTGGCGGACGGCGTCAACCGCCTGCGCTCGCCCGAGCGCTCGATGATCGTCATCACGCACTATCAGCGGCTCCTGAACTACATCGTGCCGGACGTGGTGCACGTGATGGCCAAGGGGCGCGTGGTGAAGTCGGGCGGCAAGGAGCTCGCGCTCGCGCTCGAGGCCGAGGGCTACGCGCAATACGTGGGCGAGGCGGCGTGATTTCTCTGTTGTTGCGGGGCGCGGGCACGGTTCGCGTCCCGGAATGACGAAAGTGAAGAACGGTTAGGGCTACGATGGCTGACGTGACTCCGATCAAGACTGCTGCCGAACAGGCGCTCGCCGCGGCCTTTGGCGCCGCGCGTGCGACGCTGCCGGGCCAAGGCGCCGTTGTGGCATTGCGGGAGGATGCTTTCCGCACCTTCGAGGCGCGCGGGCTGCCGCACCGGCGCGTCGAGGAATGGAAATACACCGACTTGCGCGCGCTGATGCGCGACCTCTATCCGCTGGCCGCGCCGCCCGATGCGGCGGCCAAGGCGCGCGCGCAGGAGGCCGGCCGGGCACTCGCCGGCGTCGACTGCCGGCGGCTCGTCTTCGTTGATGGCAGTTTCGTGCCGGAACTGTCCGACCTCGCGCCGGAGGCGGGTGTCAGCATTGGCTCGATGGCCGAGCGGCTTGCCAAGGGCGACGCGCTGGTGGCGGGCCATGTCGGCAAGACCTTTGCCACCGACGACGTCGCGGTGGCGCTCAACACCGCATTGATGGGCGACGGCGCGGTGATC
>Ga0180222_1002666_pt1 | contig 13673 bp, 10 predicted proteins | sample eDN5th37CKraftOP_FD_151336 | JGI IMG/M metagenome (GOLD analysis project Ga0180222, IMG submission 151336) | Enriched Organic Plus compost microbial communities from Emeryville, California, USA - eDNA 5th pass 37_C Kraft OP (version 2) (version 2) ... | reverse complement strand
GGCCTCGTTCCGGTTCACGGGCGACGTGCATGCGATTCCGGAAGGCTCGGTATGCTTTCCGAACGAGCCTCTGATCCGCATCACCGCACCGCTGCCGCAGGCCCAGCTCGTGGAGAGCCGGCTGATTAACATCCTGCATTTCCAGACCCTGATCGCGTCCAAGGCCGCGCGCATGGTCCTGGCGGCGCCGGGCAAGATCCTCTCGGATTTCGGGCTGCGCACCGCGCACGCGGCCGAGGCCGGGCTCTATTCGGCGCGCGCGAGCTACATCGCGGGCTTCGCCGGTGCGGCCAATGTGCTGGCCGGCGCGCGCTATGGCATTCCGGTGGTCGGCACCATGGCGCATTCCTTCGTGCAGGTGCACGACAGCGAAATCCAGGCCTTCGAAGATTTCGCGCGCGCGCGGCCGGAGGGCGTGATCCTGCTGATCGACACCTACGACACCGAAGCCGGCGCGCGCAAAGTGGTCGAGCTCGCGCCGCGCCTGAAGGCCGACGGCATTTCCATCCGCGGCGTGCGCATCGACTCCGGCGATCTGATCGCGGGCGCGCGCAAGGTGCGCGCCATCCTCGATGCCGGCGGGCTCAAGGATCTCGTCATCCTGGCGAGCGGCGGCATCGACGAGGACGTGCTGCAAGGGATGATGGCGCAGAAGGCGCCGATCGACGGTTTCGGCATCGGCGTCAGCCTCGCCGCCTCGACCGACGTGCCGGCGCTCGATTGCGCCTACAAGCTACAGGAATATGCCGGCCGGCCGCGCCGCAAACGATCGGAGGGCAAGGAGACCTGGCCGGGCCGCAAGCAGGTGTGGCGCGCCTACGATACGCAGGGGCGCATGTGCGGCGACATCCTGTCGTTGGAATCGGACTCACAGCCGGGCGAGCCGCTGGTGGTGCCGGTCATGCGCGCGGGCCAGCGCCTCGCGCCGGCGCCGACGCTTAAAGACATCCGCGAACGCGCGGCGCGCGATTTGGCCCGTCTGCCGGAGCCGCTGCGACGGCTCGAGCCCGGCACCGGTTATCCGGTGAAAGTGGCGGATGCGCTGGTCGAACTGGCCAAGGAAGCGGACCGGCTGAGCGGCAAGTGACCGCTGCCGTGCCCGCGCAGGCGGGCCTCCAGGACACCGCAGCCTATCGCGAGCACACGGCGTACCGGTTCCCGCGCCACGCTTCGCCCGGCCGGAATGCGGGCGCTAAGCGGCCGTCCCCGCCCTGTTCCAGCCGCGCAGGCCTTCGCCATAGACCTCGTGACCGCCGTCGGTCACCACCACGGTGTCCTCCAGCTTGATGAACCCGCGCGTGGGATGCATGAGCGTCGTCTCCACCGAGACGACCGAGCCTGCTTCCAGCGGCAGATCGGCATCGGGCGCCGGATAGGGCACCGGTCCGCGATCGGTCAGCCGTGGCGCCTCGTGGCTGACCATGCCCATGCCGTGCGCGAGAAATTCAATGTGATTGTGGTGCTTCGATCGCTGCACCAAAGGCGCGGCCGCGGCATAGATCTCGCGGCCCATGGCCCCCGCGCGCATCGGCTTCATGCAGGCGCGCTGGATGCTCTCGATCTCGGCCAGCAGGTCTTCCAGCTCGGCATCCGGCTCGCCCTGGATCGCCATGCGGCAGACGTCGCCGATATAGCCGCGGTAATTGCCGCCGCTGTCGATCGACATGATGTCGCCCTGCTCCCATTTCTGCTCCGACGGCGCGCGGTTGAAGCTCGAGCCGGCGGTGATGAGGCAATATTCGAAGGTGAGCCCGCGATTGGTTTCCTCGCGGCGCAAGGCTTCGACCACCTCGGCCTTGGTCGTGCCCGGCGCCGATGACGCGATCACCGCCTGCATGGACGCGATCACGGCCTCGGACGCGTATTTCAGCAGCTTCAATTCATCGGGCGATTTCTTCAGCCGCTGCCGCTCCAGCACATAGAGCGCATCCACCCAATCGGCGTCGGGGAACGCGGCCCGCAGCACGTTGGCGGCATCGTAAGGCAGGAAGCCGAATTCGGCCGCGATGCGCTTCGGCTTGAGCCCCGCTTTGCGCATATAGTCGACGGCCTTCTGCATGGCGTCGACCGAGCCGGCCGTGCTGGTCTGCGTCTCCGGCGTCCACAGCGGCTTCACCTGGTGCTGGAACTTCTCCAGGCGGTGGCCGATATAGGCGGCCTTTTCCGGCTGCCCTTTCGGATAGACGAACACCGGCAGATAACGGGTGATGCCGGTCGCATCCATGTAGTCGAAGAAATTGGCCCGGTGCCCGCCCAGCAAATACTGCACATTGTGCTTGGACGTCACGATGACGACGTCGATGCCGGCCGCATCCATCAAACGGTCGAGGCGGTCGTGGTCGAACGGGATGGCGAGGCTGCGGGCGGGCTGCGCGGCGACATTCATGGCTCAGGCTCCCTCCGGACGGCGGGGACTTCGCCCCGCCCGTCAAGGCTGAGAGCCTAGCGCAGGTGCCATGGCCGTGGCCATCTGCTCCGCTCATTCCCGCGCAAGCGGCATTCCGGCGCGGCCGTGCGGCGATGGAGTGCCGGGTCCCCGCTTTCGCCGGGACGAGCGGGAACGGCCTACGCGGCCGCCTGCGACCACAATTCCTTGCTCGCGAGGCGCGCGCCTTCGGCCAAAGCCTCAAGCTTCGCCCACATCACCTGCGGGTGGACGCGGCGGTAGAACGGCCCTTGCGCGAAGCCGCAGTCGGTGCCGGCGATCACGTTCTCGCGCCCGACCAGCTTGGCGAGCCGCACGATGCGCTCGGCCACCAGTTCGGGATGCTCGACCACATTGGTGGCGTGGCTGATGACGCCCGGGATGAGCACACGGCCCTCCAGCTTGACGTCCTTCCACACTTTCCATTCGTGCTCGTGGCGCGGATTGGCGCCCTCGATCACGAAGGCCCCGACCTTGGCCTTGAGGATCACGTCGACGATGTCCTTGAGCGGCACGTCGCTGGTGTGCGGTCCCGGCCAGCTGCCCCAGCAGATGTGATAGCGGATGCGATCGGCCGGCAGGCCCTCGATCGCGTGGTTCATGATCTCGATCTGCTTCTCGAGCCAGCGCTTGTAGTCGGCCAGGCTCCCCGGCGGCACCATGCGGTCATAGGTGACGGCGCTGCGCGCGTCGTCGAGCTGCACCACGAATCCGGCGTCGATGATCGCCTTGTATTCGGTGCGCATCGCGGCGGCGATGGCGGTCTGAATATCCTCTTCGCTCTTGTAGTATTCGTTCTTGCGGTCGGGGATGACGCTCGCCGGCGCCGCCACCGGCAGGAACGCTTCCTCCACCTTCGTACCGGCCAGCGCGGCCTTGAAGTTGTCGATGTCGCGTTGCAGTTCGGCCTGACCGGTATAGCCGATCGGTCCGACGCAGATCGCCTCATGCGTGGTGGCCACCGCTTCCTTGGAATCGAGCTCGGCGTAGAACTCCGCGAATTTGGTGCGGTCGGCGCCGCGCTTGAACGGATTGGCCGCGTCGTTTTTGATCGGCCGGCGCTCGAAGCCGGAAAGCCGGGTCAGCGCATATTGCGCCCACGAGATCGATTTGCCAAATTCACCGTCGCTCGGAACGTCGATGCCGGCCGCCGCCTGCTGGCGCACCACCTCGGCCACCGAATCCTTCAGGCACTGCTGATAGGCCGCCTCGTCATAGGGCTTGCCGGCCTGTTTCAAGCGCAGGAAGTCCTGCAGGGCGGCCGGGCGGATCAGACTGCCGACATGGGTGGTGAGAATGCGGTTGGTGCTGCGCTTCATGGCTCACTGCTCGTGGATATGACAGCGGACGCTATGCCCGCAGCCGGCCCCAAAGGCAATGGCATGGCCTGCATGCGGGCGTCGCGTGGGCAAGACCCCAACGGCGCGAGCGCATTCGTTGGGTCGCGGAATGAGCGAAACGGCCCGGCTAGCCTTTCACCACGCCGATGAACTGCTCGAGCATGGCCGGGTCATTGCGCAGCGTCTCGCTCGCCCCGTCATAGACGATATGACCGCGGTCCATCACAACCGCGCGCGGGGCGATGTCGAGCGCCAGGCGCGAATTCTGCTCGACCAGCACCGTCGCGAGCCCGCTATCCTTGGTCAGGCTTTTCACGGCGCGCGCCAATTCCTCGACGATCACGGGCGCCAGCCCCTCGGACGGTTCATCCATCAACAGCACGGCCGGATTGCCGATCAGCGCGCGGCCGATGGCAAGCATTTGCTGCTCGCCACCCGACAGCTGGTTGCCCATGTTGCCCACGCGCTCGGCGAGCCGCGGAAACAGGTCGCACACGGTCTTGAAATTCCAGGGCCCGGGGCGCGCCGCCACTTCGAGGTTTTCCCGCACCGTCAGCGACGGGAAAATCTCGCGCTCCTGCGGCACATAGCCGAGGCCCGCCATGACGCGCCGATAGGTCGCCAGCCCCGAAATATCCTTGCCCTGCAGCGACACGCGCCCGCCGTGCAGCGTGGTGTGCCCCATGACCGTCGCGAGCAGCGTCGACTTGCCCACGCCATTGCGGCCGATGATCGAAACGGTTTCGCCCGGCGCGACCGACAGGCCGACATTCTCCAGCACCACGGTCTCGCCATAGCCGGCGTGGACATTGTCGAGATAAAGCGCCGCCTCAGCCATGGTGATGCTCCTGGCCGAGATAGACCTCGCGCACCTTTTCGTCGCGCTGGATCTCTTCGGGCGTGCCTTGCGTGAACACCGCCCCATGCACCAGCACCGTGATCGCCTTGGCGAAACGGAACACGACGTCCATGTCGTGCTCGATGATCAGCACGGCGATCTCGGGATCGAGCGCCGCGACAGCATCGAGAATGAGATGGCTTTCCGACGACGGCACGCCGGCCGCCGGCTCGTCGAGCAGCAACACCCGCGGCCGTTGCGCCAGCGCCATGGCGATCTCGACCAGGCGCTGACGGCCATAGGGAAGCTCCCGCACCAGCCTGAGCGCGTCTTCCGTCAGCCGCAGCGAGTCGAGGTGGTCGAGCGCCTCCTCGAGAATGACGCGCCGGGTGCCGATCGGCCGCCACAGATTGTTGGCGTGGCCGTCGCGCTCGGCGATCACCATGCAGACGTTTTCCAGCACCGTCAGGCCGCGGAACAACTGGTTGATCTGGAACGTGCGCGCCAGGCCGCGCCGCGCGCGCTCGGCCTGCGACATTGTCGTGATGTCGACGCCGTCGAGCTGGATCGAGCCGGATGACGGCTTCAGCACGCCGGTGATCAGATTGATCAGCGTGGTCTTGCCCGCTCCGTTCGGCCCGATCAGCGCGCGGCGCGCGCCGCGTTCGAGCGTGAGGTTGACGTCGCGCGTGACATGCAGCGCGCCGAAGGAGCGGTTCAGGCTGCGCACTTCGAGGGCTGCCGTCATGACGCCTGCCCCTCCACCGCCGACCGGCTCGTCAGGAGCAGATAGAACGCGTTGATCCCCGCGCCGATCGCCGCGCCACCAAGCGTGAAGACCGCGACCTGCGCAGGCAAGCCGGTGACATAGGCCGTCATCAGCTCGGCATGGCCCATATTCACGGCAAATCCGACCAGGAAGCCAAGCACGCCGCCGTCGAACGCCGACGCGCCGAGCGCTTTCCAATGCTCCGGCTTCCACACCAGCCGGCGCGGAGCGGCGTCCGCCGCCCGGCCGCCCCAGCGCATACCCCCGATGTCCTCCGCGAGCCCGAGCAGGCCGCGCCGCGCAAACAGCACCGTCAACACCAGCAGGATGCCGATGCCGAACTGCCAGAACGTCGGGCTCATTTTCGAGAAATAGTCTTCCAGCACCATGTAGACCGCCGCCCCCAGGAACGGACCATAGAGCCGACCGGTGCCGCCCAGGATCAGCATCACCATCACCTTGGCCGAACTGTCGAAGTCGAACACGGTCAAGGTCACATAGGCATTGGTCTGCGTGAACAGCGCGCCGGCCACGCCCGCGATCCCCGCCGAGATCGCATAGACGGTGACAAGCCGGAGATGCACCGGCGAGCCGATGGCGTGCATGCGCCGCACATTTTCGCGAATGCCGGTGAGCGTCTGCCCGAACGGAGAATAGACCAGGCGGCGAACGAAGTAGAACACGACGGCGAGCGCCGCCAGCGCGTACCAGAAATTGGTATGGCCATAGAGGTCGTATTGGAACGTGCCGAGCAGCGGATCGAACATCAGGCCCGGCAGACCGTCATAACCGCCGGTGAGGTCGGAGCGGAGATTCCCCGACTCCTGAAGCATCGCCGCAAAGGCGATGGTCAGCATCAGCAGCGTGAGCCCGCGGTAACGCAAGATGAACCAGCCGACCACCACGCCGACGCAGGCGGCGATCACGCCCGCGGCCGCCAGGCCGCTGATCGGTTCGCTCCAGCCGAGCCGCAGCGAGGCGAGCGCCACGGTATAGGCGCCGATGCCGAAGAAGGCCGCGTGACCGAGCGTGACGATGCCCGCATAGCCGAGGATCAGGTCCAGCGACAGCGCGAACATGATCATGATCAGCACCTGGCTCCCGAAGGTCATCCGGTTCGGGAACAGGAAGAAGCAGGCCACCGCGACCAGCCAGGGCAAGGCCTCCGTCCAGCGCAGGTAATGGCGGCGGACGAGATAGTCCGTTGCGCGGTCGCGCGCCTCGATGAAAGCGGAACTGCGGGATTTCGCCTCACTCACGGCCGTAGAACCCCGTCGGCTTGATCAGCAGCACCAAGGCCGTGATCGCGTAGATGAACAGGTTGCCCGCCACCGGGAACGCGTATTTGCCGCCGGTGTCGATGATGCCGATGACGAGCGCGGCGAGCAGCGTACCCTTCAGGCTGCCGAGACCGCCGACCGCGACGACGATGAGGAACAGCACGAGATAGAGCACCGCGAAAGACGGCGTCAGGCCGAAGAGCTGAATGGCGAGCCCGCCGCCGAGCGCCGCCAGCCCCGAGCCGACCGCAAAGGTCAGGGTGAACAGCCGGTCGACATTGATGCCGACCGATTCCGCCATGCGGCGATTGTCGACCGCCGCGCGGATCTTGGCGCCGATATTGGTCTTCTCGAACACGAACCAGAGAATGGCGATCAGCACCGTGCCGAGCCCGATCAGGAAGGCGCGGTAGGTCGGAAACCTGCGGAAGCCGAGATTGACGTCGCCTTCCAGCCAGTGCGGCAGCGGCACCGATTTCGGGATCGGTCCGTAGAAATAGGTGAAGGCCGCGATCGCCATGAACGCGAGACCGATGGTCAAGAGCACCTGCTCGAGATCGGTCGATTTATAAAGCCGCCGATATAGCCGCTTCTCGAAACGCACGCTGACGAGCCCGATCGTGACGGACGCGATGATCAGCGACGGTATGAAGTCGATGCCGTAGGAGCGCGTCAGCGAGACGACGATGAACCCGCCGGCCATGGCGAAGGCGCCGTGCGCCAGGTTCACAAAGCCCATCAGCCCCATCGTGACCGAAAGGCCCACGGCGGTGATGAACAGAAACATGGCATAGGCCAAGCCGTCGAACAGGATACTGACGGCGATGTTGGCAAATTGCGGCAAGTGCCCCACCCTCAATCTAAGAAAACGCCGCCGCGTCTTTATGCGCGGCGGCGCTGTTTTTTGTCAATTCCGGCCGATCAGGAGCCGCAGCGCCCGATCTTGAGCACCTTGCACTCGTCCTTCACCGCCTTGGTGGTGTCGAGGACGCGCTCGCCGAGCTTGCCGTCCGGCTTGCGGTAGACCTCCATGGCGTGCTCGTCCTGCACGATGTCGCGCGTGGCCGGATCGATCATCACGTGGCCGCGCGGACCGTCGGCCGACCAGCCCTTCATGGCTTCGACCACCTTGGCGCCGTCGCTCATCTTGCCGTTGAGTTTCTTGATGGCATCGAAGATCGCGTGCATGGTATCCCATGCCTGCGCCGACATGAAGTCCGGATAGGAGTCCGCACCATAGGCCTTGTGCCACTCGGCGTTGAACGCCTTGTTCTGCGGATTGTCGAGATCGACCGCGTAGTGGCCCATCACGATGGTGCCGATGGCGGCGTCACCCATATCCTGCAGCTTGTTGTCCGGGATCAGGTCCATCGGGCCGATCAGCTTGATGCCGGCCTTGCGCAGGCCGAGCTCGCCGTAAGCCTTCATGAGACCGGTCGCATGCGCGCCCGACGGGATGAAGCCATAGAGGCAGTCGGGGTGCGCATCCTTGACGCGCTGGAGGAACGGCGTGAAGTCGGGAACCTGCACCGGGCTGCCCATCGGGATCGACAGCGTGACCTTGCCGCCGGCCTTTTCGAAGCCGGTTTTGAAGGCTTCCACCGAATCCTTGCCCGGCGGGAAGTCGGTATAGGCAACCGCCGCCGTCTTGCAACCGACCTTGTTGTAGGCATAGGCGCCCATCGGGAAGGCCGGGTGCCACATGCTGAACGACAGGCGGACGATGTAGGGCGACAGATTGGTGATCCAGGCGGTGCCGGCGTTGGAGATGACCATCGGCACCTTGGCCTGCGTGACCACCGGCGCGAGCGCGATCGCCGACGGCGAGAACGAGAAGCCGGCGAGCAAGTTCACCTTGTCATTGGTGATCAGCTCGGTCGCCACCGTCTTCGCCTGCGCGCCGGTCGGCGGGCCTTCGTCACGCTTGATGAGCGTGACGGTATGCGGGGCGATGTCCTTGGCGTGCAGCTTGATGTAGAGATCGAACGCCTTGTCCATCTGATGGCCGAGATCCGCGTTGGCGCCCGAAAACGGCAGCACCACGCCGATCTTGACGTTTTCAGCCTGGGCGGTTCCGCCCATGGCGATCGCCAGGGTCGCAGCCCCCAGTAGCGGCAATAGCCTCATCTTCATTCCTCCCTTTGTCTCTCGGAATTAGTTTGTAGCCAAACTAATTCCGCCGACCTGAAAGCCCGTGTAAAGCCCCTAAATGGCGCCTTTCCGGCCACGGGTCAACCTCACCGGCACGGCGATGCGTCAACTCGCCTAACGGATCGCCGGCCGATCCTCACATGACTCGCCGGTCCGTTAGCCGCACAAAATCGGGAATTTGTAGCCCAAAAGTGGTGTCGCCCCGCCGTCACCACCCGCGCGGCCCTGCCCCTGTCGTCTCGAGGCCGCCCCGACGTCGTGCGGATGTTGCCCCCTCCTCGCAACAGCGGGAAAATGCCGCGATATTCAAATCCGATCAAATGAATAGAATCTGCTTATTCATGCATTTGGTGCATGCATACCGCCTTTGGCTCTGATTTCCTCGACCAGAATGCCGCGCAACCGCGCGGCCGGCGGCGACAGCGGCATGCCGCGCCGCGTCACGAGACCGTAAGTGCATGACAGCCGGGGCCCGCGCAGCGGAACCGCGGCCAGTCCGCGGCCGCGATGCAACGAAACGTCGATGCCCGGAACGATCGCATAGCCGAGACCGGCCTCGACAAGGTTAACGGCGGTCTCCACGTGTTGAACCTCGTACTGCCAGTTCAAGGTCATGCGCGCGGCGTTGAGAGCGTCGTCGATCATCGGCCTGATTGCCGTCTTGGAGCCGACACGGATCAGCGGCAAGTTCCGCAACTCCGCCCATCCGACCGAGCGCTTCTTCGCAAGCGCGTGTCGCGACGGACAGGTGAGCACCAGCGGCGAAGCGGACACCGTCTCCACTTCGAGATCCCACCGGTTCGTCTGGGCGACACTCAGGCCGAACTCGACTTCTCCGGATTGCACCAGTTCCGCGACGGCGGCCGACGGGGTCTCGAAGATCCGAACCTGGACGCGGGGTTCCGACTTGTCGAACTTGCTCAGGATTGGCGGAAGGAAATTGACCGCGAGAACCGGCAGGCAGGCGATATCGAGCCGCTCCCGCCTCTTTGCGCCCTGCTGCTTGAGATCGTCGAACGACTGCTCCAGCTCGGCGATGGCTTTCTTCGCCTTGGGCAGAAAATCAATGCCGGCCCGCGTCAGCGTCACTTCCCGGGTGGTCCGCGCGAACAGCTTGACCCCGAGATCCTCCTCGAGCTTGCGCATCCGGTGACTGATGGCGGTCTGGGACAGGTTCAGGTGCGACGCCGCACGCTGAAAGCTCCCGCGTTCGGCGATACTGAGAAAGGCCTCCAACCCGAGAAAATCCACGCGCATCGCGCTGCTCCCTTCACCCGCGGCCCGCCGAGCCACATGCATTCAGTTCATGAATAGGCCAAAAACTCCCATTTGTCGTGCGTCCCCGCTTCCGGAAATATGGATCCGCGGCGCGTCGCCCTCGTACCCGGGCCGCGGCAACCCCAGAAGCGAAAGAAACGAGCATGCAGGCTGAACCGGTCTACGACATCGCCCATCTCGGCCACATCGAGCTCCTGACCGACAAACCGGAGGCAAGCCTGGATTTCTTCACCCGGGTTCTCGGTCTCTCCGAGAGCGGGCGCGAAGGCGACAGCGTTTACCTGCGCGCTTTCGATGACTACGAGTATCACTCGCTCAAGCTGACCGCGGCCAAGACGACCGGTGCCCGTCACATTGCCTATCGCGCCTCAAGTCCGCAGGCGCTGGAACGGCGCGTCAAGGCGATCGAAGCGCTCGGCGCCGGCATCGGCTGGAGCGACGGCGACCAGGGACACGGACCCGCCTACCGGTTTCTCGATCCCGACGGCCACGAATACGAGATCTATTATGAAACGCGCCGCTATCAGCCGCCCGCCGAAGCACGGCCGGCGCTGAAGAACCAGGCGCAACGCACCCCCAACCGGGCGATCGCGCCGCGGCGGCTCGATCATATCAATCTCTTGGCCACCGACGTCGATGCGATCCGCCGCTTCATTCCGCAGGCGCTCGGCAGCCGCATCACGGAAATGATCCGGCTCGATGACGGGACGCTCGGCGGCTGCTGGTTCACCTGCAACAACAAGTCCTACGATGTGGCTTACACGCGCGACCTGACCGGCAGCCGCGGCCGCTTCCATCATCTGACCTTCGCGGTCGACCAGCGCGAACATATCCTGCAAGCGGCCGATATCTTTCTCGAGAACGGCGTGCACATCGAGACCGGACCGCACAAGCACGCGGTGCAGCAGACATTCTTTCTCTATGTCTGGGAGCCGGCCGGAAATCGCGTCGAACTGGCCAATGCGGGGGCGCGGCTCATTCTCGCGCCCGATTGGGAGCCCGTCGTGTGGACCGAGGCCGAACGCCGCAAGGGTCAGGCCTGGGGCCTGAAGACCATCGAAAGCTTCCACACCCACGGCACGCCGCCGGTGGGCGAAAAATAGCGCGCTTATCGAAACAGCGCGGCAACGCGTCCCGGGCGCGGATGCCCGCGCGTCAGGCGGCGTCTTGCGCCTCGACCGCGAGGCTCGCCCTCTCCTCCGGCGCCTCGCCTTCGCGACGCTTCAGCACCATGTCGAGGGTGGCGATTTCGACGCGGTTGCGGCCGCGTTCCTTCGCGAAATACAGCGCGCGGTCGGCCTGCGCCAACAGCTCCGGCACGTCGAGCACGGGCGCGTCGCAGTGCACGAGGCCGATGCTCACCCGGGCCGCGACCGGCCGCCCGTCCACCTCCTGCGCGGCGTGAGCGAAACTGTCGCGGATGCGCTCGGCCACCGCGATCGCCTTTTCGCGGGTCGTATCGCGCAGGATCGCGGCGAATTCTTCGCCGCCGAGCCGGCCGATCAGGTCGGTCGCCCGCAGCGACTGGCGCGCGGTATCGGTGAACACCTCGAGCACGCGGTCGCCGATGGCATGGCCGAAGCGGTCGTTGATCGACTTGAAATGGTCGAGGTCGATCAGCAGCACCGCCGTCGGCCGCGGGCTGGCGCTATGGCGCTTGGCCAGCGCGGCCGCCTCCTGCACGAAGGCGCGGCGATTGGCGATGCCGGTCAAGGGATCGACCATGGCCGCGGTGCGATGCCGCAATTCGGTGCGCTCCTTCGCCATCGCCAGCAGGATGAACGCGATCGAGATGGTGAACAGCAGCGCTTCGAACGAGAGCACGGTCAGCCACACGCTGCCGAACATGTTGCCGTCGGTCGGCGACCAGGGCAGCACCCGGATCAGCGGCGTGCGCAACAAGAACAGGGCGCCATGCGCGAACAACATGAAGATCGCCGGCCAGCGCGACACCAGTTGCTCGCCGCGCCCGCGCCAGAATTCATAGGCCGTCAGCCACGTGTAGCCGGTGATGATGCCGGAGGCGAGCAGCGCGCGCGCATCGACGTCGTCGGCGACGAACGGCAGGCGGCACAAGAGCAGCCAGAGCACGGCGCCGGTGACGAGATAAACCGGTTCGACCGGCCGCCCGTCGAAGACGCGGGCCCCGGTCCACGTCACCGCGAAGGCGGTGAACAGCAGCGCGTTGGCGAGGTCGATGGTGATCAGGTCGGGCGCCGACCCGTACATGCCGAACAGCATGACCGATGCGGCGCGGATGATATGGGCGAACCCCCACCAGCACACCGCGTAGATCTGCGTGTTCTGCGCCCAGGCAAACAGCAGCAGAAGCCCCAGGATGGCCTCGACATAGATCGTCACCATGAAAAGTGTGTTGACGTCGAGGTTCATAGCTTGCGCGCACCCATGAATGAGGGGCCCGGTACCGGCCGTCCAATCCCGGCGGCACCATGGGAGCAGGCCAGGAAAAAAGTAGTGAACGTGCTCTGATACCGGCAGGTCATTTGCCGCGTTATGGTTTCGGGGACCTTGCCGAGGTCGCTCGGAATTGAATAGACAGCGCTTTTCCCCGTGCCAGAGCCCTGGCCGCCCGCTCTTGTGAGGCCCGCAGGCGTCCTCTAGGGTCACACCCCGTTTTAACCATTTCCCGGACCCGGGCATGCATATCCGCGACGGCATTATCGACGCCATCGGCCACACCCCTCTCATCAAGCTCCAGCGCGCCTCGGAGGAGACCGGCTGCACCATCCTCGGCAAGGCCGAGTTCATGAATCCGGGCGGGTCGGTGAAGGACCGCGCCGGCCGCCAGATGATCCTGGAGGCGGAAAAGCGCGGCGAGCTCGAACCGGGCGGGCTCGTGGTGGAGGCAACCGCCGGCAATACCGGGATCGGGCTGGCGGTCGTCGCCAATGCGCGCGGCTACCGCACCGTCATCGTCATTCCGAACACGCAGGCCCAGGAAAAGAAGGACATGCTGCGGCTGTGCGGGGCGCAATTGGTCGAAGTGCCGGCCCTGCCCTACAGCAATCCGAACAACTACCAACATGTCGGCCGGCGGCTGGCCGAAGAATTCAAGAAGACGGAGAAGCACGGCGTCATCTTCGCCGACCAGTGGAACAACCTCGACAACGGCAAGGCGCATTACGTGTCCACCGGTCCCGAAATCTGGGAACAGACCGGGGGCAAGGTGGACGCCTTCATCTGCGCGATCGGCACCGGCGGCACGATCGCCGGCACCTCGGCCTTTCTGCGCGAGCAGAACAAGGACATCGTGATCGGCGTCGCCGATCCGCGCGGCGCGGCGATGTACAATCTGTTCACGCGAGGCGAAGCGACCGCGACCGAAGGCGGCTCGATCACCGAGGGCATCGGGCTCGGCCGCGTGACCCCGATTATCGAGGGCATGCGGGTCGACAAGGCCTATCTCATTCCCGACGAGGAGGCGCTACCGGTCCTTTTCGACCTGATCGAACACGAGGGCCTGTGCCTCGGCGGCTCGTCCGGCATCAATGTTGCCGGCGCCATCAGGCTCGCCAAGGACTTGGGCCCCGGCCATACCATCGTGACCGTGCTGGCCGACTCCGGGACGCGC
>Ga0180222_1002665_pt1 | contig 13683 bp, 15 predicted proteins | sample eDN5th37CKraftOP_FD_151336 | JGI IMG/M metagenome (GOLD analysis project Ga0180222, IMG submission 151336) | Enriched Organic Plus compost microbial communities from Emeryville, California, USA - eDNA 5th pass 37_C Kraft OP (version 2) (version 2) ... | reverse complement strand
CACCCGCGTGTCCTTCGACATGGCGATCCGTCAGCTCGGCGGCACCTCGCTCATCCTCGATGCCGGCACCACCCAGCTCGGCCGCGGCGAGACGGTCGCCGACACGGCGCGCGTGCTCAGCCGCATGGTCGACGCGATCATGATCCGCACCGACGATCATGCCAAGATCGAGGAAATGGCGCATCATGCCGACGTGCCGGTCATCAACGGCCTCACCGACCTCTCGCACCCGTGCCAGATCGTCGCCGACCTCCTGACCGTCATCGAGCATGGCCTGGCGCTGCCGGGCAGCCAGTGGGCTTGGCTCGGCGACGGCAACAATGTGCTGCATTCGATCATCGAGGCGGCCGGGCTGTTCAAGTTCGACGTGCGCTTCGGCGTGCCGCAAGGCTTCGATCCCGATCCGCGCTTCGCCGAGGAGGCGCGGGCGCGGGGCGCCACCATCACCCTCACCCGCAACGCCGCCGAGGCAGTGCAGGATGCGGACGTGGTCGTGACGGATACCTGGGTGTCGATGGGCCAGGCCGGCGGCGAGGCCAAGCTGCGCGCGATGATGCCCTATCAGGTGACGCCGGCGCTGATGGCGCGGGCGAAGCAGGACGCGCGGTTCCTGCATTGCCTGCCGGCGCATCGCGGCGAGGAAGTCGCGCCCGAGGTGATCGACGGCCCGCAATCACTCATCTGGGACGAGGCGGAGAACCGGCTGCACGCGCAGAAGGCGATCCTGCTCTGGGCATTCGGACTTTTGGGATGAGGCGGGGCTCCGCTGATCCGCATGGCCGCCGGCTTGTCGCGGCCGCGGACATGCCTATCTAGGGAACGTTACGGCAGGATGGAATCAGTGCTCCTGCGAAGGCTGGAGCCCAGGGCGGAAAAGCACGGCTCATGCGCCCTGGGCTCCAGCCTTCGCAGGAGCACATATCGTTTCCGGATGGCCTCGAGGGATATAGGCCGCGCATAATGGTGAATTCATGAATGCTCCCTTCCTGACGCGCGACGAGGCGCTCGGCTTCGCCATTCCGGCCCGGCACGCGCGCGGCCGGCTCGTCCGCCTGGGCCCGGTGCTGGACGAGGTGCTGGCGGCGCATCACTATCCCCCGCCGATCGAGCGGCTGGTGGCCGAGGCGCTGGTGCTGGCGGCGCTGCTCGGGGCGATGCTCAAGGATGACGACAGCCAGCTCACCCTGCAGGCGCAGACGGAGCAGGGCATCGTCTCGCTGCTGGTCGCGGACTATAAGGACAGCGCGGTGCGCGGCTATGCCCAGTTCGATGCGGACCGGCTCGCCGAGCTGGGTGACGAGCCCTCGCTGTTCGGCCTGTTCGGCAAGGGCTATCTCGCCATCACCATCGACCAGGCCGCGACCGGCGAGCGCTATCAGGGCGTCGTGCCGCTGGAAGGGGCAGGCCTGGGCGAGGCGGCGGAGCATTATTTCGCCCAGTCCGAGCAGATCCCCAGCGTCGTGCAGATCGCCACGCGCCATGATCCCGGCGAGGGCTGCGTCGCGGCCGGCCTGCTGCTGCAGCATCTGCCCGAGGGCGAGGTCGGGCGTGAGCGGCTGCATGTCCGCCATGATCATCCGGACTGGGAGCATGTGATGATCCTGGCCCGCACGCTCAGCGATGCGGAGCTGACCGATCCCGAGCTGCCGCTCGCCGACATCGCCTGGCGCCTGTTCCATGAGGAGCAGGAGGTCCGGGCGTTCGATTCGCAAGCGATGCGCAAGGGATGTCGCTGCGATCCGGATCATATTCGCAGCGTCCTGGCGCGGTTCGGGCAGGAAGAACGCGCCGAGATGGCCGACGAGCGCGGCGTCATCGGAGTCGATTGCGCCTTCTGCTCGCGCATTTTCGAGGTCACGCTCGGCGAGCTGGCCGCGCTTCATTGATGCAGGGCCGATTCGGCAGGAGCGCGTTGGCCGATACTGGGACAGTGCGGTCAAGCGTGCCCTTTTTTCGTCGGAATTCCCGCCTATCTCTCCTTGGAAGGAATCGGGAATCAAACATGCCCAAGGCTCTTGTGATGACCGCGGCCGCGCTGTGCGGTCTCGCGCCGGTGGCGGCGCTCGCCGCGCAGGACGACGGCCTCGACGCGCTCGACCGGCTCGAGCGTGGTGAATGGGAACTGCGCGAGCGCGGGATCGGCGGCGCGGTCCGGCGCATGTGCATCGGCGATCCACAGCAGTTGCTCCAGCCGCGCCATCCCGGCCAGCTGTGCAGCCGCTTCGTGCTGGAGGACACCGCCGACAAGGTGTCCGTGACCTATGACTGCGCGCGCGCGGGGCGCGGCCGCACGGCGTTGCGCGTCGAGACGGCGCGGCTGGTGCAGATCGATTCGCAGGGCGTTTCCGACGGAGCGCCTTTCGCGATGATGATCGAGGGCCGGCGCGTCGGGGTCTGCGGGCCTGCGGTGATGCGGCGGTAGGGACAGCTCCGTTCAAATGGAATCAGCCAGTGCCCCTGCCAAAGCGGGACGTTGCATGATTTTCTCCGTTCGGCCTGAATTGGAGTGTTCTGCAAGGGGCTGGCGAAGGCAGGAGCCCAACCGTTCGCGCTGGTTGTTGGCATCGCCCGGCATTTTGCGCTAGCGCCCGGCCATGTCCCCAGAACGACCCGTCGCCGTGGTGCTCCTGTCGGGCGGCCTCGATTCCATGGTCGCGGCCGGCCGCGCGCGCGAGGCCGGTTTCCGGCTCGTGGCGCTCACCATCGACTATAACCAGCGCCACCGCATCGAGCTGGAGTCCGCCCGGCGGATCGCGCAGGCCCTGGAGGCGGAGCGGCACATCGTCCTGCCGCTGGACCTGCGGCAGTTCGGCGGCTCGGCCCTGACCTCCGACGCGGCGGTGCCCAAGACCGGCGTGGGCGAGGGCATCCCGATCACCTATGTGCCCGCGCGCAACACCATCTTCCTGGCGCTGACTCTTGGCCTGGCCGAAGTGAGCGGCGCGGAGCACATCTATATCGGCGTCAATGCGCTCGACTATTCGGGCTATCCGGACTGCCGGCCGGAGTTCATCCAGGCCTTCCAGGACATGGCCGCGCTTGCCACCAAGGCGGCGGTGGAAGGCCATCCGGTACGCATCGAGGCGCCGCTCCAGTTCATGACCAAGGCGCAGATCGCGGCGGAAGCGGCGCGGCTGGGGCTGGACGCCGGCATGAGCTGGTCCTGCTACGATCCGACGCCGGAAGGTCTGCATTGCGGCCTGTGCGACAGCTGCCGGCTGCGCGCCAGGGGCTTCATCGAGGCCGGCGTGCCGGACCCGACGCGTTACGCGACGCGGCCCTGAGGCGGCCATGGCTTATGCGGTCAAGGAGATGTTCCTCACGCTGCAGGGCGAGGGGATGCAGACGGGGCGCCGCGCGGTGTTCCTGCGCTTTGCCGGCTGCAATCTCTGGTCCGGCCGCGAGAAGGACCGGGCCGAGGCCGTCTGCCGCTTCTGCGACACCGATTTCGTCGGGACGGATGGCGAGAATGGCGGTCGCTTCGCCGATGCCGCCGCGCTGGCGGTAGCGGTGGCGCGGCTCTGGGGCGATGCGCCGGGCGAGCGCTTCGTCGTCGTCACCGGCGGCGAGCCGATGCTGCAGCTGGACGCCGCATTGGTCGACGCGCTGCACGGGGCCGGGTTCGAGATCGCGGTGGAGAGCAACGGCACGCTGGCGGCGACCCCGGGCATCGACTGGCTCTGCATCAGTCCGAAGGCGGGCAGCGTGGTGGTCCAGCGCGCCGGCGACGAGCTGAAGCTGGTCTGGCCGCAGGAGGGGATCGACCCCGATGCGCTGCTCGGCTGGGATTTCCGCCGATTCCTCGTCCAGCCCATGGATTGCGGCGACGCAGCCGCCAATGCCGCCGCGCGCGATGCCGCCATCGCGCTCGCGCTGCGTGACGCGCGCTGGCGGCTCTCGCTCCAGACGCACAAGCTGCTGGGGCTCAAATAGGCGTGCGGTGACGCTCCCGCGGGGGCGGTCCATGCCGTGAGGCCCTAACCCTGCACAACGGATTCCGGTTTAGAGCCCGTCCGGGTTAAATGGAATCAGTGCTCCTGCGAAAGCAGGAGCCCAGGGCGCACGGGCAGTTCGCTACCGCCCTGGACTCCTGCTTTCGCAGGAGCACAAGGTGGTTCAATCTCAATCAGACAGAGTCTAGTGCATTGGGCAAGGTCTAACCGATGCGTGCGGGGACGGCCTCCACCAAAGGCCTGCCCGCTCAGCCTATTCGACCGGAACCGTTTCAGTATCCGCGCTGTTCGCCGCCGGTTCGTCGGAAGCGGGGGCAGGCCGGTGCAGCGGGGCGCCGCTGTTGTTGAGGGCGCCGACGCCGTCCGCGCGCACCGCGTCGAGATCGGTCATCGAATCGTTCACCGTGCCGTCGACCACTTCCATGTCACGCATCTCGACATCATTGCCGGCGGCCTGCTTGTTGCCGCCGCAGCCGGCGAGCATGAGGGCCGCCATGGCAAGGGCGGGGAAGATTGGCAAAATGCGGCGGCGCACGTCCGGTCGTGGCATCCTATGTTCTCCTTGACGACGCGGTCACATACCGGCTTGTCGCGACCCCCCGGCACGACCGCAAGAGGCGGACCTTAGTTGCAGCTCGCTTTACCCTCAAGCCCCGCCCGCTTCGGGGCCGACCGCCGCCAGCATCGCCGCAGCATGGTGGGCAAGCGCTGCGTCGAGCGCGGAAATCCCGGCTGTCGCGCCCAGCGCGGCGAGGCTGGTGACGCCGAACGCACTGATTCCGCACGGTATGATGCCGTCATAATGGGACAGATCGGGCGCGACATTGATGGCGAGGCCATGCAGCGTCACCCATTTGCGCACGCGCACGCCGATGGCGGCGATCTTCGCCTCGGCGCCGTCCGGGCCGCTGGTCCATACGCCGATGCGGCCCTCGGCGGTCCAGGCCGGGACGCCGAGATCGTCCAGCGCGGCGATGATCCACTGCTCCAGCGCCTGGACGAAACGGCGCACGTCGCGCCCGCGCGCGGCGAGGTCGAGATTGAGATAGACGACCCGCTGGCCGGGGCCATGATAGGTATATTGGCCGCCCCGCCCGGTCTCGAACACCGGGAAGCGCGCGGCGAGCAGGTCGCGCGGCAAGGCGCTGGTGCCGGCGGTGTAGAGCGGCGGATGCTCGACCAGCCAGATGCGCTCGGCGGCCTCTCCGGCGGCGATCGCCTCGGCCCGTACGGTCATGTCCGCGACGGCGGCCGGATAGTCGAGCAGGCCGGGCTCCGTGCGCCATTCGAGCCGGTCGAGCGCCGAGGGCGCGCGGATTCGTGCCTGTGCCATGCCCGGCGGAGATGGGACGCGGCACCGGATTTGGCAAGCATCCATCCGCTCTGGCCCTGGCCGGAGAATTTGCCTATCGAGCGCGCGTGACGAAAATCGACTTGAACCGGATCTGGGACGACGCACGGGCCATGGCGGCCGCCAATGCAGAGCTGCTCGCGGTGCTGGCGGGCATGTTCGTGATGCTGCCCATGATCGTCTCGCTGCAACTGATCGACGGCGGCGCGCCGGCGCAGCCCGCACCGCCGCCGCCCGAGACCATGAAAGCGCTGCTCGATTTCTACATGCGGCAGATGTCCGCGCACTGGCCGGTGCTGCTGGGGCGCGAGCTGATCGCCGGCTTCGGCATGCTGACCATGCTGGTGCTGCTGCTGCGCGAGAGCCGGCCGACCGTCGGCGAATCGCTGCGCCTGGCGCTGCTGCTGCTGCCCGGCTATGTGCTCGCCGAGGTCATGGAAGGCGCGCTGCTGGTGGTCGCCTTCATGGCCTTCGTCGTGCCATTCTTCTATGTGCTGGCGCGCCTGCTGCTGATCCCGTCCGTCGCCGCGGCGCAGGGGCAGACGAACCCGGTCGAGCTGATCGGCCGCAGCTTCGCGCTGACGCGCGGCAATGGCTGGCGCATCCTGCTGATGCTGGCGGTGCTGTTCCTCGTCACCCAGCTCGCCCTCTATGTACTGGTGCTGATCGTCTCGATCCTGGGCGGCCTGTTCCTGCCGGCGGAGCTGGCGCGGTTCGCCGAGCATGTCGCGGTCGGCATCATGGCGGCGCTCGTCGCGGTGGCGAGCGCGCTGCTCACGGCAGCGGTCTACCGCGCCACGGCCGCGCTGAACGATCCCCGGCTCAGTCCCAGGTGACGCGCGGCGGCAGGCTCATCAGGATCGCGTCGATATTGCCGCCGGTCCTGAGGCCGAACAGCGTGCCGCGGTCATAGACGAGGTTGAACTCGACATAGCGGCCACGCCAGGCGAGCAGGTCGGCTTCCTCCTGCGCGGTCCAGGGCAGGCCCATGCGCCGGCGCACGATGCGCGGGAAGATATCCAGGAACGCCTCGCCGACATCGCGGGTAAAGGCGAAATTGGCGTCGAAATCGCCTTCCAGATGATCGTAGAAGATGCCGCCCACGCCACGATGCACCTGGCGGTGGGGAATGTAGAAATAATCGTCCGCCCATTTCTTGAAGCGCGGATAATGGTCCGGGTCGTGCGCGTCGCACGCGGCCTTGAGCGCGGCATGGAAGTCCGTCCGGTCCGCCTCGTAGACGATCGGCGGATTGAGATCGGCGCCGCCGCCGAACCAGCGCTTGGTCGTGACGAGGAAGCGCGTGTTCATATGGACGGCGGGCACATGCGGATTGGCCATGTGCGCGACCAGGCTGATGCCGGTGGCGAAGAAGCCGGGATCGTCCTGCGCGCCATGGATGGTCCGCGCGAATTCGGGCGAGAAGGCGCCGCCCACGGTCGAGACGTTGACGCCGACCTTCTCGAATATCCTGCCCTTCATCACGCCGCGCGTGCCGCCCCCGCCGCCGCCCTGCTCGATCGGGCCGGTCGGCTGGCCCTCGGCCTCGCGCCACCAGCTCAGATAATCGAAAGCGGCATCGCTGCCCGCCTCCCGCTCGATCGCCTCGAATGCGGCGCAGATGCGATCCCGCAGGCTCTCGAACCAGGCGCGCGCGGCCTGCTGCTCCGCGTCCAGCGGGATCGTCTCTTCAGTCGGCATCATCGTCCCTTGCGATCGTCGCGTTCCGGCGCGACCCGCAGCCTGTCATTGTCCGGGTCGCCTGCCTTGCTCAGGCGGGGAACTGCCCGGTCTGCCGCAAGGCCTCGCCGAGCGCGATGCCCGTGGCGACAGCAAGATTCAAGGACCGAAAGCCCGCCGCTATCGGAATCCGCACGCGCAGATCGGCGCGGGCGTGGAGATCGGGCGGCAGGCCGGCGCTCTCGCGGCCCATCAGCAGCAGGTCGTCCGGCGCGAAGCGGGCATCGGGCAGGCGGGTGTCGCCGGCGCTGGTGAGCGCGACGAGGCGCGCGCCGCCAGCCAGCCGCGCGGTGGCGAAAGCGGCGAAATCGGCATGGCGCGTGACCTCCGCCGCCGCGCCATAGTCCATCGCGGCGCGGCGCAATTGCGCGTCCGATGCGGGGAAGCCGCAGGGCAGGATGATGTCGACACCCACCTGCCAGCAGGCCGCCAGGCGCAGGATGGTGCCGACATTGCCGGCGATGTCCGGCTGGAACAGGACGATGCGCATGGCCGCTCCCCTAGCGTGTCCGGCACCGCTGTCACAGCCCCTGGCCGATAACTGTGCGGGCGCGAAATTGGCTGTTGGCAAATCGCGATCAAGGGCGCTATCAGGCCCCCCAACGCGTCCGGGGGGTTCCGGGCGCGCGGTGTGTCGCATCACGCGCTCGGGCAAGCGGACTTCCCGCCTGAAAAGGGGAGCCGACCGGAGGACCCGGGCTCAACGGAGAGCCGGCACGCCGATCCGCGGATCAGGCCCGGCCGTGCCATCGCTGCCGGCGATACGGGCCAAGGGAGGCAGTGACGACGCATGGCCACGGAAGTGCAAGGGATTGAGGCCGTCGAGAATGAAGGGGAAGGCGTCCGTCGCCGCGACTTCATCAACATCGCGGCGGTGAGCTTCGCGGGTGTCGGCGGGCTTGCCGTGCTGTTCCCGCTCATCAACCAGATGAATCCGAGCGCCGACGTGCTCGCGCAGGCAACGACCGAGGTCGACCTGTCCGCGATCCAGGAAGGGCAGGCGGTCAAGGCGGTGTTCCGCTCGCAGCCGCTGTTCGTCCGGCACCTGACGGCCAAGGAGATCGAGGAGGCCGACGCGGTCAACGTCGCCACGCTGCGCGATCCGCAGACGCTCGACGACCGCGTGGTCGACGGCAAGAAGCAGTGGCTCGTCACCATGGGCGTGTGCACTCATCTGGGCTGCGTGCCGCTCGGTGCGGGCGAGGGTGAGAATCGGGGGCCGTTCGGCGGCTATTTCTGTCCCTGCCACGGTTCGGCCTATGACACGGCGGCGCGCATCCGGCAGGGTCCGGCGCCCAAGAACCTGGAGGTTCCGCCGTACAAATACACCTCCGACACTGCCATTCTCGTGGGCTGAGGATAAAGATAATGAGCTTTCCCTGGGCTGAGCATTACACGCCGAAGCACCCGCTGATGAAGTGGGTCGACGAGAAGCTGCCGCTGCCGCGACTCGTCTACAATGCCGTCGGGTCCGGCTATCCGGTGCCGCGCAACCTCAACTTCTTCTGGAATTTCGGCGTCCTCGCCGGTCTTGCCCTGACGGTCCAGATCGTCACCGGCATCATCCTGGCGATGCACTATGCCGCCAGCGCGGATGTCGCGTTCAATTCGGTCGAGCATATCATGCGCGACGTGAATTCGGGCTGGCTGCTGCGCTATGCCCATGCCAACGGCGCGAGCCTGTTCTTCATCGTGGTCTATATCCACATCTTCCGCGGCCTGTTCTACGGCTCCTACAAGGCGCCGCGCGAGATGGTGTGGCTGCTGGGCGTGGTCATCTTCCTGCTGATGATGGCGACCGCCTTCATGGGCTATGTCCTGCCCTGGGGCCAGATGAGCTTCTGGGGCGCGCAGGTGATCACCGGGCTGTTCTCGGCGATCCCCGTGGTCGGCGACCCGATCCACACCTGGCTGCTCGGCGGCTTCGCGCCGGGCGACGCGGCGCTCAACCGCTTCTTCTCGCTGCACTATCTGCTGCCGTTCGTGATCGCGGGCGTCATCATCCTGCATATCTGGTCGCTGCACATTCCCGGCTCGTCCAACCCGACGGGCGTGGAAGTGAAGGGGCCGCAGGATACGGTGCCGTTCCATCCTTACTATACGGCGAAGGACGGGTTCGGCGTCGGCGTGTTCTTCCTCCTCTTCGCGCTGCTGGTCTTCTTCGCGCCGAACATGCTGGGCCACCCGGACAATTATATCCAGGCCAACCCCATGTCGACGCCGGCGCATATCGTGCCTGAATGGTATTTCTGGCCTTTCTACGCGATCCTGCGCGCCTTCACGATGGATCTCTCCATCCCCTTCACCGGCATCGTCATCATCCCGGCCAAGCTGCTCGGCGTGCTGGCCATGTTCTCGGCGATCCTGCTGCTGTTCTTCCTGCCCTGGATCGACACCTCGCCGGTGCGCTCGGGCAAGTATCGGCCGCTGTTCAAGAAGTTCTTCATCCTGCTGATCGTCGACGTGCTGATCCTGGGCTATTGCGGCGGTGCGCCGGCCGAGGAGCCCTATGTGATGATCAGCCAGATCGCGGCCGCCTATTATTTCGCGCACTTCCTCATCATCCTGCCGCTGATCGCATCGTTCGAGCGGCCGGACCCGCTGCCGGGCTCGATCACCGAGGCGGTGCTGGCCAAGGCGGGTCTGTCGACGGAAGAGGCAGAGCCCGTCGCCGTGGCTGCTGAATAAGGGGCAACAAGCAATGGTTCGTATCCTCGCCGCCCTTGTCGGCATCTTCTTCGCGGGCATGCTGCTGCTCACCTTCCTGTGGGGCGCGGTGGCCTATGTCAGCAATCCGCCGGCCGCGACTGTCGAGCATGAGTTCCACCGGGCTCCCAAGGAGATCGCGTGGACCTTCGACGGCCCGTTCGGCTATTATGACAAGCAGCAGCTGCAGCGCGGCTTCCAAGTCTATACGGAAGTTTGCTCGGCCTGCCATTCGCTGCATCAGGTCGCGTTCCGCAGCCTGGAGGCGCTCGGTTACAATGAGGCCGAGATCAAGGCGATCGCCAAGGCCCGCCAGGTCCCCTCGGTCGATCCCAACACCGGCGAGCCGACGACGCGCGAAGGCGTGCCGGCCGATCATTTCCCGCTCGTCTATCCCAATGACGTGGCGGCGCGGGCAGCGAACAACAACGCCATTCCGCCGGACCTCTCGCTGATGGCCAAGGCGCGGCATGACGGTCCGAACTACATCCATTCGCTGCTGACCGGCTTCCAGAACCAGCCCGCCGAGCTGCTCAAGGAATTCCCGGACGCGAAGACGCCCGAGGGCCTGCACTACAATCCCTATTTCGCCAACCTCAACCTCGCCATGGCGCCGCCGCTGACCGCCGAGGGCCAGGTGACCTATGGCGAGGGCCAGCCCAAGCCGACCGTTGACCAGATGGCGCAGGACGTCGCGGCCTTCCTCATGTGGACGGCCGAGCCGAACCTGGAAGCGCGCAAGGCCACTGGCCGCGCCGTGATCATCTTCCTGCTGTTCGCGACGGTGCTGGCCTATCTCTCCTACCGGAACATCTGGGCCGGCAAGGCGCATTGATCGGGCGGACCGGTTCTGAACAAGCGAGGGGCGGGCTGCGCGAGCGGCCTGCCCCTCCGCCGTTCGGGGAGACGGGGAGAAAGAGGGGCGGCTGGTCATGTCCGGTGGGACCGGGTCGACCCTGGCGATGCGCCACCATCGTTCTTAGTGCGGCGGCAGGTTGCGTAAGCGCGTCTTAATCATCGCATCATATCGACTTTCGGGTCAGGAGGCGCAAAAGAAGCCGCATGTTCGTCGCTCCCATTCGTCATTGCCCATGCGCCCTGCCGACCGGATCATGCCATTTCGTTCGCGCATGTTCGGCGGAGACAGGCCGATGAGCAGTGAGCCGCCCTGGCATTCGGTCGAGATTCCCTATTGGCCCGCGGAGCGGAAGCGGTTCCTGCAATGGGCGCCGTCGCGCGCCCTGATCCGGACGCTGCGCGACTATGAGACGCTCGGGCGGGGTGGGTTGTTCGCGCCGGTCCGGCGCAGGTTCGTCGTGCTGCGTCATCGCTTCTGGTCGGTCGTCACGGGCGCCGACATCCCGCTCGGCACTCGCATCGGCGGCGGGCTCAAATTGCCGCATCCCAATGGCGTGGTGATCCATCCCGCCGCCGTGATCGGGATCAACTGCTGCATTTTCCAGCAGGTGACGCTGGGCAAGCAGCCGTCCGGCGTGCCGACGATCGGCGCTCATGTCGAGATCGGGGCGGGCGCCAAGATCCTCGGGGGCGTCCATATCGGCAATCATGCCAGGATCGGCGCCAATGCCGTGGTGATCCGGGATGTGCCGGAAGGCGCGACGGCGGTGGGGATTCCCGCCCGCAACGTCATGCCCGCCGATCGGGAAGCGACAGCCGCCTTGAGCTGATCCGTCCACATGCACCGACGAGAGCCCGCGATCACGACCGGGTCAGCAATCGCCACGCCGAAGAGGATGGGTTCGTTGAGCCCTTCCGCCAGGCCGGAACCGGATCAGTCCTCCCGCATCCGGATGAGCCGGGCGGGGACGCCGCCCATGATCGCGCCGGGCGGCACGTCCTTGGTCACGACCGCATTGGCGCCGATGATCGCGCGCTCGCCGATCACGATATCGCCGACGATGACGGCGCCGGCGCCGATTTGCACGCCGTCGCCGATGATCGGCTTGGCGTTCCGGTCGGACGGATCGGCGATGCCGAGGGTCGTGTTCTGGCGGATATAGACGTCCGAGCCGATCGACCGTGCGCCGATGATGATGCCGCCGAAATGGTCGATGCGCAGGCGGCGCCCTACCGGCACATTATAGGAGAGCTTGATCCCGCAGACCCACTCGCACAGTTTGAACATGATCCGGTAGAGCAGCGAGAAGGGCGCGCGCAGCAGCTTGGGGCGGACGGACATGCGCCAGTTGCCGAAGCGGTGCCAGAACAGCGTCCAGAAGCCCTGGCTCAGCCAGTCCCGGTCATGGGTCGCGAAATCCTCCGCGACGAGCGCCCAGAAGCCGATATCCTTCGGATTGGCATTGACCCTGCCGTCCGGCAGCGGCGGCGCCGCGGGCTTCCTGGCGAGACGACGCGGCGCGGGATCGTTCACTGGCCGCGATCCTTGACCGTCTTGCCGTCCGGCCGCGCCAGATAGGGATCGCCCAGGAACAGCGGCTGGAGCACGAAGCGGCGGAAGTCACCGAAAAAGCCCGTCGGCAGGTCGGACGAGCGCCCCCGCACGCCCCGGAACAGGACATTGAGCAGCGCGCCGGACAGCCGCGCAAGCGCCGCCCGCCGCGCGCTGCCCTTGCCGCCCGTCTTGACATGATAGAGCCGCCAGCTGTCATACCAGTAGCTCGGTTGCGTCTTGTTCCTGAGGCGCCCGCCCTTCATGCCTGTCGCCGCGCCGGCGACATGCTCGATGCGGGCCTCCGGGATGTGCCAGATGGCATGGCCAGCCCTGTGGAGCCGCCACATGAGCTCGGTTTCCTCGAAATAGAGGAAGAAGTCCGGATCGAAGAAGCCGATGCGGCGCAGCACGTCGAAGCGCGCCATGAAGGCGGCGCCGGTCACCCAGTCGACCGGCTGGGCGCCGAGATCGACCGGCAAGTAGATCTGCGAGGCCGGGATGCGGCGGATGAGCGGCCCGACGCCGCTGGTGAGGACGAATTCGCTCGCAAGGCTGGGAAAGCGGAAGGCCGCCGTCGCCGGCATGCCGTCCGGCCGCACGATGGCCGCGCCGGCGGCGGCGGCTTCGGGATGCGCGTCCAGGAAGGTCGCGAGGCAATCGATCGCCTCGTTGCCGAGCCGCGCGTCCGGATTGAGCAGGAAGACATAGGATGGCGGCGTCGCCTGCCGCGCCAGGGCGTTCAGCACGACATTGTTGCCGCGGCCGAAGCCGTGATTGCGGTCCTCGATGTAGAGCGTCACGCGCTCGCCCCAGCCGCGCGCGGCATGCGCCGCCCGGAGCACCGCCGCATCATCGCCGGGCGAGCCGTTCTCGACCAGATGCACGTCCACCGCGCGGCCGCCATGGCTGTGGGCCAGGACGCTCTCGGCCGCCGCGATCGCCAGCTCGGCCGTGCCATAGTTGACGATGATGACCGAGACGTCCTGCATCAACGGAGCTGACTTGTCCTGTATGTCAAGGATGGCCGGGCCGGTGAGAGCGAGGCCGTGCTTCTAGCATGGCGTGGCGGCGCGCACAAAGGAAGCGCCGCATGCCGGGCGCAGCGGTCGCCTCATGTCAGTCCTCCGAGAGCAGCGCTCTTGCCCAGGCCCTGAGGTCGACGCCCATGGCCGGGTCGCGGCTGGCGAGCGCGAAGTTCGCCTGCGCGAAGCCGAGCTTGGAGCCACAGTCGAAGCGTTCGCCGTCGAAGGTGACGCCGTGGAAGGGCTGGGTGCCGATCAGCTTGGCCATCGAATCGGTGAGCTGCACCTCGCCGCCGGCGCCGGCCTCCTGCGTGGCGAGCAGCGTCATCACCTCGGGCTGCAGGATGTAGCGCCCCGGCAGCATGAGATTGGACGGCGCGGTGCCGAGCCTGGGCTTCTCCACCAGGCCCTTCACTTCGGTGAGCACGCCGTCGCGCTTGCCGGGATCGATGATGCCATAGCTCGGCGTCTCCTCCATCGGCACCTCGAGCGCGCAGA
>Ga0180222_1002663_pt1 | contig 13686 bp, 11 predicted proteins | sample eDN5th37CKraftOP_FD_151336 | JGI IMG/M metagenome (GOLD analysis project Ga0180222, IMG submission 151336) | Enriched Organic Plus compost microbial communities from Emeryville, California, USA - eDNA 5th pass 37_C Kraft OP (version 2) (version 2) ... | reverse complement strand
TGGTCGCCGTCACCACCAGCGTGTAGCCATCCGGCGGCGATTTCGCGACTTCGATGGTGCCGATATTACCCGCCGCGCCGGGCTTCGCCTCGATGATGAGCTTCTGGCCCAGCATCTCCTCCATCTTCGGCGCCAGCAATCGCATGATGCCGTCGGAGACGCCGCCCGCCGTATAGGTGAGCACAACCCGGATCGGCTTGTCCGGATAATCCTGCGCATATCCCGAAGGCGCAGACAGCAACAACAGCAAGCCGGCAGCAGCAAGACGGACGAACCCGATACGACGCATGAACCCCTCTCCAATCGTCTCAGTTCATTTTCGACACTACTCCAGTCGTCATCTCCCGGATTTTCTTCTTCCCCGGCTTGTTGGAATATCCTTTTCCCGACTTCAGAATTTCGGGAACAATTGCTGATCGGCGAGCCAGCGCGACATCTGCAGCCGCTTCTTGCGCGAGCCCGACAGAAAAGCCTGATGCTCCTTCTTGTTGGGCCAGACGTGATCGGGTGTGACCGCCATACGGACCAGGATGTCGTCCTTGGTCACGTTGAACACCATGAGATCCTGTGCAAGCGACAACGGACCCTGCCAGCCGAGCCTCACGTCGCGCTCCATCTCGGCTGCGGTGTCGAAATCGTTGAAGAAATGATAGATGACGGCGTGCCGCGGATTGGTCCTTGCGAAGACATGCCCGACTTCGGACGGCGCGGTATGGGCAATGGTGCCGATGCCTTTCGCCATACGCTCGTCGTAACCCGACCGTTCCATGAGCTGCGACACCGTGTTGAAAGCCTCATGCACCATGAGGTCGGCGCCCTGCGCATTTTCGACAAAGAATGTGCTTGGCGTGGTGTCGCCGGAAAACACGAAGCACAGGCCGTTCCATTCCAGCCGCAGACTCACCGGCCCGTCATAGATATGGATCGCCGGGAAGCTCTTGATGATGACGCCATTCTTTTCGTAGATCACACCGGTCTTTGCGAAATCGAATTCATGCACTTCGACCTCGGCGCCGGCATCCGGCAACAGGCCGAGCCGGGTATCGGTGTCCCACGCGAAGGATTCGACCTGCTTCTCGACGAAGTGCTTCATCCCGTATTTCGGCTCCGGGCCGGACGGGCCGTACATCACAAGCGGCTTCGAACGCCCGCCGGCCCAGCTTCCGATCCAGACCTGCGCGAAATCCCCGACATGGTCGGCATGAAGATGCGTCGCGAAATAGGCGGTGATGTCCTGGTGCGGAATTTCGAGCGCGGTGAAATTCACCTGCGAGCCCGAGCCGAAATCCCAGATGAACTTGTCGCCGTTGCCGAGCTCGATCAGCCACGAGGTGTTCGCCTGCGCCTTGCGCACGAACGGACGGCCGGTGCCGAGCGCGGTGATGCGCATCTCGTCGGGCGCAAGCTCCTCGGTATTCGGGAAATAGTAATCGCGCTTCGCACTCATGGTCATGCACCTGTCATGAAATGTCATCCAGATCGATTTCCGCCGCCATCGCACGCGTATTCGCCTTGATGCGCCGCAGAAGCCGCATCAGCGTCTCGAATTCCGGTTGCGTGATGCCCTTGTAGACTTCGCGGTAATGCTGCCGCGCCAGAGCGCGCGCCGCCTCGAAGGTCTGCCGTCCTTTCGCCGAGAGACTGACCGACAGCGCACGGCGATCGTCGGGAAGCGGTTCGCGTACCACCAGACCATCGCGCGCCATGTCGTCGAGCAGCCGGCCGAGACTCGAGCGGTCGAGCACGGTGAGTTGCGCAAGCTCTCCGATCGTCTGCCCGTCCTTGTGGCGAAGCGCCGACAAGGCGCGCCACATCGGCACCGACACGCCGATCTCGCGCAGCGTACGCGCGAGGTTGAGCTGGTTCTGCCGCTGGATCGCGGCAAAGTAATGCATCGGATAATCGGTGATGCGGTAGGGCTTTTCGACGGCACGGCGCGATGTTGCACGGGCGGCTGCATTGCCACGCCTCCGGACGACGGCCGGAGCCGCTGACCGCTCAGGAGCCGGCATCTTCGGTCTCTTGGCCATGCCAGGATACGATACTTGTATAATACTTCGCAGACAATAGCGTGGGTCGAAGCGCAGGGATCGCGCGGTCTAGCCTCCTGATCGCCCTGTCACGTCCCGTCCTTCTCGGCCGCGACCGCGTTCACAGCGAGACCGGGATTCATCGCGATGGTGTCGGCCGCCTGGTGCAGGCAATCCAGCAAGCGGCGTGCCGCATTCGACAGATCAGGTCCGCGCATGCGCACCACCGAGAGCGCCGCAGCCGTCCGCGGCATCTCGACAGGCACGCGCCGCAACAGGCCGAGCGCTTCGAAATAGGCGGTGATGTCCTCCGACAAGACCCACAGCATGTCGCGTGCATTCATCAGGCTGACATTGGTCTGGATCGACGACGACTCGATCATGCAGCGCGACGGCCGGCGCTTCACGCGGCGGAAGATCCGCTCGATGCCGGCCCGCATCGGCGTGCCCTCCTGCGGCAGGATCCAGTCCTGCTCGACAAGCTTCGACCAGGACACCGCGTTGCTCCGCGCCAGCGGATGCTGAGGTCCGGCGACAATCAGGATGGCCGGATCGTAAAGCTCGTCCATCGCAAAATCGCGATCGACCAACGCGGGTTCGACGCGGCCGACCACGAGATCGAGGCGGCCATCGCGCAGCATCGCGAAATGCTCCTCCATCGCGCCCTCGCGCATCGTGACCACGATGTCGGGCGCCTGATCGAGCAGAAGCTGCAACGCGCGCGGCATCAGCACATAGCAGGCGCCGATGCCGGCCCCGACCGCCACCGTGCCGGAGAGGCCGCTTTCGATCGCCTCGATCTCGGCCTGCGCGCGATCGAGATTGCCGACAAGGTTCGCGGCATGCCGGATCAGCGCGCGGCCGGCCGGCGTCGGCCGCAGCGACCGGCCGGCCTTCTCGAACAATTCGACCGCAAGATCCTGACTGAGCGTGCCGAGCAGCTTCGACGCCGCCGGCTGCGACAGCCGCACCTCGCGCGCCGCCGCGCTCAGCGTCGGCGCATGCTCCAGCGCGGCGAGCAATTCGAGTTGGCGCAGCCGCACCCGGCGGCGCAGGCTCTGGCCGGATATCCGGGAATAGGGGCGCTTGGAGGACCGTTTCGACATATGTCAACTATGACATGAATTCACGCCGATTATTCATTTGATTGAACAGCATCCATTTTTCAGAATTGCTCCAATTTCCCGCCGGCGAAAGCAGCTAAAGTCCGGGTCTTCGATGGATTCTTCACCCTCCTTTGCCGGTCCCGGACTGAAAATGAAGCAACCTGTCCCGTTTATCGAACGCTTTGGCCTCTGGACTCCCGAGCAGAAGCGGAAGGCCCGCGCGCTGAAAGCGCTCTGCGCCAAGCACCAGCTCAAGCTGATCCGCCTCGTCTGGTCCGACACGCACGGGCACGCCCGCACCAAGGAAGTGACGATCCCGGCTTTCCTGTCGACGCTGACGAACGGCTACAACATCAATGTCGCGACCACGACGCTCGACGCCTCCGGCGCGCGCACCTTCGCCTCGTTCACGCCCGGCGGCGGTATGGGCCTTGAGGAAATGACCGGGTCGCCGAACCTCACCATCGTGCCGGACCCAGCGACATTCCGCGTGCTGCCCTGGGCGCCGGGTCTCGGCTGGGTGATCTGCGACGAATATTTCAATACCGGCATCCCGTTTCACTTCTCGCCGCGCCAGCTCCTGAAGAAGCAGCTCGCGCGACTGAAGCAGCAGAAGTTCGGCCTGACCGTCGGCCTTGAAGTGGAATGGTATCTCCTGCGGCTCGCCGGCGATCCGATCCTGCCGGAAAACACCAACGCCATCGGACTGAAGGGCAAGCCGGTTCGCACCTTCCCGGTCGAAACCGGCTATTCGTATCACTCCGAGTCCAATTTCGACATCATGCAGCCGGTGCTGACCGCATTGTGCGAGCATTTCGAAGCGATGGACCTGCCGCTGCGTTCGATCGAAAACGAATGGGGACCGGGCCAGCTCGAATGCACCTTTGCGCCGCGGGATGCACTGACCACCGCCGACAACCTGATCCTGTTCCGCAGCGCCACGCGCCAGATCACGCGCCGCATGGGCTATCTTGCAAGCTTCATGGCGCGGCCGGGCCTTGCCGGCTTCTGCGCCAGCGGCTGGCATCTGCATCAATCGCTCAGCGACGCCAGCGGTAAGAAGAACCTGTTCACGCCGAACGGACAGGGCGACCCATTATCGCCCGTCGGCATGCATTATCTCGCCGGACTGCTCGCGAATGCGCAGGCCACGACGCCGTTCACCACGCCGACCATCAACGGCTATCGCCGCTACAAGCCGAACTCCCTCGCGCCCGATCGCGCCACCTGGGCGTATGACCATCGCGGCGTGATGGCGCGCGTGCTTGGCGCGCCGTTCGATCCGGCGACGCGGATCGAAAACCGCATCGGAGAACCGTCCGCCAATCCGTATCTCTATATCGCCGCGCAGATCGTGTCCGGCCTCGACGGCATCGCGAACAGGCGCACGCCGGGGCCGCAAGAGCTGAATCCCTACAACTCGGACTATCCGCTGCTGCCGAAGACGCTGCCGGATGCGCTCAAGGCGCTGGAAGGATCGCGCCTGTTCCGCGAGCAATTCGGCGAGACCTTCATCGACTATTTCCTCGCCTTCAAGCGCACCGAGATCGGCCGCTTCGAGAAATGGATGAGCGAGCACGGCGCCACCTGGGATCCGGCGGGCGAGCCGACCGAATGGGAGCAGAATGAGTATTTCGATTATTTCTGAGAATGAGTCGCTCTTTCCTTCTCCCTCCCCCCGCGAAGCGGTGGGGAGGGTCGATCGACTGAGCAGAGCGAAGGAGATCGGGGTGGGGGGCTCCTCGCCACACGGCAAACTCCCCCCACCCCCGACCCCTCCCCACCACTCGCTTCGCTCGCGGGGGGAGGGGAGCGGCAAGAGCACCACTGAATTCACACAGCAGAGGACCTGACGCCATGCTGGAAAAAACCTCGGACCTGATCCGCACCGCCTATCTGTCGCCGCCCTATGACTACGACCAGCTGGTGCAACGCGACCGGGTGCATCAGCTCATCTATACCGATCCGGCCATCTTCACCGCCGAGATGACGCATATCTTCGGCGCGGTGTGGGTCTATCTCGCGCATGAAAGCCAGATCCCGAAGAACGACGACTTCATCACCGCAAAGCTGGGGCTGCGGCCGATCATCGTGCTGCGCGACAACAAGGGCAAAATCCGCGCCCTCTACAATCGCTGCACGCATCGCGGCACGACGCTCTGCCGCCTCGAAAAGGGCAATTCCAACGTCTTCCGCTGCCCCTATCACGGCTGGACGTTCAACAACGACGGCTCGATCCGCAACGTGCCGTGGCCGGATGGCTACGCCAACGACGTGACCGAGACGCGCTTCAACGCCGCGCAGGTTCCGCGGGTCGAAAGCTATCGCGGCTTCATCTTCGGCACGCTGAACATGGATATGCCGCCGCTGGAGGAATATCTCGGCGGCATCAAGGGCCCGCTCGACGAATGGCTCGACCGCCATCCCGGCGGCAAGGTCGCGATCTGCGAGGCGAACCGGCTGAAATACAACGGCAACTGGAAGCTCGCCTACGACAATTCATGCGACGGCTACCACGTCGTGTTCTCGCATCGCTCGCTGCTCGACATGGAGAACCGGCTGGTCGCGGAAGGCGACAAGGGCATGTCCTATTACAAGGGCCGCCCGGACGAAGCGCCGATGTACATGAAGTATTTCGGCCACGGCCATCACTACAAGGACAAGCGGCCGAACATGGAGATCAAGCCGGGCGCGATGTGGGCGGTGGAAAGCCCGCATCCCGGCATGGAGCATTACGAGGCGGAGCTGCGCCGCATGCTCGGCGACCGCGCGCCGGAAGCGCTCGACCTCGCCTCCTCCGAGCCGGTCAACATCAACATCTTCCCGAACCTGTCGATCCTCGGAAACCATCTGCAGGTGTTCGAGCCGCTCAGCGTCAACGAAACCAACGCGATCTGGTACGGCACTGCGGTCGTCGATGACGAGGGCGTATGGGGCGACGCGCTGCCGCTGATCAACGCGCTGCGCATGCGCACGCAGGAAGGCTTCCCGAATTTCGGCGAAGTGGATGACCTAGCAAACTTCGAGGAGATCCAGCGCGGGCTCGCCGCCTTCGAGGACGAATGGGTCTACATGCATCGCGGCATGGACATTCCGGGCCGCACCGTCGATCTCGGCGAGGGCGTACTCAAAGCGCCGGCCACCGATGAAATGTTCATGCGCGAATATATTCAGTACTGGAAACGGCTGATGCAGACCGAGCCGAATGTCCAGATCAAGCGGGAGCCGTAACATGAACGCGCCGCTCAAGCACGATCCGCACAAGACCTCGTTCTACATCACCGACGCGCTGTACGAGGAGATCATCGCCGATTTCTCCAACTGGCAGCGCGATGACCTCGTGATCCAGGACCTCGCGGAGCGCGACCTGTTCCGCTCCCTGCTGGAGCACGAGGCGCGGCTGCTCGATCAGGACCGGCTGGAAGACTGGCTGACGCTGTTCACACCGGAATGCGTCTATTGGCTGCCCTCGACGCCGAACGGCGGCGATCCGCGCAAGGAAATCGCCATCACCTTCGACGACCGACGACGTCTGGAAGACCGGGTCTACCGTCTGCGCACCGGCTATGCGTGGTCGCAGAAGCCGAAGTCGCGGACGGTACGGCTCGTCACCAATGTCGAGGTGTTCGACACCGGCCGCGCGGACGTCCGCATGGTGCGCTCCAATGTGATGATCGCGGAATTCCGCGGCTTCGAGACGCGCTGCCTCTATGCCTGGTGCGGTCACCGCTATGTCAAACAGGACGGCAAGTGGATGATTGCGGCGCGCCAGCTCAACCTGATCGACTGCGATCAGTGCATCCGCAATCCAAGCATTGTGCTGTAACCGTTCCCTCTTGCCTCCCCCTGAAAGGGGGAGGCCGACCGCCTAAGGCGGGCGGTGGGGGTCCGCGCCAACGAGATCCCCTCCCCGTCCCTCCCCCTTGCAGGGGGAGGGAGACGGAGATAGGCCAGCGTGACCTTTGTCGTTTCAAAGAGCGTCCAGGAATGCTGCGGTTCGCCTCCTCGATCCTCCTCGCCGTCTCGTTGTTCCTCATACCGGCCGCGGCCTCCGCACAGGACCAGTCCACGGTCCCGCTGCAGGGCCATTGGCGCTTCGAGAAGGACGCCGCCGACGCCGCCAATCTGACGTTCGTCAGCAACGGGAAGGTGATGTTCCTCGTTCGCGCGGGCCGCACCATCAGCATCTGGTTCGCTTATCCGGAGGGACCGCAGACCAAGGGCGCGGTCCGCGTCCAGATCGACACCGGAGTGAGGCGCTGGCGCATGGATGGCGATCTCACCACCGAAGATCAGGACGGCAAGCCCGCCATCTATTTTACGCAGAACGACATGGGCATGACCGAGCGGAAGAAGAAATGGGGCAACCTCGTCCAGCGCTACAACCGGTTCATTGAAACGCTGACCGCAGCAAGCCAGATCGTCATCACCACCAAGCAGGGCGTCATCCGGCTGCCGGCCATCACCATCGCCGACGCGCGCCAGCAGATGCAGCTTTGAGGCCGCCGCACGTCGCCGCCTCGCCTGGGAGCGCTCAGAACTTCGCCGACACTGTCTTGCCGTCGGGCTGCGTGATCTGCACGACGCCCTTCGGCGCGGCCGGCAAATCGCCCGTCGCCCGTCCAACGAGCCTGTCGCCGTCCGCCTGCAATGCGATTCGCTGGCTCTTGCCGTCCACCGAGAGGATCGCCAGTCCCTTGTAGCCGTCAGGCGCCATTTGCTTGTTGTGGTGGTCGACCAGATAGACCTGCACCGTGTCTCCTGTCGCGACCATTTCAACGTGGATTTGCCCGGCAAATACGATGCGCCCGCCATGCAGGCTCTTGGCATCGTGTGCGAGTGCGGGAGTGGCGGCCGACAGGGCTGCGATCAGTGCGAGCGTCTTCAGCTTCATGTGTCTCTCCTTGGCCTAATAGGACGGTGATGCCGGGTGCGTGCCGGCGGGCATGCGGGACTCGGTTGTTGTCGAAAGCTTCAGCGACTCGATGGCCCTGCGGCCGAAGGCGAGGACGAGGAGCGGCGTCACGAACGCATCGAGCAGGGTCGCGCTGATCAGCCCGCCGAAGATGGTCACCGCGACGGGATGCAGGATCTCCTTGCCCGGACTTGCCGGATCGATCAGCAGCGGGACCAAAGCCACGCCGGCGGAGAGCGCCGTCATCAGCACCGGCGTCATGCGTTCGAGACAGCCGCGCGTGATCAGCGCACGGTCCCACGGCATGCCGTCGTGCAGATGGAGATTGATGATGTGGCTGATCTTCAGAATACCGTTGCGCGAGGCGATGCCGGTCAGCGTGATGAAGCCGACCATGCTCGCCACCGACAGCGGCTGACCGACCAGCCACAGGGCCGCGACCGATCCGACCAGCGCCAGCGGCACGCTGCCGATGATAATCAGCGACAGGACGGCCGATCTGTACCGGCTGTAGAGGATCGCGAAGATCAGGAGCAGCGACACGATCGACAACAGGCCGATGGTGCGCGCCGCCTGCTCCTGTGCCTGGAAGGTGCCTTCGAGGCTGACGAATGTCTCCTCCAGCATCGTGGTGTTCGCAATCACGCCGCGGATCTGCTCGACCAGTTTCGCCATATCTGCCTTGCCGTCCGAATTGGCGAGCACGACGAGCCGGCGCTGCCCGTTCTCGCGCAGGATCTGGTTCGGCCCGACCGTTTCCTTGATCTCGGCGACCTGTCGCGCCGGAATCCATCCGGCCGGCGTTTCGATCAGAAGATCGCCGAGGCCTTGCGTCGTTCGCATGCTCTCCGGCAGGCGCATCACCACGTCGAACCGGCGATAGCCATCGATGACGCGTGAGACCACACGCCCGTTCGACAGACGGCTGAGCTGTTCGACGACCGCGGCAGGCTGCACGCCGTACAAGGCGGCGCGCCGGTAATCGACGCGGATTTCGAGCTGCGGGATCAGCACCTGCTTCTCGACCTGCACATCGGCCAGTCCGGGAATTGCAGCAAGCTTTGCCCGCAACTCCTCCGCCTTGCTCCGCATGGTGTCGAGATCGTTGCCGAAGATCTTCAGTGCGATCTCGGATCGGATACCGGTCAGCATGTGATCCAGCCGGTGCGCAATCGGCTGGCCGACATTGATCGACAGCGGGAGCACGGAGAGCCGGGACCGGACATCGGCGACGATCTCCGCCTTCGGACGTGCCGACGGCTTCAGGTCGACTTCCATTTCGTTGACGTGAACGCCTTCGGCATGCTCGTCGAGTTCGGCGCGGCCGGTGCGGCGGCCGACGGTCTTCACCTCCGGCACCTGCAGGATGAGCTTCTCGGCAATCGTGCCGACGCGATTGGATTCGGCGAGCGACACGCCCGGATTGAACTGGACGAGAATATTGAACGTGCCTTCGTTGAACGGCGGCAGGAACGACCGCGGCAATGTGAAGGCCGCGGCAGCCGCGCCGATCACGAGGATGATCGTCACGCCGAGCACCAGCCTCGCATTGTCATAGGCGCGCGCCAGCGTCGCCGCGTACCAGCGCTTGAGCACGCGGACCAGAAAGCCTTCGCGCTCGTCGAGGCTCTTCGCGCCCGGCAGCATGTAATAGGCCATGACCGGGGTCAGCGTGATGGACACCACGAGACTTGCGAGGATCGCGACGATATAGGCGATGCCGAGCGGCGCGAACAGCCGGCCCTCGATGCCGCCGAGCGCGAACAGCGGCACAAAGACCAGAACGATGATCATCGTCGCGTAGACAATGCCCGAGCGCACCTCCTGCGAGGCGCTGACCACGATGTCGAATGCCGAGCGCGGATTGCCGAGTGCGCGGTTCTCGCGCAGCCGCCGGAAGATATTCTCGACGCCGACCACCGCGTCGTCCACGAGCTCGCCGATCGCGATCGCGATTCCGCCGAGCGTCATGGTGTTGATCGACAGACCGGCGAAATGGAACACGACCGCGGTGATCAGGATCGACGCCGGAATCGCCGTCAGCGAAATCGCCGTGGTGCGCCAATTCAGCAGAAACAGATAAAGCACGATGGCGACGACGACGAAGGCCTCGAGCAGGACGGTCTGCACATTCCTGATCGATGTCTCGATGAAATTCGCCTGCCGGAACACGAGCTGATCCGCCTTGATATTGTTCGGCAGGGTCTTGTTCAGCTCTGTCAGCGCGTCCTCGACCTTGCGCGTCAGCGAGATGGTGTCGACATTCGGCTGCTTTTCGACGGCGACGATCACCGCGGGCTTGCCCATGAAGCCGGAATCGCCGCGCTTGGTCCGCGCGGCGAATTCGACATTGGCGACCTGGTGCAAATAGACCGGCCGGTTATCGATCTTTGCCACCACGATGTTGCGCAGATCGTCGAGGCTGGTGGTGCGGCCGATATTGCGGATCAGATATTCGCGGGAATTCAGATCGGTGAAACCGCCGCCGGCATTGGTCCCAAACGATGCCAGCGCCTTCTCGATCTGCTCGTAATTGATGCCGAGCGCGCGCAGCGCCGGAGGCTGCGGCGACACGCGATATTGCCGCACTTCGCCGCCGATCGGGATGACCTGCGCGACGCCGGGAATGCTCATCAGCCGCGGCCGGATGGTGAAGTCGGCCGCTTCGCGCAGTTCCATCGGCGTCGCCCGATCGCTGGTCACGGCGACCATCAGGATCTGGCCCATGATCGAGCCGATCGGCCCCATCATCGGCGTGACATTGGCCGGGAGCTGGTCGCGCATCAGATTGAGCCGCTCCGCCACAAGCTGGCGGTTGCGATAGATGTCGTCCGCGGACCAGTCGAACTCGACATAGACAAACGACAATCCGACGCCGGACACCGAGCGCACGCGCGCAACACCGGGCACGCCATTCATCTGCGTTTCGATCGGGAAGCTGACCAACAGCTCGACCTCGGGAGGCGCAAGCCCTTCCGCCTCGGTCATGATGGTGACGACCTGCTTGTTGAGGTCGGGCAACACGTCGACCGGCAGCCTGGTGATGCTGTAGCCGCCGAACACCATCAGCGCGGCGCTCAGCGCCAGAATCAGCATGCGGTTGCGAACCGACTGGCTGACGAGGAAGGTGAACATCTTGCCCCCCCTCACCGCACGTGATCGAGCAGTTCGGCGCCCTGCACGACGACGCGCTTTCCGGGTTCGACGCCGGCCGCGATCAGCGCGCGCTCCGCATCGAGCGGCTCGATCCGCACTGCACGCGGCTCGAAGCGCTCGGCACTGGTGTGTTCATAGACAAAATCCTGTCCGTTCGCGGCGCGCACCACCGCCGTGCGCGGCACCGCGATGCCGGAACGCTGCTCGCCGGTTTCGGTGAAGACCGTGACGAACTGACCCGCGCGAAGGCCCTTCGCAGGACCATCGATGGAATAATGCACCGGGATCGACTGGCTGCGATCCGCGAGGCCCGAGCCGCGGAAGGTCAACGCGAGCGCCGTGCCGTTGCCGGTCTTGGCGGACGCGCGCGCGTTGCCCGACACCGCGTCGAAGCTCAAGGCTTCGACCCACAGCTTTTCCGGCGTGACGATATGGAAGACCACCGCATTGCTCTGAGCGATCTGACCGGTGATCGGTGTGCCGTCCGCGATGATGCCGCTCACCGTCGCGACCAGCGGCACCGGATCGTTGCGGATCGTGTCGAGCGCGGCGCGGCGATCCTTCAGGCCGGCCAGCTCCAGCCGCGTGTCTTCAACGGTCGTGCGCGCCACCGCACCGCTGCCGACCAATGACTCCTGACGCGCCAGCCGACGCTGTACGATCGCGATCTGCTGATCGAGCTCCCCCTGCTTCTGGCGCATGTCGGAGACGTCGATCGCCGCAATCGGCGGCGTGACATAGGCAAGGACATCCCCCTCCTTGACCGGCGTGCCGAGACGCGGGAAGCCGCCGGTCGGTGGCGACAGCACGCCGCCAACCGCGGTCTGCACATAGCCGCTGGCATTCGGATCGGGAATGAGACGCCCCGGCAATTCGACCGTGCGGGCGAACGTGCCCTGCTCCGTCTCGATGGTGCGCACACCGAAGATGCGCTGGATCGGCTTCGGAACGTACACGATCCCGCGGGGCAGGCGCTGCGCACGCTGGTCGCTGTCTCCGGCGGCCGCAGGCGCGGGTTCGTGGTCATGACCTTCATGCGCCCGCGCATCGGTGAGGCCGATCAACGCAAGCAGGACGATGGCCGCTCCGGTGCCCCGCGCACCGCGGAACAGACCGATCACGATGGCGCCAAGGAGAAACCCGGCGATGCCGGTCGCGAGCGGCGAATGCGTCAACGAGGCCAGCACCTTCTGCAGCGTGCCGCTCTCGGGCACAGCGCCGGTTGCCTCGGCGCCCGGCAGCGGAACGTCGATCGCGACTGGCAGGATGTCGGGATCGCCGCCGGCATTGATGGTGACGATCAGATCGATGTCGCCACCCTTTTCGAGAAACGGAGCGTCGAGGCTGTAGACCCCGTTGCCCAGCGCCTTGGCGGTCACAGGTCCGGCAGGCGTCTCAACTTCGATCCCGGCTTTCTCGACCGGTGCATTGGTCCGATAATCGTCGACAAAGATCGCAAGCGTGCGACCCTGTGCCACCGCGACGATTTCGAAGCGGTCCGAATGTGCCTCGCCACGCGGCGCAACCGTTGCCGGCGCCGGTGGCGCTTCGGGCCCGTGGTCATGGCCCTCATGGGCGCGCGATGCGCCCGCGCCAAGAGCAAGGATCAGCGTGAAAATCAATGCGGCCGCGGCCAATCCCGGCGCAATATGGCGAAACATGGAATCCAGTCCTCGCATGAACAGAAGCGATGACGGACACCCCGAAGGGGGCCCGCCGCGTCTCGAGACGCGGAGCAAACGTTCAGGCGAAGGATTTCGGGGGGCGCGGTGGGCCCTCTCGCGCGAGACCTGCCGGCACAGCAACATTGGCTCCGGGCAAGGGAGCGTTCGTCAGCGGCCGCGAACAAACCCATTGCGCCGGTGCAATCGCGGTACCACAGCTTGAACAATGACCGTTGCTGCAACAGCCACGATCGCCGCAATGGCCATTCGATTGCTCATCGCCGGATTGCCGGGCTTGCGATCTGACCTCGGCGGCAATCACAGTTCCGGCTTTTTCGGACAACATCGCCGAACCGGCCTGATCGGCGGGGATCGCATGCATAGGCCCTGCATGCACATGCACGGCGTGCGCATGCCCTGCATACATATGTCCGGTGTGGATGCCATGGGCGGCCGCTGTCCCGGGCGTCAGACCCAGCAACAGGAACGCCGCCAGGATGACGGCGCAAGCCGATATGGTAGCCCGCAGGGACATTCGAAGAACTTATACGAATCCGCCGGTTCGCGAAACGCCTTCCTCGCCCGCTTTGATTAACGTTAGGAGAGGCCGAATTCGCCGCTCTTCGATCCGTTACGGCCACAATGTGTTCGAATGGTAGCCGGGCGAGGTCATCCCGGCATTTCGCCGGTGAAACTCCAGAATGTTCTGTCTTGTGACATCACGCCCGCCGAAAGGTCCCTGCGCTGCCGTTGACTCGGTTCCGCACCAATTTCAGAATGAATGACAAGGGAAACGGGCCGCAAGAGCCCGGCAA
>Ga0180222_1002656_pt1 | contig 13747 bp, 14 predicted proteins | sample eDN5th37CKraftOP_FD_151336 | JGI IMG/M metagenome (GOLD analysis project Ga0180222, IMG submission 151336) | Enriched Organic Plus compost microbial communities from Emeryville, California, USA - eDNA 5th pass 37_C Kraft OP (version 2) (version 2) ... | reverse complement strand
CGGGGTCGGAAACAATGCCGATATGTCCTTTCCAGCACATAAGATCGCCGCGGGCGAGCGATGCAAGATCGCCGGTGAAGGCGACCGGCTCGCCGAAGGCCGCCTGCATGTCGCTGTCGCGCGGACAATCGTAACCGGCTGATCGTAACGCGAGTTGTACGAGGCCGGAGCAATCAATGCCCAGGCTCGAGCGTCCTCCCCACAGATAGGGAACGCCGAGAAAGCGGCGCGCGGTCGCGACATAGTCGGGGTCGATAAAGTCGACCGGGGCGAGGTGCGTGGCGGGAATGAAGCCGCCTGTATCCGCCACTGCGAACTCCCCTTCCCTGCGCGTGACGGTGACGCGGCTACCGAAGGAGAGCGCCATCAGCGGCGGCAGCTTGATGTTCGGCCCCGGAAACACGAAGGTGCGGAGCGCGACTACGCGATCCGTCACCTCGCCGCGCGCGTCGCCGAGCGCTTCCGAAGGCAGCCAGCCGACGTAGGCGTCAAGCTGCAACTGCCCCCAGGCCCAACCTTCTTCGGTGCTCTCGTAAACCGTCACCCGCTCGCCGTAGAGCGCCTCGGTGTCGAGTGGCGCGTCCGGCGCCGGGTTCCGGCGCAGCGGCGCGGTCGGCGCGACCACGCGCTTCAACATTCCTTCGACGAAGCGCGCGGCATTGACGCGGCCCCGCAAATGCGCGGCGGCGAGATCGGGGCGCGCGGGCGTCAGCCGCGGGTCGAAGCTCATCGCGGCAGGTCCTTCGCCTTCTCGACGATAAGATCGCCGAGGCGCTCCACATAGAGCGCGCCCTTCACTGTGCGCTGCACGACCACGTTGCGGCGGTCGGCCTCGTCGCGCCGGCGCGACAGCAGGCCGAGCCGGCCCATGGTGTCGAGCGCCCGGGTGATGACGGGTTTCGTCACGCCGAGCTTCGCCGCGAGCCCGCGCACGGTGTGCGGCGGCGGCTCGAGATAGACGGTCAGGAGCACCGTGAGTTGGCGCGCGGAAAGATCGCTCTCGCCATCGCGGACGAGCGCATAGGAAAAATCATGCAGCAGCCGCAGCGCCTGCGACGGACGCATCTCCACCACGGGAGCCCCCGGAATTCGTTTCGGAGGCGTATTGTTCTCCGGCGCAGGCCGCAGTGCAAGCGTTTATCGATACCGTTCCGCGAGCAGTGCAAAGAGCGCGCGGATCGTCTGCGCTTCTCCGCCGTCGGGCCGGCCGGGCTTCGCCGACGGATTCCAGGCAAACACGTCGAGATGCAGCCACGACTTCGCGCGGCCCACGAAGCGCGCGAGGAAGAGTGCCGCCGTGATCGCGCCGGCGAAAGAACCGGACGACACGTTGTTCGTGTCGGCGATCTTTGATTCCAGCAGGGACTGGTACGGCCGCCAGAGCGGCAGGCGCCAGTGCGGGTCCGCCTCCGCCGCCGCGTGGCGCGCAAACGCCGCAGCGAGATCGTCGTCGTCCGTGAACGCCGCCGGCAGTTCGGGGCCGAGCGCCACACGCGCCGCGCCCGTAAGTGTCGCAAAGTCGATGATGAGCTCCGGCTCGCTCTCGTCGGCAAGCGCGAGTGCATCGGCGAGGATGAGGCGGCCTTCGGCGTCCGTGTTGCCGACCTCGACGGTGTCGCCCTTACGGCTGGTCAGAATGTCCCCCGGACGAAAGGCGTCGCCGGAGATCGAATTCTCCACCGCCGGGATCGCCACATGCAGCCGCACCGGCAGGTTCGCGTCCATGATCATCTGCGCAAGCCCGAGCGCGTGCGCGGCGCCGCCCATGTCCTTTTTCATCAGGAGCATGCCGGCGCTCGGTTTGATGTCGAGGCCGCCGGTGTCGAAGCTGACGCCCTTGCCGACCAGCGCGATCTTCGGGTGATTCTCATCGCCCCAGGTGAACTCGATCAGGCGCGGCGCACGGGACGAAGCACGGCCGACGGCATGCACGAGCGGAAAATTCTCGGTGAGGAGAATCTCGCCGACGACCGAACGGAAGAAAGCGCCATGACGCTCGGCAAGCGAACGGGCGGCCGCTTCGATATCGTCGGGGCCGCAATCGTTCGACGGCGTGTTGACGAGATCGCGGACAAGAAAAACCGCGTTGATGGTCCGCGTCAGTTCCTCACCGTCGACGCCGTCGGGCAGCACAAGCCGAACATTCTTCGTCTCGAGCTTTCGGTAGCGGATGAAGCGGTATTGCCCGAGCACGAAGGCGAGCGCGGCGAGCCGCGGATCGGGCGGCGGCGACGCGAACTTCCAGATGCCCTCCGGCAGGAGGCCGCCGAGCTTGCCGGCCAGGAAAGGATTGCGCGGCCGCGCCGAGGGCCTGTCGAAGGCGAACAGAGCGCCGGCTACAGCGCCGCCTTCGCCGGGCAGCAGCAGGAAATTGCCGGCATCCGGCTTGAACCCGGCGGCATCGGCGAAGCCGCGGGCGGCTGGCGGCAGCCCGTCGCGGATTGCGGGCCAGGAATCGGCCTCGACGCACCAGATCGGGCGGACTTCACCGTCAGCAGATGCGGAGGCGAAATAGGTATGAGGCTTGTCGGTCAATGGGGCGGTTCCACCGTGGGGATTGTTTGTGAGTGACGCTCTTAACGCGCCATTAGGGTTAATTCTCTATTGATACGCAAGCTCGTGCCATCCCTATCGGCTGGAGTCCGTCATGTTTTCGTCCCGCCAGAAGCTTCCACGCACCCTCCAAGGCTCGTCGCGGATCGCACTCGTTGTCGCACTCGCGGCCGTGCTCGGCGCCTGCGCCGGCAGCCGCCCGGAGGTGACGGGATCGATCAACAGCCCCGGCAGCGCGCTTTCCGAAGGCGATCAGCGCCACCAGATGCAAGCGCTGGCGGCACGATACCAGGGCAAGCCGGACGATCCGGAAGCGGCCATCGCCTATGCGCAAGCTTTGCGGGCGGGCGGCCAGCGCGCGCAGGCCGCCGCCGTCCTGCAGCAGGCGTCGATCCGCAATCCGAAGCATTTGCCGCTGCTCGGCGCCTATGGCCGCGCGCTCGCAGACGTGGGCCGGCTGAACGAGGCGCTCGACGTTCTCGGCAAGGCGCACACGCCCGACCGGCCCGACTGGCGAATCCTCAATGCGCAAGGTGCCGTGCTCGACCAGATGGGGCGGCACGCCGAGGCGCAACGCTATTACAAGACGGCGCTCAAGATGGCGCCGAACGAGCCGTCGGTTCTTTCGAACCTCGGGCTCTCCTACGCGCTTTCCAAGAAACTCGATCAGGCGGAAGCGACGTTGCGGCAGGCCGCCGCCGACCCGCGCGCCGCGCCCAAGGTGCAGCAGAACCTCGCGGTCGTCCTGTCGCTGCGCTCGAAGTTCGAGGAAGCGGAGAAGATCGGAAGCAGCGTGCTGCCGCCCGAACAGGCGCGGGCGAACGTCGCCTATGTGCGCGAGATGATGCGAGAGCCCGCGCGCGGGAAGGACTCCGGCCCCCGCAAGACGGCATCCGCCAGCTGACGCGACACGCTTTTTATTTTGCCGGTTGCGGGGTTGTCAGCGCAATCCGAACACGCGGATTGCGGCCGGTCCCATGATCACGATGAAGAGAACCGGCAGGAAGAACAGGATCATCGGCACGGTGAGCTTCGGCGGCAGGGCGGCGGCCTTCTTCTCGGCCTCCGCCATGCGCATGTCGCGGTCTTCCTGCGCGAGCACACGCAACGCCTGACCGAGCGGCGTGCCGTACCGCTCGGCCTGGACCAGCGCCATGCAGACCGACTTCACGTTCTCCATGTTCGTGCGCTTGGCGAGGTTGTCGTAGGCCGAGCGGCGATCCTGCAGGTAGGACAATTCGGCGGATGTCAGCGTCAATTCCTCGGCCAGCGGAACCGACTGACTGCCGATCTCCTCACTCACCTTCTTGAAGGCGGCATCGATCGACATGCCGGATTCGACGCAGATCAGCAGGAGATCGAGCGCATCGGGGAACGCGCGGCGGATCGATTGCTGGCGGCGGGCGATCATGTTCTGCAGGAACAGGCCCGGCGCGCGCATGCCAAGCCAGGCCGCGCCGATCGTGATGCCGACCTTCACCATCAGGGGCTGATTGAACTTGGTGATGACGAACATATAGACGACGGCGAACAGGAACAGTGCGATCGGCGTCACCATCCGGAAAAAGAGGAACGTCACATACGGTGCTTGGCCGCGGTAGCCGGCCTGCACCAGGAGCGCACGGGCGTCCTCCTCGCCGAGATACTTGCGCAGGTTCAACTGCTCGACGATCGTCTGCATATAGGCTTTCGGCGACTGGCGCAGCGACACGCGCTCGCCGCGCGACAGGCGTTCCCGCTCGCGGGCGCGAATCTTGTCGCGCTCGATCGCGACCGTTTTCATGCGCCGCTGCAGGTTATCACCCGCCAAAAACGGCATCGCGACGGTCAGCACCGTCGCCATCACTGCGATCGCGGTGAACAGCGTCGCCAGAAATTGCGGATCATGCAGGCGGTCGATCAGGAGCTCGAACATGGCGTACTCCTAGATCTGGAAGTTGATCATGCGGCGCATGACCAGGGTTCCGACCAGCATCCATCCGGCCGATATGCCGAGCATCGTGCGGCCGGGAGACGTGGTCCACAGCAGCTCGATGTACGTCGGACTGGTGACGTAAACGAGGATCATCACGGCGACCGGCAGGGCGGCGATGATGCCGGCGGACGCCTTGGCCTCGGTGCTCATCGCCTGGACCTTCGCCTTCATCTTCTTGCGCTCGCGCAGCACGCGCGAAAGGTTGGAAAGCGCCTCGGCTAGGTTGCCGCCGGCGCGCTGCTGAATGGCGATGACGATGGCGAAGAAATTCGTTTCGGGCAGCGGCACGCGATCAAAGAGCTTGGCGCACGCTTCGCCGAGCGACATGCCGACCGCCGCGCTCTCAGCAATGGCGCGAAATTCGGATTTCAGCGGCTCGCGCGATTCGGCCGCGACAATGCGGATGCAATCGCCGAGCGGAAGGCCGGATTTCACGCCGCGAACGATGACGTCGATCGCGTTCGGCAGCTCTTCGGTGAACTTGGCCTCGCGCCGTTTTTTCAGATAGCCGAGCACCCAGCGCGGCAGACCAATGCCGGCAGCCAGACCCAAACCGAGCGCGATATACCAAGCCTGCCCGAACACGAGCGGAACGACGAAAGCGAGAACGCCCAGCCCGGCACTGGCGAACACAAACTGGCGCTTCGACCAGTTGACGCCGGCTTGCTGCAGGCGGGCAGCCAGCGGCGGATTCTTGCGCGAGCGCTGGCGCGCTTCGACCTGCTTCAGCGTATCCTCGATCTGCTGGCGCCGCGAGGTCGCTGCGTCTGCCCCCTTGCGTGCGCGCCGCGCCTCGATGTCGGCGAGCGCGATTTCGCGCGTGCGCTGCTCGATTCGCCGCTCACCCGACAGCAATGGATAGAGGAAGACGTAGGCGACTCCGCCGACAGCGAGGGTCGCGAGCAGCGGTATGATGAGCGACTGCAGCATCGGCTAGGCCCGCAGCGACTCGTCCACGACTTCAGCGTTGTCGAGCGCCGCGGCGAGGCGCTCCTCTTCGCCGAAGTAGCGCGCCCGATCCCAGAAACGCGGATGGCCGATCCCGGTCGAGCGGTGACGGCCGACGATCTTTCCGTTCGCATCCTCGCCGAGGAAATCATAGACGAAGAGATCCTGGGTGGTGATGACGTCGCCCTCCATGCCGACCACCTCGGTGACGTGGGTGATGCGGCGGGTGCCGTCGCGCAGGCGGGCAACCTGCACGATGACATCGATGGAGGCGACGATCATCTCGCGAATGGTGCGCGAAGGAAGCTGATAGCCGCCCATCGTGATCATCGATTCCAGACGGGAGAGCGCCTCGCGCGGACTGTTGGCGTGCAGCGTGCCCATTGAGCCGTCGTGGCCGGTGTTCATGGCCTGCAGAAGGTCGAACGCTTCGGGTCCGCGCACCTCGCCCACGATGATCCGTTCCGGGCGCATACGCAGACAGTTGCGGACGAGGTCGCGCATCTTCACTTCGCCCTCGCCTTCGAGGTTCGGCGGGCGGGTCTCGAGGCGGACGACGTGCGGCTGCTGAAGCTGCAATTCGGCGGCGTCCTCGCAGGTGATGACGCGTTCGTCGTGGTCGATGTAGCGGGTCAGGCAATTGAGGAGCGTGGTCTTGCCGGAACCGGTGCCGCCCGAGATCAGCGTATTCACGCGGCAACGGCCGATCACCTGCAGGAGCTGCGCGCCCTCGGGCGAAACCGTGCCGAAGCGGACAAGCTGCTCCAGCGTGAGCTTATCCTTCTTGAACTTCCGGATCGTCAGCGCCGGCCCGTCGATGGAGAGCGGCGGCACGATGACGTTGACGCGGGAGCCGTCGGGAAGGCGCGCGTCGCAGATCGGGCTTGCTTCGTCAACGCGGCGGCCGATCTGGCTGACGATGCGCTGGCAGATGTTGTGCAGTTGCTGGTTGTCGCGAAAGCGGACGCCCGTCCTCTGAATCTTGCCCTGCACCTCGATGTAAACGGTGTCGGCGCCGTTCACCATGATGTCGGCGATGTCGTCGCGGGCAAGCAGCGGCTCCAGCGGGCCGTAGCCGAGCACATCGTTGCAGATGTCTTCGAGCAGATCTTCCTGGTCGGAGATCGACATCGCGACGTTCTTGATCGCGACGATCTCGTTGACGATGTCGCGGATCTCCTCGCGCGCGGCGAGCGGATCGAGCTTGGAGAGCTGGGTGAGATCGATCGCCTCGATCAGGGCGCTGAAGATCTGCGCCTTCGTCTCATAGAAGCTGTCCGAACGCCGGCTGTCGGCAAACGCGGGCTCGGGGGCGAGCGGCGGCGCGTCAGCACCCTGCTTGAGTTCGGAGAACGCGGATGCGGCCGGTCTGGCCGCAGGAGGCAGCAGATCGTTCGCCCGCGGCGCGGGCTTGGGCGCCGGCGCTGCCGGTGCGGGCCGGGGATCGGTCCGCGGCACATCGGCGCCTGCACTTCGCTTACCAAACATACCCAGTTCCTATGCGCGAGCCGCTACCGGAACCCTCCCCGCAGCTTTGCGAGGAACGGCGACAGCAGGTCTCGCTTTTGCTTCTTCGCGTCGGCGCGGCCGGTGATCGTTTTCGCGATCGAGAGGAACGTCTCGGCGATCTTATGCTTCGGCGAGACTTCCGCGATCATCTGCCCGTTATTGGCCGCGGTCCCGAACAAGTGGGGATCGAAGGGAATCGTTGCCAGGGGCTCGGCTTCCAGCGCCTTGGCGAAATCGACGACCCGCACCTCCGGCCGCTTCGGGACGCCGACCTGGTTCAGGACGTAGCCGGGCGGCCGGTCGTTCGGGCGTGCGCCGCGCACGAGCTCGAACAGATTCTTCGCATTGCGCAGATTGGCAAGATCGGGTGTCGCTACGATCAGCACATCGTCGGCGGAAACCAGCGCCTGCTTGGACCAGGCCGACCAGACGTGAGGAACATCGAGCACGATATAGGGCACGGATACACGCATGGAATCGAGTACCGGATCGAACGCGTCGACGCCGAGATCGTATTCGCGGTCGAGCGTCGCGGGCGCCGCGAGCAGGCTGAGGTGATCCGTGCACTTGGAAAGCAGACGATCGATATAGGCGTGGTCCACACGCTCGGGCGAGAACACCGCGTCGGCGATTCCCTGCGCCGGATCTTGGTTGAAATCGAGTCCCGCCGTGCCGAACGGCAGGTCCAGGTCGGCGATGACCGTGTCGAGCTCGAGGTCGCGCGCGACGGCGAAGGCGAGATTGTGCGCGACGACGGAAGCACCGACGCCGCCCTTGGCGCCCACGACCGCCAGCACGCGGCCGACCGCTTTGGCGTCGGGAGACGAGAAGAGACCGGAAACCGATCGCACCACGTCGAGCGGCGAGAGCGGCGAAATCAGGTAATCGCTGATGCCGCGGCTGATGAGCTCGCGATAGAGCAGGATGTCGTTGAGGCGGCCGACGACGACGACTTTCGTGCCGACGTCGCAGAACTCGGCCAGCCGGTCGAGGCCCTGCAACAGGTCGGTGCCGCTCCCGTTGTGTTCGATCAGGATGACGTTCGGTGTCGGCGAATCCCGATAGGATTCGATGGCGGCGGGCAACCCGCCCATCTGCACCTTCACGTGCGTCCTCGCCATGCGCCGGTCCGATGCGGCGGATTGCACGGTCTGGGCGAGTTCGGGGAGTTCGCAGAATGCCTGAATGGTGACGCGCGGAACGGGCGCGACATGCCCGTCCGCGGCGGACGGCGCTGATACTCCTCGATCAAGCGCGAGTGCGAAATTCGTCATTGTCCTACGTCACTGATTCCGGCGTCGGAAGTTTCGTATTCTCCGGCGGTCAATTCGCCCTTGCGGTATTTCTCCATGACAGTCTGCCGGCGCGCGGCGTAAGCTGGAGTCTCGGTTCGCGGCTGCACGAGATCCTGGGGGTTCGACACGGACGCCGCGAGATTCTGCTGCGTGGAACAGCCGAAGTTCCAGTACGGCCGGTTGTCATATTGCGGCGGCACCCGCTCCAGGCTCGGCCTCAGAGAAGCGCCGATATCTTCCGGCCAGAGGCCGCACGGACCGGCCTGCGCCTCGATCCGCCGATACGCGATGCGGATCGGCCCAAAGCTCTCAGGCGGAACGCTGTAGGTCTTCGTGGAGATCGCACGGGCGGCGACGCCCGACGCCCGCAAGAGGCTTTGCACCTCGCGCATCGCGTATTTCGCAGCCCGCTCGTTCGGCGACCCTTTGGGCACCTCGATCAGAAAGATGCCGGTTCCTTCGCGGTGCCAGCTGCCGGCCATCGCGGTGACCTGCGCGCGCTGCTCGGCGGTCAGGTCGCCGCGGCCGCTGCCGATGAGCAACTGGATGTCGTGCTCGGCTTCGGTGATGCGGATCGGATGCCGTTCGCGATAGTCGTGCGGGATCGCGCCGATCGATCCGGTCACCGTGCGATCGGTGTTGCAGGCGGCGACAAGCACTGTGATGGCGAGCACCATCCCGCCGTAGAGAAGCCGCTCGCGGTAACCCGGTTGAAAAAGCTGCGACATGAACCGTTTCCTCGGCGGCATCAATCGAGAATGAAGCCGTAGCTGCCGTGATAGGCGCGCTGCGGAAGGGGAGAGCCGGGCCCGCCATAGATGCGATTCAGACGGCCGAGCAGAATCGTCGAGGGATCATCCGGATTCGCGAAACCGTCGTCCGGTCGCGCCAGATTGCGCGCCGATGTCGGGCGCACCGTGTAGGGCGTCACCATGATCATCAGCTCGGTCTCGCCGGCCTGGTAATCGCGGCTGCGGAACAGCGTGCCGAGAATCGGGATGTTCATCAGGCCGGGAAGGCCGTTGATGTTCTGTCGCGTGGTCTCCTGCAAAAGCCCCGCAAGCACGAGCGAGCCGCCCGACGGCAATTCGACGGTCGAATTGGCGCGGCGAACCTTGAGCGCGGGAATGCTGATATTAGTCAGCCGGATCGCCCCCTCGTTCGAGAGCTCGCTGACTTCGGTCGCGACCTTCAAGCTGATGCGCCCTTCGGATAAGACAATCGGCGTGAAATCGAGGCTGACGCCGAACTGCTTGAACTCGATTTGGATTTGGCAACTGCCGCTGGGATCGCAGGTCTGCCCGCCAGGCACGGGAAATTCGCCGCCGGCAAGAAACTTGGCCGGTTCGCCGGAGATGGCCGTAAGATTCGGCTCCGCGAGCGTGCGGAGAACGCCGGATTGCTCCATCGCGCGCAGCGTCGCCGTCACCGTCCCGCCAGCGACGTCCCAGCTGGGAGCGATCGAGTTCGGCGGCTCGACGATGTTCCCCTGCACCGAGAATGGGTTGTTGATATTGAGATTGAGCACGGCGCTCCCGATCTCGACGTTGATGGCATCGAGATTGAAACCGAGCTGCTTCAGCACATTGCGCTGCACTTCGGCGACGACCACCTTCAGCATCACCTGCTCGCCGCCGCGGATCGTGAGGCCGTTGACGACCTTTGCCGGATCGCCCACGAGGCGGACGGCCGTATCGACGGCGTGCTGTGCCTGCGCGGCATTGGCGACCTCGCCCGACAGAATGACGCTGTCGCTCACGACATCGACGCGGATGGAGCTGGTCGGCATGACGCGGCGAAGCGCCTCGCGCACGCCGGAGGCATCGCGACCGACCTCGATGTCGTAGGCCGCGATCTGGCGGCCTTCCGCGTCGAAGAAGATCACGTTGGTCTGACCCGGCGCGACGCCGATCAGGTAGGCGCGGCGGGCGGAGCGTACGACGGCGTTGGCGATCGCCGGGTTGGCGACGAGCACATCCTTGGCGTCGCGTGGAAGATCGATGACGGTGGATTTTCCGATGCCGAGGGCAAGAAAGTGTCCGCCGGTCCGCCAGCCGCTTGCGCTCGGAGGCGGCAACTCGCTCGCCGCCGAAGGCGTCGGCGCGGACGCGCCGCCAAGCAGGGCAGCAGTAACCAACAGGCGTGCGAAAGTCGCAGTCAGCCCGGTCTTTGAATTTCTCTTTCGCACTTGCGGTTACCTCACGGATTGCACGGACGGCACGCCGAAGCGGACCACGTTGATGTTTCCGCTTCTTCGTTCGCCTTCCTCCTCTGCGGCAGCCCCGGCAGGGCGCGCGTCGGCCAGGCTGCGAAGGGCGAGCGACAGCCCGCCGCGCCGGCGGGACAAAGTCAGGGTTTCCGCTTGCGAGGGCGTGAGCTCGAGCGTGGCGGTGCGGCCCACCACCACTTTCTGCCCATCCTTTTCCTGAATCGTCTGGTCGATGGCGAGGACGCGGATGTTTCGCAGCACCGTTTCGCTCGCATAGCTGTTGTCGCTCTGTGTTGTGAGGATCACGTCGACATAGTCATTCGGCAGGATGAAGCCGCCGGCGCCGGACTCCGGCGAAATCTCGGTGGAGACAGCGCGCATGCCGGCGGGAAGGATCGCCGACATGAACCCGGACCCGCTACCCTTGACGAGCTTCTGCTCGCGGATGGGCTCGCCGGCGATGAACGAGCCGCGCGCCACGGAGCCATTCAGATCCTCGATCGCGTTCGGGCGTTCGGACCGCTTGATGAACAGCGGGCCCGCCGCCTTCACCGGCCACGGCTGCCATGCCAGGTTGTCGGTGCCGACCGAGCGGCCCACGTCGATGTCGCCCTTGGCGACCAGAATATCGACGGTCTCCGAGGGCGCCTGCACCACCTTGACGGGCGGAGGCGTCGAGCGCCCGGACAGCATGAATGCCAGTCCCCCGGCAGCCAATGCTATGCCGAGGACAACGATGCGAGCTGTTCTCATACGCCCAATTCCCAAGAATCAACGCGGCTGCGCTGCCGACTTAGACGGGATTGCAGCAGCCATTCGTCAAATTATGGTTAATGAGGCGTATCCGATTTTAGTCGTCGGATCGTCGACCCCGAATCATCCGGCCAGCGCGTGCATGAACGGCGTCTTCGGATAGACCAGGAGACCGGCGGCCGCGAGCGCGATGCCATAAGGAACGCCGGTGCCGGCATCGTGCAGCCGCGCGATCCAAGGGGTGCCGGCGAGCGGGCTCGGAAGCGGCATTCTTCGCATCGAGAGCAGCAGCAGCGTCAACACGCCGCCAAGGATCGACGCGAGGAAGAGGTATTGCAGCAAATCGGTGAAGCCCATCCACATCGCGGTGGCGGCGGCCAGCTTGGCGTCGCCTCCGCCGATCCATCCCGCGGCAAAGAGTCCGAAGGCGACCGTCAGGACCAGCGCGCCGGCGGCGACGTGATATCCAACCTGCACGAGCGGCATGCCGATGATTGCGGCCGCCACGAAGAAGCTTGCCGCAAGGAACAGGGACAGGCGGTTTGAGATCGTCATGGTCACGAGATCGCTCGCCGCGGCAAAAGCCATGACGGCCGGAAACAAGCCGAGCAGAAAGACGTCCCGTACCATGCAGCAAAACCGTTAGCCGACGCGCGCCATTGAGGAGCGGTTCTTATCCGACTTGTCTGAGCGAACGGTGAATCGGCTTCGAAAAGCCTTCCCGATGGGACCGTGCACCGCCGGAAAGGACGAAGGGCCCGCGGTTTGACCGGGGCCCCTCGCAACAAACCATCGTCGGCTTCGCCGACGCGACATTCAGTCGAGCGCCTTCTTCACCTCGTCGAACGTGGTGTTGAGGTTCGTGCCGAGCGCCTGAATGGTGCCGATAATGACGACCGAAATGCAGGCCGCGATGAGACCATACTCAATCGCCGTCGCACCGGACTCGTCGCGGAGGAACTTGCGCAAGATCATCTTTGACTTCTCCCTACGTTCGCCCGGAACTTGCCGGACGCGGCATCTTCATAGGGGAGCCGGCTTAGAATCGGCTTTACTGGATAGATAAAATTTTACGGATTTCGCGGGTCGCGCTGTCATTCGACCGCGGCGATCGTGTCAACGAGCTTCGGACCGACGCTGTGCAGCACCGTCACGATCGCCATGGAAATGCATGCGGCAATCAGTCCGTATTTCACCGAAGACGCGCCGGACTCGTCCCGAGCGAAACGAGCAAGCATCCGCATGGCACGCACTCCCCGACACAGACCTACAGACCGGCGGAGCGATCATCTTCTTCGCGCGTCGCTGCTCGACACCGGCGCTTGCAACCTAGTGGGTCATCGGTTGCGTCGTGGTTAAACCGGCGTGCCGACGTCCCGAATGCCAGGCTCCGCCTGCCCGGGCCGCGCCTTCTACACGGCTGTTCGGCGCCCAGTATTTGCAGTTCGTTCACCAATTTCGTCGAAAGTGACGAGCATTCGAACCAATTGCGCCAGACTGCACGGTGCAGCGATCGTTCCGCGAGGGAAATCCGTGAGCGTAACCGTCAAGCGTACATTTTCATTGATCTGCGCATTGCTGTGGAGCGTATCGGCGCTGCCGGCGGCAGCCGACACCGTCGACGTGGTGCTCGATCAGGCGAAGATCCTACGTCTTCCGGAAGGGGTTGCGACGCTCGTGATCGGCAATCCCTCGGTCGCGGACGGCACGTTGCAGACCGGCGGCCTCCTCGTGGTGACGGGCAAGAACTACGGGACCACCAACCTGATCGCACTCAATCCGCGCGGCGAGGTCCTCGCGGAGCACACGATCGTGGTCGGCGCGCCGAAGGACGGAATGCTCACCGTCTGGCGCGGCGTCGCGCGGGAGACGTGGAGCTGCGCGCCCAAATGCGAGCAATCGGTCATGCTCGGCGACGACCCAGACTTCTTCAACGGCGCATTGGCGCAGGCGCAGTCGCGCGCGGGCCAGGCGACGGCGCAGCCTTCGGGATCACAGTAAATCGCCGGCGCGCCGGGAGGCTCGCTTTTCCGCCGCCCTACGTTTAACGCGCGGTAAATGCGCGGCCGCGGGCCTAAGGTCCGGTCGTTACAATTCGTCAAATCGTATCGATTACCCATCGAAGCGAGCCGATGGGAACCATCTTGGCCATGAGCAATTCATCGACGCCGCCCGATCGCGTCTGCTGTTCCGGCGCCCGCAGGTTTTCGCTGCTGCTCATGCTGCGGCGGCTCGCGCGCCGGCAAGACGGCGCGACGGTCGTCGAATTCGCCGCGATCATCGGACCCTTCATCGCGTGGATGTTCGCCATCATCGAGATGGCGCTGATCTTCTTCGCCGGACAGGTGCTTGAGACGGCCACCGCCGACTCCGCACGATTGATCATGACGGGACAGGCGCAAAAGCAAGGCTTCGACCAGGCCAAATTTCAGGAGGATGTCTGCAGCCGCCTGAAGGCGATGTTCACCTGCGCCAACGTTCATATCGATGTGAAGAAATACGATT
>Ga0180222_1002654_pt1 | contig 13750 bp, 10 predicted proteins | sample eDN5th37CKraftOP_FD_151336 | JGI IMG/M metagenome (GOLD analysis project Ga0180222, IMG submission 151336) | Enriched Organic Plus compost microbial communities from Emeryville, California, USA - eDNA 5th pass 37_C Kraft OP (version 2) (version 2) ... | reverse complement strand
AGCCGGTGACCGAACAGGTGATGATGCGCGGATTGATCGCAGAGAGCGTCTCATGGTCGAGGCCAAGCCTCTTGGTGACACCGCGGCTGAAATTGTCGAAGACGACATCCGCCTTGCGCACCAATCCGTGCATGATGTCACGGCCGGCGGCAGACTTGAGATCGATTGCCACGCTCGATTTGTTGCGATTGAGGGTCAGAAAATAGGCGCCCATGCCGTGAAGCGAATTTTCCGGATCATGCTCGAGCAGCCGGCGCGTTCCTTCTCCGGTCCTCGGCGGCTCGATCTTGATCGTCCGGGCGCCGAGATCAGCAAGCAGCATCGTCCCGTAGGGACCGGCCAGCATATGAGTGAGATCGAGGACGACGATATCGGAAAGAGCTTTCATTGCATGTTCCAGGGCGGCGGAGGCGCTCAGCTTATAAAGAAGCTTTCATCGAGCTTCGCCCAGGCCGCGCCATTCTTCAGGAAAAACGCCCGGTATTTTCTCTGACCCTCGGCCAAGTTTTGTATACAAAACAAAGCATATGCTGCCAGATGAGGCAAGAAAATCTCGACATTGTATACATTTAAAACTCTGCGGACAGGTCTTGCTGAAGGCGCTGTCGAGAAGCCAGCCGACATCGAACGCGCTGGTCAACGAAGTCGCAAGCCAGTGCTTCCGCAATAGCACCAAGGCGCTTTCTCGCACTCTGGTTCATCGGCATTTTGAATAGGTGGTGCTCTGGACGCCCGGAGCGCAAAGAAGCGCGCTCCGGGGAGAGTTACGAAAAGTCCCGCGAGTGCAGCGACCTAACGGTCAGATGCCCGCCGTTGCAGCGCTTCCCGCGGCGGGCCTTCAGGCTGCTCATTACGATTTGACAGCGGGACGGTTCGCGTAAAATATTGAGCGCGCTCAGATTTGGGCGAGGTTAGCCGAAAGTCCATATCATCGCGGTTGAAATTCCAAGCGTTTCCACCCATCACAAGCCGCTCGGACAGGACGCGGCGAAACACGAAGCGGACATCGATGCTGGCCAAAGCACGTGCGCGAAAAGCGGGAGAGGGTGGCGAGACGATCGGTCAGCGCGAGAGGAACAAGCGCGACAAGCTGATGCGCATCAAATCTGCGGCGCGCGAACTGTTTGTGTCCAAGGGATACGACGACACCACGACGCGGGAGATTGCGTTGAGGGCCGGCGTCGGCATGGGCACCGTATTTACTTACGCCGACAACAAGCGCGATCTGTTGTTTCTGATCGCGAACGAGGACCTTGCCGAAGCGGAGCGGCGAGCGAAGGGTGATTTGTCCCCAGACGCATCGATGTTGCAGAACCTGACGACGATATTCCGCGATCACTACGAATATTTCGCGCAGCAGCCGGAACTGTCCAAGCTCATGCTGCGTGAAATGCTGTTTTATGACTCAGGCGAACAGGCAAACCGGTTCAAGGTGACGCGCGAGCACTTCCTCGCATTGATCGTCGAAAGCGTCGGTTTCGCCGTGAAGCGTGGCGAAATCGCTCCGCACGAGGATCCTCGTTTCATCGGCTGGGTCGTCTTCTGCCTGTATCAGGTCGAGATCCGCAGGTGGCTTGCGGAGGGGAATCTCGATGCGTCCGCGGGGATCGCGAGCCTTGAGCGCGCGATTCGGTTGCTGATTTCGGGCCTGTCGCCGCGGCAAGCGCCGAAAGGCAGAGCTGATGCAAGGCCGGCTCGCGGCAAAGCCCGTTGATCGAAGAATGGTGACGGGACGGTATGGCGGGTCAGCCGGCCCAAAGCAGCCGGTTTCGCGTCCGGCGCCAAGGCGATCGGCTCCGACAACTGAGAGATCAAAGCAGGGCGCCTTCGCCGTCAGCGAGGCGCCCTGATGAATGCCGCGCCGCCGTAATCGTCGTCGCAGCGAATGAGTGTCAGGATTTCGCCGGGCGCGTCAGCTCGCTCTTGGCAAAAATCTCCACAAGCCAATCGACGAGAATGCGCAGTTTCGCGCTGAGATGCCGGTTCGGCGGATACACGACATGAAGCGGCATGGCTTCGCCGGCCCACTTCGTAAGGACCGGTTTCAGGCGACCGTCAGCCAGATGTTGCTGAACCATGAATAGCGGCGACTGGATGACGCCGAGCCCCGCAACGCCCGCCGTGACATAGGCATTGCCGTCATTGAAGGCCGCGATGTAGCGGCCCGTGACCTCCACGGTCTCGCCATTCGATGCGAAGGTCATTGGCCATCGCTGCCCGTTCTGCGGACTGAAATATCCGACCAGGAAGTGGTCCTTCTCCAGATCCGACGGCGTTCGCGGTTCGCCATGGCGCTTCAGATAGGACGGCGCTGCGCAGGTGATGAACTGCAATTCGGCGATCCGCCGCGCGATCAGCGACTGGTCCGAAATCACGCCGCCGCGCACGACGCAATCGACATTCTCGGCGATCAGATTGACCGGCCGATCGGTCACGCCGATGTCGACCTGAATGTCGGGATAGCGCGCATGGAAGTCCGGCAGCGCCGGAATAATGATGTGCAATGCGAGCGGAGCGCTGACATCGATCCGGAGGCGACCTTTCGGCGTCGCCTGCGACGTCGTCATGCTGCCGTCGAGTTCGTCGAGATCGGCGAGGAGCTGCACCACGCGTTCGTAATAGGCCGCGCCGTCCGCGGTGACGGTCACGCGACGGGTCGTGCGGTTCAGAAGGCCGGTTCGCAGGTGCGCCTCCAGCATCTGGATCAGCTTGGTCACCGTCGCCTTCGGCATGCCGAGCGACGCCGCGGCGCTGGTAAAGGTGCCGGCTTCTACCACGCGAGCAAAGGCCCGCATCGCCGCCAGCTGGTCGTAGCGGGGTAGGGCGGCAACCTGCGGAGGAGGGGTGCTGGCCATTGTTCACGTACAGAAACAGTGAAGCCATCAAATAGCTATTTAACATCGGAAGGGGTACTCTAATTTCTGTTGCATCGCAATAACCACGCGGCCTTGGCCGCAATGACGATGCAGTCAACGATGTCCGGCACAGATGCAAAGGTGATCTCGAGTGAGCACACCGTCCCGATCGGGGAGGGTGAGGCGGTTCGGGTCCGCGTCTATCGGTCGGCCTACGCCGCGCCGACGGCGCCAGCGGTGCTGCATCTGCATGGCGGATCGTTTGTTTACGGCAATCTCGATTCCGGCCGGGCTGCGGCAACTTTGCTGGCCGACGCCGGGGCGATCGTCACATCGGCCGACTATCCGCTGGCGCCGGAGCATCGTTTTCCCAAGGCGCTCGACACCACCTTTGACATCCTCACCGGCCTTGCGCGCGGCAAGAATTCGTGGAGCGCCAAAAAGGCGCCGCTCTATGTCGCGGGCGAGGAAGCCGGCGGCAATCTCGCGGCGGCGCTTGCGCTGATGGCGCGCGACCAGAGAGCGCCGTCGCTTGCCGGGCAGATCCTGCTTTCACCGATGCTCGATCCGTGCCTTGCGACCTGTTCGGTGCGCGAGGCGAAGGCGGGCCCCGCCGGCTGCCAATGGGCCGACGGCTGGCATCACTATCTCGGCTCCGCCGCACGCGCGGTGCATCCTTATGCTTCGCCGGTCGGCTCGTCGCGGCTCGCAGGTCTTGCGCCGGCGCTGCTGGTCAGCGCCGAAGACGACTTATTGCGCGACGAAACATCGACTTATGCGCGCAAGCTTCGGGATTCGGGTGTCCCCGTTGTCGAGCACCTTCTAAAGGCGCCGAGCGGCTGGCCCTGTGCGCTCTATCGCAATGCCGATCCGGACGCCCCTTGGCGCGGCGAGCTTCGCGATCTGTTTTCCGCTTTCTTCACAGCGACCGGCCGGGCGCTGTCCTCGCATCATCAATCGGTACGGACCTAAAGGTTCTCTGGAGTTGACCATGACTCGATCCATGTTCCGCCGCAGGTTTCTTCTCCGAGGTGTTGCCGCGCTTGCGGTTCTCGCAGCGAGCGGCACCGCCATCACTTTTTCCGACAACGCATCGGGCGAGCAGGCCGCGGCGAAGCCCGCAACGGCCCTGCCAGTGTCGGTTTCGGTTGTCGAGCAGCGCGACATTGCGCTGTGGCATGAATTTTCCGGAAGGCTCGAAGCCATCGAGCGCGTCGAGGTTCGCTCGCGCGTTGCCGGCGCCGTCAAGTCGATCCATTTCCGCGAAGGCGCGCTGGTAAAGGAGAACGATCTCCTCATCACCATCGACCCCGAGCCCTATGCGGCGGAAGTCGCGCGTGCGGAGGCGCAAGTCGCCGCTGCCCAGGCGCGCGTTCTCCTGACCAAAAACGAAATGGAGCGCGGGCGGCAGCTTTCGGGAACGCAGATCATATCGCAGCGCGATCTCGACCAGCGCATGAATGCGTATCGCGAAGCCGAGGCTAATCAGCGTGCCGCCGAAGCGGCGTTGCAATCGGCCAAGCTCAACCTCGAATATACGCAGGTCCGTGCGCCGGTTTCGGGCCGCGTCGGCAAGCTCGAGATCACGGTCGGCAATCTGGTGGCGGCCGGCCCGAACTCGCCGATGCTGACGACGCTGGTTTCGGTGAACCCGATCTATGCAAGCTTCAATGCCGACGAGGAAGTGATCGCCCGCGCGATCGAATCGCTCGGCGAAGATGGCCGCGGCAACAGCGAGATCGAACGCATCCCGGTCGAGATGTCCACCGTGACCAGCAACGGCACCACCTTCAAAGGCCGCCTGCAGCTCATCGACAATCAGGTCGATGCGAGGACCGGCACCGTGCGCGTGCGAGCGGTGTTCGACAATCCGGACGGAAAGCTCATTCCCGGCCAGTTCGCGCGGTTGCGCATGGGACAGGCCCGGACCGAACCGGCGCTTGCCGTGTCCGAGCGCGCCATCGGCACCGACCAAGACAAGAAATATGTCCTCGTGGTCGATGGCGACAACAAGGCGGCGTATCGCGAAGTCGCGCTCGGGCCAGCGATTGACGGTCTGCGGGTCGTGACCAGCGGCCTGAAATCCGGCGAGCGCATCGTCGTCAACGGATTGCAGCGCGTACGGCCGGGTGCGGTGGTCGAGCCGCAAATGGTGTCGATGGAGCAGCGCTCCGCGTCCAGAAACTGATCCAAATTTCAATCCCGCAGCGCCGGGCGGCGCGGGGAGGGCGACATGAACATTTCCCGTTTTTTCATCGACCGGCCGATCTTCGCCGGCGTGCTCTCCATTCTCATCTTCCTCGCCGGACTGCTGGCGATGCGGGTGATGCCGATCTCGGAATATCCCGAAGTCGCACCGCCTTCAGTGGTCGTGCGCGCGCAATATCCGGGCGCCAATCCGAAGGTGATCGCCGAGACCGTCGCGACCCCGATCGAGGAACAGATCAACGGCGTCGAGGGCATGCTTTACATGAGCAGCCAGGCGACGACCGACGGCACGATGACGCTGACCGTCACCTTCAAGCTCGGCACCGATCCCGACAAGGCGACCCAGCTCGTGCAGAACCGTGTCAATCAGGCCGAGCCGCGTCTGCCGGAGGAAGTGCGGCGCCTCGGCGTCACCACGGTGAAGTCGTCGCCCGATCTGACGATGGTGGTTCATCTGCTGTCGCCGAACGATCGCTACGACATGACTTATCTGCGCAACTACGCGATCCTCAATGTCAAGGACCGGCTGGCGCGCATCGACGGCGTCGGTCAGGTGCTGCTGTGGGGCGCGGGCGATTATTCGATGCGCGTCTGGCTCGATCCCCAGAAGGTCGCCGAGCGCGGTCTGTCGGCGGGCGATGTGGTCCGCGAGATCCGTGCACAGAATGTGCAGGCCGCGGCCGGCGTGGTCGGCGCTTCGCCAGGCATGCCGGGCCTCGACCTGCAACTGTCGATCAACGCACAGGGGCGCCTTCAGACCGAGGAGGAATTCGGCGAGATCGTCGTCAAAAGCGGCGCCAATGGCGAGGTCGTGCGCCTGAAGGACATCGCGCGGATCGAACTCGGTGCGTCCGAATATGCCTTGCGGGCGCTTCTCGACAACAAGCAGGCGGTCGCCATTGGCATTTTCCAGGCGCCCGGTTCGAACGCCATCGCGATCTCCGACAATATCCGCAAGGCCATGGCCGAGATAAAGGCCAATATGCCGGAAGGCGTCGATTACTCGATCGTCTATGACCCGACGCAATTCGTGCGCGCCTCGATCGAGGCGGTGGTGCATACGCTGCTCGAAGCCGTCGCGCTGGTCGTTCTGGTGGTGATTCTGTTCCTGCAAACCTGGCGCGCCTCGATCATCCCGCTGCTGGCGGTGCCAGTCTCGATCGTCGGCACCTTCGCGGTGATGTATGCCTTCGGCTTCTCGATCAATGCGCTGTCGCTGTTCGGCCTCGTGCTTGCGATCGGCATCGTGGTCGACGACGCGATCGTCGTCGTTGAGAATGTCGAACGCAATATCGAGGAGGGGCTGTCGCCACGCGAGGCGACGTACCGGGCGATGTCCGAAGTGTCGGGCCCGATTGTTGCGATCGCGCTCGTCCTGTGCGCGGTGTTCGTGCCGCTCGCCTTCATCAGCGGCCTGACCGGCCAGTTCTACAAGCAATTCGCGCTGACCATTGCGATTTCGACGGTGATTTCGGCGATCAATTCGCTGACTTTGTCGCCGGCTTTGTCGGCGCTGCTGCTGAAGGGGCATGATGAACCGAAGGACCGGCTGACGCGGATCATGGAGTTTGCCTTCGGCTGGCTGTTCCGCGGCTTCAACGCCGTCTTCCGCCGCGGGTCCGAGGGCTATTCCAGGAATGTCGGACGCATCCTGTCCCGCAAGGCGATCCTGATGGGCGTCTATGTCGTCCTGATCGGCCTCACCGTCCTCGTCTTCCGCGCGGTGCCCGGCGGCTTCGTGCCGGGACAGGACAAGCAATATCTCGTCGGCTTTGCGCAATTGCCGGACGGCGCCACGCTCGACCGCACCGAAGAGGTGATCCGCCGCATGAGCGACATCGCGCTCAAGACGCCGGGCGTCGAGCACGCCATCGCCTTTCCGGGACTGTCGATCAATGGCTTCACCAATTCATCCAATGCCGGCATCGTGTTTGCGGGACTTGAGCCGTTCGAAAAGCGCAAGTCGAAGGCGCTGAGCGGTGCCGCGATCGCGGCCAGCCTCAACCGGCAATATGGCGCGATCCAGGAAGCCTTTATCGCGATGTTTCCGCCGCCCCCGGTGGCGGGGCTCGGCACCATTGGCGGCTTCAAGCTGCAGATCGAGGATCGCGCCGGCATGGGTTACGAGGCGCTCGACCAGGCCACCAAGGCCTTCCTCGCTCAGGCGCAGAAGACCCCGCAGCTTTCCGGCGTGTTCTCCGGCTATCAGGTGAATGTGCCGCAGCTCTACGCCGACATCGATCGCGTCAAGGCGCGGCAACTCGGCGTCGCCGTGACCGATATTTTCGAGACGATGCAGATCTATCTCGGCTCGCTCTACGCGAACGACTTCAACCGGTTTGGCCGCACCTATTCGGTGCGGGTGCAGGCCGATGCGCAGTTCCGGGCGCGGGCCGACGATATCGGCCAGCTCAAGGTGCGCTCCGCATCCGGCGAGATGGTGCCGCTCTCGGCGCTGCTGCGGGTGAAGTCGAGTGCGGGGCCGGAACGCGCCATGCGTTACAACGGCTTCCTCACCGCGGATGTGAACGGCACCGCCGCGCCCGGTTTCTCGACCGGTGAAGCGCAAGCCGCCGTCAAGAAGATCGCGGCCGAGACTTTGCCAAAGGGCTTCGACTTCGAGTGGACGGAGCTGACCTATCAGGAAATCCTCGCCGGCAATTCGGCGATGTGGGTGTTCCCGCTCGCCGTGTTCCTGGTCTTCCTGGTGCTGGCCGCCCTCTACGAGTCGCTGGCGTTGCCGTTGTCGATCATCATGATCGTGCCGATGGGCCTGCTTGCGGCGATGACGGGCGTCTGGCTGTCGGGCGGAGACAACAACATCTTCACCCAGATCGGTCTGATCGTGCTGGTCGGATTGTCGGCGAAGAACTCGATCCTGATCGTGGAATTCGCAAGAGAGCTGGAATTTGCCGGGCGCAATCCGGTCCAGGCCGCGATCGAGGCAGCGCGGTTGCGTCTGCGGCCGATCCTGATGACGTCGCTCGCCTTTGTGATGGGAGTGCTTCCCCTCGTCCTGTCGACCGGCGCCGGCGCGGAGATGCGGCAGGCGATGGGCGTTGCGGTGTTCGCCGGGATGATCGGCGTGACGGCCTTCGGGTTGATCTTGACGCCGGTGTTCTACGTGCTGCTCCGTGCGGCCTCCGGCAACCGGCCGCTGCGCCAGCACGGCAAGCACAGCGAAAGCGTGCCGGCCTTCGCACAACACGACGGCGCGGTCCCGCGCGCACCGCAACCTGCGGAGTGATGGCTTGCGCGCTGCCTCAGGCGGCGCGCAGGATCGGTTCGACCAGCGCCGCCATGTCCAGAAGACGGCAATCCGCCATCCGCTCGCCCATCAGCATGAAGCCGACCGGCGCTTCGCCGCTTTTGTGACAAGGCAGCGAGATCGCGCAGCGATCCAGCATATTGGCGATTGTCGGATTGCGGAGCATCAGGAGATTGATGCGCCCGTAATCCTCATCCTGCGCTAGTTCGCTGAGTGTCGGCGCGATCCTCGGCACGGTCGGCATGACGATGGCGTCAAACGGCCGTGTGGTGATGTCGGCTTTTGCAATGAGCTCGCGTCTTGCGTGCTCGGTCGCCCGATAATCGTCGTCGGTTTGCGTTTTTCCGCGGAGAATGCGGACGCGGACGCGAGGATCGTATGCGTCCGGCCGTTCCTCGAGCCATGCGCGGTGGTAAAGATAGGCTTCGCGGGCGGTCAGTCCGCCCTTGGCGTTGATCACCGGAATATCCAGCAATTCCGGCATGTTGAGTGTCACGATCTTCGCCCCCGCCGCGGAGAGCCGCTGCAAAGCGCGGTCAAAGGCTGCGGATGTCGGCCCATCTATGTCGTCAAAGACATAAGACGAGGGAACAGCGAAAGTCAGTGACGTCAGATTGCATTCGGATGTGACCGCCGGCTCTCCGCTGATGACTTCGTCAACGGCCGCGCAGCATGCAACCGATTGTCCGATGCTGCCGATTGAATCGAGCGAAGTCGACAGCGGCATTAATCCTTCGGAGAGCACGCGCGCCGCGGTCGGCTTGAACCCGATCAGCCCGCACAGGGCGGCGGGGATGCGGCACGATCCGCCGGTGTCGGTGCCAAGCGCGACCGTTGCCATGCCGTCGCTGACGGAAATCGCTCCCCCCGATGTTGAGCCGCCGGGAATCCGTCCGGTTGCGCGGTCGTAAGGATTGAGCGGCGTGCCATAATGCGGATTGATACCGAGGCCGGAAAAAGCGAACTCGGTCATGTTGGTGCGGCCGACGGTTATGAAGCCCGCGGCCTTCAGGCGCCTCACCACTTCGGCATCGCGCTCCGCGGGCGTGGCATTCTTCAGCAGCATCGAGCCCGACGTCGTCACGTCGCCTGCGACATCGAACAGATCCTTGATGCTGACCGTCACACCGGCATAGGGCGGCAGCGTTTCGCCCCGCTGCGCCGCCCGGTCATAGGCCGCGGCGTCTGCCACGGCCGTCTCGTAGACCTTGAGGAAGGTCCGGCTGCCTTCCCCTGACGGGTCCGCGATGCGGTGAAGCTGCTCTCGGACGGAGGCTTCACGGCTCTTGCCGCGCCGGAATGAGGAGAGCGCGCCGCGAATGGTGTCGATCCCGTCTCCGTCCACTTCAGGGGTCTTCATCGCCTCTTTCACTCCCGCTTCCCGTCCTCGGGACGCCCATCTCGGCGCCCCGGGGCGAGCATTTGTCGCTCAAAGCTCACCAATATTCCACTGAAATTTCACTAAAATTGCAGCCTTCAAACATTTTCATTTGCTTTCGCGTGCCTGCTGCCGTAGAGATATTTCAGTAATATTTCAGAGGGGCCATGCCCGAGCTCGACCTCCTGGATGCGCAAGCGCGTCGCGAATCCGTACCGCTCACCAAGCTGGTGGTTGCAGGCTGGACCGGGCGCGACCCGGCGGCCGTAGCGCATCACATCGAAGAACTGAAAGCGATCGGCGTCACCCCGCCCTCGCGCACGCCGATCTTCTATCTGGCCAGCCTGTCGCGGGTGACCTGCGCCGGGGCCATCGAGGTGCTGAGCGCCGATACCAGCGGGGAGGCCGAGTTCGTCCTGCTGCAGCACAAGGGCGCGCTGTGGGTCGGGATCGGCTCCGATCATACGGACCGCAAGCTCGAGACCTATGGCGTCGCGGCATCGAAGCAGATCTGCGACAAGCCGATCGGCACTGAGTTCTGGCGCTACGACGCCGTCGCGCCGCATTGGGATCAGTTGAAGCTGCGCGCCTATGCGACCATCGGCGGCAAGCGCGAGCTTTATCAGGACGGATCGGTGGCGCAGATGCTGGCGCCCTCGTCCTTGCTGTCTCTTTATAATGAGGGCGGCGCGCTGCGCGATGGAACCTTGATGTTCTGCGGCACGCTGGCCGCGATCGGCGGCATTCGCCCGGCCGAGCGGTTCGAGTGCGAATTGATCGATCCGGTTTTGCAGCGCACGATCCGCTGCGGCTACGACATTAATGTGCTGCCGGTTGTGAGCTGACGATGAGCGCCGTTAAGCAAAAGCGCAACGTCAAGCCGGTCCAGCAATCGCCGCTGACTCCGGCGCCCCTGACGATCGCGCCGTCGGTCCCTCCGTCGCTGCGCGATGTCGCCTATGACGCGATCAAGCATCGCATCATCACCTGCGTGTTCAAGCCGGGCGAGTATATCAACGAGGCTTACGTATCGAGCACCATCGGGATCGGCCGTACGCCGGTCCACCAGGCGATCGACCGGCTGACGCAGGACGGCCTGCTTGAAGTCATCCCGCGCAAGGGAGTGATCGTCAAGCCGGTCAGCCTCGACGAGGTCGCGCAGATCATCGATGCGCGCCGCATCAACGAGCCGTATTGCGCGAGGCTCGCGGCCGAACGCGCCAACCATATCGAGATATCGGTCCTCGGCGACATCCTCAATCGCGCCGACGCCTGGACCGAGGTGCGCAATATCGAGCAGATGATGCTGCTGGACCGCGAATTCCATATCGCGCTGGCGCGTGCTGCTAAGAATGCGGTGATGTCGGGGATCTTGCAGAATCTGCACGACCGATCGCTGCGCTTCTGGTTCATTTCGCTCACCGCCCATGAACATCACCGGGAAGTCCAGAAGGAGCATCGCGCGATTTTCGACGCGATCAGGACCCGTGACCCGGACGCCGCCTCGCAGGCGATGATCAATCACATCGATTCCTTCCGTCGCAACGTCACGCGTTACCTTGAGCGGGGAACCACATGACCAAGCCGCATCTGGAATTCTTCAAGCTGGACCTCGCCGAAGGCTGGGCTTCGCCTCCCGGTTATCCCGCCGGCATCCAGCAGAAGATCCTGACCAGCGATCTCGACGAAACCAACAAGACCGGCAGCCGCACGCGGTTCCTGCGCTTTGCGCCCGGCGAATATACGACCGCTCCCTTTGTCCACGATCATTGGGAAGAAGTCTACCTCGTGTCGGGCGACCTGATCGTCGGCAACGACGCGAACGGCAATGGCGGAGAACAATTCACCGCCCCGACCTATGCCTGCCGTCCGCCAGGCGCTGTCCATGGCCCGTTCAAGTCGGAAACCGGCTGCCTGCTCTACGAAGTGCATTTCTATGAGAAGAGCGTCTCCGACAAGGCGTAGCGCGCGCATCTCGCGCGCGTATTGGCGATCGCATCCTTAAGTCAACGAATTCATGCCAAGTGGAGTTTTGAAAATGAGAACTCGCCGTCGTTTCGTAGCTCAAGCCGCCGCGTTGTCCGCTATCGCTGCGATTGCGGCGAGCCTGCCGGCTCCGGTTCAGGCGCAGGACTGGCCGCAGCGGCCGGTCACTATTGTCGTGCCGTTCGCCGCGGGTGGTAACACCGACGGCATTGCGCGCATCACCGCGCGGCGACTGAGCGATGCTTTCGGCAAGGAATTCGTCGTCGAGAACCGACCCGGTGCGGGCGGTGCGATCGCTGCGGAAGTGGTGTCGAAGGCGGCGCCCGACGGGCACACGCTCCTCATTGCGGCGCTGCCGGTGATGGCGATCGTGCCGGCCGTCAACAAGGTCCGCTACGATCCGATCAAGAACTTCGCGCCGATCAGCAACATCGCGACCAACCCCTTCGTGCTGGTCGTCAACAAGGACATTCCGGTCAAAACCCTCAAGGAATTCGTCGATTATGTCGGCGCGCGGAAAGGGCAGCTGAGCTATGGCTCGGCCGGCATCGGCAGCCTCAACCATCTGTCGATGGCGCTGTTTCTCAAGAAGGCCGGGCTCGAGATGACGCATGTTCCCTACAAGGGCAATGCACCGGCTCTTTCGGACGTGGTGGCGGGCCACATCCCGGCGATGTTCTCGAATTTTTCGGACGCGTTGCCGCAGGCGAAAGCCGGCAATGTGCGAATGCTCGCGCTCTCGTCGGACAAGCGCAATCCGCTCGCCCCCGATGTCCCGACCGTCAAGGAATCCGGCTATCCGGACTACACCGTCCTGACCTGGAACGGCCTGATGGCGCCGGCCGGCACGCCCGCGCCAGTCGTCGAGAAAATCGCGGCCGTCGTCGCGGCGGCGGTCAAGGACAAGGCCTTCGCCGAGCGGTTGTCCGAATTCGGCGTCGATCCGCTGGGCAATACACCCGCCGAATACAAGGCCATGCTCGAAAAGGACGTCGCGACCTGGGCCGAGGCTGTCGCCCTCGCCGGCGTCAAGCAATAAAGAGGAGGCCGACATGACCATGGCTCCCGTGCTTGTGGCCGGCGGTGGTCCGGTCGGTGTCATCACCGCGCTTGCGCTGGCCCAACGCGATATCCCGGTCCGCGTTTTCGAAGCAGCGGACGTGGTCAACGATGCGCCGCGGGCCTCGACGCTGCATCCCGCAACGCTCGAAATGCTGGCGAGCGTCGGCCTCCTCGACGAGGTCATCGCCCGCGGCCTTGTCGCTCGCACCTTTCAGTTCTGGGATCGGCCGACGCGCAGTGTCGTTGCCGAATTCGACCACGACATCCTGAAGAACGACACCACGTGTCCGTTCGTGGTCCAGTGCGAGCAGCACAAGATCGCCAATATGGCGATCGAGCGGCTGCGCGCGTTCAAGCATGCCGAATTCAATTTCGGAACGCCCGTGACCGCGATCACGCAGGCAGACGGCCACGTTGAGATCACGGTGACGGCGAACGGCAAGGCACAGAAGATTTCAGGTAGCTACCTCGTCGGCGCGGATGGTGGGCGTTCGACGGTCCGCAAAGCGCTCGATATTCCGTTCGAGGGCTATACCTGGCCCGAACGCTTCCTCGTGCTCACCACGCTGTTCGATTTCGCTTCCGAGCACGGCGTTGCATATCGCGCCTATTTCTCCGACCCCGATGAGTGGACCAACCTGTTCAAGGTCGCGGGCGACGACGGCAAGGGGCGCTGGCGCGCGGTGTTTCCGACGCTTCCGGGGCAGACCGACGAGGAAGTCCTGAACGAGGCCGCGACCGAAGCGCGGCTGCAGAAATTCTTCCCGAAGAAGGGCACCTACGAGATCGTCCATCGCAACATCTACAAGGTTCACCAGCGCGTCGCCGCGCGCTTCCGGCACGGCCGCGTGTTCCTTGCCGGCGATTCCGCGCATGTGAATAATCCGATCGGCGGGCTCGGCCTGAATGGCGGCATCCACGACGCCATGCATCTGTCGGGATCGCTGTCGTCCGTTCTGCATGGCGAACGCCCGGCGAGCGATCTCGATACCC
>Ga0180222_1002653_pt1 | contig 13752 bp, 13 predicted proteins | sample eDN5th37CKraftOP_FD_151336 | JGI IMG/M metagenome (GOLD analysis project Ga0180222, IMG submission 151336) | Enriched Organic Plus compost microbial communities from Emeryville, California, USA - eDNA 5th pass 37_C Kraft OP (version 2) (version 2) ... | reverse complement strand
TCGCGCTGCGCACGCAGGTCGCGCGGCTCATCAAGAACGACGAGGAAGCGCACCAGCCGATGGCCGCCGCGGCGGCGGCACGGCCGTGACTGCGCGACCCGTCCGCGGAGCTCACGGCACGTCCTAGACAGAAGGCGCTCATCAGCGTCACGACAACCGTACGGACCCTCGTACACCTCAAAGGAGAGGCGATCACAGTGTCAACATCAACGAAAAGCCGTCGCGCGGGCCGGGCCTCGCGCCTCGCGAGCGTCGGCGTCGCCGCGCTCTCGGCGATCATCCTGTCAGCATGCGCCGGAGGCTCGGGCGGCAGCACCGGCGCGGCGGACACGAGCTCCATCGCGGCGATCGCCGCGAAGGCCGACCCGCACGCCCCCGAGGCGACGACGATCCGCGGCGCGCTGTGGCAAGGGCCGATCAGCGCCCAGTGGTTCCTCGGCGCCGACGTCGCCAAGCAGGACTACGGCGTGACGTTCAGCTCGGACTGGATGACCGACGCCACGGTCGGACGCGCGCAGCTCGCCGCGGGCGAGATCGACATCGTCCCCGGCTCGACCATCGGCGCCGTGCAGCTCTCCCAGGGAGGCGTGGACACCCTCATCGTCGCGGGCAACTACACGAGTCAGCCCGGCGAGCAGCTCGTCTACGCGATGCCGGGTTCGGGGATCAACTCGGTCGCCGACCTCGCCGGGAAGACGATCGCGATGACCGCGCTCACCGGCAGCCACCCGAACCGGCTGCGCCTGGAGATCAAGGACGCCGGCGGCGACCCCGCGAGCCTGAACATCGTCGCGAGCACCTATGCGGACATGCCGGCCCAGCTGCAATCGGGCGTGGTGGACGCGGTGAGCGTGGCCGCCTTCGCGATCCCCGCCGTGGAGGCGGTCGGCGCCGTCAAGATCTTCGACCTGGGCGCCGGCAAGTACTCCGGGCGTCCGGAGAACGTGTGGCTCACGACGAAGAAGTTCTACGAGGCCAACCCGAACACGATCGCGGCGTTCCAGTGCGCGGTCGCCGAGGGCGGCAGGCTCGCGAACGACCGGGCCAACATGGAGAAGTTCATGGCCGACGTCCTCGGCTACAAGCCGGCGGTCATCGCGGTCTCGCAGTCTCCCATCTCTGTGGAGGGCCCGCTCTCCCAGCAGCAGATCCAGGCGGACTGGGACGACGACGTCGCGATCAACGGCGATGCGCCCTTCGACGTGTCCTCGCTGGTCATCCCCTATCCGCCGAGCTGCTGAGGCAGAGGCCGGCATGACCGTCAAGATGGAGGCCGTCGGCCGCTCCCGGTCGCGCGCCGTCGCGGCCGGGAGGGCCCCCCGGCGCGGACCGCATCGCTGGCGCTTCTGGGAGCGGATCGCGCTCAGCTTCGGCGGGGTGGTCGCGCTCGCGCTGATCTTCGAGCTCCTCAGCCGCTACGCCTTCCGGAACCCGGACTACGTGCCGCCGTTCACCCAGGTGCTCGGCCGGTTCTTCGGGCTGTTCGCCGAGCCCCTGTTCTACGCGCAGCTGTGGCAGACCATGTCCGGCTTCCTGCTGGGCGTCGCGATCGCGACGGTGCTGGGCATCGCCCTGGGCGTGCTGTTCGGCCTCTCGGAGATCACCTACCGCTCATCGAACACGGTCATCGAGCTGCTGCGGCCGATCCCGGCGGTGGCCCTCATCCCCGTGGCGATCCTGCTGTTCGGGACGAACCTGCTCATGAACACCGTCATCGTCGTCTTCGCGAGCATCTGGCCGATCATGTTCAACGCCCTCTACGGGGTGCGCAACGTGGACCCGCTCGCGAAGGACATGGCGCGCAGCTTCGGGCGCAGCCGCTTCGACATCGTGCGCAGCGTCGTGCTCCCCGCGGCGCTGCCGATGATGTGGGCGGGGGTGCGGGTGTCCTCGACGATCTCGCTCATCGTCGTGATCACCCTCGAGCTCTACCTCGGCGGCACCGCGGGCGTCGGCGGGATGATCTCGCAGGCGCGCGCGGGCGGGAACGACGTGCTCTCCGCCTACGCGGCGATCATCGTGGCCGGTCTGCTCGGCCTGCTCGTGAACGTCGTCCTGGCCGCGATCGAACGGCGCTTCTTCGCCTGGTCCACGACCACCAAGGAGGGCTGAGATGGCCGCAACCCAGGCACTGGCAGGACCGGCGCGCAACGGCGGCCGGCGGGGCGAACGCGGCGCACGGCGCGGGCCGGGCTGGTGGGCTTCGCGGCTGGCGATGACCTTCGGGCTGCTCGTCGTGCTGATCGCGGCCTGGCAGATCGCCGCGCTGATCGCCCCGACGCCGTACATCCCCTCGCCCGCGCAGATCGGCGCGTACGCCTGGAGGCTGTTCTTCGCCGGCGGCGCGTATCTCGCACCCGCCGACGCCTGGCTGAAGAACGGGCTGCCCACGATCGGGCGGGCCCTGCTCGGCTTCGCGCTGGGCTCGCTGTGGGGCATCGCCCTGGGCACTCTGATCGGCCTGTCCCGGGTGTTCCGGTACGCGACCAGCTGGGTCGTGGAGTTCCTGCGGGCGATCCCCGCCTCGGCTGTGCTTCCGCTGTTCATCCTCGTGCTCGGCGGCACGGACTGGATGCGCATCGCCTTCGTCGCGTACACGCTCTCGCTGTACGTGCTCATCAACACGGCTGGAGGAGTGAGCTCGGTCGATCCGACGCTGATCATGATGGGCCGCTCCTTCCGCCTGTCGACCGCCGCGATCGTGTGGCGCGTCGTCCTGCCGGCGGCGATGCCGCAGATCTATGCGGGCCTGCGGATCGGCACCATCGGCGCGACGATCGTCGCGATCGTCTCGGAGTTCTTCGTGGCCACCAACGGCATCGGCTTCCAGATCCGCAACACCTCCGGCGTCTTCAACTACGGCGGGATGTGGGCGTGGATCCTCCTGCTGTCCGTGTTCGGCCTGCTGCTGAACCTGACGGTGGAGCTCGTGGAGCGCCGCCTGCTGGCCTGGCACCGCAACTCGCACTGAGAGAGGAGGAGACGATGGCGAACAAGGCCGCGCTGGTGACGGCGTTCGGCGAGCCGCTGCAGATCGTGGACGTGACGCTGCGGGATCCGCGGCCCGACGAGGTGCTCGTGCGGCTGGACTACGCCGCCGTGTGCATCACCGACGTGTACGCCTCCGGCGGCTCGACCCGCTCGGTCCCGCCCTTCGTGACCGGCCATGCCGCCACGGGCATCGTCATGGAGGCCGGCGCCGGGGTGCGCACCCTCGTCCCCGGCGACCGGGTGTCCATCACCGGGACGACGGAGTGCGGCGTCTGCGACTTCTGCCTCAAGGGCACGCCGGGGGCCTGCGCCGAGGTGTTCGAGCAGGGTCCTCGCCCCATCGGCGTTGCCGCGGACGGCCGCGAGGTCGTGGCGGAGGGCGGCATCGGCGCCTACCTGCAGTGGAACGTCTACCGTGAGGGCACCGTGGTCAGGCTCTCGCCGGAGCTCGATCCGGTGCAGGCCGCGCTGTTCGGCTGCGGCATCTCCAGCGGGCTGGGAGCGGTCCTCTCCGTGGCGCAGGTGACTCCGGGGTCGTCCGTGTCGATCTCCGGTGCCGGCCATCTGGGCCTGTGGATGCTCCAGGGCGCCCGGCTGGCCCAGGCCTCGCAGATCATCGTGGTGGAGCCCGATCCGCGGCGGCGAGCGCTGGCCCAGCGGCTCGGCGCGAGCGAGGTGGTGGATCCGGCGGACGGCGACCCGGTCGAGCAGGTCAAGGCGCTCACCGACCGGAGCCGCGGCGTCGACTTCTCCTTCGAGGCTGTGGGCACCGGGGAGGCGATGGCGCAGGCGTTCCGCATGGCGCGCAACGGAGGAACGAGCGTGGCGACGGGCCTGCGCTCGCGGTCCGACACGGTCGAGCTGAACGTGCTGGAGTACTCGATCCGCGCGAAGCGGGTGATGTCCTCGCAGACCGGGGGCGGCTTCATCCACCGCGACATTCCGCGCTGGGACCGGCTGCTGCGCGAGGGCCGCATCGACCCTGCGCCGATCGTCTCCGAGGTGTTCCCGCTGGAGCGCATCAACGACGCCTTCGCCGCCGCGGTCGCGCACGATGTCGTCACCGGGGTCATCGAGCTGCGCTGAACCCGGCCGTTCACGCCCAGCGCCTATAGTCGGCGCGTGCACAGCACTGCAGCGCTCCGACGACGGCTGGGCCTGGGCGACGCGGTCGCCCTGGGGCTGGCCTCCATGATCGGTGCGGGCGTCTTCTCCGCGTTCGCACCCGCAGCAGCCGTCGCGGGCCCCTCGCTGCTGGTGGGCCTGGCTCTCGCGGCTCTCGTGGCCTTCTGCAACGCGACCTCCTCCGCGCAGCTCGCCGCGCAGACTCCCACCTCCGGCGGCACCTACGTCTTCGGCCGCGTTCACCTGGGCCCCTGGTGGGGCTACATCGCGGGCTGGTCCTTCGTCGTGGGGAAGTCGGCCAGCTGCGTGGCCATGGCGACGACCTTCGCCGCCTACGCCGCCCCGCCCGGCTGGGAGCGTCCCGTCGCGGTCCTGGCGATCGCGGCGCTCGCCGTCGTGAACTGCTTCGGCGTGACGCGCACCGCCCTGCTCGCTCGCATCCTCGTGACCGCGAGCCTGCTCACGCTCGCCATCGTCGTCGCCTCGGGGGTATGCACCCTGGCCGGCTCGGCGGGGACGGCGCCCCCGCAGGCGGCGGTCGCCGGCTCGACGGCCGCCGGCGGGGATGACCCCTTCTTCGCGGGCGGCTGGTACGGGGTGCTGCAGTCCGGCGGGCTGCTGTTCTTCGCCTTCGCCGGCTACGCCCGCATCGCGACGATGGGCGAGGAGGTGCGCGATCCGCGCCGGAACATCCCGCGGGCGATCGTGCTCGCCCTGTCCCTCGTCGTCGTCATCTACGCCCTCGTCGGCGCGGTCGTGCTGCTCGTGCTGGGAGCGTCGGGCACGGCCGCCACGGCCCAGCCGCTCGCGCTCGTGGTGCAGGAGGCGGGCTGGGGGTGGGCCGCGCCGCTCGTGCGGCTCGGCGCGGCCGCCGCCTCACTGGGGGCGCTGCTCTCCCTGATCACGGGCACGGGCCGCACCACGCTCGCGATGGCTCGCGAGGGGGATCTGCCGCGCTGGCTCGCCGTCGTGGACCGACGCTTCGGGGTGCCGCAGCGGGCCGAGCTGAGCCTCGCGGCGATCATGTGCATCGCGGCGGCGCTGGTGGACCTGCGCGGCGCGATCGCGTTCTCGTCCTTCGGGGTGCTGCTCTACTACTTCGTGGCGAACGCGGCAGCCCTGCGCCAGCGCGCACCGTGGCGCCGCTACCCGCGCGCCCTCGCCGTCGTCGGCGCGGTGCTGTGCGTCGTCCTCGTCGCCACCCTGCCCTGGCAGGGCGTCGCGGCCGGTGCGGCAGTGGTCGTGGCGGGGGTGCTGCTGCGACTCGTCGTGAGGAGCCGCACAGGCGCGACACCCTCCTAGCGCCGCCGGCGCCCCGCATCCCGGCGGGCTGCGCCCCGCCGCGAAGCCGCGCTCAGCCGAGCTCGAAGCGCACGCCGGTGAGACGCTCGCTCGCCTCCCACAGGGCTGCGCCCAGACCCGGGTCGCGGGCAGCCGCGGTGGCCCGCGCAGGGACGGGGCGGCCGCGCAGCTCGAAGCGTCCCGACGGCCCCCAGTAGTCGCCGCCCTCCCCCTCGATGACCGCACGGACGACGGGCCACGCCCCCCTGTCCTTGCCCTGGCCGATCATCCGGGTGGCTGCCGCGAAGGCGGGGTTGCGCCTGGGCACGATCGCCCCGCGCGCAGGCGTCAGCGCGTCCTCCGCGTAGCCGGGATGGGCGGACATCGCGCGCACCGGGATCCCGGCGGCGCGGACCCGGCGATCCAGCTCGAAGGCGAAGCTCATCAGCGCCAGCTTCGACGCGGCGTACACCGCCATCCGCGTCCCGCCCGGGCGCGCGAGCCGGGCGGGGTCGAGCCGGGCCCCGCGGTGGGTCACGCTGCCGAGCGTCACGATGCGCACCCCCGGCGTCTGCCGCAGCGTCGGGAACAGCTGCGCGATCAGGGCGAAATGGCCGAGGTAGTTCGTGCCGAAGCCGAGGTCGAAGCCGTCCTTCGTGGTGCCCGCCTTGGCGTTCGGGAGGATGCCTGCGTTGGCGACCAGCCCGTCGATGCGCGTGCCCGTCATGCGGTCCGCAGCCGCCGAGATGGAGGCGAGATCGGCCAGGTCCACCTGCTGGAGCTCGGGCTCCGCGCCCGGCACGTGCTCCCGGATGCAGCGCGCGGCCTCCTCGAGCCGCTGGGCGCTGCGGCCGGCCAGCACGAGCTGGGCACCCGCACCTGCCAGCTCCTCGGCTGTGAAGTACCCCAGCCCTGCGGTCGCCCCCACCACGACGATGCGCCTGCCGGACAGCTCGGGCAGCCGCAGAGGATCCCAGTCGTCCGCCGTGCTCACTCCCCCGATCCTAGGTCCGCGGCGGCGCGTCCGGCGGTTCAGCGGATGTCGGCGGCAGGGCGTAGTCTCGCCCGGGGGTCGCGAGCCGGTCGCGATCGCCCCGAGCGAGGAGAGCGATGGAAAAGCAGAGAAATCCCTGGGCGGCACTGTGGGCGATCGTCATCGGATTCTTCATGATCCTCGTCGACTCCACGATCGTCACCGTCGCCAACCCCTCCATTCAGAAGGGGCTCGACGCTGACACGAACTCCGTGATCTGGGTCACCAGCGCCTATCTGCTCGCCTACGCTGTGCCGCTGCTGGTCACCGGCCGCTTCGGCGACCGCTTCGGCCCGAAGAACCTCTACCTGCTCGGCCTGAGCATCTTCACCCTCGCCTCCCTGTGGTGCGGCCTGGCGGACGAGCTGCCCGGCAGCGGCATCGCGCAGCTCATCGTCGCGCGCGCCGTGCAGGGCTTCGGCGCCTCGCTGATGACTCCGCAGACGATGGCGATCATCACGCGCACCTTCCCGCCGAACCGGCGGGGCACGGCGATGTCGCTGTGGGGCGCCACCGCCGGAGTGGCGATGCTCGTGGGCCCGTTGGTGGGCGGCCTGCTCGTGGACGGCCCGGGCTGGCAGTGGATCTTCTTCGTGAACGTGCCCATCGGCGTGGTCGCCTTCGTGCTCGCGGCGGCCCTCGTGCCGAAGCTGACCAGGCATCCGCACACGATCGACTGGCTCGGCGTCCTGCTGTCCGCGGCCGGCATGTTCCTGCTCGTCTTCGGCCTGCAGGAAGGCAACAGCTACGACTGGAACGGCTGGGTGTGGGCGATGATCGCGGCGGGAGTGCTCCTGCTCGCGCTGTTCGTGGTCTGGCAGTGGCGCAACCGGCGGGAGCCCCTCATCCCGCTGCGGCTCTTCGCCGACCGCAACTTCTCGATCGCCAACGTCATCATCACGACCGTCGGCTTCGCGATCACCTCGATGTTCATCCCCATCGTCTACTTCCTGCAGGTCGTGCAGGGGCTCACGCCCACGGAGTCGGCGCTGCTGATGATCCCCACCTCAGTGCTCGTGCTCGGGCTGTCGCCCTTCGTCGGGCGCCTTTCGGACCGGGTGCATCCTCGCCTGCTCGTGGTGCCCGGCGTGGTGCTCACCGCCGCGGCCATCGTCCTCTACGCCGTCGTCGTGCAGCCGGGGCTGTCCCCGCTGTGGATGCTCATCCCCGCGGCGGTGCTGGGGCTCGGCAACGCGTTCATGTGGGCGCCGATCTCCTCGACGGCCACGCGCAACCTCCCGCCGCAGGCCGCCGGCGCCGGTGCCGGCGTCTACAACGCCACGCGGCAGGTCGGCTCCGTCCTGGGCTCGGCGGCGATCGCCGCGCTGATGGTGGCCCGCATCACCGCCGACCTCCCGCCGCTGCCGCCCGGCGTCACCATCGGCCAGGAGTCCGGCGGCGGCCTTGTGCTGCCCGAGGCGCTGCACGAGGGCTTCGCCTCCGCGATGCGGGAGTCCCTGTTCCTGCCCGCTGCGGTGCTCCTCGTCGGTGCCGTGCTCGCCTTCTTCCTGGCCCGCCCTCGGCACCTGTCCCCTCAGGATCAGGCAGCGCCGGAGCCGCAAGAGCGCGCTGCGGCGTCCGCGCCGCTGTCCTGACGTCCAGCGAGCGCAGGCGCCCGGACAGAACGACGAACCCCGCAGGCTGGCACCCGCGGGGTTCGTCGTCGGGCCGGCGCCGCCACACGCGGTCCGGCACCGCGTCACATCGTGAGCGGCTTGCCCAGCTGCGTACGCGCCTGAGCGGCGAGCAGCACGTCCCACTGCGCACCGATGTGCGTGCGGAACATGGCCGCGTCCTGGTAGTACTTCTGCAGCTTCGTCCCGGCCAGGGCCGCGGAGGACGTGCCGGCGTGAGCGAAGGCGAGATCGATCGCCTCGCCGGCCAGCCTCGCCGCCTGGATGATGTGGCCGCGCAGGCGCGCGTCCTCCTTCACGCCCACCGGCGGCCCGCCACGGGTCCACTCCTCGTGCATGCGCACGAACTTCGAGATCGTGGCGTGGAAGAGCGTGTCGGCCGCGTCCGTGAGGGACTGGATCTGCCCGTACCACAGCTGGTACTCGGGCGACTCGGTGCGCGGGATGCGGGGCGGGAAGCTCGATCCGCGCTCCAGCAGCCGCTCGTACTCGTCCAGGCTGGCCCAGGCCGCGCCGATCTGCGAGGAGACCAGACCGGCGATGAAGATCGTGACGGTGCGGCCGAGGTAGAGCGGGTTGCCCAGCAGCTCGTAGCCGGGCGTGCCCTTCTCGCCCCACTCGTGGTCCTTGAAGTCGTACACGACGGCGTTGTAGTCCGGCACGAAGGCGTCCTCGATCGTGATCGTGTTCGAGCTGGACGCATGCAGGCCGATGGTCTTGCCCTCGCCCCAGTCGTCGAGGATCGTGAAGTCCTTGCGCGGCAGGATGAACATGTACATGACCTGGCTGCCGTCCTCCTGGGTGACCGGAGCCACCGGCATGAAGTGCGAGCTCCAGGTGCAGCCGGAGCAGTAGTCCCAGCGCCCGGAGACGCGGAAGCCGCCCTCGACCTTCTCGATCTTGGAGGCGAGCGGGAAGGCGCGGGAGGCCGAGACGAAGGGGTAGGCCTGGTACGCCTCCTCCTGGGAGCGCTCCGGGAAGTAGGATGAGAACTGGAAGGGGTGGCTGGCGCCCAGCTCGAAGGACCAGGCCACTCCGGGGTCCGCCCTGGCGATCTCGACGACCACCTTGAAGAACGTCTCCAGGCCGAGCTCGAGACCGCCGTAGCGCCGCGGCCGCAGGATGTCGTACAGCCGGTTCCGGGTGAAGTACTCGTGGATCTCCTCGGAGTACGAGCCGAGACGCGCGTGCTCGGCCTGCAGCTCCCGCAGCCGCGGCCGCAGCGCCCTCGCGCGCTCGATGAGCTCCTCGCTCGTCGGCTCATCCGGCGCGGCGCCGGCCTGAGCCGTGGGGTTCTGTTCTGTGAGAGACATCGTCGGCTCCGCTTCCTCGTCGTCCACTGCGCCGCCTCGGGTGCAGTTGGTTATGACTCCATAACCATACGATGATTATAGACTCATGACCATCGCCGTCAAGGGGCGGCGCAGAGTTCTCGGAGGCACGCATGAGCGCACGCGAGGAGCTCCTCGGCGAGCTCGCCGAGCGGGTCATCGACGTGTTCCGCTTCGTGCAGCGGGAGGTGCTCATCCCCCACCCGGGGCTCGTCCACATCACGCGCTCGGAGGCGGATGTGATGCGGATCATCATGGCGACGCCGGGCGCCACCGTGAGCGAGATCGCACGCGCCTTCGGGCGGCACAAGAGCAACACGAGCACGTCCATCGCGTCGCTCGTCGAGAAGGGTCTCGCGCAAAAGCGCTCCGAGGGGGCGGACGCACGGGAGGTGCGGGTCTACCCCACCGAGATGTCGCGCCGGAACCTCAGCGGGCACCGGGAGGTATGGGCCAGGCTGCTCGACCCGGCCACGCAGGCGAGCGACGAGCAGCTGCGCGAGACCGTCGACGTGCTCGCGGGGATCGCCGCCGCGCTGCAGCAGCCGCAGCAGACCCAGCAGCCCTCCGCCTGAACGATCATGCGGACCGGACGAGCAGGTCAGAGATGAGCGGCGAGCCCGATATGAGCGGCGAGCCCGGCGCGAGCGGAGAGCCGTCGCAGGACCCGGGCGAGCAGCCCGCCCCTGGAGGAGTCCAGGGCGACGCCGAGCCTGCCGGACCCGAGAAGGCGCTGGGCACGCCGGACGACGGCGATGCCGTGGGCGGGCCGGCCTCGCCTCAGCCGCTTCGACGCCGGCCCGGCCCCGGATCCCTCATCCTCACCAGCGCCACGATGCTCGGCGCGCTGGCGTTCGCGGTGCCGGCCGCGGCACGGGAGGATCCGCTCGCGCCGGTGCAGGGACTGTTCGGCGCGATCGCGGGACTCGCCGCCGGAGGCGTCGTCTGGCTGGTGGTCGCACTGGCCCTCCGCGCTCGCCGACGCCGGGCGCGCTGAGCGGCCTCGGGCCTCGGGCCTCGGATGCGAGCGCCAGGCGGGGCCGGCGCTCAGTCGGCCGGAGCGCCGACGTTCACGACGTTCGGGTCGCCGCCGACGCGCACGCCCGTCTCGAGCCCGTCGATCGCGGCCAGCTGCTCGGGTGTGAGCGCGAACCCGAAGACGTCGATGTTCGCCGCGATGCGCTCCTCGCGCAAGGACTTCGGGATCACGACCAGGCCGTTCTGCAGGTGCCAGCGCACGATGACCTGCGCGGGCGAGACGCCGTGCTCCTGCGCGATCGCACCGATCACGGGATCCCCGAGAAGCGTGTTCGGGCGGTCGGGACCCCAGGAGTTGCTCGTTCCGCCCAGCGGGCTCCAGGAGGTGATCGCGATGCCCGCCTCCGCGCAGAAGGCTCGCAGCGCCCGCTGCGGGAAGTGCGGGTGCAGCTCGATCTGGTTGACCGCGGGCACCACACCGCCCCGGTCGAGCAGCAGGCGCAGGTGGCGCGGTTCGAAGTTGCTCACGCCGATCGCCCGAGCCCGCCCCTCTGCGTGGATGCGCTCCAAAGCCTCCCAGGTGCGCACGATCCGCTGGTCGTCCAGGAGCGGCCAGTGGATGAGGTAGAGATCGACATAGTCCGTGCCCAGCCGCTCCAGGCTCGCGTCGAAGGCGCGCAGGGCGCGGTCGTAGCCCTGGTCCGCGTTCCAGAGCTTCGTCGTGAGGAAGACCTCCTCGCGCGGCACGGACGAGGTGCGCATCCCGCGCCCGACCCCTGTCTCATTGCCGTACGCCGCCGCGGTGTCGATGTGGCGGTAGCCGGCTTCGTGGATCGCATAGCGGACAAGCCGCTCGGCGTCCGCGTCGGGCGTCTGCCAGACGCCGAGCCCGAGCTGCGGGATCGAGGTGCCGGAGTTCAGGGGGATGAGGGGGATGTCGCTCATGCCTCCACGCTACTCACGCTCGGAAGCGGGCGCCCCATCCCGACAGCCCTCAGCCCTCAGCCCTCCGCAAGGATGCCGTCGGCCTGCCCCAGTGCCGCCGCCATGCCCTCCTGCATGCCGAGGCTGAGCAGCTGCTCGAGCGCCTCCACCGTCTCGAAGCGGGTGCTCACCGTCATGCGCGTTCCCTCCCCGGCCGGCTCCAGCTCGACGACCACCACGCTGGCGGGGATGTCGCCGGCAGGCTCGCCCTGCTCGTCCCCGAAGCCGTTCTCGATCTCCAGGTGCGTGGGCGGCTCGATGAGCAGGAAGCGCCAGTAGGCGAAGGTGGGCTCGCCGTCCGGGCCCGGCATGTGGTAGATCGCCCGGCCCGGCACGGTCAGGTCATGCCGCAGGAAGGTGGCGGGGTAGCCCGGAGGTCCCCACCAGCGCTCGACCTTGCGCGGATCGGCCCACAGCTGCCAGACCTTCTCGACGGGCGCGGCGAACGCGCAGACGATCTGGAAGCTCCGGCTCTCCGGATGCTTCGCGGTGCTCACGACGGGCATCGGGTCTTCCTCTCGACGGGTCCGTGGAGGCGGTGCCCTCACGTCAATATACAACTGATTGGTTTCACGTTAGCGAGGTCGCCGATTCACGTCAAGCGCCCAAGCCTCCCGCGGCCTCCGAAGCGGGTCTGCGACAATGGACCACCGCGCCAGGGCGCGACCCGGGGACTTAGGGGGATAGGTGTTCGACGCGCTCCTTCAGCTGCCCGTCATCGACGGGCCGTTCATGTGGATCCTCTGCGGCCTGAGCATCGCGCTTCTGGTCGTGCTGCTCATCCGCCGCCCGACGCCGCGCCGGGTGCTGACCACCCTGATCGGCTTCCTCGGCGGCGTGCTGCTCGCCGTCCTCGGGCTGTGGATCGTCGCGGGCCTCATGCACGCCTTCGGCGGGCCCCTGCCCATCCAGGCGGTGCTCATCATCGCCGCCGTCTTCGCCGCCTGCGGGATCGCGATCGTCAACCTCTGGGACTCGCCCGGGTGGCGCAAGGCCGTCGCGATCGTCGCGCTCGTCGTGTTCATCCTCACCGGCGTGTTCGGCGTCAACGCCTACTACGGCCTGGATCGCACCCTCGGGAGCATGTTCGGCATCACCGTCGAGAAGCCGATCCCGTTGCCGACGCCCGTGCCGACCCAGACGGCCGACCCGGACGTGCCCCTCTACGCGTCCTGGAAGCCGCCGGCGGACATGCCGGCGAAGGGGTCCCGCGGCACCCAGGTGATCCCGGCCACGCTGTCGGGCTTCCCCGCGCGCCCCGCCGGGATCTACCTGCCGCCCGCAGCCCTCGTGGCCAATCCGCCGGCGCTTCCGCTGGTGATCATGATGATGGGGCAGCCGGGCAACCCCGACATCGATCCCATCTCCGATGTGATGGACCAGTTCGCCGCCCAGCACCAGGGACTGGCGCCCATCGTCCTCGTGGCGGACCAGCTCGCCGTTCCGGCCAGCGACACCACGTGCATGGACTCCCCGGAGCTCGGCAACGCCGAGACCTACGTCACGAAGGACGTGCCGAACTGGGCGCGACGCAATCTCAACATCCTCCAGGACCCGGCTCACTGGGTGGTCGCCGGCTACTCCAACGGTGGCGCCTGCGCCTTCAAGTTCGGCGCGGAGTACCCGGAGGTCTTCGGCAACGTGCTCTCCGTGTCCGGCGAGATCTATCCCGGCGCGGACAACCCGGGAGTGGCGGTGACCCGCATGTTCCACGGCGACCAGGCCGCGTACGAGGCGAGCTGGCCGGCGAACATCCTGGCCAGCGGCAAGCACAGGTATCCGGACACCTGGGCCGTGTTCACAGCGGGCGGCAACGACAAGGAGTACCAGGACGAGGCCGCTCAGGCCGCAGCCGCCGCGACCGCCGCAGGGTGGCATGTGACGAACGAGGTTCTGCCCGGCATGGACCACAGCTTCGCCGCGCTCACCGCCGGGCTGCAGGCGGGCTTCACGATCCTCTATCCCCGGCTGGACCTCGCCCCCGCGACGCAGTAGCCCGCGATGCAGCAGGCCGTGGCGCTGGGCCTGCGACCCGCGCTCAGAGCGGCCGGGTGAGCTCCGGGCCGTCGTCGGAGCCGCGGAAGGGCCGGACCTCATGCCACTCCAGCGCCTCGGCGGCGGCCTGCCCGGTCGCCACCGCGGCGGCCAGCAGGGACTCGTCACCGGGACGGGCCGGGTCGAGCCAGTCGTCCCACAGCTCCGGAGCGAGCGCGAGCGGCATGCGGTCGTGGATCTGCGCGAGCCCCGGCGTGGGGGCGGTGGTGAGGATGCCGACGGTGAGCCGGAAGCGGCCCGGGTCGTCCTCCGGAAGCCGCGGGTCGACCCACCAGGAGTAGAGCCCGGCGAGCGCGAGCGGCCCGGAGCCCTCCGCGGGGGCGATGGAGAACGGCGTCTT
>Ga0180222_1002650_pt1 | contig 13783 bp, 11 predicted proteins | sample eDN5th37CKraftOP_FD_151336 | JGI IMG/M metagenome (GOLD analysis project Ga0180222, IMG submission 151336) | Enriched Organic Plus compost microbial communities from Emeryville, California, USA - eDNA 5th pass 37_C Kraft OP (version 2) (version 2) ... | reverse complement strand
TGTGACGCTCATGAGACGCCCCCTGGACGAGGCGGGATGTAGGAAAAAAATCATATATTGGGGAGGGTGTCAAGTGGCTTGTTTCGGATGTGAAGGGGTCGTTGGCTCCATCCCCGCCCTCATCCTCGGGCTCCATTCCCGCCTTCGTCAGCGAGTTCCATCCCCGCCCTCATCCTGAGGAGCGATCGAAGGGAGCGTCTCGAAGGATGAAGGGCGGCCGAAGTGATGCGTGTTGCGATGGCATGGGCGGCCCATCCTTCGAGACGCCCGCTTCGCGGGCTCCTCAGGATGAGGCCGTACGGGGGTCGTGTCCCGGACGCAGCGCAGCGCCAAAAGCGCGTTCACGCGCGTCTTCAACGCGCTATGGCGGTGCGCTGCAGAACCGGAATCCAGCCGTGCCATCTCCACCGTTCGTCCCCGCGAAAGCGGGGACCCAGAGTCACACGCGAGGCAACCATTGTGGCTTTCTGGATTCCACGCTTGCGCGGGAATGAACGGAGTGTGTTTCGCCGTCATTGCGAGCGAAGCAAAGCAATCCTTACCGCGTCCCGCCGCACTCTTCTCCCTCCCCCCGCGAAGCGGTGGGGAGGGTCGATCGACTGAGCGTTAGCGAAGGAGATCGGGGTGGGGGGCTTCTCAAACATCGTCTCCCCCAAACGCGGCAGCAGTGATTTCCCCCCACCCGACTCCTCGCTTCGCTCGGAGCCACCCTCCCCACCGCTCGCTTCGCTCACGGGGGGAGGGAGAAGTAAAAGCTCCGCGGGCCTGTGTTATGGCGGCGCAGGCGCGCGGTGCACCGCTCCGCTTACGCGCAATCACGTCAATCCAGCTGCTCGATGCCGAGCTCCTTCAGCGTCTTGCCGGCGTCGGCCGCTGTGTCCACGATCAGCTTGCCGAAGGCATCGACCGAGCTTGCCTCGGGGATCACGCCCGTCTTCTCCATTGTCGTGCGAAACTGATCCGACGCGACCGCTGCAACGACCTGCTTGTTCAGCTGATCGAGGATCGGGCGCGGCGTGCCGGCGGCCGCGCAGACGCCCCACCAGCCGTAATTGACCACATTGACGCCCTGCTCGTTGAGCGTCGGCACATCCGGCGCGATCTTGAGCCGCTCGGGGCTCGTCATCGCAATCACCTTCACCTTCTTCTCGTTGTAGAGCGGCATCGCGAGCGAGAGCGGCGACACCGCGAAATCGATGCGACCCGCCAGCACCTCCTGCAACGCAGGACCGGTGCCGCGGAACGTCACGCCCGTCATCCTGATTCCGGCTTCACGTTCGATCTGGCGCGGGATGATTTCCGTGACCGATCCCGAGCCGACCTTGCCGTAATTGAGCTGGCCGGGCTTTGCCTTCGCGAGCGCGATGAAATCCTTGATGTTGTTCGCCGGCGAATCCGGCGGCACCACGATCGCGTAATAGGCCTTGGTGATCATCGACACCGGCGCCAGGTCTTCGACCTTGTAGGCCGCCTTCCTGTACAGATGAACGTTGGTCGGATCGATGTAGGAACACAAAAGCAGCGTGTGGCCGTCGCGCGGCTGCGCCAGCATCTCGTTGAGCGCGATCATGCCGGCCGCGCCGGTCTTGTTCTCGACCACGACCGGCTGGCCGAGCGTCGTCTGCAAATGCTGACCGATGATGCGCGCCGGCACATCGCTCGGGCCACCCGCCGGAAAACCGACAAGCATGCGAACCGGTTTTGACGGGAAAGTCTGGGCTTGCGCAATCGCACCAGGACCGGCGACACAGGCTGCGAGGACGCAGAGGCGGACGACGACGTGCTGCATGACTTCCTCCCGAAACGGCCATTTGCTTTGTTATTCGAACGCGCATTCTATGCGACGCATGGCTGTCTGTGCGATGAATGACAATCGCCACGATCGGTGGGCAACGAGTGGGCAGCGCGAAAAGGGGCGCATTGCATGACGCCGGGTGATCTGAAACGCGCATTGCCACGCGGGCTGCTCTCGTTTCCGCTCACCGATTTCGATGCGCGCGGCGTCTTCGATGCACGGGCGTCCGCGGCGCGCATTGAATGGCTCTTGCGTTATCCGGCTGCAGCGATGTTTTCGGCCGGCGGCGCGGGCGAGTTCTTTTCGCTGACGCCGGAAGAATATGCGAATGTACCGCGCGTTGCGGTGCAGACGGCGCACGGCAGGATTCCGGTGATCGGCGCAGCCGGCTACGGCACCGCGACGGCGATCAGCTATGCGCAGAAGACCGAAAAGATCGGCGCCGACGGATTGCTGCTGCTGCCGCCCTATCTCGTCGAGGGACCGCAGGAGGGACTGCGCGCGCATATTGCGGCGGTGTGCCAATCCACGCGCCTGCCGGTGATCGTCTACAATCGCGGCACCTGCCGCCTGCAGGCGGAGACGCTGGCGCGGCTGGCCGAGGATTGCCCCAACCTGATCGCGTTCAAGGACGGCGTCGGCGATGTCGAGACCATCAAGGCGATCAACGCCCTGTTGGGCGACCGCCTGCTGATGCTGAACGGCATGCCGACCGCGGAAGCTTATGCGCAGGATTTTCGCGCGCTCGGCATGGCGACCTATTCGTCGGCGATCTTCAATTTCGTGCCGCGCACGGCGATCGCGTTCCATCGGGCGGTGCATGACGGCGACGACGCGACTTTGCAGGCCCTGACCAGGGACTTCCTCGAACCCTATGTGCAGATCCGCAAGAAGCAACCCGGCTATGCCGTCAGCATCATCAAGGCGGGCGCCGAGATTGTCGGGCGCCCCGGCGGCAAGGTCCGGCCGCCGCTCGCCGATCTCACGGCGAAGGAACGCACAGAGCTTGCGGCCTTGATCGAGCGGCTCGGAGAGCAGGATTGAACGCGATACGAAACGCAATGCAATGTCCGTTCGTCCCCGCGAAAGCGGGGACCCAGAGTCAAGTCGCGATCCATGCGTTGCGGCTTTCTGGATTTCCGCTTTCGCGGGAATGAACGGGTTCTGCGGATATCGCCAGACTTCAAATCGGAGATCATCATGACCCTTACCGTCGCTATCGTCGCGCAGGGCAGCATGGGAGCCGCAAGCGCCGCGCGCCTGACTGCAAACGGCGTGCGGGTGCTGACCTCGCTGCAAGGCCGGAGCGCAGCGAGCGCGGAGCGTGCGAAGACCGCAGGCATGATCGATGCGAGCGATGCCGAGATCGCTGCCGCGGACATCATCCTGTCGGTGGTGCCGCCGGGCGAGGCGCTTGCGCTCGCACAACGCTTCGCGCCCGCCCTCACGGCCACGAACAGGAAGCCGGTTTACGCCGATTGCAATGCGGTCAGCCCGGATACGGTGCGGGAGATCGCGAAGGTGATCGAACGCACCGGCGCCCCATTCGCCGATGGCGGCATCATCGGCGGCCCGCCGCGCGCGGGTTATGGCGGCCCGGTCTTCTATTATTCGGGCGCCGATGCCGGACCGCTCGAACGCCTGAACGATTACGGACTTGTGTTCCGGCGCGTCGATGGCGGGATCGGCGCGGCTTCGGCGCTGAAGATGAGCTATGCCGGCATCACCAAGGGGCTGACGGCGGTCGGCTCGGCGATGATGCTGGCCGCGGAGCGCGCCGGCGTCGCACAGGCGCTGCATGCCGAACTCGCGGCCAGCCAGCCCAACCTGATGACCTATTTCCAGCGCAGCGTGCCCGACATGTTCGGCAAGGCCTATCGCTGGGTCGCGGAGATGGAGGAGATCGCCCTGTTTACCGGCGGCGGTCCGTCGCGCGAGATGTATGAGGCGATCGCCGACCTCTACGAGCGGCTGGCGGCGGACAATACCGGCGACAGGACGCAGATCGCCGCATTGCAGAGATTTTTCGACAAAAGCAAGAACCCCTGAGCACGGACGCCTGAAGGGGCGGGATGACAAAAGCGCGCCGGGCTTGACCGCGCACGCGGCCCGCCCACGCGTCCCTTGCGGCTCACGGCCCGCACCCGCTATGACCCCTGCAGAACCAGGGACATCGACCCATGCGAGGCGCAATGGGCGGTCCGCGCGTCCTTTTGCGCCGGCTCCGCGAAGTCATGGCGGAACCGGTCAGCGCGCAGGACCGGCTCGATCGAATTGTCGTGCTGATCGCCGCCAACATGGTTGCGGAGGTCTGCTCCGTCTACGTTCTTCGCGTGGACGGGACGCTCGAGCTTTACGCCACCGAAGGCCTCAACAAGGAAGCCGTCCACCAGACGGTGATGCGGATCGACGAGGGCCTGGTCGGCCTCGTCGCCAGCCAAGCCAACCCGATCAACCTGCAGGACGCGCAGTCGCATCCGGCCTTCTCGTACCGGCCGGAAACCGGCGAAGAAATCTACCACTCCTTCCTCGGCGTGCCGATCCTGCGCGCCGGCAATACGCTCGGCGTCCTGGTGGTGCAGAACCGCGCCCACCGGAATTATTCGGAAGAGGAAGAGGAGGCGCTGCAGACCACCGCGATGGTGCTCGCGGAGATGATCGCCTCGGGCGAGCTCGCCTCGCTCGCAAGGCCCGGCGCCGAACCCGCCGTCCATCCGCGCCGTCACCTGACCGGCACCGCGCTCGCCGACGGTATCGCGCTGGGTCACGTGGTGCTGCACGAGCCGCGCGTGGTGATCCAGAATTTCGTCGCCGATGATGTTCCCGGCGAACTGAAGCGGCTCGATGACGCGATCGCGGCGCTCCGCTCCGATGTCGACGTGATGCTGGAGCGCGGAGAAATCGCCGACGGCGGCGAGCACAAGGATATTCTCGAAACCTACCGCATGTTCGCGCATGACCGCGGCTGGATGCAGAAGATGCGCGAGGCAATCCGCACCGGCCTGACGGCGGAAGCCGGCGTCGAGCGCGTCCAGTCGGACACCCGCGCGCGCATGCTGCGGGCGACCGATCCCTATCTGCGCGAACGGCTGCACGATCTCGACGACCTCGCGAACCGGCTGATGCGCCAGCTCATGGGTGTCGAGCATGCGCCGAATCGCGATCAGCTTCCCGACAACGCGATCCTCGTCGCGCGCATGATGGGGCCTGCCGCCCTGCTCGATTACGACCGCCAGCGGCTGCGCGGACTTGTGCTCGAGGAAGGCGGTCCGAACTCGCATGTCGCCATCGTCGCGCGCGCGCTCGGCATCCCCGCCGTCGGGGAAGTGGAAAATGCGGCCGGGCTCGTAGAGCCGGGCGACCCGATCATCGTCGACGGCATTTCCGGCGAGGTCTATCTGCGGCCGCCACCCGACATCGAAGCGGCTTATGTCGAGCGGGTGCGTTTGCGGGCGCGCAAGCAGGCGCAATATCGCACCCTGCGCGACAAGCCCTGCGTGACGCGCGACGGCCATGAGATCGCGTTGCATCTCAATGCGGGCCTTTTGGTCGATCTGCCGCATATCGAGGAAACCGGGGCCGTCGGCATCGGGCTGTTCCGCACCGAACTGCAATTCATGGTCGCGACCTCGTTTCCGCGGATCGGAGAGCAGCTCGCGCTTTATCGCTCGGTGCTGGCCGCGGCCGGTGACAAGCCTGTCACCTTCCGCACCCTCGATATCGGCGGCGACAAGGTGCTTCCCTATATGAGCGCCTTCGAGGAAGAAAATCCGGCCCTGGGGTGGCGCGCGATCCGGCTCGGGCTCGACCGGCCCGGCCTGATGCGCAGCCAGATCCGCGCATTGCTGCGTGCGGCGTCCGGCAAGGCGCTGCGCATCATGTTTCCGATGGTCGCGGTGGTCGACGAATTCACCCAGGGCAAGACGATGGTAGAGCACGAACTCACCTATCTTCGCCGGCATGGGCATACGCTGCCGGAGCGGGTCGATATCGGCGTCATGGTCGAGGTGCCGTCGCTTCTGTTCCTGCTCGACGATCTGTTGCCGCAGGTGGATTTCCTTTCGGTCGGCTCGAACGATCTGTGCCAGTTCCTGTTCGCGGCGGACCGCGGCAATTCGCATGTCGCGGAACGCTACGATCCGATTTCGGTGCCGGTCGCACGCGCGTTGCGTCTGATTGCCCGCAAGGGCCGCGAACACCGCAAGCCGGTCACGCTGTGCGGCGAGCTTGCGTCGAAGCCGATCGGCGCGCTGATGCTGGCCGCGCTCGGCTATCGCTCGCTGTCGCTCACCCCGTCGGCGGTCGGGCCGGTCAAGTCCATGCTGCTCGAACTCGATGCCGAGAAAGCACTGGCGGCGATCGGCCCATTGCTCGATCATTCCGAAACCGGCATGACGTTGCGCCAGCGCATCGAACAATTCGCCGCGTCCGAAAACCTGCAACTCTGATTCCATGCTGCCAGAAGTCAAACTCGACGCCCTGATGGTGCGTCATGCGGAAATCGAGTCGCGGCTGAACGGCCAGCTGTCGGCCGAGGATTTCGTGAAGCTGTCGCGCGAATTGTCGGAGCTGTCGCCGGTGGTCGAGGCGATCCGCAATTACCGCAGCGCGGCCGCCGAATTGCAGGACGTCGAGGCCTTGTTCGCCGACCCCGGCACCGACAGCGAAATGCGCGAGATTGCCGACGCCGAACGCCGCGAATTGCGCGAGAAGCTGGAAGTTCTCCAGCACCAGATCCGGCTGCAGCTCCTGCCGAAGGATGCGATGGACGAGCGCAGCGTCGTCATCGAAATCCGCGCCGGCACCGGCGGTGACGAGGCGTCGCTGTTCGCCGGCGTGCTGTTTCGCATGTATGAGCGTTACGCCGCGAAACAGGGCTGGAAGGTCGAAGTCGTATCGGCGAGCGAAGGCGCGGTCGGCGGCTACAAGGAAATCATCGCCGAGATCACCGGCCGCGGGGTGTTCGCCAAGCTGAAATACGAATCCGGCGTTCACCGCGTGCAGCGCGTGCCGGAGACCGAAGCGTCCGGCCGCGTTCACACCTCGGCCGCCACCGTCGCCGTCCTGCCGCAGGCGGAAGACGTGGACATCAACATCCGCGACGAAGATCTGAAGATCGACACCATGCGCGCGCAGGGTGCCGGCGGACAGCACGTCAACAAGACCGAATCGGCGATCCGCATCACGCATATCCCGTCCGGCATCGTCGTCGCGGTGCAGGACGATCGCTCGCAGCACAAGAACAAGGCCAAGGCGATGGCGCTGCTTCGCGCCAAGCTCTACGATTCCGAGCGCGAGAAGCTCGACTCTGCGCGCGCCGCCGATCGCAAGGTGCAGGTCGGCTCGGGCGACCGCTCCGAACGCATCCGCACCTATAATTTCCCGCAAGGGCGCGTCACCGATCACCGTATCAATCTCACCCTCTACAAGCTGCCCGAGGTCATCGAAGGCGAGGCATTGGGTGAGCTGATCGATGCGCTGGTGGCGGAGAATCAGGCGGCGCTGCTGGCCGCGCAGAACGACGCGGCATGAGCCTGCCCGATCGCGCGATCGAGATCGCAGCGGCGCGCCGCATTCTCGCAGCGCAGTTCGAAAAAGCCGGGATCGACACCGCAGCGCTCGATGCGCGGCTCCTGATCGGTCATGCCCTGTCGCTCGATCACACCGGCCTTGCCAGCGCGGCAAAGCGGCTGCTCACGCCGGCGGAGCGCGAAACCATTTCCGCGCTCGCCGCGCGCCGCGTGGCCGGCGAACCGGTCGCACGCATTGTCGGCGTGAAGGAATTTTGGGGATTGCCGCTGACGCTCTCGGCCGCGACGCTGGTGCCGCGGCCCGATACCGAAACCGTTGTCGAAGCGGCACTCGCGATCGTCGAACCTGCGCGCAGAAACGAACCGCTGCGCATCGCCGATCTTGGTACAGGCACGGGTGCGATCCTCTTCGCCCTCCTCCACGAGTGGCCGCAGGCGACGGGGCTCGGCATCGACATCGATCCGCAGGCCGTCGAAACCGCCCGCGCCAATGCAGCATTGCTTGGCATGGAGGCTCGCTCCGAATTTCGCGTTGCCGATTTCAACGAGGACCTGACCGAACGATTCGACCTCGTTGTTTCAAACCCGCCCTATATTCCGACACGTGACATCGCAGATTTGGCCCGCGAAGTGCGCGACCACGATCCGCGCCGCGCGCTCGACGGCGGCGCCGACGGACTTCATGCCTATCGGGTGATCGCGCGCCGTGCGCCATATCTTCTGAAGCCCGACGCATTCCTGATTGTGGAAATCGGCATCGGCCAGGCCGCCGATGTGGAGGCGATATTTAACGCTGCCGACGGCCTTGAAGTCGTCGCCGTAAAGCCCGATCTATCGGGTATTCCGCGCGCGGTCAGCGTCCGGCACAGGGGCCGGAAAACGGCTTGAAACCGTCACTTTCGCCATTCCCGGATGGCCATTCCGCCCCGCAAAAATAACGCTTGGATTATCGGAACGGACAGACTAGTTTCGCTTCAGATTATCCGGCCCTGAAGCGGGCCGCCAATTGAGGCCCGGGTGCGGTCGACGAGGGAAGAGGGCTTCCCCGAAACGGCTCCCGCGAAGGCGGCGGCCAATCGTATCAAGGGCACGTAGCCGAAACGGGCATTGGTCGACACGACAGGTCGAGCGACGAAATAAGGCGAACGAACAAAGATTTTTGCCGATTTGATCGGGTGCTGCTCCGGTGGCGTCTGACCGATGGTAACGGGCCGTCCGCGCGCCCACCGAGAAGCGGCTGACAGATGGCGCATACGCGCGCCGGGGGTAGAGGCTGTCGGAACGAACAGGTCCGAAACCAAGGCGGTCCGGTGCTGAATCTGCCGCGAACGCGAGCGGAGCCAGACCATCGCTGTGACACTGAAACTCGAGTTGGCGTAGTTCGCACCGGCGGCGCAGGCCGCGCATCAGGAGTTGGCAAACAGGCGAGCCATGAGAAACGGTCAGAATAAGCATCGGATGCGGGGTCGTAGCCGCAGCGGTAAGAGCCACAATCCGCTGACCCGGGTGTATGAATCGAACGGCCCGGACGTGAAGATCCGCGGCACCGCGAATCATGTTGCCGAGAAATACATCCAGCTCGCGCGCGACGCGACGGCGTCCGGCGATCCGGTTGCGGCGGAGAATTATTATCAGCACGCCGAACACTATTTCCGCCTGATCGCGGCCGCTCAGGAACAATTCCGCCAGAGCCAGCCGTTTCAGCAGCGGGACAGCGACGACAGCTTCGACGGCGACGACGATTCACAGCCGAATTACGCGGAGCCGCATTCGCCGCAGCCCTATCAGCAGCAGCCGCGCGAACCGCAGGGCTACCAGCAGCGCGAACAGCCTTATCCGCGCGACAATCAACCGCATTATCAGCAGCGTCAGGACAATCGCGGCGACCGTGGCGACAATCGCCGCGAGGGCCGTCACGAGAATCGTCCCCAGCATCAGGACAATCGTCAGGCGCATCAGGGCAACGGCGCGCAGGACGAGACCATCGACCGGCTGCCGTCGTTCATCACGGGAGGCCCCGCGCAGGGCGCTCAGCCGAATGGCGGACAGGACGCGCAGCCGAGCGGCGAGCGTTTCCCGAGCCGCCGCAATTCGCGGCGCCGCGACTATCGCGGTCCGCGTGCCGAGCGCGGTGCGCCCGAAGGCGGGGACGACGCCTCGCAGCAGGCTCAGCCGCCCGCGGGCGAATAATCAGGATTGCCGGACGGCGGCGTAGCCGCGCGTCCGGCACCTGCTTCTTTCAAAGCAATTCGATTCCGCGCGAGGAGCAACGCGCTCACGCGGCGCCGTTATTGGCCGGTCTCCGAATCGCGCGCCACGCCGCGCGATGACGGCGCCAGGGCCGGTTCCAGTCGCGGCACGAGGACGCGCTTTTCCCGGCGCACGGGGATCGCCCGATAGGCTTGCTTGCGGGCGTCAACAATATGCACGCCGGGAAATGGCGACAGGATCGTCGGCCCGAGCCGCTCCCACACACCGGCCGAACGCAGGAACCAGTTTCGCTGCACCGGAGGCACGAACAGCGCCTCGCCCCAGGCATCCGGCGTGAACATGGTCTCGCGCAGGATGCGGGTGATCTGCGAGCGCGAATACGGCCGCCCATGGCCGAACGGCGTGTGGTCCATGCGCGCCCAGAGACCGCGGCGATTCGGCACCACGGCAAGTAACCGGCCATTGGCGGACAACACCCGCCAGACCTCGCGCAACAGCCGGACCGGATCGTCGGCCATTTCCAGCGCGTGAACGAGAAGGACGCGATCGACCGCGGCATCCGTGAGCGGCAATTCGGTTTCGTCGACCAGCGCCGCAAGGCCGGGCTTGTTCGAGGGCCATTTCACCACGCCCTGCGAGGCCGGCATGAAGGCCAGGCAGCGCTCCGCCTCCTCGCGGAACAAGCCGAGATAGGGTGTGGTGTAGCCAATCCCGGCGATCCGCTCGCCACGCGCCCCGTTCAACTGCGCGCGGATACCCTGCCCGACCAAGCGTCGCGCCACGATGCCGAGCGACTGGGCATAGAAATTCCGCAGATCGACTACGTCGACGAACATGGCCGCAAGCTACCATGAAATGCCGGGCTCGCACTGCGCCGGCTTCCCGCATTCTCCACATGGCACAGGCATGGTAACGTCATCGTTCAACCCAGGAACGGAACCATTATGCCGGCGAAAATTCACCAATTCCCCTGTCTCTCCGATAATTTCGGCGTCCTCATCCACGATCCGGAGACCGGCGCCACGGCGGCCATCGATGCACCGGAGGCGGCTGCGGTGGAGAAGGCCCTGAGGGAGACCGGCTGGTCTCTGACCGACATCCTGGTCACGCACCATCATGCAGACCACACGCAGGGCATTCCGGAACTGAAGGCGAAGCACAAATGCAAGGTGACGTCGCCGAAGAAGGAAGCGGCAAAGATCGCCGATACGGACGCGACCTACGGCGAAGGCGACATTGTGAAGGTGGGCTCGCTGGAAGCGCGGGTGATCGACACGCCGGGCCACACGGCGGGGCACATTTCGCTCGTGTTCGACAAGGAGAAGATCGGCTTTTTCGGCGACACGCTGTTCTCGATCGGCTGCGGCCGGGTGATCGAGGGAACGCCGGCGCAGATGTGGGAGTCGCTCCTTAAAATCCGCGCGCTGCCCGATGACATCACCTTCTATTGTGGCCATGAATATACGCAGGCGAACATCAAATTCGCGCTGACCATCGAGCCGGAAAATCCGGCGCTGCAGAAGCGCGCCGCCGAGGTGGACGAATTGCGTGCCGCCGGCAAGCCGACGCTGCCGCAGACGCTCGGCGTGGAGAAGGCGGCGAATGTGTTCCTGCGCGCGGACATTCCCTCGGTCGCGGACGCCGTCGGCATGAGCGGCAAACCTGCGGCCGAGGTGTTCAGGGAAATCCGCGAACGGAAGAACAAGTTCTGACAAACACTTGCAGGATGTTTTCTGCGCTTATCGCCGCGCAAACGGGGATCCGGTCCCTGGCTCTTCGTCCTCGCTTTCCCCGCGGTGAACGGAGTTGAGCCAACCGATGACCCTCCCGCTCTCCGGCCTTCTTGTTGTATCGCTCGAACAGGCGGTGGCGGCGCCGCAGGCGACATGCCGCCTCGCCGATGCCGGCGCGCGCGTGATCAAGATCGAACGGCCGGAGGGCGATTTCGCGCGAAGCTATGACGCCTATGTGCATGGCGAGAGCGCAAACTTCGTCTGGCTCAATCGCGGCAAGGAATCGGTCGTGCTCGACCTCGGCAAGCCCGCCGACAAGGCATTGCTCGCAGCGATGCTCGCGAAGGCCGATGTGTTCGTGCAAAATCTCAAACCAGGGGCGATCGCCAAACTCGGCTTTCCGATCGCGGAGCTGCGCAAGAGGCACCCGCGGCTGATCTGCTGTTCGATCTCCGGCTACGGCGAGAGCGGCCCCTACACGACGCGCAAGGCCTACGATCTCCTGGTGCAGGCGGAGGTCGGACTCGCCTCGATCACCGGGGGCCCGGAGGCGCCCGCACGTGTCGGCTTTTCGGTCGCCGATATCGGCGCCGGGATGAATGCCTATCAGGCGATCCTCGAAGCGCTGATCGCGCGCGAGCGCACCGGCGAGGGCACGGCGATCTCGGTCTCGCTGTTCGATGCCATGGCGGAATGGATGACGGTGCCGCTTCTGTCCTATGAGGGCGGGCATCCGTTCAAGCGCATCGGACTCGCGCATGCCGCCATCGCGCCCTATGGCGTATTCAAGAGCCGCGACGGCATCGACCTCCTGATCTCGATCCAGAACGATCGCGAGTGGCGCGTCCTCGCCGACAAGGTGCTGGGCGATGTAACGCTCGCCAGCGATCCGCGCTTTGCGACCGGGATCGCGCGCGTCGAGAATCGTGCGGCAACCGACAGGCTGGTCAGCGACGCCTTCGCGCGCTTCGATGCGGCGGCGTTGATGGCGCTCCTTGAGACGGCCGACATTGCATTCGCGCGCGTCAGCGATTGCGCGGCGTTGTCGGTCCATCCGCATCTGCGGCGGATCAGCGTCGACACCCCGAGCGGCCCGGCAACAATGCCGGCGCCGGCGCCGGTGCTCGAACAAACGCGCCGTTACGGCGCGATACCGAAGCTCGGCGAACATACCGACACGATCCGCGCGGAATTTCTCGACAATATCAGCGAAGGGGAACGACCATGAACAAGGAGATGTACGACAAGGGGCTTTCGATCCGCCGCAAGGTGCTGGGCGACGCCTATGTCGATACGCAGCTCAAGAACGCGGACGATTTCAACCGGCCGCTGCAGGAACTCGTCACCGAATATTGCTGGGGCCATGTCTGGGGCCGCGAGGGCCTTCCGCTCAAGCAGCGCTCGATGCTCAATCTCGCGATGATCTCGATCCTCAACCGCCCGCACGAACTGAAGGCGCATATCAAGGGCGCGCTGACCAATGGCGTGACCAAGGACGAGATCATGGAGGTCTTCCTGCAGGTCGCGATCTATGCCGGCGTGCCGTGCGCGGTGGATTCGTTCCGCATCGCCCGTGAGGTCTTCGCGGCGGAGGGCAAATGAATGTCCGCGCGGTGCCTGCTGGCGGCGTGACGATGTCCGACATCCTGATAGCCGATATCGGCGGCACCACGAGCCGCGCCGCTTTCGCTTCGCTCGGCGGGCGGCCGGAACACATCATCACCATCGCCAATGACAGCGTCGAGGGACTGGAGGGCGTCCTCGCGCAATTGCTCGACGGCACAACGCAGCGGCCGCGCGCCGCTGTGCTGGCGCTCGCAGCGCCAGTGGCGGGCGACGTGATCACGCTGACCAATCGCAACTGGTGTGTGCGATTGCCGGAGCTGTCGGCCCGCTTCGGAATTTCGCCGATCCACGCGGTGAATGATTTCGAGGCGCTGGCCTGGGCGCTTCCGCACCTGAAGCCGGGCGACCTGCAGCTGATCGGCGACCACGCCGAATGGCCCGCCGGCGTAAAGCTCGTCCTCGGACCGGGGACCGGGCTTGGCGTCGCTGCGCTGGTGCCGGCCGCTGGCGGCTGGCAGGTGATTGCGAGCGAGGCCGGCCATTCGTCCTTCGGGCCCGCCTATCCCGACGAGGAGATCATCTTCCACCGGCTTGCCGAAAAAGCTGCGCCGCTCTCCGCCGAACGCGTGCTGTCCGGGCCCGGACTCGTTGCGCTGCATGAAGCGATGCATCCGGGCACGCTGCGGGTGCCGTCCGAAATGATCGTGAGGCAGGCCCGTGCCGGCGACCGCGCATCGCGCGCGACCGTTGCGATGTTCGTGCGCCTGCTCGGACGCTTCGCCGGCGACATGGCGCTCACCTTCCGCGCGACGGGAGGCGTCTACATCGCCGGCGGCGTCGCGACCGGCCTCGGACCATTATTCGACGCGGGCCTGTTTCGCGCCGCATTCGAGCGGCATCCGCCTTACGAGGCCTTGCTGAAGGCAATCCCGTCGGCGCTGATCACC
>Ga0180222_1002648_pt1 | contig 13793 bp, 10 predicted proteins | sample eDN5th37CKraftOP_FD_151336 | JGI IMG/M metagenome (GOLD analysis project Ga0180222, IMG submission 151336) | Enriched Organic Plus compost microbial communities from Emeryville, California, USA - eDNA 5th pass 37_C Kraft OP (version 2) (version 2) ... | reverse complement strand
GCGCGAGAACGGCGTCAAGGCCGGCGGCTGAATCCGGCCGGCGGCGCGGGCTGGCCGTGCGGCCCGCCTTTTTCCAACGAGATGCGAAGATGACCCTCACCGATACCGAAGTACCCCAATTGCACGAAACGCTGGCTGGCCTGGTCTCGCGGCTGGACTGGGACGACCTGCCGCCTGGCGCGCAGGCGGCGGCCAAGGACGCGCTGGTCGATTTCGTCGGCGTGGCCGTGGCCGCCAGCCACGAAGACGTGGCGCAGGCCTGCCTGCACGCGGCGGGGCCGGCGGGGGAAGGGGAGTGCACGGTGATCGGCCGTCCCGAGCGCCTGCCGGCACCGTCGGCCGCCATGGTCAACGCCACGCTCGGGCACGCTTTCGACTACGACGACGTGTACCTGCCGGGCGCCGCGCACTATTCCACGGTGGCGATTCCCGCGGCCATGGCGCTGGCCGAGCGCGGCGGGGCGGACGGCAAGCGCTTCCTGGCCGCGCTGGTCGCCGGCAATGAGGTGGGCGGACGCATTGCCCAGGCCACGCTCGGCGAGCAGGGCGGGATCGGCATCCGGCTGCAAGGCTTCTTTCCCACCTCGGCCGGCGGGGCGGTGGCGGGCGCGGCGGCGGCGGCCCGCGTGCTGGGCGATAGCCCGGAAGCCGCCGCCCACGCGCTGGGCCTGGGCATGAACTTCGCCGGCGGGCTGGCCTCGATCGGCCACGGCGACAACAACAGCAAATGCCTGCTCGCCGGCTGGGCGGCGCAGGCGGGCGTACAGGCCGCGCTGTGCGCGCGGGCGGGCTTCACCTGCCAGCGCGATGTCATGGAATCCCCGCGCGGCTATTTCAACGCGCTGGCCGCGGGCAAGTTCCGCGACGCTCCGCTGGCGCGGCCGGCGGGGGCGCCCTGGGTCGTCGAAGAACTGTCGTACAAGCGCTATCCGGTGGAGTATGTCATCCACCCGCTGGTCGAGCTCGCGATCCGGGCCCGCGAGGCGCTGGGACCGCGCGCGGACGCGATCGCGTCCATCGAGGTCGGCTGCTATTCCGGCTACGCGCTGTTCGGCCCGCCGGCGCTCAAGAACGCGCCGCCGGACGGCTACGCTGCCGTGTTCAGCGCGCCGTATTGCATCGCGCGCGCGTTCACCCGGCCGGACAGCGGCCATCTGACCCTGAGCGATTTCACCGACGCCTACGTCTGCGACGCCGCGACGACGGCGCTCGCGTCCCGGGTGCGCTTCGTGCCCGACCCGGCCTACGACCGGGATTTCCCGCTGCGGGTGGGCGCGCGCTTCAAGGCCTGCGCGGCCGACGGCTCGGTGCTGTTCGAGGATGCCGTGGCGCACCCCTACGGCACGCCCGAGCGGCCGATGTCGCGCGAGGAACTGGTGGAGAAATTCCACCACAATTGCCGGGCCTGGCCGGCCGCGCGGCGCGCGCAGGTGCTGGAGATGCTTTACCGGACCGACGAGGCGCCCGACGCCGGCTGGATCTCGGCGCTGCGGTAGCCCAGCCGCGCGGAGATGGCCTGCGCGGCCTCGCGCACGACCGGCCCGATGCGGGCGGCGGTGGCCGCGGTGAGGCGGTCCATGGGCGCGGAAATGCCGATGGCCGCGATGGCCGAGCCGTCGCGCCCGAAGATGGGGGCCGCCACGCCCGCTACGCTTTCGCGCCATTCGCCGCGGTTCACGGCGTAGCCCTGGCGGGCGCACTTTTCCAGGTCGCGCGCCACGGCGCGCAAGGTACAGTTGGTGGCGCGGGTATGGGGCTGGAGCGCGTCGGCATAGGCCTCGACGTACGACAGGGGGCGCTGCGAGAGCAGGGCCTTGCCCGTGGCCACGGCGTAGGCCGGCGCCCGGTCGCCCACCACCGTGTGGGTGCGCACGGGCTGGGGGCCGGGGACTTCGTCTATGTAGACGACGTCTATGCCCTGCAGGATGGAAAGGTGCGTGGTTTCGCCGACCTGCTCGACCAGCGTGCGCATGTGGGGCGGCGCGATGCGCCGGACGTCCAGCCGCGAGATCTGCTGCACGCCCAGCTCGAAGAGGCGGGTGTTGCTTTCGTAGAGGCCGGTCTCGGGATGCTGGGTCAGGTAGCCGGCGTAGGCCAGTGTCTGCAGCACGCGGTGGACGTTGCTGCGGGTGAGCCCGGTTGCGTTGGCCAATTCGCTGATGCTCATTGCGCCCTGGTCCGATTTGGCAATGATTTCCAGGATCATCAGACCCTTGAGCAGCGTTTTGTCCATGTCCGGTCGCGTCATCGCACACGCGCGAGCCGGCGCATGCGCACTGGATAGATAAATGGCGCAAGTATGACCGTTCCGGCCGGCTTTGAAAAGCCGGCCGGGGGCATGGCGGGCCCGGCCCGCCGCACCGCCGGAGCGGGCCGCGGGCCGGCTCAGCCGGCCGTGGCGGGCTGCCGGCGGCGCGGGAACTCGGCCGCGCGCACGCCGTCCGGATCGATCTCGCGCAGGGCCGCGAGCTCTTGCGCGGTGGGCGGCGGCGTCACCGGCGCCGTGTCCAGGCCGGGAATGTCGAAGCCGGTGTTGTCGGCCAGGTCTTCGCGCGTGACGCCGGGGTGGATGCTGTCGAGCGTGAGCAGGCCGTTTTCCATGCGGAACACGCATTTGGGCGTGACCACGCGGCTCAGGTTGCCGGTGGAGGTCACGAAGGCGACTTCCTGCGTGAAGATCTTGCGGTTGTGGTCCGAGCGCCACAGCACGACGCGCTTGGCCATCGGCATGATGGCGGGCGCGCCGCCGCCGCCGGGAAAGCGCACCGTGGGCCGGTCGGGGTCGCCGACGAAACTGGAGTTGACCCGGCCGCGCGCGTCGATCTGGGCCATGCCGAGGAAGGTCAGGTCGATGCGGCCGCGGCCGTTCAGCGCGTAGATCTCCTGGTTGTCGAAGATCGCGGCGCTGCCCACGCTCAGCTCGGAATTGCTGGTGTTGGGAATGAGCCGCGGCGGCCGCACGTTCAGGCCGCCGGCCACGGTCAGGAACACCGTGCGCGGCGCATGCACGCGCCGCGCCAGGGTCACCGCCACGAAGGGCAGGGGGGAGTTCACCCCCACGAAGGTCAGTTCGCCGTTGCGCACCAGGCGGGCCATGGCCACCGCCATGATCTCGGGCGCGCCGTATTCGATATCTTGCACGGCCTGCATTACACGGTCTCCCCGCAATCCTGGGTCAGGGTTTCTTCCAGATAGCGCTCCAGCCCCTCGGGCGTGGCCGACATGTCCAGATAGGCCTGCATGGCGTCCTCCTGCAGGTCGTAATCGGGATAGCAGGAGGTGGGCATGGCGCCGCCCGGCACATGGACCACGGCCTCGACGAAGAGCTCGGACACGGTGGTCATTTCGGGCTGGGCCTCGAAATGCTCGGTCGGCAGGATGCGCTCGGCAGTGATGATGGTGCGGTCGGCCGCGCGGCTCATGAGCTTGTCCCAGACGGGAGAGCCGTAGATGCGCGCGTTGCCGCGCACGTCGGCCTCGTGTACGTGCAGGATGGCCCAGGCGGGCCGGATTGCCGGCGTGACGTAGGCCGGCTGGCCGGTGAACGGGTCCGTCACCCTGGCGAACGGCCCTTGCTTGACGACGTCGCTGGCTTCGCTCAGGCCGGCCACCGGCATGAAGGGCAGGCCGAACGCGGAGGCCTGCAACCCGGCCATGACGCCGGGGCAGGCGCCTTCGATCACCTTGAGCGCGCCGCTCTGCGCGGCGCGGCGGAAGGCCGGCGCCATGCCGAATGGCTGCTCCAGGCTGGCGATGCCGCATTGCACGGCGGCCAGGCAGCCGGCGGCGGCCAGCACGTCCGCGTCGTAGCCGGGCGAGGACTTCACCAGCCGCAGGCCGGTCACCCGGCGCCGCGCCAGCTGCCGCACGAAGGCGGCGGGGATGCGTTGCGACAGCGTGCCGCCCATGGTGATCAGCTGGCCCGGGCGGACCAGCGCCGCCGCGGCATCCAGCGACATGAGCTTGGAATCGGTATCCAAAGTCGGTCTCCTTGCGGCCGCCGCACGGACGGGCCGCTTCAGTATGGGACGCGCGGGCGGATTCGTCCAGGCGTCTCGTGTATCAATATATAGGACTGGTGTATCAAATTAAAGTGTACAATCTCACGGATCCTCCACCCCGTCAACTGGTTTCTCGCTACTTCCATTTTCGGACGGAAACGGCCATGCAACAAGGTTCCCAGACCCTGACCCGATGCCTGCTCGAGGCATGGCGGGATCCCGCGCGCGCGGCGACGATCGCACTGCTCGCCGGCGACACCCGGTTATCGTACGCCCAACTGGACGGCCGGGTGCGCGCGGCGGCGGCCGGCCTGCAGTCGCGCGGCGTCGGCCGCGGCGACCGCGTCGCGCTGGCCATGGAGCGCTCGCCGGACCTGGTGGTCTGGATACTGGCCACGATGGCCGCGGGCGCCTGCGTGTGTCCCTTGGAGCCGGCCCTGGCGCCGCAGGAGACCGCCCGCAGAATGGTCGCCGTGGGCATCACCGCCCTGGTCCGCGACGAGGCCGCGGGCGACGACGCCACGCTGCCGCTGCCCGCGCAGCGCCGCTGGCCGGCAGCGGCGCTGGCGCGCGCGGCGGCCGAAGACTTCCAGGAGCCGGCCGGCCTGCCCGGCGACGCCGCGCTGCTGCTGTTCACGTCCGGCAGCACCGGCGCGCCCAAGGGCGTGCTGCTGACCCAGGGCAACCTGCTGGCCAACGCGCTGGGCGTCATCCGCCATTCGGACCTGACCGCGGCGGACCGCTTCCTGCACGTCATGCCGCTCTACCATTCCAACGGCCTGAACAACCAGTTGTTCGCGCCCCTGCTGGCCGGCGCTTCGATCGCGCTGTGTCCGCGCTTCAAGGCGGACGCCATGCCGCAATGGCTGGACCGGTACCGGCCCACCATCGTCACGGGCGTGCCAACCATGTACAACCGCATGCTGGACCAGCGTTTCGAGCCGGCCAGCCTGGCCGGCCTGCGGCTCGTGCGCTGCGGCTCGGCGCCCATCACCGAGGAACAGCAGCTTCGCATCGAGCAGCACCTGGGATGCGAACTGGTCATTTCGTACGGCCTGTCCGAGGCCACCTGCACCTCCACCATGAACCCGCCGGGCCGGCGCCGCATCGGCTCGATCGGCACGGTGATCGACGGCCAGGAGGTCACGCTGCGCGGCTCCGACGGACGGCATTTCCGCACGCCGGGCCTGGAAGGGGAGATCTGCATCGCCGGGCCGACGGTCATGGCGGGCTACGTCGGCGCTTCCGGTCCCGGCGCGCTGGAAGCGCCGGCCGGCGGCATGCTGCGCACCGGCGACCTGGGGCGTTTCGACGAGGACGGCTATCTGTATATCACCGGCCGCATGAAAGACGTCATCATCCGCGGCGGCGAGAATCTTTCGCCGGCGCGCATCGAAAGCGTGCTGGCCGAGTACCCGGGGGTGCGCCAGGCCTGCGTGGTGGGCCGGGCGCATCCCGATCTCGGCGAAGTGCCGGTCGCCTGCGTGGTGCGCGCGCAGGGCTGCGATCCCGCCCCGGACGCGCTGGGCGATTTCGTCGCCGAGCGCCTGGGCCGCATCTATCGCCCCGCGGAGATCCTCTGGCTCGACGCCCTGCCGGAGAACTCCATCGGCAAGGTGGACCGCAAGGCCGTGGCGCAGCAGGTCGGCCGCGCGGGCACGGCCGGCGTGCCCGGCTGAACCTGCGTCCGCCTCCCCCGTCTGCGCTGCCGCAGACCTTGCCATGGAAATCGACGGCCCCGGCCGCGCCTCGTTTCGGCAGGCGGGAGCGGAATCGCCGCCTGGGTGTTTGCCCGAGAACCCGTTTCTTGCTGTTCGCCGTTTTGCTCTACATTGTGTGGATGAGCCCGGCCTGCCGGCGGCGCGCCGGGCGTTTCCGGTGCGTGCGCACCCCCGTTCCCGGAGTTCCGAGCCTATGCAGAACGATGCCGGCAGTCCCGCCGAAGCCCTGACGGGAGAGCGACGTTTCGAGTTGCTGGTCAACGCCATCAGCGATTACGCGATCTATCTGCTGGACCGCCACGGCCGCGTCACCAGCTGGAATACCGGCGCCCAGCGTGTCAAGGGCTATGCCGCCGAGGAAATCATCGGCCAGCATTATTCGCGCTTCTACACGGAAGAAGACCGTGCCCGCGGCCTGCCCGAGCAGGCGCTGCGCGCCGCCGCCGAGCACGGATACTACGAGACCGAAGGCTGGCGGGTGCGCCGCGACGGGACGCGCTTCTGGACCAGCGCGCTCATCGACGCGGTGCGCGACGAGACCGGCGAGCTGATCGGTTTTGCCAAGGTGACCCGCGACATGACCGAGAGGCGCGCTGCGCAGCAGGCGCTGCGCGAGAGCGAGGAACGGGTGCGCCAGGCGCGCGAGGCCCTGGCGCAGGCGCAGAAGCTGGAGGCCATCGGCCGCCTCACCGGGGGCGTGGCCCACGATTTCAACAACATGCTGACCATCATCCGCGGATCGGCCGAGTTGCTGCGCAAGGCGAGCCTGCCGGACGAGAAGCGCGCGCGCTACCTGGAGGCCATCTTGACCACGGCCGACCGGGCGACCCTGCTGACGCGCCAGCTGCTGGCCTTCGCCCGGCAGCAGCCGCTGCAGCCCGAGTCCTTCGACGCCGCGGCCCGGATCCGCGGCCTGGCCCAGATCGTGGAGACCTCCACGGGGACATCGATCCGTTCCATACTGGACTTCGATCCCGAGCCGGCCATGGTGCACGCCGACCCGACCCAGTTCGAGACCGCCATCGTCAACATGGTCATCAATGCGCGCGACGCCATGCCGGACGGGGGCGTGCTGCGCATCGGCGTGCGCCGGGTCGACGGCGTGCCGGCGGTGCGTGGCCATGCCGCCGTCGAGGGGGATTTCGTGGCGGTCACGGTGCAGGACACCGGCACGGGCATCGCCCCGGATGTGCTGGGACGCATCTTCGAGCCTTTCTTCACCACCAAGGCGGTCAACAAGGGCACCGGCCTCGGGCTGAGCCAGGCCTACGGTTTCGCCAAGCAGTCGGGCGGCGAGATCGACGTCGCCAGCGCGCCCGGCCACGGCTCGTCCTTCACTCTCTACCTGCCCCGGACGGCGGCGCCGGCCAGCGCCGCGGCCGGCCCGGATACGGCGGGCGCCGGCCGCGACGCCGACCGGAAGCTGAGCCTGCTGCTGGTCGAAGACAACATAACGGTGGGCGAGTTCGCCCACGGCGTGCTCGGCGACCTGGGGCATTCGGTGGTATGGGCCACCGACGGCAGCGCGGCGCTGGCCGAACTCGAGCGCCGCGACGGCCGTTTCGACGTGCTGTTCTCCGACGTCGTGATGCCCGGCATCAGCGGCCTCGACCTGGCCCGCGAGGCGCGGCGGCGCTGGCCGCAGCTGAGGGTGGTGCTGGCCAGCGGCTACAGCCATGTGCTGGCGGCCTCGCACGGGCACGAGTTCGAATTGCTGGAGAAACCGTATTCGGTGGACCGGCTGACCGCCGTGCTGCTGCGCCGCGGGCAGCCTCCGGGCGAGGCGGGCGGATATGGCACGCAAGGCATGCAGGGCGGGGTGGCCTGATCCGGTTTGATCTATGATGGCAGGCGGCGGCCGGCCCCATTCCCGGCCGGCATCCTTCCCGTTGCCATGACCACCCCGCAGACTTCTCCCTCCGCGCCCGCGGCGCCCGCCACGGCGTTCGGCGTGCTGGGCGCCATCAGCCTGGCCCACCTGATGAACGACATGATCCAGTCGATCCTGTTGGCCATCTACCCTATGCTGAAGGACTCCTTCGGCCTGAGCTTCGCCCAGATCGGCCTCATCACGCTTACCTACCAACTGTCGGCCTCGCTGCTGCAGCCCTGCATCGGCCTGTACACCGACCGGCACCCCAAGCCCTATTCGCTGTCGGTGGGCATGGGCTTCACCCTGGTGGGCCTGCTGCTGCTGTCGGTGGCACCGTCGCTGCCTTATCTGCTGGCGGCCGCCGCCCTGGTCGGCACGGGGTCTTCGGTGTTCCACCCCGAATCCTCGCGCGTGGCCCGCATGGCCTCGGGCGGGCGCCACGGCCTGGCGCAGTCGCTGTTCCAGGTGGGGGGCAACGCCGGCTCCGCCTTCGGGCCGCTGCTGGCGGCGCTGTTCATCATTCCCCACGGCCAGGCGAGCGTGGCCTGGTTTTCGGCGGTGGCCCTGCTGGCCATGGTCGTGCTGGTGGGGGTGGGGCGCTGGTACGGCGCCAACCGGGCGCTGCTCAGGCCACGCGCCCGCAAGGCGGGCGAGCATCTGGAGCTGGGCCGCGGCCGGGTGCTGGGCGCGCTGGCGGTGCTGGGCGTACTGATCTTTTCCAAGTACTTCTACCTGGCCAGCCTGAACTCCTATCTCACCTTCTACCTGATGGACAAGTTCGGGCTGCCGGTGCGCACCTCGCAGATCTACCTGTTCGTCTTCCTGGCGGCGGTGGCGGTCGGCACGGTGATCGGCGGACCGGTGGGCGACCGCCTGGGCCGCAAGATCGTCATCTGGGTTTCCATCCTGGGCGTGGCGCCTTTCACCCTCATGCTGCCCCATGCCAACCTGTTCTGGACCGGCGTGCTGGTGGTGATCATCGGCGTCGTGCTGGCTTCGGCATTCTCGGCCATCGTGGTCTACGCGCAGGAACTGATGCCCGGCAAGGTCGGCATGGTCGCCGGCCTGTTCTTCGGGCTCGCCTTCGGCATGGGCGGCCTGGGCGCGGCCGCGCTCGGGCACCTGGCCGACGTGACCAGCATCCGCTACGTGTACCAGGTGTGCGCCTATCTGCCGCTGCTGGGTATCGTGGCCGTCCTGCTGCCGGACGTGGAAAAAGCCAGGCGGCCCGCGCTGGCGGCCGCCTGAGGGCCGATGCCCTGCCCGCGCATCGCGCCGCCGCGCGGGTCCCGGCCGGTGGCCGCGCAGCGGCGCGACGACGCCGAGCCAGACCCCGTGCCGGCAGCGGGGCCGCCGTGTCCGCGTGCCGCCCCGGCCGTCAGGGCACCAGGGCCAGCCCGATCCGGAATTGCGAGTCGCCGCGCTGGTTGTAGCCCAGCAGGGTCTCGCCGTAGCCGTTGAAATACTGCAGGTGCAGATAGCCGTTCATGTGCAGGAAGGTGCGCGCCAGCGGCCAGGCGGCGTCGATCTGCACCGCGCGCCGCCCCGCGTCGCCCTGGCGGTACAGGCCGGAGAGCACCAGCCCGTTATCCTGCGCCCAGCGCAGCTTCCAGTCCACGTAGCCGGCGTAGTCCGCGTAGTTCTTGTTTTCGTGGCCCAGGGCGAAGTAGCCCCGGACCCGGGGGGTGAAGCTCAGGGTGCTGCCGCCGTCGAGGCGGTAGTTCAGGGCGGGCTCCAGGAACCCGTCGTTGACGGAGCGCGAATCGTCGCCGCCCTTGCCGTTGGAAGCATGCTCGACGCCGCCGGTCAGCCCGACGGACCAGCGCTGCGCCCGGGATTCCCACAGCTTCTCGGAGCGCCAGAACAGGCTGGGGTTGTAGGTGACGTCCACGAAGGGCCGCGAATCGCCGGCCAGGTCCCACAGCGCGAGCTGGGTGTAGCCCAGGTAGAGATTGTCCAGGAAGCCGGGGCGCGCCGGGTCTTCGGGGGTGAACAGGCGGTACTTCAGGCTGAGCTGGAAGCGGGCATTGGCCCCGCCCCGGTTGCCGAAGTCGAAATAGACGGGTTCGTAGGCCGACATCGAATTGCGGAAGCGGTCGAAGGCGGACAGCGAGGTGCCTGCGGTTTTCAGTTCGGCGTCGCTGGGCGCCGGGCCGGCCTGCGCGGAGACGGCGTCGCCGGCCAGGGCCGTGGGCGGCAGCGGCTGGCCGGTGCCGGGCGTGCCGCCGGGGCGTCCGGCGTCGATCACCGGCACGTCGGCCGGCGCGGCCGCTACGGCGCCGGCTTCGCGCACGCTGGCGTCCAGCGCCATCATGACCGGCTCGCCTTCGATACCGACCGCCTGCAGGCCCTGCAGGCCGGGCGGAACCACGGCGCGCCAGGCGACCTGCGCGAAATTGTTGACCGGCACGCTCAACCGGGCGTCGGCGCCGTCCAGGTAGCCCAGGCTGCGCACGACCTTGCCGGAGGCGCCGCGCCACTGCAGGACCAGTTGGGAAGGAGCGTTCCAGTTGGCGAGGTTGTCGCCGTCGTTGAAGAAGACCGCCTGGATGCGTACGGTTTCGCCGGGCGCCGCCTGGGCGCGGTCCAGGCGGTAGGTGACGCCGGCCAGCGCGGGGGCGCCGCCTGCGGTGCCGGCTGCCAGGCTGGCCAGGATCAGGGCGCGGAGAAGCTTCGTTCTGGTATGGGGCCTCATGGTTCCAAAAGGCTAGAAAAACGCGACAACGCACTGTAGCATCCGCCGTTGCGGGCGCTGCAACCGGGTGTAATCCGGCGTTCGGCCGCTCGCGGGTCGCGCCGTGCCGGCGCGGATTCAAGTATGCTTTCGGGTTCGGATGCGCTCGCGCGCATCCCCGATGCGGCGGTAGCTCAACCGGATAGAGCACAGGCCTTCTAAGCCTGGGGTTGTGAGTTCGATCCTCGCCCGCCGCGCATCGCGCGCCGCGCGTTTCCGGATTGCCGCGGCTACAGGTAGGGCGTGGCCAGCCAGATCAGCTTGTCGCGCAGGCGGGCCGCGAACGGCCGGCCGAGCAGGGCATCCAGGGTCTCGGCGTGCCCGTCGCGGATCAGCGCGTCGATCCGGCGCTCGATCCAGGCCGCCGTGCCGCGGTCGCAGATTTCCACGTCCAGCTCGAAATTCAGCCGCAGGCTGCGGGGATCGAGGTTGGAAGACCCCACATAGGACCAGGCGCCGTCGACCGTCATCAGCTTGGAATGGTCGAACGGCCCGGCCGCGCGCCATACCCGGCAGCCGGTGCGCACCACCTGGTCCAGCTGGGCGTACATGGCGCAATTGACCAGCTTGAGGTTGTTCGTGCCGGGAATGACGATGTCCACCGTGACGCCGCGCCGGGCAGCGGTCGCCAGCGCGCCGATCAGCGGCTGGTCCGGCAGGAAATAGGGCGACTGGATGCGCACATGGCGCTGCGCCACCGCCAGGGCGCCCAGCAGCATGTCGTGCGTGCTGCCGATCGAGCGGTCGGGGCCGGACGGCACGCAGCGCGCCGGCACGTCGCCGTGCCCGCACGCCCGCGGCGGGGGGAACCAGGTTTCGCCTTCCAGGTGCTCGCCGGTGGTGAATTCCCAGTCGTGCCGGAAGCTGGACATCAGCTGCGACACGATGGGCCCTTCCATGCGGAAATGCGTGTCGCGCGCCGCGTCCTCGCCGGCGCAGGCGGTAGTGAAGCCCGCGCGGATGTTCATGCCGCCGGTGAAACCGGTATGCCCGTCCAGGATCAGCAGCTTGCGGTGGCTGCGCAGATTGGCGTAGGCCAGCCGCCATCCCAGTAGCACATTGGCCATGAACAGCGCCGTGGTTACCCCCCCGCGGTTCAGCATGCGCACGATGGGCGGGCGCGAATACTTGGACCCGATGGAGTCGATCAATACCCGCACCTGCACGCCGCGCTCCCGGGCATCGATCAACGCGCGCGCGATCTCGCGCCCGACGGGATCGTTGTCGAAAATGTAGCTCTGCAGGGCGATGGAGCGGCGCGCGCCGCGGATGGCCTCGAGCATGGCGGGGTAGGCGTCGTCGCCCCCGGCCAGCGGGCGGATCGCGTTGCCGCGCACCATGGGGAAGCGGCTGATCCGGTCGCCAAGGATCTTGAGCGAGGCGAACTGCGGCGCCGTGCACGGGACGATGTCGGCGGCCTCGAAACCGGGCGCCGGGCCGTCGGGCGCCGGGATGGCCTCGTCGCGCTGCTGCGAGACCCGCTCGCGCCGGATGCGGTTGATCCCGGCGACGAAATACAGCAGCGCGCCGAAGAGCGGCGAGAACAGCACCACCCCGACCCAGCCGATGGCCGCCCGCACGTCGTGCTTGGTCATCGCGGCATGCACCGTGGCGGCGATGCTGGCCGCCACGGTCACCACGAAAACCAGATGGGGCCAGTATTCCAGCAGCAGGGCGTGGACGCGAGCCATGTCCATGTCTGTCGATGGGCCTTGGGCAAAGGGGAAGTAGGGAGACTGGTATTGTCGCTCAAAAACAGGGACGCTTTTGGACGGGCGCAAGGGCGAACGGGCGGCCCGGGAACGCGCGTGCAAAGGACAGGACGAAGCGCCGGCGGCCGTACCCATGTCGCCTGGCGGGCGGCCCGGAGGGGACGCCGGGGAGCGGCTGCGGCCGGGCCCGCAAACATGCTAGAATTTCGGTCTTTGCGACGGTGGCTGTAGCTCAGTTGGTAGAGTCCCGGATTGTGATTCCGGTTGTCGTGGGTTCGAGTCCCATCAGCCACCCCAGTTCCTAAAAGTTGTTGAGGATCAGCAACTTGCGAAAGCGATAAGCTGGTGGGCGTAGTGCCCGATGTGGCACTTCCAAGGTGTTGCCAAGTTCCCAACCCAAGGAACCCGCATGCGGAACACCTAGGCTCTACCCCATAAACGGGGGACGGGCATTCATCAGACCCGGTTGATCACACCGTTCCAGCCGCACTGAGCCAAGACTCTCATGCGGTAATTCTCAAAATTTCTGAACCCAAACGCACGGCGCGAGAGCATCTCCATCTTCGTATGGAATCCTTCGGTGATGCCATTGGACTTGGTGAAGCGCCACATCCGTACGATCGGCTCCAGCCACGATAGTAACGTCGCCGCCAGTGCCTTGGCCGGACTTTGCTCGAACTGCCGGATCAACGCCAGGAATTTGGGCAGCATCTTCTGAGCGCGTTCGGCCTTCAGGCTCTTCAAAACCAGAAACCCATTGAGCTGCTGCTTGGCAAAGTACAGGGCCTGCAGCACGGGCATCTGCGCCAGGTACTGGTGCAGACGTTCCTTTTGCAAGGCCGTCAGTTTCCAGTGGTGGCGGCGCATCAGGCTGAGCAGCCCCCGGTTCTTCTTGCCCTGCGGGTCGTGTTGCTGCCACAGCTTCAGAAAGTGCTGATTGACCAGGCGCACGACGTGGAAGCGGTCGGCCACGATCAGCGCGTTGGGGAAGTATTGGCGGGCGATCTGGCGATAGGTCTCGGACAGGTCCATGACAATGACGCGCACGTTTTCCTTGCCGGGCAAGCGCTTCAGATAGCTGCGCAGGCTGGCCTCGGAGCGGCCCAGCACCACATCGAACACCTTGCGGTTCTTCAAATCCACCAGCGTTGTGGCATAGCCGCGCTTGCGGCTGAAGAAATGCTCATCGATGCCCAGCACCTGCGGGCAGCTACGGCCCGACAGCTCAGCGACGCGCTGCGTGACGAAAGATTGATACCAGCGCTCGACGGTGGCGCTGCCAATCTGGTGCGTGCGGGTCAGCTTGCGCTGGCTCACGCCGCCGTCATGCGCTTCGAAGACCTCCAGGCGGTAGGTCTCGGTCGCACGCAGACGTGGGCGGATACCTGCAAACCGGTGCCGGAAATAGCGGTTGCACCGCGTGCAGTGGTACTTCGGAACGCTCAGGTGCAGGATCACCAGCTGATTGCCCTGGCGGCTGTGCTTGAGGGTGCGCCGGTAGGTGGCCTTGATCCGCACGCCAGCATCGTTGCAGTAGGGGCACTCTGGACGTTGCTGCGGTCTGGCCCAGACATGCAGGTCGCGCTTGCGCTCGACATGCTGCACCACCAGACCAGAAATCCCTAGGATAGAATCAATTGGGGACGTCGGCATTGCTTCCATCAGACTCGTTCTTCGCAAAAACAAGTCTAATGAATGCCTGGCGTCCCCCGTTTACGATGAAGAGCCTGCATGCGAATGGGGCGTCTTCGG
>Ga0180222_1002647_pt1 | contig 13798 bp, 6 predicted proteins | sample eDN5th37CKraftOP_FD_151336 | JGI IMG/M metagenome (GOLD analysis project Ga0180222, IMG submission 151336) | Enriched Organic Plus compost microbial communities from Emeryville, California, USA - eDNA 5th pass 37_C Kraft OP (version 2) (version 2) ... | reverse complement strand
AGGTGGCCACCCCGGTGTTCGACGGCGCCTCCGAGGAGGAGATCGCCGGGCTGCTCGACTCGACGCTGCCCAACCGCGACGGCGACCGCCTGATCGACTCGACGGGCAAGACGCAGCTGTTCGACGGCCGTTCCGGCGAGCCGTTCCCGTACCCGGTGTCGGTCGGCTACATGTACATCCTGAAGCTGCACCACCTCGTCGACGACAAGATCCACGCGCGCTCGACGGGCCCGTACTCGATGATCACCCAGCAGCCGCTCGGCGGTAAGGCCCAGTTCGGCGGCCAGCGCTTCGGTGAGATGGAGGTGTGGGCCCTGGAGGCCTACGGCGCCGCCTACGCGCTGCAGGAGCTGCTGACCGTCAAGTCGGATGACATCCTCGGGCGCGTCAAGGTGTACGAGGCGATCGTCAAGGGCGAGAACATCCCCGAGCCGGGTATCCCCGAGTCCTTCAAGGTGCTCATGAAGGAGATGCAGTCGCTCTGCCTGAACGTCGAGGTGCTCGCCTCGGACGGCACGGCGGTGAACCTGCGCGACACGGACGACGAGGCCTTCCGCACCGCGGAGGAGCTCGGCATCAACATCTCCTCCCGCTTCGAGTCCTCGTCCATCGACGAGATCTAAGAGCGCTGGTCAGAAGAAGAGTTCACAGAGTTTTTCGCAATTAGGAGTTAAGAGTGCTCGACGCCACTACCTTCGACCAGCTCCAGATCGGCCTCGCGACGGCCGACGACATCCGGCGCTGGTCCTACGGCGAGGTCAAGAAGCCCGAGACCATCAACTACCGCACGCTGAAGCCCGAGAAGGACGGCCTGTTCGGCGAGCAGATCTTCGGCCCCAGCCGCGACTGGGAGTGCGCCTGCGGCAAGTACAAGCGCGTCCGTTTCAAGGGCATCGTCTGTGAGCGCTGCGGCGTGGAGGTCACCAAGTCCTCCGTGCGCCGCGAGCGGATGGGCCACATCGAGCTGGCCGCCCCGGTGACGCACATCTGGTACTTCAAGGGCGTGCCCAGCCGTCTCGGCTACCTCCTGGACATGGCTCCGAAGGACCTGGAGAAGGTCATCTACTTCGCCGCCTACATGGTGATCGACGTGGACGAGGAGGGCCGCAGGGACGACCTGCCCGGCCTGGAGAACGAGCTCCGCCTGGAGATCCGCACGCTGGAGAGCCAGCGGGACTCCGCCGTGGCCGAGCGTCTCGCCGCCCTGGAGAACGACCTCGCCGCCCTGGAGGCGGAGGGCGCCAAGGCGGAGCAGAAGCGCCGCGCCAAGGAGTCCGGCGAGAAGGAGATGGCCCAGATCCGCAAGGGCTACGACGAGGAGATCGGCAAGCTCGAGCGCGTCTGGGACGAGTTCAAGAACCTCAAGGTCGGCGACCTCAAGCCCGAGGACGAGGTCTTCAACGAGCTCGTGGACCGCTACGGCCTGTACTTCGAGGCCTACATGGGCGCCGAGGCGATCAAGCGCCGTCTGGAGGGCTTCGACCTCGCCTCTGAGGCCGAGCTCCTGCGCCAGCAGATCGCCGAGGGCAAGGGGCAGCGCAAGATCCGTGCGATCAAGCGCCTCCGCGTCGTCTCGGCGTTCCTGCAGACGGGCACCTCGCCCGCGGCGATGGTCCTGGACGTCGTGCCGGTGATCCCGCCGGAGCTGCGCCCCATGGTCCAGCTGGACGGCGGCCGCTTCGCCACGAGCGACCTGAACGACCTGTACCGCCGCGTCATCAACCGCAACAACCGCCTCCGCCGCCTGCTCGACCTGGGCGCCCCGGAGATCATCGTGAACAACGAGAAGCGGATGCTGCAGGAGGCGGTCGACGCGCTGTTCGACAACGGTCGCCGCGGCCGTCCCGTCACGGGCACCGGCAACCGCGCCCTGAAGAGCCTGTCCGACATGCTCAAGGGCAAGCAGGGCCGATTCCGCCAGAACCTCCTGGGCAAGCGGGTGGACTACTCGGGCCGTTCGGTCATCGTCGTCGGCCCGCAGCTCAAGCTGCACCAGTGCGGCCTGCCCAAGCAGATGGCGCTCGAGCTGTTCAAGCCCTTCGTCATCAAGCGCCTCATCGACCTGAGCCACGCGCAGAACATCAAGGCCGCGAAGCGGATGGTGGAGCGCAGCCGGCCGCAGGTGTGGGACGTGCTCGAGGAGATCATCCGCGAGCGCCCCGTGCTGCTGAACCGCGCGCCCACGCTGCACCGTCTGGGCATTCAGGCCTTCGAGCCGCAGCTGGTCGAGGGCAAGGCGATCCAGCTGCACCCGCTGGTGTGCGCGGCGTTCAACGCGGACTTCGACGGCGACCAGATGGCCGTGCACCTTCCCCTTTCGGTGGAGGCGCAGGCCGAGGCGCGCATCCTCATGCTCGCCTCGAACAACATCCTCAAGCCGTCTGACGGCCGCCCGGTGACGCTGCCCTCGCAGGACATGATCATCGGCCTGCACCACCTCACGACCCTCACCGAGGGGGCCGTGGGCGAGGGACGCGTGTTCTCCTCCGTCGCCGAGGCGATCCTCGCGAAGGACCAGGGCAGCCTGGACCTGAACGCGCAGGTGCGTATCCGTCTGAGCGGGTACGTCGACGCGGAGGGCGTGCGCCACGAGCGTCCGGTGCTCGTGGAGACGACCCTCGGCCGAGCCCTGTTCAACGAGGCGCTGCCGGAGGACTACCCCTACGTGGAGGCGGTCGCCGACAAGGGCAAGCTCTCGCAGATCGTCAACGACCTCGCCGAGCGCTACCCGAAGGTGGAGGTCGCCGCGACGCTCGACCGCGTCAAGGACGCCGGCTTCTACTGGGCCACGCGCTCGGGCGTGACGGTCGCGCTCTCGGACGTCATCACCCCGGCGTCCAAGAAGGAGATCGTCGCCAGGTACGAGAAGCAGGCCGCCAAGGTCCAGTCGCAGTACGACAAGGGTCTGACGACCGACGCGGAGCGTCGTCGTGAGCTCATCGAGATCTGGACCAAGGCGACCGACGAGGTCGCCCAGGCGATGCGCGAGTCCTTCCCGAAGGACAACACGATCAACCGCATGGTGACCTCGGGCGCTCGAGGCAACTGGCTGCAGGTGCGCAACATCGCCGGCATGCGCGGTCTGGTGAACAACCCGAAGGGCGAGATCATCCCGCGCCCGATCGTGTCCTCCTACCGGGAGGGCCTGTCGGTGGCCGAGTACTTCATCGCCACGCATGGCGCGCGCAAGGGCCTGGCCGACACCGCGCTGCGCACGGCGGACTCGGGCTACCTGACCCGTCGTCTCGTGGACGTCTCCCAGGACGTCATCATCCGCGAGGATGACTGCGGGACGACCCGAGGCCTGGACTTCACGATCGCGTCGACCACCGAGTCGGGCGAGCTCGTGCGCGAGGCCAACGTGGAGAACTCCGTCTACGCCCGCACCCTCGCGGCCGACGTGGTGGACGCCTCCGGCACCGTGCTCGCGCAGGCGGGGGAGGACGTCGGCGACGTCCTCATCAACACGCTCGTCGCGGCCGGGGTCACCGAGATCAAGGTCCGCTCCGTCCTGACCTGCGAGTCGGCGGTCGGCGTGTGCGCCGCGTGCTACGGGCGCTCGCTGGCGACGGGCAAGCGCGTGGACATCGGCGAGGCGGTGGGCATCATCGCCGCCCAGTCGATCGGCGAGCCGGGCACCCAGCTGACGATGCGCACCTTCCACACCGGCGGCTCCGCGTCGGCTGACGACATCACGCAGGGTCTGCCCCGCGTGCAGGAGCTGTTCGAGGCGCGCACGCCGAAGGGCGCGTCGCCCATCGCGGAGGCCGCGGGCCGCATCACGATCGAGGAGACCGAGCGCAGCCGGAAGATCATCCTCACGCCGGACAACGGCGACGAGGTGGTGGCGTACCCGGTGCTCAAGCGCGCGACGCTCCTCGTGGAGGACGGGCAGCACGTCGAGCTCGGCCAGCAGCTGGTCGTCGGCACGGTCGACCCCAAGGAGGTCCTGCGGGTCCTCGGCGTGCGCGCCGTGCAGGAGCACCTCGTCGGCGGCGTGCAGGGCGTCTACCGCTCCCAGGGCGTGCCGATCCACGACAAGCACATCGAGGTCATCGTCCGGCAGATGCTGCGGAAGGTCACCGTCGTCGAGCACGGCGAGACCGAGCTGCTGCCGGGCGAGCTCGTCGACCGCTCGCGGTACACCGAGGTGAACCGCCGCGCGCTCGCGGAGGGTCGCAAGACGGCCTCGGGTCGCGCGGAGGTCATGGGCATCACCAAGGCCTCGCTGGCGACCGAGTCGTGGCTGTCGGCCGCGTCCTTCCAGGAGACGACCCGCGTGCTCACGCAGGCCGCGATGGAGGGCAAGAGCGACCCGCTCGTGGGCCTCAAGGAGAACGTCATCATCGGCAAGCTCATCCCGGCCGGAACCGGCCTGGACCGCTACCGCGACGTGTCCGTGGAGGCGACGGAGGAGGCGAAGGCGGAGCGGTACCCGAACCGCATCTTCGCCGAGGACGGCGCCTTCTCCGAGGGCGACCTCTCCTATGTCGACTTCGAGGCCTTCGCCTCGGACGACTTCAACCCCGGCACCTACAACTAGGCTCCGCCGGCCCGTCGAGGGCGCGTGGACCGGTCCGGTGCGTCAGCAGACGCATCGCGGCTCGGGCCACGCGCCCTCGCGGTCTTCCCGGGCCGCGCGTTTGCCTCCGCCGCGCTGCGGGGACCGGGGCTGTGGAAGGACGGCGAGGCGGCGGAGCGCTGCCGCGCGGCGTTGCTACCCTGACCGGGAACGCCCGGCCGGGCGTGGACGGAGGACGCGGATCATGAGCGATACGACCGGGCCCGAGGGCCGGCCGGACGAGCGCGAGGCGGACGAGCAGGCCTCCGCGCACGGCGCTGAGCACTCGGAGCACCCCGAGCACGCCGCCCCGCCTGCCGGGAGCGGTCTGGGCGAAGGAGCCGGCGGACCGGGGGAGCAGATGCCCGAGAGGGACGCCGCGGACGCCAGGATGGGCGAGCCCGTCCTCGTCGAGCCCGCGCTGCCGGAGGACTACCGCTACGAGGCGGCCAGCGACCCGGCGGTGGCCGAGGCGATCAGCCGCTCCACGGCCGATCCCGCGGAGCAGGCGGGGATGTACACGCCGCCGGCGTCCTCGCCCTCCGCCTCCGCGCCTGAGGCCTACGCGGAGCCGGGCTACGTCGCGCCGGTGGCGCCCGCGCAGCAGCAGCAGTACACGGCCGCGCCCGCCGCCCCTGTGGCGCCCGTCTATGTGCAGGCTCCGCAGCCGCCGGTGGAGCGCGGCAACCGCGGCGGCGGGAGTCTCATCGCCATCATCGGCGTGATCGGCTTCGCCGTCATCTACGCGGCCATCCTCGCCGTGCTCATCGCCGCGGTCAACGCGCCGTCCACGTTCTGGCCGGCGTATCTGGACCACCTGGCCTCCTGGCGCTTCATCTTCCCGGTGGCGATGTTCCTCATCGCGCTCATCCTGCTGGTGGTCATCGCCAACCGCTCCGGGTGGTGGGCCTATGTGCTCGGCGGCTTCCTCGTGGGCGTGCTCGTCTGGGCCTCCGCGGCGCTCGGCTACTGGGTCGCCCCGCCCAGCGGCAGCGGCGTCTCGACGTGGGACGACGTCCTGGGCGTGGCGACCAACCCGGCCGTGCTGCTCGCCGGCGTCGCGGCCCGTGAGGTGACGGTGTGGGTCGGCGCGTGGATCGCGCACCGCGCCCGGCGCGTGCGTGCGCGGAACGCCGCGGCACGGGAGGAGTTCGAGCGCCAGATGGAGGCCGGCCCGGGCGGGTTCGGCTTCTGACGCGCGGACGGTGAGCCGATGAGCGTCCCCGGCTCGGTCGACGCCATCCGCTACGCGCGCGTGCTGGCGCTGTTCGCCCTCGTGGCGGCACTGGCCCTCATCCTCGCGGGCTGGGGGATGCTCTCGCTGATCCTCGACCGCGACGTCATCTCGCAGCCCGAGGTGCCGCTGGCCGCAGGGATCATCATGACGGCGGTTCCGCTCGGCGCGATGTACATCGTGCTCCTCGTCGCGGGCCCGCGCCTCGCGCGGGGCAGAGCCGCGCCTGCGGCGATGATCGCCCTCGCGCTCGCCCTGGGCGGGATCGCGCTCTACGGCGCGATCGGCTGGGGCGTTTTCGTGCTCGGCTGGGCGGACACCTTCTTCGGGCCATTCTGCTGGTGGCTCGGCATCGTGCTGGCCATCGTGTGGCTGCTCTACCGCGCGATGGTGATGCGCCGCATCCACGGAGCGGACCGGCCGCGCTGGCCTTGGGAGGAGCCCGGCAGCCCCTGAGGCGACGCTTCCATCTGTGCACGAGAGCGCGACGCGCGGGCGCGCGAGGGCCTGACGGCGTTACCGTGTTCCCATGCCGGAGTCGATCAACTCGCGCGTCATCGCCGCGGTCGACTCATGGCTGCGCTGGCTGCCGAGCTGGACGCCCGGCACGCATCGGGCGCGCACACGCATCTGCCGCCGCTGCCTGGGCTCCCCGGTGGTGGCCGCCGCCGGATTGGACCGGGACGTCCCGCACCAGGTGCAGCATGCTCTCGTCATCCGCATGCAGCGCATCGTCGACCGGGTGGTCGAGGAGTACACGGCGGTGAACCTCCCTCTGCTGCACAAGGAGCTGGACACGGACGCCGCGTGGAAGCGCGCGGAGCGCCCCTACCGCCCCGAGGAGGACCTCTCCCCGGAGTACGACGGGCTCGAGATCGACCCTGAGCCGGAGCCCGGGCAGCCCTACCTGTTCACCCTCACCGGGCTGGCCGACCAGGAGGCCAGCGCTCGGCCACGCCCGGCGCGGCCGCCGTTGAGCGAGGAGCAGAAGCAGGCGCTGCGTATCGAGCTGCGCCTCGCGGACGAGTGCGCCGCTCAGACCGGCGAGGCTGTCTGCGTCGCCCTCGCCGAGCACCGGCCGCGCATCGTCGCAGCCGTGCGCGCGTTCGTCGAGCCGCAGATCGAGGCGCTGCTGGAGGAGCTGTCCTCCCGGCTCGAGCTGCCCTGAGGCGCGATCCGCGCCGCGCCAGCCGCAGCTGAGCGGCTCGGTGCCGGCCGCTGCTCCAGCCGCGTTCGGCTTCCGGGAAGGTCGCCGGAGGTGCATTCCGGAACCTCAGCCGTGAGCGCAATCAACAGGGGGCTGCTCCCTCAACCTCCGGTCTCCGATTCCTCAATCTCGCTCCCGCGCTACTCGGTGTGCCGAGGGCGCCCACCGCCCGGGCCAGGCCGCGGGTAGGAACGGCATCGATCGCGACAGCGGGAGGTGCCGAATGACCATGATTGCGGAGGCGGCTGCGCCGCCGGCGACGTCCCCCGCGGAGCCCTGCGGCCTCGCAGGCAGGCCCACTCCCGCCGGCTGCCGGCTGCTCGTGCTGGCCGCGGAGATCGGGGAGCTGTGCTCCCTGGTGGACGCGACACGCGCCGCACACGCGCCGGGGTGGCAGTCCGCGGAGGCGGACGGCCTGCGCCGGCTCGCCTTCGTCGCGCACGAGCTCGCCGTCGTGCTGAGCGCGCGCGGGGAGGCGACCGAGCTCAACCTGCTCAGCTGGCGCGACCTGAACCAGTGGGGACAGCGCGTTGCGTGCCTCGCCCCGTCCTTCGTGGACAGCCTCTGCCTCATCCCGGTGGAGGGTGCTGTCGCACGTACCCGGGCGACCGTGGTGTCCGTCGCGCTGCGCCGCGCAGTGGTCCATCTTCGGGCGGTGGTGGCGCTCGGCCCGGTGACCAGCCTGAGCGCCCGCGTCGGCGCCGGCGGCTGAGCCGCCGGGCCGGCGAGCGCCTCGTTCCCCGGCCGCTCCTGCTGCACGGCCTCCGGCCGGCCCTCGCGGATGCGCTGTTCTAGCGGCCGCCGAAGAGGCGAAGCGGCCCGGAGAGGGGTGGCGGCCCCTGCAGCAAGGCCGCCACCCCGATGGGGAATGCCACCGACGGTGCTCCAGGCCGCGGTCGCGCATGCAGCATAGGACGGCTGCCTGCATGGCCTCCCCGATTATCCACAGCTGCCCCACAGCCGCCCGCACGGCATCGAAGAGCAGGAGGACGCAGGTGGCGTAAGCGCGCGCGCAACCCGGGTGCTCAGGATCGGTGTGTCATCCTGAAAGGGGTGATCGCCCTTTCAGGGGGAGCAGGCGGCGCGCAGCCCGCGGCGCCAACAGGGGGAGGTGCTGTCGTGGCCAATCGTCTGCCATCGGCTCCGCCTGTGCTCTCCGGATTCAGCTACGTCCGCCCGCTCGGCACCGGCGGGTTCGCCGACGTCTTCCTGTTCGAGCAGGACATGCCCCGCCGTCCGGTCGCGGTCAAGGTGCTCCTGCAGGACGTCGTCGACGAGGGCCTGCTGCGCATGTTCAACGCCGAGGCCGACATCATGGCGCGGCTCAGCGCTCACCCCTCGATCCTCACGATCTACGAAGCCAGCGTCTCGGCAGACGGCCGCCCCTATCTCGTCATGGAGTACTGCCCCGGCTCTCTCGCCACCCGCTACCGGCGCGAGCAGATCCCTCTGGGCGAGGTGCTCCAGACCGGCATCAGGATCGCCAGCGCGCTGGAGACCGTCCATCGCGCCAATCTGCTGCACCGGGACGTCAAGCCGTCGAACATCCTGATCACACAGTTCGGGGCACCCGTGCTGTCGGACTTCGGCATCGCCGCCGCGGTCGCCGGGGCGCCGGACGACGAGCTCTTCGCCATGTCGATCCCGTGGAGCGCACCCGAGGTGGTGGGCGAACGGGTCTCCGGCTCGATCGCCGCCGAGGTCTGGTCGCTCGGCGCGACCGTCTACACGCTGCTGGCCGGACGCAGCCCCTTCGAGCGCTCGGGCGAGGGCCAGAACACGCGCGAGCGGATGCGCGCGCGCATCCGCCGGGCGCGATACACACCGCTCGGCAGGCCGGACGTGCCCGAGGAGCTCGAGGCGATCCTGGCGCGCGCGATGAGCCGGGAGCCGGAGGAGCGCTACAGCAGCGCCCTGGATCTCGCCCGGGAGCTGCAGCGGGTGCAGCACGCCCTGGGGATGCCGGTCACCGCGACGGAGGTCGCCGCGGACGAGTGGGCCGCGCCGGCGACCCCGGTCGACTTCAACGACGGCCGCCTGCGCGGGCCGGTGCGCTCACAGGTCTCGTATCCCTCCCGCAGGCGGGCCATGCGCCGCCGCGCTGCCTCCGTGCGCGCGCCTGAGGAGGGCACAGCCGTGGAGGCGGGCCGCGCTCGCGCCGGGCTGCCGCTGGTGCTGATCCTGGCCGCGGCCGCTGTCGTGGCGGTGGGTGCGGCCGTGACGGCCGCACTGATCCTGGGGCTCGGCAGGTAGCGATGGCCGGCCAGCCGCGCCGCAGCGCGCGCATCCGAGTGTCGACGGTCGTCTCGGCGGGCTCCGTCGTGCTCGGCCTGGCCCTCATCGCCGGCCTCGCGGTCGTGTGGCCAGGCTTCGACGCGAAGCAGACCCCTCCGGACAACGCCGCGGTCTGGGCCATGCAGGCGGGCGAGGGGCGGCGCTACGCGCGCGTGAACACGCAGCTGGGCGAGCTGGACACCGTGAAGAGCGTGGAGAACCCGAGCCGGCTGGTGCAGACCGGCGATCACCTCATGGTCTACACGGACAGCGACAGCCGCTTCGCCGAGGTGAGCGCCGCGACGCCCGTCGACCTGGACGACAGCAGCTCGGACGCCCTGAAGCCCGCTCCCAGCGGGACGCGCACGGTCGCCGCCGCGGGAGACTACCTCGCCTATCTCACCGACTCGGGCTCGGTGCTCGGTGCGACGGTCGACGGGGAGGCGGGCCCGATCCCCTTCGACCCCTACGCCGGCCAGGCGCCGCAGGCCGGCGGGCCGGCGCCGCGCTTCGCGGCCGACGCGGTCGCTGTCGACTCGGCGGGCATCGTGTACGCCTACTCCTCAGGGGAGGGGAAGATCTTCCGCGCCGACATCGCCAGCGGACGCGTCCTCGGCATCGACACCGTGCCGGGCCCGCTCAGCGGCGATGCCCAGCTCTCCGCCGTCGGCGGCCGATGGGTTCTGCTGGACGAGGGCTCGGGCAGCATCTGGGTGCAGGGCCGCGCGCAGGCCATCCCCACCCCCGAGGGCGGCGACGCCCTCCTTCAGCAGGCCACCGCCGCGGGCGCCGCGAGCCGTGCGCTGCTCGTCGCCGACCGCGACGGGCTGCTCTCGGTCCCCTTGGACGGCTCGGCGGTTCAGCGCATCGTCGGCAGCCAGGGCTCGGCGCTCGGCACGCCCGCCGTGCCGAGCTTCCTCGGCGGCACCGCGTACGGCGCGTGGCTGCCCGCAGGCACAGCGGGAGGCATGCTGTGGAGCTCGGATGCGGGCACGCGGGCGCTGGACTACGCGGGCGCCCCGCTCGGCGACGACGCCGCCCCCGTCTTCCAGTCCAACGGCTCCCGGATGATCCTCAACGAGACGCGCAGCGGCTGGGTGTGGACCGTCCCAGACGGCGCGCTGGTCGCCTCCTCCCAGAACTGGACCTCGGACGAGCAGGCGCAGCAGCGCCAGAGCCAGCAGAACGAGCAGACCCAGCGCGTCATCGACCCGAAGCCCCCGGTCGCCGAGCCCGACTCCTTCGGGGTGCGCGCCGGCCGCGACGTCGTGCTCCCCGTCCTGCTGAACGACCACGACCCGAACGAGGACGTCCTCACCGTGGTGCCTGCTTCGGTCCAGGGGCTCGACCCGGCCTTCGGCACGCTCACCACGGTCAACGACGATCAGGAGATCGTCGTGTCCGTCGCCCCGGGGGCGACGGGGACTGCGCGCTTCAGCTATCGCGTGACCGACGGGACCTCGGCCGACGGCCTGCAGTCCGCCTCCGCGACCGTCACGCTCACCGTCGTCCCCGAGGACGTCAACCGTCCGCCGGAATGGTGCGGTGTGGAGGGCTGCCTCGCGCAATGGCCCTCGCCGCAGCTCGTGCCCGGAGGGACCGTCTCCGCCGACGCGCTGCGCGGCTGGGTCGACCCCGACGGCGACCCCGTCTTCCTCTCCGCGGCCACGAACCTCAGCGGTGTGGGCGCGGTGGCCTTCGACCCCGCGGGGACGATCGTCTACCAGCACCCCGACCCGAACAGCACGGCGGCGGTGTCCGTGCCGATCGAGGCGACGGTCTCCGACTCGCGCGGCGCGAGCGCGTCGAAGACGCTCACGGTCACGGTCACCCCCCAGCCGCATCTGAGCGTCGAGTCCTTCGCCGCGGTGGGGACGGCCGGGCAGCCGCTGGTCGTCGAGCCGTTGCCGCACGTGTCCGGCGCGATCGGCGCCCCGCGGCTCACGGAGGCCAAGCCGCTGGACGAGACCGACTCCCGAGCCGTCGTGAACGGCAACGCCTCCACCTTCGAGTTCACCAGCTCCCAGCCGGGCTCCTACCTGGTGAGCATCACGGTCGCCGACGACGCCGGGCAGAGCACGGGAACGGTTCGCGTGACGATGCTCGACCCTGCGGCTGCACGGCTGTCTGTCGCCCCCACCACGGCCTTCGTCTACCCGGGGCAGGACGCGACCGTCGACCTGTTCAGCGCGGTCTCCAACCCCTCCGGGCTCGTGCTCATGCTCAGCGACGTCGATCCCGTCGCCGCCCCGACCTCCGCCATGAGCGTGGACACCCTCGGGCAGAGCCTGCTGCGGGTCGCGGGCGCGACCGAGGACGGCAAGCCGGGCCTGCTCGGCACGGTCGGCTTCACCGTGTCCGACGGAAGCGGCCGCACCGACGCGACGGCCCGCGGTCAGCTCACCGTCATCCTGCTCGCCGCGCCGGCGCCGGAGGCCCCGATCGCCCGCAACGACGCGGTGACGGTGCGCGCCGGCGCGCAAGCCGACGTCCCCGTGCTCGACAACGACCAGGCGCCGGCCGGGCTGCTCATCGCGCTGGACCCCTCGCGCGTGAGCTATGACCCGTCCGCAGGGCTCGCCTTCGCCTCCGGGCGCACCCTGCGGTACCTCGCCCCGCAGACCCCGGGAACCTACGTGGTGAGCTACACCGTCTACGCCCTGGGCTACCCGGAGCTGTCAGACACGGCTCAGCTCGTGGTCACCGTGCTGGGCCCGGAGGCCAACCTGCCGCCCGCGCCGCGGCCCCTCACGGGCAGGGTGCTCAGCGGCAGGAGCGTCTCGATCCCCTTCGACGGCTACGCGGTCGACCCGGATGGCGACATGGTCACCCTCGACCGCATCCTCGGCCAGCCGGCGAGCGGCTCGGCATCGATCGCCGCGGATGGCACCGCGATCGTCTACACCAGCGCCCCGGGCTTCCAGGGACAGGTGAGCTTCCGCTACCAGGTCCGCGACGCGAACGGCGCGACCGGTGAGTCCGAGGTGCGCATCGGCGTGCTCGCGGCGCAGTCCGACCCGAGCCCGGTGGCGTACACCGACTACGTGCAGGTGCAGCAGGGCGGGGGCACCGTCGTCGTCGACCCCGCCGAGAACGACATCGACCCCACCCGCGGCAGCCTGGAGGTCACCGAGGTGCACCCGGACGCCGAATCGGGCAGTGCCGAGTACGCGGCTCTGGCCGCGATGATCGGCCCGGTGCGGGACGGCAAGGTCACGGTGACCGCCGGTGAGGCCCTCGGGACGTACTCCTACGTCTACACCGTGCGCAACGCGCAGGGCGACACGGCCATGGGGCTCATCGTCGTGAAGGTCGTCCGGGGCAGCGTCCCCGACTATCCGGTGGTGACCGACACGATCCTCACCGCCGCGACGAGGGACAGCTTCTCCACGGGCGTCGACGTCGTGACCGGCAAGGTCTCCTGGGCCTCGGGCGACGTCTCCGGCCTCACCCTGAGCCTCTGGGGCCAGCAGCAGGGCGTGGCGGTGGACGGTTGGCGGATCTCGGGGCAGCTGCCGGAGCGGGCGCTGCTGATCCCCTTCCAGCTCAGCGGGCGGGACTTCAGCGGGAGGCTCGTCACCTCCTACGGCTTCCTCCGCGTGCCGGGGCAGGAGGACGTGCGGCTCAGCCTCAAAGCCTCGGCCGCCGTCCAGCAGGTCAGGGAGAAGGAGTCGGTGACCTTCGACATGGCGAGCGCCACGGTCATGCCGCCGGGCTCCTCGCTTCAGGTCGACGGCGCGCATCTGACCACCGAGGGCAGCCGGGCGGAGGCGAGCTGCAGCCTGCTCTCGGGCACGACGGTGCAGTACAGCGCGGGTGCGGGCGCGCCGTGGACCGACAGCTGCACGGTGCCCGTCAGACTGGCCAGCCAGCAGGACTGGACCTACCTCGTCGTGCGCATCCAGATCCAGGCCGCCGTGCCGCAGCCACAGCTGCGACCGGCCTCCGTCACCGTAGGCCCGGGCCAGACGCTGAGCTACGACCTCGCCCAGATGACGAGCTGGACCGGCGCGGAGGACTGGGCGTCCCTGCGCTACCAGACCGCCTACTCCAGCGCTGACGCGAGCGTGACCCAGTCCGGCAGCGTCTTGACCATCGTCGCCGCGGACGACGCCCGGCCGGGCCGCGAGTCCCTGGTGACGGTCTCGCTGCCGAGCCACCCGGACGCGCTGCCCTCCGCCCTGACGATCAAGATCGGGCCCGCACCCGCCGCGCTGCCCAAGGGGGCGACCGTGCCGAAGGAGTGCTCCGAGGCGGGCGGCGCGACCAGCTGCGACATCCCGGTGATCGGGATGGCGGGGGAGGTGAACCCGCTGCCGGGCACGCCGTTGCAGCTCGTGTCGGTGGGCAGCCCGAGCGGCAGCTGCACGGGCGTCTCGTTCGCGGTCGCGGACGCCTCCACGGTGCGCGCCAGCTGGTCGGCGGACGCACCGGGCGGCACCTGCACGAGCGCCTTCGTCGTGCAGGACGCCCAGGGCAGGCAGTCCAGCGGCGGCCGCAACGGCTCCGTCATCCTCGACCT
>Ga0180222_1002642_pt1 | contig 13811 bp, 9 predicted proteins | sample eDN5th37CKraftOP_FD_151336 | JGI IMG/M metagenome (GOLD analysis project Ga0180222, IMG submission 151336) | Enriched Organic Plus compost microbial communities from Emeryville, California, USA - eDNA 5th pass 37_C Kraft OP (version 2) (version 2) ... | reverse complement strand
GCCATCAGCAGCGGCACCATCGAGAACAGGATGATATTGTCGAAACAGAAGATCAGCGCGACCGGCACCGCCGCGCCGCCGCCGAGCGTCGCCAGCGCCAGCCCGGGCCCCATATAGCCGATATTGCCGTAGCCGCCGGCAAGCCCGGCGATCGCCGCCTCGCGCAACCGGCGCGGATGGAAGGCAAGCCCGATGCCGACCGACACCAGGAAGGCGGCGGCGGTTGCGAGCGTGGTGGCGGCGATGAACGGCAGCTGCGCGAGCTGCTCCAGCGGGGTCTGCGCCAGGATGCGGTAGAACAGCGCCGGCAGCGACACATAGAAAATGAAGAAGTCCATCCAGGCGAGCGCCGTATGCGGGATGTTCTTCAGCTTGCCGCAGGCGAAGCCGATGAAGATCAGCCCGAAATAGGGAAGCGCCAGATTGATGACGTCGATCAAGGGGAGCCAGGTCCGCAAGCTGCGCCGGCGGGCGGTCTCGGCACGGCCCGGTTCCGTCCCTTGGCGCGGGATCGGCTTTCCTCTAAACGGCAGGCGGGCGTTTTGGAAGGCCGGCGAAAGGCCGGGATTTTGAATCGGGATTGCCAACAGGATCCGCCATGAAGCTTCCGCGCGACTTCTACAAGCCGCTCGCGGCCGGCGCGCCGGCACCGTGGCGCGAGCTGCCGGTGCGGCTCGAGCGCATGATCCACTTCGTGCCGCCGCATCTCGACAAGCTCCGCGCCAAGGTGCCGGAGCTGATCCGTCAGGTCGACGTCGTGCTCGGCAATCTCGAGGACGCGATCCCGGCCGACGCCAAGGAGACGGCGCGGCGCGGCTTCATCGAAATGGCGAAGCTCGACTACGGCAGCACCGGGCTGTGGACGCGCATCAATGCGCTGAACTCGCCGTGGGCGCTCGACGACATCACCGAGATCGTCGCCGCCGTCGGCGACAGGCTCGACGTCATCATGCTGCCCAAGGTCGACGGACCCTGGGATATCCATTATCTCGATCAGCTCCTGGCGCAGCTCGAAGCGAGGCATGGCCTGCGCAAGCCGATCCTGATCCACGCCATCCTCGAGACCGCGCAGGGCGTCAACAATGTCGAGGCGATCGCCGTCGCCTCCCCGCGCATGCACGGCATGTCGCTCGGCCCCGCCGATCTCGCAGCCTCGCGCGCGATGAAGACGACGCGGGTCGGCGGCGGCCATCCGGACTATGCCGTGCTTGCCGACGGCGGCGCGCCGGGCGAGCGCGCGCGCTATCAGCAGGACCTCTGGCACTACACGCTCGGCAAGATGGTCGATGCCTGCGCCGCCGCCGGCATCAAGCCGTTCTACGGCCCGTTCGGCGACTTCGCCGATGCCGCCGGCTGCGAGGCGCAGTTCCGCAACGCGTTCCTGATGGGCTGCGCCGGCGCCTGGTCGCTGCACCCCTCGCAGATCGAGATCGCGCGGCGGGTCTATGCGCCCGATCCCGCCGAGGTCGCCTTCGCCCGCCGCATCCTGGACGCCATGCCGGACGGCGCCGGCGCGGTGATGATCGACGGCAAGATGCAGGACGATGCCACCTGGAAGCAGGCCAAGGTGCTGGTGGATCTCGCCCGCCTGGTCGCCGCCAAGGACCCTGGCGCGGCCGAGCGCTACGGGCTTACCGGCTAGCATCCGCCGGCGAGTTGCGTTAATGCGGACCCGATCACATGTTCGAGCGACGATGAGCAGAACGCGCACCGCCAAATTTTCGATCGGACAGGTCGTCCGCCACCGTGTCTATCCGTTCCGCGGCGTGATCTTCGACATCGACCCGATCTTCGCCAATACCGAGGAATGGTGGCAGTCGATCCCGGAGAACGTGCGCCCGCGCAAGGATCAGCCGTTCTATCATCTGTTCGCCGAGAACGCGCAGACCGAATATATCGCCTATGTCTCCGAGCAGAACCTGCTGCCGGACACCTCGGGCGAGCCGATCCGCCATCCGCAGGTCGCCGAGGAATTCGAGAAGGACGCCAATGGCGGCTACCGGCGTAAGCACCGGCCGCTGAACTAAAGCAATTCTAGGAAAAGTGCGAAGCGGTTTCCGTCCGGAATTGGGTGGAAACAACAGGCTGGCATGATCCGTCTCTGATCGGCGTCCATGCCCGCGCGTCCCCATTGTCGGAGCAACGAACGGACCGGCAAAGCCGATACCGATCACGCACCGGAGTTTTGAATCTCTTCACATGAAAAAAGGCGCGGCCGAAGCCGCGCCTTTGTCGCTGGCAGGCCGGCGCCGCTATTGCTTGGGCGCGGCCGGCGCGCCGGCCGCCGGAGCCTGCTGTGGCTGCTGGCTCTCGATCTTTTTGCGCGCCTCTTCCGCCTTCTTCTGCAGCTCCTCCTGGAGCTTGCGCTGCTGCTCGGCGAACACCTTCTCGTCGGTGGCCGGACCGTCGTAAGCCTTGGCGAAATCCACGAGCGGCAGCGGCAAGCTGATCGGCGCGCCGTTCATGTTGATCGCCTGCACGGTGATCGACTGGCCCTTCTTCATCCGGTTGATGAGGTCGGGCGTCGCCTCATAGTCGGACATGCAGCCGTTGGGCACGCAGGTGACATACGGCGCGGTCGCCGGCTGGCCCTGGTCGATGATGATGCGGGTGCCGTGCTGCAGGTGCATGCCCGGCGGCACGGTGACGCGCAGCACCTTCTGCGGCGCGCCTTCCGGCTCAATCAGCGCCACGGCGACGACCGGCATGCCGTTCTCGATGCGGCCGTCCTTGGCGACGACGCAGATCTGCTTGGCGTTGGCGTCGGGACCTTTGCCGCAGACCTTCATCCACGGCGAATAGAGGAGCTGCGGCACGTCGGCCTGCGCCGGCTGCTGCTGCTGTTGCGCCGGCTGCTGGGCCTGCTGCGGAGCGGGCGCCGGCTTGGGGGCGGTCTTGGGCGCCGCGGGCCGCGCCGGCTGCTGTTGCTGCGCGAGCGCCGCCGGCGCAACCAGCAGCGTCAGCGCCGTGGCTGCCGCGAATGTCCAACCGACCGGCCGGGCCGATGCGATCCGATGATCCATGCGAATGATCCTTTGTTGTTCTGCCGCCACCACCAGGCCGTCAAACCCCAGGCTGTCAAGTCGCCAGCCAGCATCCGCGCCGGTCTGTCGGGGTCAAATACGGCGGCAGCGTGACGCCGCGCCGTGCTGATAGCGGATATCGGCGGCACGATAAAGCCGGATCGTCCAAAGCGGCATGGCGCCGCCCGAATTGGGGCCTCCGCCTATGATAGATTCCGCAAAACCCCGGCGAATCGCAGGCATATCGCAGGAACGTGACCGCGCCCCGCACTGCTTCCTCATCCCCGCTCCCCGCCGTCCCGCGACGCCGGCTGGCACGGATCGCGGTTCTCGGGCTCGCCGCGATGCTGGCCGGCGCGCCGGCATGCGCCGCGGAAGCCCGCCATGCGATCGCCATGCACGGCACGCCGGCGCTGGCCGAGGGCTTCACCAGCCCGCGCTACGTCAACCCGGACGCGCCCAAGGGCGGGCGGCTGACGCAGGGCGTGCTCGGCACCTTCGACAGCCTCAATCCGTTCATCGTCAAGGGGCTGGCCGCGCAGAACATCCGCGGCTACGTGGTCGAGAGTCTGCTGGCGCGCGGCTATGACGAGCCGTTCACGCTCTATGCGCTGCTGGCGGAGTCGGTCGAGACCGACGATGCGCGCAGCTACGTCACCTTCACGCTCGATCCGCGCGCGCGCTTCTCCGACGGCCGGCCGGTGACGCCGGACGACGTGATCTTCTCGTGGCAGCTCCTGCGCGACAAGGGCCGGCCGAACTTCCGCACCTACTACGCCAAGGTGGCGAAGGCCGAAGCGGTCGGCGCGCGCGGCGTGCGCTTCGATCTCTCCGGCAGCGAGGACCGCGAGCTGCCGCTGATCCTCGGCCTGATGCCGATCCTGGCGAAGCACGCGGTCGATCCGGCGACCTTCGAGGACACGAGCTTCGCGCCGCCGATCGGCAGCGGCCCCTATGTCGTCAGCGAGGTCAGCCCCGGCCAGAGCGTCACCTTCCGCCGCGACCCGAACTATTGGGGCCGCGACCTGCCGATCAACCGCGGCTTCTGGAATTTCGACGAGATCCGCTTCGACTATTACCGCGACGGCAATACCCATTTCGAGGCGTTCAAGAAGGGCCTCTACGACGTGCGCGCCGAGAGCGACCCGACGCGCTGGGAATCCGCCTACGATTTTCCGGCGCTGCGCGCAGGCCGCGTCGTCAAGGAGAGCTTCACGACCGGCCTGCCCAAGGGCATGTCCGGCTTCGTGTTCAACACCCGCCGGCGGGTCTTCGCCGATCCGCGCGTGCGCGAGGCGATCCTGACCCTGTTCGACTTCGAATGGGTCAATCACAATTTCTTCTTCGACCAGTACCGCCGCACCGCGAGCTATTTCGAGGGCTCGGAGCTGTCGGCGCGCGGCCGGCCGGCCGATGCGCGCGAGCGCGCGCTGCTCGCGCCGTTTCCCGGCGCGGTGCGGCCCGACATCATGGACGGCCGCTGGCAGCCGCCGGTCGCCGACGGCTCCGGCCGCGACCGCGCCACGCTCAAGCGCGCGCTGTCGCTGCTGAACGAGGCCGGCTACGAGTTCAAGGGGACCGCGCTGCGCCATCGCGTCACCGGCGCGCCGCTCAGCTTCGAGATCCTGGCGACCACGCGCGACCAGGAGCGGCTGGCGCTCGCCTTCCTGCGCGATCTGCGACGCGCCGGCATCGCCGCGCGGCTGCGCATGGTCGATGCCGTGCAGTTCGATCGCCGCCGCCTCGCCTATGACTTCGACATGATGGAATACCGCTGGGACCAGTCGCTGTCGCCCGGAAACGAGCAGGCGTTCTACTGGGGTTCGGCCGCGGCCGACGCCGACGGCACGCGCAACTATATGGGCGTCAAGTCGCCGGCGGTCGATGCGATGATCGCGGCGCTGCTCGCCGCGCGCGAGCGCGAGGACTTCGTCGCTGCGGTGCGCGCGCTCGACCGCGTGCTGATGTCGGGCTTCTACGTCGTGCCGCTGTTCCATCTGCCGCAGCAATGGGTGGCGCGCTGGGCCGCGATCCGGCATCCGGACCAGACATCGCTGTTCGGCTATCTGCCGGAAACCTGGTGGCGGCAGCCGTGAGGACATCCCGATGATGCTCGACACTCTTCTCCATGACGACGGCGCGCCGACGCTCGACGAGCTGTTCCGCCGCGCCGCGGTGCAGCGCCCCTATGCGACGGCGCTGTGCGATCCGCCGAACCGCGCGGCGATCACCGGCACGCCGCCGCGGCGGCTGACCTATGTCGAGGTCGACAATGCGGTGTCCGCGGTGGCGGCGCGGCTGCGCGGCCTCGGCCTGCAGACCGACGCGGTGGTGGCGTTCCAGCTTCCCAATGTAATCGACAGCGTGGTCATGCTGCTCGGCGTGCTGCGCGCCGGCATGATCGCCGCGCCGCTGCCGATGCTGTGGCGCGGCGACGACATCGTCGCGGCGCTTGCGGCGAGCGGCGCTACCGCCCTCGTCACCGCGGCGCGGATCGGCGGCACCGATCACGCCGCGATCGCGATGCGGGCGGCGGCGGATCATTTCCCGATCCGCCATGTCGGCGTGTTCGGCGCATCCGGGCTCGACGGCGTCAGCGCCTTCGACGACGTGTTCGCCGCCTCGGCGCCGGCGTCCCCGGCGGCACCGGCGCGCGACGACGACGCCGCGGCGCATGTCGCAGTGATCACCTTCGAGAGCACGCCGGACGGCGTGCGCGCGCTGGCGCGCGATCATCGCCGGATGCTGGCGGCCGCCGCGGCGCTGCCGGCCGAGGCCGGGCGGCGCGGCGCCGTCCTCACCACGGTGCCGCTGTCGTCCTTCGCCGGGCTCGCGCTGGCGCTGGTGCCGTGGCTGCTCGCGGGGACGCAGCTCGTGCTGCATCATCCCTTCGACGCCGACGTGCTGGCGGCGCAGATCCGCGACCATCATTGCGGCCTGGTGGTGCTGCCCGGCCCGGTGTCGGAGCCGCTGGCCGCCGCCGGCATCATCGATCCGGCGGCGCATGATGTCGCCGCGCTATGGCGCTCGGTCCCGCACGGTCAAGCCCGGCAGGGCGCGCCGCGGCGGCACGATGTCCTCGCCTACGGCGAATACGCGCTCTCGCCGCTGCCGCCCGCCGCCGCCATGCCGGAGATGGCGCGCAGCGCCGCCGGCACGCTGCTGCTGCGCGGGCCGATGCTGCCCCACGCCTGGCCCGCGGCGGCCGCGCTGCGCGGCGACGGCTTCGTCGATACCGGCTATCCCTGCGCCGACGGCGACCTCGCCGCAGCGCAGCCGCCCGCCGGTCTCGCCTGCATCGGCGGCTACCGGCTGCCGCTCGCCGCGATCGCGCGCCGCATCGCCGCGCTCGATCCGTCCGCCACGGTCGCCGCGCTGCCGCACGCGCTCACCGGATCGCGGCTCGCCGGCGCCGGCGCCGATCCGGCGGCGATGGCGCAGGCGCTCGCGCGCGTCCATCCGCTGCTCGCCGACGCCTTCCTGCCGCGTCCCGCCGCCGCCTGAGCGGTTGCGGCGGTCCGGCACCGGGCATAGCTTGAGGATGGACAGGAGCTTGCCATGGCCAGGATACCGCTGCGCATCGATGTCGTCTCCGACGTGGTCTGCCCGTGGTGCTTCATCGGCAAGCGGCGGCTCGAAAAAGCCATGGCGATGGTGCCCGACATTCCGGTCGAGGTGCATTTCCGGCCCTACTACCTCAACGACTGGATTCCGCGCGACGGCATCGACCGCGACGACTACCTGACGGCGAAGTTCGGCTCGCCCGAGCGCTATCACGGCATCGCCGGGCGCGTGGCCGCGGCCGCCGCCGCCGAGGGACTGGTCTACGACAAGGACCACATCAGCCGGCAGCCGAACACGACCGACGCGCACCGCCTGATCCGCTGGGCCGACACGCAGGGCCTCGCGCCGCAGATGAAGCAGCGGCTGATGGAGCTGTATTTCACCGAGGGCGCCGACCTCACCGACCGCGAGGTGCTGGTCAAGGCCGCGGCCGATGTCGGGCTCGACGCCGGCGCCGTGCGCGAGGGGCTCGCGAGCGACCGCGACGAGGCCGAGATCGCCAGCGAGGTGCAGGCGGCGAAGGAGGCCGGCATCGAGGGCGTGCCGTTCTTCATCCTCGCAGGCAAATACGGCATCTCCGGCGCGCAGGAGCCGGCTTTGCTGGCGGAGGCGATCCGCAAGGTCGCCGCCGAGCAGGCGGCGGCGGAATGATCCTCACGCCGCTTTCTTCCCGGCCCTGTCGGCGATGCCGGCAAGGCTGCGCAGGATCGCGGTGGTGCCCTTGAGGCGGTCCGCCGCATCCTGCCAGTCGGCCAGGAACACCACCTTCATGTCCGGCCGCACCTTGGCGTCGCGGCCGCGCTCGGTGATGAACGCGATCAGCTTGTCCGGGTCGGCGAACTCGTCGTTGCGGAACGACAGCACCGCACCCTTCGGTCCGGCGTCGATCTTCTCGACATTGGCGCGCCGCGCCAGCGCCTTGATCGCGACCAGCGCCAGCAGGTGCTCGACCTCCTGCGGCAGCGGCCCGAAGCGGTCCGCCAGTTCCGCGGCGAAGCCGTCGATGTCGCGCTCGTCCTCGATCTCGGCGAGCCGGCGATAGAGCGACAGCCGCACCGACAGGTCGGCGACGTAGTCCTCCGGGATCAGCACCGGCGTGCCGATGGTGATCTGCGGCGCCCACCTGTCCTCGGCCGGTTCGGCGAGCCCGGCCTTCAGGCTCAGCACCGCCTCCTCCAGCATCTGCTGGTAGAGCTCGAAGCCGACCTCCTTGATGTGGCCGGACTGCTCCTCGCCGAGCAGGTTGCCGGCGCCGCGGATGTCGAGGTCATGCGAGGCGAGCTGGAAGCCGGCGCCGAGCGTGTCGAGCGACTGCAGCACCTTGAGCCGCTGCTCGGCCTGCGGCGTGATCCTGCCGTTGACCGGCAGCGTCAGCAGCGCATAGGCGCGCAGCTTGGAGCGGCCGACGCGGCCGCGCAGCTGGTAGAGCTGCGCCAGGCCGAAGCGGTCGGCGCGATGCACGATCAGCGTGTTGGCGGTCGGGATGTCGAGCCCGGATTCCACGATGGTGGTCGACAGCAGCACGTCGAAGCGGCCGTCGTAGAACGCCGCCATGATGTCCTCGAGCGCGGTCGGCGCCATCTGCCCGTGCGCGACCGCGACCTTGACCTCCGGCACGGTCTTGTCGAGGAAATCCTTGACGCCGGCGAGATCCTCGATGCGCGGCACCACGTAGAACGCCTGCCCGCCGCGGTAGCGCTCGCGCAGCAGCGCTTCGCGCACCACCAGCGGATCGAACGGCGAGATGAAGGTGCGCACCGCGAGGCGGTCGACCGGCGGCGAGGCGATGATCGACAGGTCGCGCACCCCGGTCAGCGCAAGCTGCAGCGTGCGCGGGATCGGCGTCGCGGTCAGCGTCAGCACATGGACCTCGGCGCGCAGCTGCTTGAGCTTTTCCTTGTGAGCAACGCCGAAATGCTGCTCCTCGTCGACGATCAGCAGGCCGAGATCCTTGAAGCGGATGGTTTTTCCGAGCAGCGCATGGGTGCCGATCACGATGTCGATCGCGCCGTCGGCAAGTCCCTTCCTGGTCGCGGACAGCTCCGCGGCGCTGGCGAGCCGCGATGCCTGCCCGATCTTGACCGGAAAGCCGCGAAACCGTTCCGAGAAGGTCTTGAAGTGCTGCCGCGCCAACAGCGTGGTCGGCACCACCACCGCGACCTGCTTGCCGGCCATCACCGCGACGAAGGCGGCGCGCAAGGCGACCTCGGTCTTGCCGAAGCCGACATCGCCGCAGACCAGCCGGTCCATCGGCCGCCCGGCGGCGAGATCGCCGAGCGTCGCGTCGATCGCCGTCTGCTGGTCCTCGGTCTCCTCGTAGGGGAACCCGGCGCAGAACTCGTCATAGGCGCCGGCGCCCGCGGTGAGCCGCGGCGCCTCGCGCACCTGCCGCGCCGCCGCGACCTTGATCAGCTCGCCGGCCATCTCCAGGATGCGCGCCTTCATGCGCGCCTTGCGCGCCTGCCAGCTGCCGCCGCCGAGCCGGTCGAGCTCGACCTTGGCGTCCTCGTTGCCGTAGCGCGACAACAGGTCGATGTTCTCGACCGGCAGGTAGAGCTTGGCGCCCTCGGCATAGTGCAGTTCGAGACAGTCGTGCGGCGCGCCCGCGACCTCGATCGCGGTCAGCCCGACGAAGCGGCCGATGCCATGATCGACATGGACCACGAGATCGCCGGCGGCGAGGCTCGATACCTCGGCGATGAAATTGTCGGCGCGGCGCGCGGCGCGGCGCGGCCGCACCAGGCGGTCGCCGAGGATGTCCTGCTCGCCGATCACCGCGGTGTCGGCGGCCTCGAAGCCGCTCTCGATGCCGAGCACCGCGAGCGCGACCTGCCCGCCCGCCAGGCCCTGCACCTCCGCGAAGGCGCGCACCGGCTGCAGCTCGCCGAGCCCGTGATCGGGCAGCACGTGGCGCATACGCTCGCGCGCGCCCTCGCTCCACAGCGCGATGGCGACGCGCTTGCCGGCAGCCTGCAAGGCGCGGACATGCGCGGCGAGCGCGTCGAACACATTGGCGTCGGGCGTGGCGCGCTCGGCGGCGAAATTGCGACCCTGCCGAATGCCGGTGTCGATGGCGCGGGCGTCGTCCGGCACCGCGAACGGCGTCAGCGCCACGCGCGCCGCGGCGCCGATCCGCTCGCGCCACTCCGTCTCGGAGAGATACAGCCGGTCCGGCGGCAGCGGCCGGTACGGCGCGCCGGTCTTCTCGGCGAGCGCCTGCCGCCGTGCCTCGTAATAGTCCGCGATCTGCGCGAAGCGCTCGCGCACCGCGTCCTCGGCGAGCGGCTCGAACGCGACCGGCGTGCCGGGCAGATAGTCGAACACGGTGTCGAGCCGGTCGTGGAACAGCGGCAGCCAGTGCTCCATGCCGGGATAGCGGCGGCCCTCGCTCACCGCTTCATAGAGCAGGTCGTCCGGCGTCGCCGCGCCGAACTGCGCGACATAGCCGGTGCGGAACTTGCGGATGGTGTCGGTGGTGAGCTGGAACTCCGACACCGGCACGAGGTCGAGCGCGCGCACGTCCATCTCGGTGCGCTGGGTCTGCGGGTCGAAGGCGCGGATCGTCTCCAGCGTGTCGCCGAAGAAATCGAGCCGCACCGGCATGTCCATGCCCGGCGGATAGAGATCGAGGATGCCGCCGCGCACCGCATAGTCTCCGGGTTCGCGCACGGTTCCGGCGCGGACATAGCCGTTGAGCTCGAGCCACTGCGTGATCTTGCCCATGCCGATGACGTTGCCGGGCGCCGCCGACAGCGCCTGCCGCGCGATCAGCGCGCGCGCCGGCACCCGCTGCAGCGCGGCGTTCACCGTGGTCAGCAGCACCGCCGGACGGTCGCGGCCCTCGACGCGCGCGAGCCGCGACAGCGTCAGCACGCGCTGCGCCAGCACCGCGGCATGCGGCGACACCCGGTCATAGGGCAGGCAGTCCCAGGCCGGCAGTTCCAGCACCTCGATCTCGGGCGCGAAGAAGCCGAGCGCGCGGGCGAGCGCATTCATGCGCGGCCCGTCGCGGCAGATCACCGCGAGGCTCGTCGCCGGCGCGCCGGCGCGCGCCGCGATGGCGCGCGCGAGGTCGGCCGTCACCAGCCCTTCGGCGCCGTCGGCGACATGGGCGAGCGTCAGCGTCTCACCGGCAGCGAGCCGGGCCGCGGGCGATGGCAAGGAAGAAGACGTCACTTTGACCTTTCGAGACGGAAATGGAAGTCGCGCATGCGGCGCAGCAGCGGCGTGTCATGGTCGGCCGGCGGCGCGCGCTCGCCGGTGAACCAGGCGAGCAGGTCGGCGTCCGGCACCTCGGTCAGCCGCTCGTAGAGGTCGAGTTCGGCCTCGGTCAGCGTCGCGATATGCGCATCGGCGAAGCCGCCCATGATCAGGTCGGTCTCGCGGATGCCGCGGTGCCATGACCGGAACAGCAGGCGGCGGCGGCGGGCGTCGAGCCCCTCGCTCGAACGGGTCGATCCGGTCATCTGTGCTTGCCCTGCTCCAACGCCGAAAACCCGGACGAGTGCCGGGCGCGGTTTTCATATAATGTCGCTGCGCCCCACTGTCAGCAGATTCCGCCGCTTCCCGTCCTTCGTGTGGATCACATGCGCCCGGCCCGTCTCAACCCGCTGTTCGCGCCGCTGACGAGTCTCGCCGGCGTCGGGCCGAAGCTCGAAAGGCTGTATCGCCGGCTGCTCGGGCGCGACGAGCCGCACGTGCTCGACCTGTTGTTCCACCTGCCCTCGGGCGCGCTCGACCGCCGCGCCCAGCCCAAGCTCAGGGACGTGGTGCCGGGCGCGCTGGTCACGGTCGCGGTGACGATCGACCAGCACCGGCCGCCGCCGCCGCATCGCGCCCGCGCGCCCTACCGCATCGTCGCGAGCGACGACACCGGGACGCTGACGCTGACCTATTTCCACGCCCGCGCCGACCAGTTGCAGAAGCAGATGCCGGAGGGCGCGCGCCGCTACGTGTCCGGCACCGCCGAGCTCTACGACGGCGAACTGCAGATGGTGCATCCCGACCGCGTCGTCGACGAGCACGGCTTCGCCACGCTGCCGCTGGTCGAGCCGGTCTATCCGCTCACCGAAGGGCTCGCGCCCGGCAATGTCCGCCGCGCCATGCAGGGCGCGCTGGCATGCCTCCCCGATCTCCCGGAATGGCAGGACGAAGCCTGGGTGTCGCGCGAGCGGCTGCCCGGCTTCGCCGCGGCGCTGCGCGCGCTGCACCAGCCGGCCGAGCCCGCCGACGTGCGGCCGGACAGCCGCGCCTTCACCCGCCTCGCCTATGACGAACTGCTCGCCGGCCAGCTCGCGCTCGCTCTGGTGCGCGCGCATATGCGCGAGCAGTCCGGCCGCGGCAGCGCCAGCGCCGGCGTGCTGCGGCAGAAGGTGATCGACGCGCTGCCCTATTCGCTGACGCCGTCGCAGGCGCGCGCGGTCGACGACATCGTCAACGATCTGGCGCTGCCCAAGCGCATGCTGCGGCTCCTTCAGGGCGACGTCGGCTCCGGCAAGACCGTGGTGGCGCTGATCGCGGCGGCGACCGTGATCGAGGCCGGCCGCCAGGCGGCGCTGATGGCGCCGACCGAGATCCTGGCGCGCCAGCACCTCGCCACCATCGCGCCGCTGGCGCAGGCCGCGGGCCTGCGCGTCGCCATCCTCACCGGCCGCGACCGCGGCAAGGAGCGCGCCGCGACGCTGGAGCGGCTCGCGCTCGGCGACATCGACCTCGTGGTCGGCACCCACGCGCTGTTCCAGGAGGACGTGGCGTTCAAGGACCTCGCGCTCGCGATCGTCGACGAGCAGCACCGCTTCGGCGTGCATCAGCGCCTCGCGCTGGCGCGCAAGGGCGAGGCCGTGGACATGCTGGTGCTGACGGCGACGCCGATCCCGCGCACGCTGGTGCTGACCTTCTTCGGCGACATGGATGTGTCCGAGCTGCGCGAGAAGCCGGCCGGCCGCCAGCCGGTCGATACCCGCACCATCGATCTCGACCGCCTCGCCGAGGTCGAGGACGCGGTCGGCCGCGCCATCGCCGAAGGCCGGCGCTGCTACTGGGTGTGCCCGCTGGTCGAAGAATCCGAGACCGGCGACCTCGCGGCGGCGCAGGAACGGTTCCGCGCGCTGCAGGCGCGCTTCGGCGACGCCGTCGATCTCGTCCACGGCAAGATGAAGCCCGCCGACAAGGACCGCGCCATGGCGCGCTTCGCCGCCGGCGAGACGCAGGTGCTGGTCGCCACCACCGTGATCGAGGTCGGCGTCGACGTGCCGGAGGCGACCGTGATGGTGATCGAGCACGCCGAGCGCTTCGGCCTGTCGCAGCTCCACCAGTTGCGCGGCCGCGTCGGCCGCGGCAAGGGCCGCTCGACCTGCCTGCTGCTGTACAAGGCGCCGCTCGGCGAGACCGCGAAGGCGCGGCTCGCGATCCTGCGCGACAGCGAGGACGGCTTCCGGATCGCCGAGGAAGACCTGCGGCTGCGCGGCGAAGGCGACCTGCTCGGCACCCGGCAGAGCGGCCTGCCCGGCTTCCGCATCGCGCAGCTGCAAGTGCACGGCCCGCTGCTCGGCCCGGCGCGCGACGATGCCGCGCTGATCATGGAGCGCGACCCGGCGCTCGCCACGCCGCGCGGCGCGGCGCTGCGGCACCTCCTCTACCTGTTCGAGAAGGACGAGGCGATCAAGCTCCTGCGCGCGGGATGACGGCGGCTCAGTTCAGCTTGATCGAGGCGAACAGCCGCACATTGAGGCCCGGCTGCAGCACCTCGTCCTTCTTGTAGGACTGGTGCAGGCGGACCTCCTGATTGAGCAGGTTCTCGCCGCGCAGCCCGACGGTGATCTCCGGCACCAGCCCGTCGCGCGCGAAGCGGCGGGTGTAGCTGAGCTCGGCATTGAGCAGCGTATAGGCCGCGGTCGGCGTCTCGAACGCGCCGAGCCGGTTCTGCGCGAAGGCATGCAGCAGATGGACGCGCGCGTTCCAGTCGGGGGAGCGGTAATAGACGCCGCCGCCGAGACGGTGCGGCGGGATCTTCGGGACGAACGAGCCGTCGGTGAAGCGCGCATCGACGAAGTCGTATTGCGCCTCGACGCCCCAGACTCCGCCCCACAGCGCGGCGACGTCGTACTCCGCCTGCACCTCGGCGCCGATGAAGCGGGCGTTGCGCTGCGAATAGATGATCTGGTCGAAGGTCGCGCCGGGCGTGCCGCACGAGGCGAAGGTGTCGGCGCATTTCACCCCGGTGAA
>Ga0180222_1002640_pt1 | contig 13832 bp, 15 predicted proteins | sample eDN5th37CKraftOP_FD_151336 | JGI IMG/M metagenome (GOLD analysis project Ga0180222, IMG submission 151336) | Enriched Organic Plus compost microbial communities from Emeryville, California, USA - eDNA 5th pass 37_C Kraft OP (version 2) (version 2) ... | reverse complement strand
TGCCGTCGCGTGAGCGCACGACGCCGGTGACCGCGTCGTAGGTCCAAGGATGCATGGACTGATCCTGGCCGTTGCAACGCACGAGGTGCAGACGCTCCGGTGGTTCGGGCGAGCGATCGACCTCGACGCACAATTCGGGCCGGGCGGCGACCCGGATCTGCCCGGATTGCCGGTCGTAGGTGAACACTTGCGGGGCTTTGCCGTGGCAATGCCACAGAATGATCTTGTTGAAGCGTTCAAACTTGCCGCCCGCGACGTCGACGCACAGCGCGCCCTCCGCCCGGAGAAAAAATGATTTGCCCTGAGCCTGCGCGGCTCCGGTGCCGGCCAGAGCGAAGCCCGCCGCGCAAGCGACGACGGCAATCGTAAAATGCTTGAACATGGCAGTCCCTGATTTTCGAGGTTTGAAGGCCGGCACGCATGGTGAGCAAAACATGCTGTGTGCTTTATAGTCCGGCAATCGGCGTTGCCGGACAGTGCGGCAGGCTTCGCGACTGCGTCTTTTCGCCGCTACTCGATCGACGCCGTGACGCGCGCCAGACCGCGGTCGATCATGTGCAATTGCTTCGCCGCGGCGAGCGATAGATCGAGCACGCGGCCCTTGGTGAATGGCCCGCGGTCGTTGACGATTACCGTGACGCTGCGGCCGGTCTTTCTGTCGGTGACGCGCAGGCGGGTGCCGAACGGAAGCGTGCGGTGCGCCGCGGTGAATTTGTCGGGATCGTAGCGCTCGCCACGCGCGGTGGGTCCGCGATAGCCCTTGCTGTAATAGGCCGCGACGCCGGAAAATTCCTTGCGCGGCTGGGCGAACGCATCGCCGCCCGCAACCGCGCATGCAAGCGCAAGGCCTGCCGCCACCCGCAATCCCCAATCCATCGGATCCGTCCCATCCACTCCGCCGGGCGGAGTTGAGCGGATTCCTGTGGCGAAAATGGGAAACCGTCAAGTGTTCCACGCGGCGCGAGAGAGCCGTGGCCGCGACGGGTTCGCGCGCGTCAAGGCATGGCGGGAACTGGAATCCCGATCGGACGTTGGCTGTGCGATGTCGCGGCCGAAGGCCGACATCGTTCCACCGAGCACGATCATCATACGATCATCACGGAGGCACGGTCATGAAGACCATGGAGGACATGTTTCACGCCCTGCTGCAGGATGTCTATTTCGCCGAACAGCAACTCGGGAAGGTGCTGCCGCAGATGGCACAGCAAGCCGAAGACCCGGAACTGAAGAAGGCATTGACCGATCACGGCAAGGAAACGCAAAGACACGTCGAGCGGCTCGAGAAGGCGTTCGATATGATCGGCAAGACGCCACGTGCCAAGACCTGTGACGGCATCCTCGGCATCATCGCGGAAGGCAAGGAGACGATGAAGGAGTCGCAGGATCAGCCCGTCCTCGATGCCGGCCTGATCGCCTCCAGCCAGGCCGCCGAACATTATGAAATCGCCCGTTACGGCACGCTGTGCGCGTGGGCGAAACTGCTCGGCAAACCGCAGATCGGCCATCTGCTGCACCAGACGCTCGAGGAGGAGAAGAAGGAGGATGCGCTGCTGACGCGGATCGCCGAGCGTTCGGTGAACGCGCATGCCATGAGTGCGTGAGGCGTCTGATTTGAACGCCGGCAGGCGTTGCCGGATGCGGCCGCCGCGCTTGCGTTCGATGACGTGGACGCCGGCGCGCTCGGCGGTGGCGCGATAGAGCGCCACCGCGCGGGAGATCGACGATGGCTTGACGGCTTGAGGAAGTCCTTCCGGATCGGACGCGCGACGATGGGCGGTACGCCTTGTATCGGCTCCGGGCTTGACCCGGGCCCGTCGAAACGTTCTCGGCTGGCGGCGACCTTGAGCGGCGACCAACGGACGGCAGGAATCCGCGAACAGGGCACGCGCCGGGCCGCGGCGTGGGGCGTGCCCGGTTCAGGGACGGTAAAATGTCACCTACGGAGATATCCTTAGTTGATAGGCGTGCCGCCGCCGGATACCGAGCCCATATGGGGGAAAGCAGCCTGAATTGTCCGAAATGCCGCAAGCCGATGCGGCTCGCGCGCATCACGCCGGCGCTTGCCCACCATCCCGAGCTGCACAGCTATGAGTGCCTTTCCTGCCGCGAAGTGGTGACCGTTGAGGTCGAGGTGAGCAAGTCTCGCGAATAGCGCCGGGTTGGATATTTCGTATTATGAAACTATTCCCCGCCGGCCAGCACGGCGCGGGTCTGTTCGTCGGGGCCGAAATCCTCGGCGCTGTGCACATGCATCAGTTCGGCGAGCCGCGTGCGTGCGCGGTTGACGCGCGACTTGATGGTGCCGACGGCGCAGCCGCAGATCCTGGCGGCCTCTTCGTAGGAGAATCCGGAGGCGCCCACCAGCACAAGAGCTTCGCGCTGATCGGGCGGCAACTGCGCGAGCGCCGCGCGGAATTCCTTGAACTCGACCTGGCCGTACTGCTCCGGCTGCGACTTCAGGGTTTCGGCGTAATGGCCGTCGGTATCCTCGACCTCGCGCCGGCGCTTGCGGTATTCGGAGCGGAAATGATTGCGCAGAATGGTGAATAGCCAGGCCGACATGTTGGTGCCGGGTTGGAACGACTCGATATTCGCGAGCGCGCGCAGGAGCGTTTCCTGCACCAGATCGTCGGCGCGATCGACGTTTCCGCACAGCGAAATCGCGAACGCGCGGAGGCTGGGCACCGCAGCGAGAACGGCTTTACGCACCGACTCGTCAATTGGCATCACTGCCCGTCCTTGCTTCCGTTACCGTCGAGACGATTAAGCAATTCGGTGAAACGGTCCGGCACGCCTTGATTGACCACCTCGTCGTACATGGCGCGAAGCTGTTGACCCAGCTTGGCCTGCACTTCCCGGCCGAGCTTGGCTGGCTTGGAATTCACCTTCTTGCGCGTCGCCGCGGCTTCCATTGGTTTTTGCTGTCCCACGCGCTTTAGCTCGTCCATTTTTCGACCCCAGCTTCCCTTTTCCCATCATGGGTCGGGGCACCCCCTCTATATCCAATCAAAACCATTCACTTGCCTTATGGTTCCGGAAAGTGGGAACTTTTTTGGCATGCCGACGTTGAAAAGCCATCGTGTTGGACTTGATTGTGGGGGGCGGGCGCTTGAGCGGTCCCAAGGCCCGCAACGTTCGGGAGGGATTCTTGCCTGTATCTCAAGTGGTTGCGGCGAACCTACCGTATCTGCGGCGGTATGCGCGTGCGCTCTCCGGCAGTCAAAGCTCGGGCGACGCCTATGTCGAGGCGACGCTCGAGGCCCTGGTCCAGGACCCACAGGCCCTGGAATATGGCGGCTCGGCCAAGGTTGCTCTCTACCGGCTGCTCACCAAGATCTGGAATTCGGTCACACTCAACGCTCAGCGCGCGGGCGTTCCCGCGCAGGCGGTCGAGCGGCATATTGCGCAAATCTCGCCGATGCCGCGCCAGGCGTTCCTGCTGATTGCGTTGGAAGGTCTGAACGAAGAGCAGGCGGCCAAGGTTCTCGACCTGGACGTGGCAACCGTGCGCGAACTCGTGGACGAATGCGGCCGCGAGCTTGCCGCCGAGATCGCCACCGACGTGCTGATTATCGAGGATGAGACCTTCATCGCGCTCGATCTCGAGGCGCTGGTGGAGAGTCTCGGCCATCGCGTGATCGGCGTCGCACGCACCCATGCCGAGGCGGTCGCGCTCGCCCACAAGAAACGTCCCGGAATTATCCTGGCCGACATCCAGCTTGCCGACGGCAGTTCGGGACTCGATGCGGTCAACGAAATGCTCCGCACCTTCCAGGTGCCGGTGATCTTCATCACGGCCTATCCGGAGCGCTTCCTGACCGGCGAACGTCCCGAGCCGGCGTTCCTGATCGCCAAGCCGTTTCAGCCGGCGACCGTGTCGGCGGTGGTCAGTCAGGCCTTGTTCTTCGACCGCAATGCCCGCCGGCGCGAGCGCAGGGCTGGCTAGCGGTACCAGAACGGCACCGCGATGCCTGGCACGCGATGCCCTCCGGCGGAACGCCGCGCGCGGTTCGCGCTGCCGCGGCCGTCCCGGTCAACGATTAGTTTTCGGCACCGCGCTTGGGCGAGCGCAATGGGGACGGCATGCAATTGACAAAACGTGCGACAAGTCCGTTGACTGGGTCGATTGAGCCGCTGTCCAACGGTGCGGGCGCGCAGGCCCAGCGCCCCGGGCCGAAACTCGTCGAGAATACTATGGGGCGTGAAATAGCCGCGACGGGCGAGAGCGAAGCCGCCGGGCTGGCGCGGGAATGTGAGCGTCTGCGGGCCCAGCTGGATGCGCAGGCAGCCGAGCTGAACCTGTTGCGTGCCCGCTTCGCGCGTTACGAAACCGCGCTGCGAGGCTCGCATGTCACGGTCTACACCCAGGATCGCGATCTTCGCTACACGTCGATCAGCAATCCGATGTTCGGCCGTCCGATCCACGACATTCTCGGGCGCAGCGACGAAGAAATCCTGCCGCGGGACGCGGGGGCGGGCGCTATTGCGCTCAAGCGCGAGGTGTTGGCGACCGGCGAGCCCAAGAGCGTGGAGGTCGCCATCGAGGACGCGTCGGGTGTGCGCTGGCACGATCTGCGCATCGAGCCGTTGCGCAACGCTGCGGGCGCAATCGTCGGCCTGACCTGTGCCTCGATCGACGTGACCGAGCGCAAGGAAGGCGAGGCGCATCTGCGCTTGCTGCTGCGCGAGCTGACGCACCGCTCGAAGAATCTCTTGGCGGTGATCCAGGCCATGGCGCGACAGACCGCCCGCCACACCGGTTCGGTCGAAGGCTTTCTCGACCAGTTCGGAGCGCGCCTGCAAGCGCTTGCGGCCTCGCACGATCTGCTCGTGCGCGAAAGCTGGTATGGCGCGTCGATGGGCGAATTGGTGCGTTCGCAGCTTGCTTCCTATATCGAAAAGGACGCCGCGCGCATCGCGATCCAGGGACCGCCGGTCGCGCTCAAGCCGGAGGCGGCACAGAATCTTGGGCTCGCATTGCATGAGCTCGCCGTCAATGCGGCGACGTTCGGCGCGCTGTCGGTGCCGGGCGGGCGCCTGTCGATCGTTTGGGATCGGGAGGACGACAGCGATCAGAGCGCGCTTACGCTCGATTGGCGTGAGACGCACGGCCCGAAGGTCGCGGAACGCCGCACCAAGGGCTTCGGCAGCATGGTGATCGAGCGCAATCTCTCGCGTGTTCTCGGTGCCGATGTCCGTCTCGACTTCGACCCCGACGGCGTGCGCTGCCACATCGTGATACCGGCGAACCAGATTCTCACCACGCGCTAGCGGCTCACGTCCCGGCGACATCGACCATTCCATCGCATTCCAGCCTCCCGCATAGCGCGGGGCTCGCGCGGTCGTGCGAACTTTGATCGGTAAGGACCGGGCGCCCGCGTTGCGGCGGGGCGCGGGGAAACCAGGTCGGCCTATCGGGGCTCGCGCCGGCGCGTGATCTGCCTGAACCCGGAACATAATCGCTGCGCCGCCGTTTTCCGTTCGCCTTCCGCAAGGCAGGTGCCGCATTGCATCGTGCCGGACGGGATGCGATGGAGCGTGAGCGTTTATGCGTAGGATCGTAACCTATTTGGCCGCCGGCCTTCTGGCGATTTCGACGGTGGAGTTGTTGGCGCCGTCGGGCGGACCGGGTCTCTCGGTCAATGCCCGATCCGTGGTTCCGGGCGGCACGACACTTCAATATGTCGATCGCAGCCACAAGACGGATCGTTTGGATATATCGGTGAGCACCATCGACAAGCGGCCGAGTACGAGAATGCCGGCCAAGATCCTGGACGGTTGTGACCCGGCGTTCAGTCCGCTCTCGGCATCCGCGCCGCATGACAATTTTCCCGGTCGCTGCGCCACCTAGCCTCAGGCCATCAATCATACCGAGTCGCGACCGGCGCGTGCCAAGCTATGCCGCGCGCCGCTCTTTTTGCGCTATCATTGGTAGCCGCAGGTCCGAACCGGGACTTGTCTTTAATGCTTCGCAAGATAGGAAGTGCGCCATGGCCAGAATATCGTCCGTCTTTGCGGCGCTGTCGGTCTGTGCCGCTGCCGCCCCGACGACGATGCCGGCGAGCGCGCAGCCGCCCAAGCGAACCATGGTCGGCGCATTGACCTGCGATATAGCGGGCGGCATCGGCATGATCATCGCATCGCGCAAGGGTGTCGCCTGCATGTTCACGCCGGCGACCCCGGGCCCGCGCGAGCTTTATGTGGGGACGATCGGAAAATTCGGTCTTGATGTCGGTACGACGGCTGGCGGCGCCATGGTGTGGGCCGTCTATGCGCCGACCCAACGCGGGTTCGGCGCGCTCGCCGGTCGTTATGGCGGCCCGACGGCGGAGGCGACGCTCGGTGCGGGCGTCAGCGCCAATGCGCTGATCGGCGGCTCGAACCGCACGGTGATGTTGCAGCCACTTTCCGTGCAAGGGCAGGCGGGCCTCAATTTGGCGATAGGAGTGGCCGCGCTTGAACTGGTCGCCGCGCGGTGAATTGACAGTGCGATTATTCGATTGCGGAAGTGAGGCGGGGTGGCCGGCCCGGCGGACGGTCACCGTGTTTCTTGTGAGCGGACGAGCACGGGTAGCGCCGCACCACGCATTTCGTCGATTGCTTGCGTATTAGTACGTAACAGGGCGGGCATGTTTTTTCACAACGTTTACGGCAATCGGTGTTAGTCGGCGCGCTACAAGGTCGATACAAGCCGATAGGCGCTTCGAAGGAGTGTCATGCCGGACTGGATCACGCGTGCGGTGGAAGGTGTCGGGCGGGCGCTAACGGTGCGGCCGGGCGGCCCCGCGGCTGTGGACGGCGGCGGGCCATCGCAGGACTCCGGACGAGAGCCGCTTTATGCCGCCGCCATTCATTCCTGGAACTTGGCTTTTGTTTCAACCGACCGCAACGGCGTGATCACGGGATGGAATCGGGGAGCTGAAAACCTGTTCGGTTTTGGCGTTACCGAAGCGGTCGGTTGCGATGTCGAAGCGGTGCTGCGGCCCTATCGTGACGACGAGAAGGGGATGCTGCGGCAACAGTTTCTGGCCGGTCAACGGATACCGAATTTCCCAATGGTCGGCTTCACCAAGGACAATACGCCGATCCATCTCGCCTTCGATATTTCACCGTTGCGGACGCCGGACAGCGAGCATGTCGGGGCCTCGGCCATCGTGCGCGATGTGACCGAGCAACGGCTCGCGGAAGAGCTTTTCGGACTGGCCGTGGAAGCCTGCCCAAGCGGCATGATGATGATCGATCGCGGCGGGCGGATCGTGATGGTCAATCGCGAGATCGAACGTCTGTTCGGGTATCGGCGCGACGAATTGCTCAGCCGTCCGGTAGAGCTGCTGGTGCCGGCGAACATGCGCGGCCTGCATGTCGCCTTGCGTTCCGAATTCGCCCGACAGCCGGAAAGCCGGAAGATGGGGAAAGGCCGCGAACTCATCGCGGTGCGCAGAGACGGGAGCGAGTTTCCGGTGGAGATCGCTCTCAACGCGATTCACATCCGCGACGGCCTGCTGATTCTGGCCGTGGTTGTCGACATTACCGAACGCAAGCAAAACGAAAAACTGAAAGACGAGTTCGTAGCGACGGTCAGCCACGAACTGCGCACGCCGCTCACATCGATTTCCGCGTCGCTGGCGTTGCTGGCGGCCGGAAAGGTGGGTGATCTGCCGCCGCTGGCGCAACGGCTGGTGACGATCGCGCGGACGGACGGCGAACGGCTGGTGCGGCTGGTGAACGATATCCTCGAGATCGAGAGGATTGAGTCGGGCAGCGTGCTGTTCCAGTTCAAGCACGTGAGCACACGGGCTGTCGTCGAGCACGCGCTCGAGGCGAACCGCGAATTTGCCGACCAGGCGGGCATCAAGTTGCGGCTCGAGCCGTCGTCGAAACAGGGCGAAGTGCTGGCGGACCCGGATCGGCTGGCGCAGGTTGTCACCAATCTCGTCGCCAATGCGATCAAGTTCTCGCAAAGCGGGGAGGAGGTCGTCGTGTCCGTCGATGAGGATGAGAGCCGCGTGCGGATGAGCGTCCGCGATCATGGTCCGGGTATTCCCGAACAGTTCAGGCAGCGCATCTTTTCCAAGTTCGCGCAGGCCGACGGGAGCAATGCGCGGCAGAAGGGCGGGGCCGGACTCGGATTGAGTATCGTGAAGCAAATTGTCGATCGGCTGGGCGGCTCGGTCGGGTTTGAACCGGCGCTCGGCGGCGGGACGGTGTTCTTCGTCGAATTGCCGCGCGCTGCGCGCAGCGAACGCGAGCCGACAGTGGACGATGCCGTGCCGTTGGCCGTCGCACTGCATACAGAAACGGAACGGACGAGGAGTTAGCATGAGCGGCCTGCGCGTGATGCTTGTCGACGACGAGCCCTTTATCCGCGAACTCGTCGAAATATCCCTCGCTCTCGATCCGGACATCTCGGTGAAGAGTTGCGCGTCCGGCAGGGAGGCGCTGACCGAAGTCGATCAGTGGTTGCCCGACTTGATCCTGCTGGATGTCATGATGCCGGACATGGACGGCCCGCAGACGCTCACTCAGTTGCGCGAGCGGAATGGCACCGCGGGCATCCCGGTGGTGTTTATGACGGCGCGCGCACAGAATCGCGACATTGTGCATTTCTTGACGCTCGGCGCGGTCGGCGTGATTCCGAAGCCGTTCGACCCGGTCGGTCTCGCCAATGAAGTGAAGCAATACGCGGCGCCGGCCGCAGCCAATATGGGCGGGGTGGGTGTGGGGTGAGGGGCGCGGGGAGCCGGGCTTTGGTGGGGTTGGTGGTGCTGGCGTTGTTGGCGCCGTGCGCCGCCCGGGCCGAGGATGGCGGCCGGCTGGACGGGTTCAACATCATTGAATCGCCTCGGCATCCCTTCGGCAGCCCGCCGGCGACGCTGGCGATGCGGCAGGCGCGGGACTTGGGCGCGCGCGCGCTCGCCATCGTGCCGTTCCTTTGGCAGGCCAGTCCGCAAAGCGCCGTCGTCGTGCGCGGCAACGACATGAGCGACGACGAATTGCGGGCGGCGATCCGCGCGGCGCACGAACTGGGCATGGCGGCGGTGGTGAAGCCGCATGTCTGGGTGCCGGGAAGCTGGGCGGGGGCGGTCGAACCGGCGAGCGAGGAGGGCTGGCAAGACTGGTTCAAGAGCTATGGTGAGGCGCTGACGCAGATTGCGCATGTGGCGGCCGAGGAAAAAGCCGAGGCGCTGGTGATCGGCACCGAACTGCTGAAGACGACCGCCCGGCCGGAATGGAGCGGCGCGATCGCGCAGGTGCGCGCGATCTATTCCGGAAACCTGCTTTACGTCGCGCAGAATATCGACGAGGCCAGCCGCGTCCCGTTCTGGCCGCAGCTCGATGCCATCGGCATCTCGCTTTATCCGTCGCTCGGACCCGATGACGACCGCGACGGACGCCTCAAGATCATGCAGCAGACCGGCGACGCGCTCGACCAGCTCGCCGCGCGCTTCGACAAACCGGTGATCGTCGGGGAGGTCGGGCTGCGCTCGGCCGAGGGCGCCGCCGCCAAGCCGTGGGAGAGCGCCGAAGAGCGCGCGGCCGCGCCGGACACGCTGTTGCAGGCCGCGGTCATCGCCGACTGGATGCGCGTGCTGCATCGCCCGAGCGTCAAGGGCGTACTGGTGTGGCGCTGGTTCAGCGATCCGCAGGCGGGCGGGCCGAACGACACCGACTTCACCGTGCAAGGCAAGCCCGCGTCGGGCGTTCTCTTGTGTGCCTGGAAGCTCGGTTGCGACAACCGCTGCACCGGCACGCGGACCCATTGAGCCGCGGCCGGATCGCCTCGGCCCGCCGCGCCACCGGCCGATTGGATGGCCGCCGGTTGCCGGGCACGCGGGCGGCCAGCCGATTCATGGCGCGATGAATGCCGCGATTACCGGGACGGCGGGGTTGCAACGTATAATTGTATGCTAGGCTCGCACGCCATCGAACGAAAGGCGGGTGAGGGCCATGTTGGAAACGGACAAGGTGTTCGCAGGCTCGGTTCCGGAAAACTACGACCGTTATATGGTGCCGTTGATTTTCGAGTCCTATGCCGCAGACATTGCTCGACGCGCGGCGTCCCTGTCGCCAAGCGCCGTTTTGGAAACTGCGGCCGGCACCGGGGTGGTTACCCGGGCTTTGGCGCCAAAACTGTCCCCCGGCGCGCGCTATATCGTAACCGACCTTAACCAGCCGATGGTCGACTACGCGGCATCGCGACAACCTTCCGATGCCCGGATCAAATGGGGCCAGGCCGATGCGCTTTCGCTGCCTTTCGACAATGCCGCCTTCGATCTCGTTTGTTGCCAGTTCGGCGCGATGTTCTTTCCCGACCGTATCGCCGGTTACCGCGAAGCAAGGCGAGTCCTGAAGCCGGGCGGACATTTCTTGTTCAGCGTATGGGATCGCATCGAGGAAAATGTTTTCGCGGACGATGTGACGAATGCGCTCGCACGGATTTTTCCGAACGATCCACCGCGCTTCCTGGCGCGCACGCCGCATGGCTATCACGACCAGGCGCTGATCCGCCGCGAGTTGGAGCAGGCAGGTTTCTCCCATGTGACGATCGAGACGAAGGCCGACCAAAGCCGGGCATCCTCGCCGCGTATTCCGGCCGTTGCTTATTGTCAGGGAACGGTGCTGCGCAATGAAATCGAGGCGAGAGCCGCGGGCAAACTGGAATCCGCCACCGACTATGCCGAATCCGTACTTGCGGACAAACACGGCAGCGGCGAGGTTGCAGCCAAGATTCAGGCTCACGTCATCATGGCGGTGGCCTAGCTCTTGGACTATCCCGCGCCCGTCCGTCGCGATCTTGCGCTGGCTCGCCGCGCTTGCGCCGCTTCCGCAGTGGAGCGGACATGAACCCGATTTGTGAGGACGCGCGCTAGAACCGGTACCAGAGCGCGGTGATCAGCGCGTTCTCCTGCAAGGCGTTGCGTCCGGCATAGGTGGTATAGCCGCCGAACTGCACCGCCCAGGCGGGAGCAAAGCTATAGACCAGACTGAGCTGGAATTTTTCGTAGTCGTAAGACGTGTAGAAAATGCCGTTGCCGGCGCCTTCCGAGAACACGTTGAGGGATTGCACGAGCAGCATCCATTGCGGCGCGAAATGCACACCGAAAGTGGCGTCGAAGCGGAATTCGTTCGGTGGGTCGCCGGCGCGAAAACGCTGCGCGGCCTCGAGGTCGATGAAAGAGGCGAACGGCCCGAGGTTGAAGGATTTTCCTAGCAAGGCCCGCATGTCGAGTTCGGGATCGGTATAGCCGATGGCCGCCGGATTGCGGTCGTCCGTGGTGCCGGGCGCGCGCAACAGGGCCTGGCCGGAAAACACCCAGCCGTCGTTTTGCCAGAACCGGTAGCGGCCGCCTACTTCGGTGTAACTGAATCCCGTGCGCGAGGCGTCGACCGGCGCGGCAATGTCGATGTGCTGAAGGGTCGGGCCGAACATCAGGGTGAAACGGTCGGTCACTCCGTATTCGAGCAGCGGCTCGACTTCGAATTTGCGGTAGCGCGGGATCGAGACGGTATTGCGCGAACTGTCGAAACCGTCGTTCGACACGCTGAACGTGCCGGTGGTGATGACCTGCCCGTGACCTTCCTCCATGGTCCAGGCGCCGGCCCAGACGGCGCCGGGCGCGCAGAGCAGGGCCAAGCCCAGGATCGAGCAATAGCGGCCACGCATGATGGCGAACTCCCCAATACTCCCGACAATCGTTCCCCACCGATGTCCGTCTTTTGCGTCCGGCGGCGCCCCCGCGCCGACCGAACGTCTCGCGTGCTCATGCGCTCATGGAAATGACCTCGTTGCCGGCGCGGGCCGATGAGCCGTGCACGGAGCCGATGGCCTGCGTCAGCAGGCGGATGCGGTCGGTGTCGCGCGTAGCTGTTCCGGTCACCGCGGCGACCGTGGCGGTGACGTGATCGGCGGCGGTCGCCTCGACATTGGGCAGGCGCAAATGCGCGATTTCCTCGCGCACGGCGTCGGCCAGCCGGGAGGCGCCGGTGCGGTCGTATCCGGGGGCGACGATCACGATGAGACCGTTGCGATAGGCCGCGGCGACGGCGCCGATCAGCGCCGGAATGCGCCGCACGGCCGCCGCAACCCTGGCCAACACGACGTTCGCCGCGTCCGGGCCGCAGGCTGCCCGGTAGGCGTCGAAACGGTCGATCATGATCGCGACCACCGATATCGGCTTGTCGTCATCCGGCTTGGGCAAGGCGACCAGATAGGCTTCCGCGATCTCGCCGACCAGTAGGTTGGTGGCGTCGTCGATCCAGACATTGCTGCGGCGGTCGCCCCAATTGGCCATAAAAGTGAGGAGTTCGCGTTCGCGGGCGAGCCGGCGTTCCAGTTCGCCTTTCAGCCGCAGCGCCGAGCGCACGCGCGCGAGCAGCTCGATCCGGTTGACGGGCTTGGTGATGTAGTCGGTGGCGCCCGCGATAAAGGCGTTGGCCAGACTGTCCATATCGTTCAGTTGCGTGACCATGATGATGGGGACGTCGTTGTAGCGGCCGTCGCTGCGGATCGCGGCGCATGCCTCGATGCCGTCGATCTCGGGCATCAGGATGTCGAGCAGGATGACGTCGATCTCCACGGCCGTTCCGCTCTTGCCGACCGCGAGGAAATCATAGGCGTCGCGCGCCGAAGCGACCGCGGCGATGTCGTTGTAGCCGGCGTTGAGCAGCGCGGCTTCGGTCAGGTCTCTGGAGTCGTCGGAATCGTCCACGACAAGAATTCGCATGATCACCTCTATCGCATGGTTCTGCCGCATCGAAGTTATGCGTCCCCGTCGTTTCCGTTCCTCAACGGCATTGCTCAATTGCGGGCGAACAGGCGCCACGTGGCGTTCTGGTAAACGAGGCGATAACCGGGCGTTCCGTCGCGGTACAGGAGTGGGAAGGCGCGCACGATGCGATCCTGCGCGCCGGTAACGCTGTGCGGATCGGGAACCGCGACATAGGGCGTGTCGATGCGCGAGAGCAGAATCGCGAGGGAGAACTGCTCGTCCGAAGGCGTGAACAGGCCGCGCGCCTGGCCGCGGCCGATGACGATCGCGGGCGAGTTGTCGGTGTCGACCAGCACGCCGTTGCGCTTGACGAGGGCGCGGCCGAGGTCGAGCGCATCGACGCGCTCGTGACCGCGACTGAGTTCGATGCCGGTGAATTGCGAGGCCGCGCGCGGGTCGACCAGCGTGAGCGCGATCGCGCCGGCCAGCCAGCCGAGCGTGAGCAGGCCGAGCATCGTTCCGGCGTTTTCGCGCGCCGGCGGGATCCGTATGATGGCGATCGCGCACAGCACGGGGGCCGCTACCGCGACGGCGGCGGGGTCGCCGAACAGTCCGGTGCCGACGCTGATCGCCGCGGCACTGATTGCGGTGGCCGCGAGCACGGCCGGCGGCGCCAACAGCGGCCGTCGCATGCGAACACGATAGAGGGCGACGGCGGCGAGCGGCGCGCCCAGCACGATCGCGGTCGCGAAACCGAGCGCGGCGTCGACTGCGAGATTGCCGGTGATGCCGCCGCCGAACAGGTCGGAGACGCCGGCCGCCCAGTTGGAGAGGCTCTGCGAGGGCGCGCTGTAGAAGCTCCAGCCGTCGCCGGGAAACACCCAGGATACGTAAGTGAAGGCGCCAACCGAGAATACGGTGGGAAAGACCAGCACGAGTACGACGTTGAATGCGGAATTCGCCACCAGTCCCGGCCGCACGGCGAAAATCAGAAAAGGCACGGCGGCGCAAGCGAAGGCCGCGCCCATCGGGTGCGAGAAGGCGAGACCGAGCAGTGCGAGGCTCACCACCATCACTTCCGGTGCGGCGCCGCGTTCGCGCAGGTCGAACAGCGCATTGCCG
>Ga0180222_1002639_pt1 | contig 13838 bp, 12 predicted proteins | sample eDN5th37CKraftOP_FD_151336 | JGI IMG/M metagenome (GOLD analysis project Ga0180222, IMG submission 151336) | Enriched Organic Plus compost microbial communities from Emeryville, California, USA - eDNA 5th pass 37_C Kraft OP (version 2) (version 2) ... | reverse complement strand
ACCAGGCGAGGCCGAGCCTGCCGACATTGCCCTTGTCGATATCGGTCAGGCGCGAAAAATGGCTGCCCTGCACGTCGCCGCCGCGATAGGGCCAGTCGTCGCCCGCGCCCGCGTCGCCCGCCTGCCCCCCGCCCGCCAGCGAGCAGCCGCAGAGGGCGGCGGGGGCCAGCAGGAGGGTCATTATCCTTTTAAAATGAAACGCCTTCTTCACAGCGGCCACGCCGCCTTGTGCCGGATCATCACCTCGCGCAGGGAAACGGGCTGGCGGCCGGTGATGCGTTCCACCGCATCGGACAACCGGTTGAAATAGCCCTCGCGGATCGACTGGCCGAACGTCACCATGTCGTCGCTCGACCACGGGATCGGCCCGTCGGGCACGATGTCGGACGCATGGCGCGGCACGCCGAGCGAATCGAAATAGGCGATCATCCCCTCATCATCGACCTGCTCGACGGTGATCGGCTTGCCGGACAGCTCCGTCACCATCGCCATCGCTTCGGGGATGGAGATCAGTTCCGGCCCGGTCAGCGTATAGGCTGTGTTGCCGTGCCCGTCCTGCGTCAGCACGCCCACCGCCGTCGCGACGCAATCGTCGCGGCTGACGAAGCCGACCTTGCCGTCGCCGCAATTGTCGGGCTTATGCCCCATCTGGATCGCCGGGATCGCCATGGCGAGCGCGATCGCCTCGGCATATTGGCTGTCGCGCAGATGCGTCCATTCCGCGCCCGACGCCTCGATGATCTCCTCGGTCGCGCGATGGTCGTGCTTGACGATGGCGGGGTTGCCCGGCTCGTCGGCGGCGATCAGCGAGGTGTAGACGATGTGGCGCACACCCTGCGCCACCGCCGCCTCCACCGCGTTGCGATGCTGGCCGACGCGCGATCCGACCCGCGCGGTGCTGATGAGCAGCATGCGCTCCCCGCCTTCCATCGCGGCAGCGAGGGTGGCGGGATCGTCGAAATCGGCGGCGCGCACCTGTGCCCCGCGCTCGGCGAAGGCGTTCAATTTCGCGGGCGTGCGCGACAGGAAGATCAGGTCCTGCGGGGCGCACCGCTCCAGCAGCAATTCGGCGGCGGCGCGGCCGAACGAACCCGACGCGCCTGTTACGATGATCTTTCCCATGCCATCCTCTCGTCAAATGTCCCCGGCCCTTGCATCGCCGGCTTGCCGAAAATAATAACGACTGTTACTATTGCGTCAATAGACACCCTGTCGGAAGAGGATAAGAAGTGACCCTGCCCATCGAAGACCGTCTCGCCCTGCAAGACCTGATCGCCGCCTATAGCTGGGCGCTGGATACCGGCGACGTGGAGGGGCTGGTCGCCTGTTTCACGCCCGACGCCCGCATGGTCGAGGAAGTGTTCGAGGACCCGGATATCTGGGAAGGGCATGAGGGCATTCGCGGCATCGCCGAACATTATCGCAACGCGGCGGGCTTCCCCGGCCGCCAGCATCATGTGACGCAGATCCAGTTCATGCCGCAGCCGGACGGCAGCTGCAAGATGCGCAGCTTCGCCTTCGTCACCGAATGCGAGGGCGAGCCGCCCTATCTGCTGCGCTTCACCGGCTGGTATGACGACCATGCGGTGAAGGGCGAGGACGGCCAGTGGCGCTTCCACCGCCGCACCGTGCGCCTGTGGGACGGCGAGGTGCTGAAGAACTTCCCCGGCCGCGGCCAATGGGTGCCGCGCAAGCGCCCGGAGTCGCTGATCATCAAGCGGTGAAAAAGACAGGGCCGCCGGATCGTGGGATCGGGCGGCCTTTTCTTTGGGTCATCAATCCTCCCCTCTCCTTCAGGGGAGGGGACCGAGGGGTAGGGTGGCGCCGCTGGACGCAAATGCCGGATTTCGAAGCGAGACCCCGCCCCAACCCCTCCCCTGAAGGAGAGGGACTTGATGCTGGCTTCCTGCCTAATTTGTCACCAAAAAACGCGGCGGCAACCCCTTCATCCCCGCCTGGTCAGCACCCAGCTCATCGCCGGTTCGACGGCACCCCGTCCCTTCTCCGCGCCGCAGCGTTCCACGCCACCGATCGCCAATTCGGCAAAGGCTTCCGGCCAGCGGCTGCCCGCGATGCCCGCCACAGTGGCGATCGCCGCCGCGCCGGGCTGGCAGTCCGGGGTGATGCCGCCATCGGCGCGATGCTGGATGAGCGCGATGGGGCGATAGCCCGCCTCGCGCGCGACCTCGCCCAGCAGCAGCTGGTCGCTGTGCCGGGTGACGCCGTAGAGCGCCGCCGGTTGCCCGGTCAGCAGCGCGCGCATGAAACGGATCCGGTCCCCCTCCAGCGCGATCGCGCGCCCTTCCAGCCGCGCGGCATGGGCGGCGAAACGGCGGCCCGCCGCCAGCGAGGGGTCATGGAGCAGCACCGTCCCCGCCGCCGCCCGCGCCGGGACGGAAAGACCCGCGCCCGCCAGCAGCGGCAGCGCCGCTGCGCCAGCCGCGCCCATCACGAAAGTGCGCCGGGAAATCGCGGTCATTGCGCGCCTCCGTTATCCTGGGCATTGCCCTTGGAAAGATAGTCCGCGATCTGCTGGAGATCGGCGTCGCTCACCTCGCCGCGCGGGACGGCGGGCATGTTGCCGATGCCCATGCGCGCGGCCTGAATGACCAGTTCGGGCGTCAGGTCGGTGCGCTTTTCCAGCAGCGGCTCGTCGCTGCGGCGGGCGAGCAGGCCCGTGCCCATGCCGCCGGGGCCATGGCACATCGCGCATTTGGCGAGGAACAGCTTCTCGCCCGGCCCGGCATTGGGGCGGGAGGAGACGGTTTCCGGCGCGGGCGGCGGCGGAGGGCCTTCCCGCTTCGGCGCCGCGGGCGCATCGCCCTTGCCGCCCGAACAGGCCGCCAGCGCCATCGCCGCGCCCAGCGCCAGGGAGAGGAAAAGCCGGTGCGTCATGCCGCGCGCTCCTTCGCATAGCGGCCGGGCCAGATGCCGCTCTTGCCCGGCGCCAATATGCCGTCCGGGTCCAGCGCGTTCTTCACCTGCTCGTTGAGGCGGCGCAGCGCATGGCCGTTGAAATCATAGGTCGCCTCGACCGCGTCCATATAATCGAGATGGGTGCGATACTCGCCATAGCCCTGCGCCTTCGCATCGGCGATCAGCGTGCGGATGAACGGATCGACGCGCCGCATCATTTCCGGGTCGTCCTTGTCGAGCAGGATCGCGTTGACATTGATGAGGTGCCGCTCGCCGAAGGCGAAGCTGGCCTGATAATCCATCCCATATTCCTTGTAGCGGTCATAGGTGCGCCTGAACTGCGCCATCGCGGCGGAACCGGATTGCGGCAGCACCGGCGAAAAGCCGATATGCCCGCCGCGCCCGCCATGCCAATTGGCGTTCTGCATCGGGAAGGTCAGCGGCGTGCCGGTCCAGCCGGTCGCCTCCAGCGGCTCGCCGCGCTTCCATGTGGTCGGCACGACGCTCATCGGCTTCAGCCGGTTCATCGCCTCCTCAAGGATCGCATAGGCGGCCTTGTTCACCGATTCCCGCCCGTAGAGGCGCAGGCTCACGCCCCACCAGCCGACGTTGAACTTCTTGCGGATCGCAGCGATCACATCGTCGGAGAGGGCGCCGGGCTTGTCCGTCCACTGGTCGCGCGTCGTCACCACGGCGGCGGCGCGCAGCCAGTTGCCGATGGTGGGCGACTGCTGCAACAGCCCCTCGCGCCGCAGCGGCGCGATCGCGTCGATCAGCGGGCCGAGATCCTCCGGCTTGTCGAATTCCAGGTCCATGCCCATCAGCGATTCCGGCTCCGGCATCAGCCACAGGCCCATCTTGGTGACGATGCCGAAATTGGACTGGACGAACAGCTGGTCCCAGCACGGGCCGAAGCCGTAGCGGTAAAGCTGCCATGTCGGCGAATTGCTGAGCGCGCCCATGCCGGTGCGCACGACCATGGCGTCGGGCATCACCACCTCCATGCCGCAGATGCGGGAGGTGTGCTCGCCATAGGGGGTATAGCCGACGCCGCGATCGAGCGCGTTGCCGACCACCGACCCCCAGCTGTTGCCCGGCACCGACAGCCAGTGCTTCATCCCCTTCGACTTCAGGAAATCATAGAGATCGTAGAAGCTGACGCCCGGTTCCAGCAGCACGGTGCCGTTGTCCTCGTCATATTCGATCTTCTGCATGCGCGAGAGGTCGAGGATGACCGACCCCGCCAGCACGGGCGCGGAGCCGCCATAGCCCAGATTCTTGCCCCGGCTGATCGGCCAGAGCGGCACCTTGTTCTCGCGCGCGATGCGCACGATGCCCTGAATCTCCTCGACCGTCGCGGGCGCGACTGCCCCTGCGGGATGATGGCTTTCGTCGCGGACGGCGAACTTGTCCTGATAGCTCGCCTGATCCTCTTCGGTGAAAAACACGTTCTGCGCGCCGAGCAGGCTTTCGAAGCCCCGGCGGGCGGCGGCCAGCGCGGCGGCGGCAATGGGGGAAGGGGTGGTTTCTGTTGCCATGTCTCACATCTTCGTCAAAGGGCGCCGCCCGCGCTCCAGCGGGTGCGGGCCGGGGGCCGCGTGGCCCCGTCCATGCGGATGACCTCACCGTTCAGCATCGGGCTGCGGATAATCGTCAGCGCGAGGTCCGCGAATTCCTCCGGCCTGCCCGGACGACGCGGAAACTCCACGGTTTCGAGCAGTTCGTCGACCAGCGCCGGGGGGATGGTGGCGGTCAGCGGCGTTTCGAAAAAGCCGGGCGCTATCGCCATGCAGCGGATGGCGTGGCGGGAAAGGTCGCGCGCCCAGACGAGCGTGAGCGCCGCCAGCGCCGCCTTGGAGGCCGCATAGGGCCCCATGCCCTCCTGCCCCTCGAACGAGGCGATGGAGACGGCGTTGAGGATGATGCCGCGCTCGCCATCCGGCCCGTCGGGTGCGTTCGCCATCATGCGATGGGCGGCGAGGCGCGTCACATTGACCGCGCCCAGCAGGTTGACGTCGATCACATGGCGAAAGGCGGCCATGTCGCCCGGCCCCTCCGGCGTGGCGATGGGTTCGATGCCACCGATCCCGGCGCAATTGACGCAGATGTCGATGCCGCCCAGCGCGGCGGTAGCACTGTCGATCGCGGCCTCGACCTCGGCATCCCGCGTGATGTCGCAGGGGAGGGAGAGCAGGCCCTCATGGCGCGCGCGCTGGCGATCCAGCACCGCGACCCGCGCGCCCGCAGCGGCGAGCGCCAGCGCCACCGCCTCGCCCAGGCCGGATGCACCGCCCGTGATTATCGCCCTCTTGCCCCTCGGTTCCATCGCACCTCTGCCGCGCCGCGCATTGCGGCCGCCTGATTTTATTAACGATCGTTATAGTTCCATCGGCGGAGAGCTTTGTCAAGGGCATGGGAAAAAGGAAAAAGCCCGTGGCGGGACCATGGGCTTGATCGGAAGCGGACCCAGGAAAACCGTTCGGACCGGGCCTGTCGAAGGGTTGCCTTTCTCTTGGAGCAAAGAAGGACAGGGCTTCGACAAGCTCAGCCCGAACGGAGTGAGAATCTGCTTCCCCTGTTAAATTCGCGGTCCGCGCGGAACGGAATCGTCAGGGAAAGCCTCAGCCCGCCCGTGCGAAATCGTCCAGCAGCGCCGCGCCCGCGCTCGCCCTGCGCGCTTCCAGCGCCGCCCGCGCGGGCAGGGTGCGGAGCCAATAGCGCCCGCGCGCCGCCAGCCGCTCGCGCACCGGATCGCCCGCCGGGTCGCCCGACAGCCCCGCCAGCCGCAGCGCGACCCAGCCGGTGGCGGCGAGCGAGGCCAGTTGCAGATAGGCATAGGCGCCCGCCTCCGCATCGGCGGGCGCGGCCTCCTTCATCCAGCCCGACACGCGCAGCAATTCGGCGACCGCCTCCTCCAGCGACGCGGCGGAAGCGGCGTCGGGCGAGGCGGCGATGTCCGCGCGCGCGGCGCGAACGAAGGCGTCGAGCGCGCCCGTCTCGTCGCGCAGCAGGCGGCGGTACAGCAGGTCCTGCGCCTGCATCCCGCTCGTCCCTTCATAGATGGACAGCACGCGGGCATCACGCAGATGCTGCTCCGCCGCCCATTCGCGGGTATAGCCCGCGCCGCCCAGCACCTGAATCGCCTCACTGGCGGAGGCGAAGGCAGCCTCGGCGGCGAAATTCTTGGTGATCGGCAGCAGCCAGCCGAGCAGCGCGCCGGCCTCCGCCCGCGCCGCCGCATCCTCCTCCCGGTCGGCCAGATCGGTCAGCAGCGACACCAGCAGCGTCAGCCCGCGCACCACCTCGCCCCGCGCGGCCAGCTCCATCAGCTGGCGCCGCACATCGGCATGATGGTCGATCGTCACCGGCGGCTGGTCGGGCCTGCCGCCCTGCCTGCGCTCGGCCGCATAGCCCCAGGCGAGATCGCTCGCCGCATTGGCCAGCGCCGCGCCCTGACTGCCCACCGAGATGCGCATGCGAATGATCATCGTGAACAGCTGCGGCAGGCCGCGATGCAGCGTGCCGATCAGCTGCGCCCGCGCCTCCTCGAAACCGAGGCAGCAGGTGGGCGAGGCGTGCAGGCCCAGCTTCTCCTCGATCCGGCGCACGACGACGCCGTTGGGCTGACCATCGATGGCGGACGGCACGAGGAACAGGCTGAGCCCCCGCGTCCCCGGCGGGGCGTCGGGCGTGCGGGCGAGCAGCATATGGCCGATCCGGCCGGTCAGGTCCTGATCGCCGAAGGTAATCCACATCTTCTCGCCGGTGACGCGCCACCAGCCGTCCTCGCCCGGCCGGGCGACGGTGCGGATGCGCGCGACGTCGGACCCGGCGTCGGCCTCCGAAATGCAGATGGTCGCGCCCCATTGGCCGGAGACGATCGGCGCCAGCCATTCCGCCTTCATCGCCTCGTCGGCATGATCCTCCAGCAGCCGCGCGGCGCAGCGCGAGGACGTCGCCAGCATGCCGAAGGCAGGCGAAGCGCGGTTGAACAGCTCCTCGCAGGCGCTGTGCAGCACCAGCGGCAGGCCCGCGCCGCCGAATTCGGCAGGCGCGTTGAGCGTCGGCCAGCCGCCCTCGACAAAAGCGTCCCACACCGCCTTGTGCCCCGGCGCGGTGCGTACCCGGCCCTCTTCCATCCGGCACCCGGCGGCATCGGCGGCGCGGCCGAATGGCTCGATCACCTCCTGCGCGAAGACGCCTGCGGCGGAGAGGATTTCGCCGACCGTCGCCTCGTCCAGCCCGGCATCCGGCATCAGTTCATTCAGCCGATCCCAGCCGGGAAGCGCCGCCAGATGCGCGCCGATCGACTCCACCGCATTATCGAAACCCAACGGTCCTGCTCCTGCTCTGCTTCCAGGGACGAAGCCCCGCCTTCGCATGACGAAGACGGGGCCTGTCGATCCGGTGAGGCGGACGCGCCCGCGCCGCGCCTTACGCCTTCTGCTTGGTCTTGTCGTAGGCGCCAAGACCGGGCTTGTAGCTCTTGTCGTCGATGAACTGCTTGATGCCTTCCTTGCGGCCCTCATTGTCGAAGCTGTTGGCCGCTTCCTGCGCGCGGACGAGGAAATCCTCGGCATTGTCGTAGGTCATTTCGCGCACGCGGCGGATGGCGTCCTTGGTGGCCTTCAGCGCGACCGGGTTCTTGGTCAGCAGCACCTTCGCCACCTCGGTCACGCGATCCTTCAGCCTGTCGAGCGGCAGCGCCTCGTTGACGAAGCCCCATTCGGCGGCTTTCCTGCCGTCGACATTCTCGCCCATCAGCGAATGATACATGGCGTTGCGGAAGTTGGTCAGCTCGGTCGCCACCTTGGCCGCACCGCCGCCGGGCAGGATGCCCCAGTTGATTTCGCTGAGGCCGAATTGCGCCTCTTCCGCCGCGAAAGCGAGGTCGCAGGCGAACAGTGGGCCATAGCCGCCGCCGAAGCACCAGCCGTTGACCATCGCGATGGTCGGCTTCTGGTACCAGCGCAGGCGGCGCCACCAGCCATAGCTTTCCCGCTGCGCGCCGCGCGTGCCCTTGAGGCCCTGCGCCTCGGTCTCGCGGAAATATTCCTTGAGGTCCATGCCCGCCGTCCACGCGGTGCCCTCGCCGGTCAGCACCAGCACGCCGACATCCTCGCGAAACTCCAGCTCGTCGAGCACGCGCATCATCTGGCGGTTGAGGCGCGGCGACATGCAGTTGCGCTTGTCGGGGCGGTTCAGGCTCACCCATGCGACACCGTCTTCCACGGTATAGGCGACGGTTTCGATTTCGACGGGATCGACACCGTCCACATGCAGAAATTGGGTCATGCAAATTGTCCTTTTTGAACCGTTCGCCCTGGGCTCGTCGAAAGGCTGCCCTTCTTTTCAAAGAAGAACAGGGCTTCGACAGGCTCAGCCCGAACGGGGAGGTAATGGAAAAATCAGATTGGATAGTGGCCCGGCTCGGTCTCCATCGTGATCCAGCGCAGTTCGGTGAAGCTCTCGATCCCGGCCTTGCCGCCGAACTTGCCGTAGCCGGATGCCTTGACGCCGCCGAAGGGCATCTGCGCCTCGTCATGCACGGTCGGGCCGTTGATGTGGCAGATGCCGGACTGGATCTGCCGCGCGACGCGCAGGCCGCGCGCGGTGTCGCGGGTGAAGACCGAGGCGGAAAGGCCATATTCGGTGTCGTTGGCCAGCTCGATCGCATGCGCCTCGTCCCGCGCGCGCACCACCGCGACCACCGGGCCGAAGCTTTCCTCGCGGAACAGCTTCATGTCGGGCGTGACCTTGTCGACCACATGGGCGGGCATCAGCACGCCGTTCGCCTCGCCCCCATTGGCGAGCACCGCACCGGACGCCACCGCATCCTCGACCAGCCCCTGCACATGGCCGACGGTCTTGAGATCGACCACCGCGCCCAGCGGCGTCTTGCCCTCGCGCGGGTCGCCCACCGCCATGGTCGCGACCTTGGCGCGGAACTTCTCGACAAAGGCGTCGGCGACCGCATCGACGACGATGATGCGCTCGGTCGACATGCAGATCTGGCCCTGGTTCATGAACGCGCCGAACGCCGCCGCCTTCACCGCCTCGTCGAGATCGGCGTCGTCCAGCACGATCAGCGGCGCCTTGCCGCCCAGCTCCAGCACCACCGGCTTCAGATTCTCGGCGCAGCGCTTCGCGATGATCCGGCCCACGGCGGTCGATCCGGTGAAGTTGACCCGGCGCACCGCCTTATGGTCGATCATCGCGCCGACCACCTCGCCCGCATCCTGCGGCGCATTGGTGATCAGGTTGACGATGCCGCCGCCGAAACCGGCCTCGACGAAGGCCTCGACGATGAGGCCATGGGTGCGCGGGCATTGCTCCGACGCCTTCAGCACCACGGTGTTGCCGCAGGCGAGCGGCACCGCGATCGCGCGGGTCGCGAGGATGATCGGCGCGTTCCACGGCGCCATCGACAGCACCACGCCCGCCGGCTCGCGGATCGCCATGGCGAGGCAGCCCGGCTTGTCGGACGGGATCACCTCGCCGCCTATCTGGGTGGTGAGGCCGGCCGCCTCGCGCACCATGGAGCTGGACAGCATCAGGTTGAAGCGCGCCCAGCCCTCGGTCGCGCCGATTTCCTCCATCATCGCGTCGATGAACGCATCGGCCTTCGCATCGAGCGCGTCGGCCGCCTTCATCAGCAGCGCGCGGCGGGCATTGGGCCCCTGCGTCGCCCAGCCGGGGAAGGCGGCCTGCGCGGCATCGACCGCCGCCACCGCATCGGCCACGCTCGCCGCGACGGCGCGGGTGGCGACCGCGCCCGTCACCGGGTTCACCCGCTCGAAATGCGCGCCCGACTCGCGCGCTTCGCCGCCGATGGAAAGAGAAATACTGATACCAGACATTGCCAATCTCCCGATTATTGTTATGATACATAACTATCAAGCCGACGCGTTGCAATATGAAATTGATCGGCCCGTCAGCGACGGATATGGGAGATGACGATGGACACACCCGCCTCTTCGGCCCCGCTGGCCGATCCCATGGCGCATCGGCTGGGCTATTTGCTGCGCCGCGCCTCCTCGACGATGATGGCCGATCTGGGCGGCGCGCTGACGCCGTTCGGGGTCAGCCCGGTCGAGGCGACGGTGCTGGCGGTGATCGGCGCCAATCCCGGCTGCACGCAAAGCGACATCGCCCGGCTGCTCGGCATCAAGCGCGCCAATATGGTGCCGATCATCGCGCGCCTAGGCGCCGAGGGGCTGGTGGAAAAGACGCCGATGAACGGCCGCTCCAGTGCGCTGCGGCTGACCGCCGCCGGGGAAAGCAGCCACCGCGCGGTCGAAGAGACGATGGACCGGCACGAGGCCCGGTTCGAGGCGATGCTGGCCGGGCACGACATCGCCGAACTGCGCGCGACGCTGATGCTGATCATCCAGCCGCAGGAAGACTAACGTCCGGGCCGCTATCCGTGCGGCGGGTGATCGCGCAGGCGCACCTGCGGCATCATCAGCGCGATGGCGAAGCCCGTGCCCACCACCAGCAACGCCAGCGTGAAACCGTGGGTGACGGCGGCGGCGACGATATCCTGCACCGGCGCGGGCAGCACCAGCGCGCCGCCGTTCCCGCCCTCCGCCGCCACGGCCTGCAACTGGTCGAGGCTGGCGCCGGGCATCACCTGCGCCAGCCCGGTGCTGAGCCGGTTGGTCAGCGCCGTGCCGAACAGCGCGACGCCGATGGTCGAGCCGATCTGGCGGAAGAACTGGCTGGAGCTGGTCGCCACGCCCAGCACCTCGCGCGGCACCGCATTCTGCACCGCGAGGTTGAACAGGCTCTGCCCCGGCCCCAGGCCAATGCCCAGCACCAGCATGCGCAGCGACAGATCGACCCCGCCGGTGGACGCATCCATCCGGCTGAGCAGCCAGATGCCGATGAAGGTCAGCGCCATGCCCGACAGGATGACCGGCTTGTAGATGCCGGTCTTGCTCACCATCCGCCCCGCGAGCGAGGAGCTGACGATCAGGCCGATCATCAGCGGCAGGGTCGCAAGGCCGCTGGTGGTGGCTGGAACGCCTTGCCCCAGCTGCATGAACAGCGGCAGGAAGGCGATCGTGCTCATGAACGCCATGGCGAGGAAGAAGCTGGCGAAATTGGCGGTGGTGAAGGTGCGATTGCGGAACAGGCTGAGCGGCAATATCGGATCCGCCGCGAACCGCTCCGCGACGATGTAGAGCACGAGGCCGGCGGCGGCGGCGCCGAACAGCGACAGGATCAGCGGCGAATCCCAGGCATGGTCATGCCCGCCGAAGGTCAGCGCCAGCAGCAGCGGCACCACCGCCGCGACGATCAGCACCGCGCCGATGAGGTCGATCCTGCCCTTCGCCTGATGCGCCAGATGCGGCATCCTGGTCAGCACCAGGAACAGCGAGACGAGGCTGAGCGGCAGGTTCACGTAGAACACCCAGCGCCAGCCCGCCACCACATGCCCGGCGATCTCCACCGTGCCATGGTCGGTGAAGAAGCCGCCGATCACCGGGCCGATGGCGCTCGCCAGCGCGAACACCGATCCGAACAGCCCGCCCAGCTTCGCCCGCTCGCGCGGGGAATAGACGTCGCCGATGATCGCGAAGGCGGTGGTGAACAGGCCACCGCCGCCCACCCCCTGTATCGCGCGGAAGAGGATGAGCTGCGTCATCCCGTCGCCCACCACGGGCAGCGAGCCGAACTCGCCGGAAAGGCCGGAAAGCCACGAGCCGATAAGGAAGATCGCGATGCTGGCGAGCAGCATCGGCCTGCGCCCGTAAAGGTCGCCCAGCTTGCCCCAGATCGGCACCGACACGGTGGAGGTGAGCAGATAGGCGGTCGTCACCCAGGAATAGAAGGCCAGCCCGTGCAGATCGGCGATGATGCGCGGCATCGCGGTGGCGACGATCGTGTTGTCGAGCGCGGACAGCAGGAAGACGATCAGCACGGCGGCCATCGTGATCCTGCGCTCGGCGGGGGTGAAGCGGGGTGCGTCCATGGAAATACTCGCGGGGCCTCCGAAGGGAGCGGACGTTCTTTCCGTCCGGAGGAAGTCTGTCAAGCGGAGGACGCGGCGCGGCGGGCGGCTCGCCTGCGCCCCGACCTGCCTCAGCCCCGCTTTTCCGGCCGCTTGCCCCTTTTGCGGGCAGGCGGCGGCGCGTTCCCCTCGTCGCTGCCCTTGCGGCGCTCGAACATGCTGACGCGTTGGTGGTTGGCATGGTCGCGCAGCAGGAACTCGGCGCGGAACGCATCCCGGTTGCGGATCGCCTCGACGACCGCATGATGGCAGCCATGGGCGCGGTGCAGCAGGTCGAAGGCGCGCCTCAGGCCGATGCGGTCGAACACGATCACCGACGGCGCGACGAACGGCACGACGTTCAGCCGCTCAATGAACTGGGCGAGCATCGGGATGCCGCACGCCTCCACGATGATGCGATGGAACCGGGCGTTCATCAGCCCATATTGATGCTCGTCCTCCAGATCGAGATGGCGCTTTTCGAACAGCCTGTCGCCCTCGGCAAGGCAGTCGTCCAGCGCCGCCAGCACCTCCGGGTCGGCGCCCTGCTCGGCCAGCTTGCGCGCGGCCCATCCTTCCAGCAGCGCGCGCAGGTCGAGCGCGTTGAAGATCTCCTTGTCGCTGAACCGGGCGACCGCGAAACCGCGCTTGCCCACCGGCGTCAGGAAGCCTTCCGACGCCAGCCGGGGCAGCAGGGTGCGGATGGGCGTGCGCGACACGCCCAGCCGTTCCGACAGCCCGATCTCGGTCACCCGCTCTCCGGGGGCCAGTTCCTCGCGGAGGATCATCTCCTTGAGGATGTTTTCCAGCGATCCGTTGTTCATCCCGCGCAGATGGACAGGCTCGGCCCGGCGAAGTCAATGCTCAATGCGCGCGCCCGTCAGGCCGGGACGCGGGGCGGAGAGGCCGGGCGGGCGGACTGCGGGCGATAGCCCTCGCGGACATGCGCCTCCACCGGGCTGGGGGCGATGCGCGCGCGCACTATCGCCTGCCGGTGCCGCTCGACCAGCGGACGGCGCGTTCCGCCGTCCGGCTCGCCCCAGATCACCTCGACCTCGCCGCCCGTCTGCGCATGGCGCTCGTCGATCAGCGCCAGCGAAATCCAGCGGCGCAGGTTGGAGCTGTAGACCACATAGGTGGAAAAGCCGATCCGCTCGCCGTCGCGCATCACCGCGTCGAACGGGAAGGTCGCATAATAGGCCGCCGGGGCCTCCATGAACTTGCACCGCGCGTCGCCCTCCTCGAATTGCGAGCGGAAGATGGCGACGACATCCTCGATGTCCCAGACCAGCGTGACCTTGCGCAGCCGGGGTTCGTCCCGCCGGGCGAGCAGCGCGTCGCGGCCGACGAACTCATGGTCGAAATCCACGAAGTCATAGCCGCAGTCCCACGGGGTGACGTAATAGTCCTCGATCCTGTCCGAAACGTAGCTGCCGCCTAGCGACGCATTGCCCTCGAACGAGGCGGCGGGCAGCCATTCGCGATAGCCGGCGAGCTTCGGGTCGTTGTAGATGGCGGGCAGGACGGAGGCGAACCAGCCCGATTCCGTGCTCGCGGTCGAATAGGCGCGGCCGCCGCCCTGCACCAGGCCGAGGTCGCGCCCCGCCTCCAGTATCGCGGCGCGGACTTCCTCCGCCTCCGGCGCTGGGCCCCAGAGTTCGAGGCCGGGCGCGGCCGCCATACCGTGCTTGAGCGCGCGCACGCGGCGTCCGGCGATGGTGATCTGCCCCATGGAAAAGAAGCGGATGTCGTCGATCGGCCCGCCGTTCAGCTTTTCCAGTAGCGCCCAGGCGTTCGGCCCCTGCACCTCGAAGCGGTAGCTGCGGCGGCCGCGCCCATTGTCGAGGCTGCGCTCGTCGCGCTCCACCACCACGTCATAGCCCCAGTTCAGCGCGTTATATTGGATCCAGTTCGGCACATGCGGACG
>Ga0180222_1002637_pt1 | contig 13849 bp, 10 predicted proteins | sample eDN5th37CKraftOP_FD_151336 | JGI IMG/M metagenome (GOLD analysis project Ga0180222, IMG submission 151336) | Enriched Organic Plus compost microbial communities from Emeryville, California, USA - eDNA 5th pass 37_C Kraft OP (version 2) (version 2) ... | reverse complement strand
CGATGGCGCGGTGCAGCGGCCGGCCGGTCCGGCGGTCCCAGAGGAGCGTGGTCTCGCGCTGGTTGGTGATGCCGATGGCGGCGATGTCGCCGGCATGCAGCCCGGCCTTCTCCACCGCCGCCCGCGCCACCCCCGCAACGCTGACCCAAAGATCCGAAGCGTCGTGCTCGACCCAGCCGGAAGACGGGAAATGCTGCGGGAATTCGTGCTGGGCGCTTGCCACCGCGCGCAGCCCCGCATCGAACAGGATCGCGCGCGAGGACGTGGTGCCCTGATCTATGGCAAGAATGTGGGTCATCGGCGGCCTGCTGGCTTCGGGGTGATGCGCAGGCTGCACCGCGGCAAACAGGCGGTCAAGAGCGGCTTTCGTTTCCGGGCGGGGCGCCGGCGATCCGAACATCCGCGACGGCTCCCGGCCCGGCAGGGAACGCTTGCGCGCGGGGGCGGATCGCTTACAGTGATCGCGGTCCAGCCGATGGAGAGCGCCCTTGGCCCTCAGCATACGCCAGAGCGAAATCCTTGAACTCGCCCGCGCCGAGGGGCGGGTTCTGGTCGAGGACCTGGCGCAGCGTTTCGACGTGACCTTGCAGACGATCCGCCGCGACCTGGGCGAAATGGCGGGCGCCGGGCTTCTGGACCGGGTGCATGGCGGCGCGGTGCCGCGCGCCGGCGCGGTGAACCTGGGCTATGAGGCGCGGCGGCGCATGAATGCCGCGGCCAAGGCCGCCATCGGCGCCGCCTGCGCGGCGGAAATTCCCGACAATTGCAGCCTGATCCTGAATCTGGGCACCACGACCGAGGCGGTGGCCCGGGCGCTGATCCACCATTCCAACATCACCGTCGTCACCAACAACATGAACGTCGCCAATATCCTGCTGGCCAATCCGGGCTGCGAGATCATGGTGGCGGGCGGCGCGCTGCGGCGTTCGGACGGCGGGCTGGTGGGCGAGCTGACCACCCAGTTCTTCGAGCAGTTCAAGGTCGATTACGCGGTGATCGGCACCTCGGCGCTGGACCATGACGGCGACCTGCTGGATTTCGACCTGGCCGAGGTCCGGGTCAGCCGCGCCATCCTGCGCCAGTCGCGCCGGGCCTTCCTGGTCACCGACCATTCCAAGCTGGGCCGCCCCGCCCCGGCCCGCATCGCCAGCCTGTCCGAGCTGGACACGATCTTCACCGACCGGCCGCTGCCCGAGGACCTGACCCGGCGCTGCGCCGAATGGGGCACCGCAGTGCGGGTCTGCCCGCCGGCCGGCGGCTAGGCTTCAGGTCACCGCCGCGCGCAGGGCGAAGCGCGGGTCCCGCCAGCTTTCGCCGCGCAGGACCTCCTCGAGCAGTTCGGCCGCGCGCAGCACGTCGACATGGCGCAGGTAAAGCGGCGCGAAGCCGAAGCGCAGCGTCGAGGGCGCGCGGAAATCCCCGATCACTCCGCGCGCGATCAGCGCCTGCATCACCGGCCAGGCGTGGTCGTGGCGGAAGGCGACCTGGCTGCCGCGGCGGGCGCCGTCGCGCGGGCTTTCCAGCGCCAGCCCCAGCCCGGCGCAGCGCGCCTCGACCAGCCGGATGAACAGGTCGGTCAGGGCCAGGCTTTTCGCCCGCAGCGCCGCCATGTCCACCCCGTCCCAGATCGCCAGCGCGCCCTTCAGCGCCCGCATCGACAGGATCGGCTGGGTGCCACATTGAAAGCGGCGGATGCCGGGATCGCCCTCGTAGCCGGTCTCGAAGGCAAAGGGCCGGGCATGGCCCCACCAGCCGCTGAGCGGCTGGCGCGCCTGCCCCTGATGCCGGCGCGCGACATAGACGAAGGCGGGCGAGCCCGGCCCGCCGTTCAGGTATTTGTAGGTGCAGCCGACCGCGAAATCCGCCCCGGCCGCGTCCAGCTCGACCGGCAGGGCCCCGGCCGAATGGCACAGGTCCCAGACGGCGACGGCCCCCGCCGCCTGGATGCGGGCGGTCAGCGCGGCCATGTCGCGCAATGGGCCGGTCTTGTAGTTCACATGGTTGACCAGCACGGCGGCGACATCGGCGTCCAGCATGTCCTCGATGGTCGCGCCGTCCACGCCCTCCAGCCGCAACTGCGCGCCGGGCAGGGTCGAGACCACGCCCTCGGCGATATAGAGATCGGTCGGGAAGCTGCCGCTTTCCGCGACGATGGTGCGGCGCCCCGGCCGCAGGCCCATGGCGGCATGCAGCGCCTTGTAGATGTTGACCGAAGTGGTGTCCGCCACCACCACCTGCCCCGGCGCCGCGCCGACCAGCCCGCCGATGCGGTCGCCCAGCTCGATGGGCAGATCGAACCAGCCGGCGCCGTTCCAGCTGCGGATCAGCCCGCCCGCCCATTCGTCGCGGGCGGCGCGCAGCAGTTCCTCTTGCGCGGCGCGGGTCGGGACGCCCAGCGAATTGCCGTCCAGATAGATCTCGTCCGGGGACAGGATGAAGGCGTCGCGCAGATGGCGCAGCGGGTCCTGCGCGTCCATCGCCTCGATCGCGGCACGGTCGGGAAGGGTCATGGTCCGTCCTTGGCTGTTCATTCCGGCGCCGGGCCGGTCGAGTTGCGGATGATCAGCTCATGCGGGCCGACGCGCTGCAATTCCTTCAGCGGCCGGCCCTCCAGCAGGCCGGCCAGGCAATCGGCCAGCGGCTCCCAGCTGTCGCGCAGCGGCGCCTTGGTCACGCTGAGCGCCGGGAAGAAGGCCGAGGCCCGCAGCGCCGGCATGTGGTCGTCATGCGCCATGACCGAGACATCGCCGGGGATCGACAGCTCCAGCGCCTCCAGCGCCTTGTAGACCCCCTTGGCGATATGGACATGGCTGCAGATGATCGCGGTGGGCCGCGGGCCGCCCAGGCGGAACATCTCGACGGTCGAGATCAGCCCCAGCGCCTCGGTCATCTCGCCGTGGCGGGTCAGCGCCGGGTCGAAGGCGATGCCGGCCTCGTCCAGCGCCCGGCGATAGCCGCGCATCCGGGCCGAGGCGAAGCTGAGCCCCTGCCGGCCGTTGATCAGCGCGATGCGCCGGTGGCCCAGCCCGGTCAGGTGGCTGGCCATCTGGTGCAGGATGCCCTCGTTCTCGATGTCGAAATAGGCGTGGTCGGGCGCGGGTCCGATGCGGCCATGCACGACGAAGGGGATGTCGTTCTGGCGCAGGAAGGCCGCGCGCGGGTCGTCGTCCAAGGGGCTGAACAGCACGAAACCGTCCAGCATGCCGTTGCCGATCAGGCGCTGATAGACCTCGACGATCGGCGCGTCCTGCCGCGCGACATGCAGCACGAACTGCATGCCGCGGCCCGAGAACTGCGCCGACAGCCCGGCGACGCCCTCGATGAACAGCCCGTCCTGGGCCAGATTGGTCGATTGCGGCACCACCAGCGCCACCATGCCCGAGCGCCCGGTGACCAGCTTGCGCGCCGAGATATTGGCCTGATAGTTCAGCGAACGCGCCACGGCCTTGACCCGCTTGCGCGTCATCTCGTTCACGTCGGAATGATCGTTCAGCGCCCGGCTGGTCTGGGTGATCGACAGCCCGGCGGCGCGCGCGACATCCTTCAGCGTGGCCAATTCCCTAGCTCCTCCGGAAAGCCCGGGCCGCAGTCCTGCCGCCCCCGCAATGTCTAGAGCATCCGCCCGCACCGGTCCATAGCGGCGGCCCGGCCCGCCGGCGCGGGCAGGGGGTCAATAGCGCAGCCGGGCGTAATAGGAATGTTCGGCCTCGGCCCGGGCCTGACCCAGCGTGACGATGCCGCGCGCCCCGAGCAGCGGCAGAAGCCGCAGGAAGACCTGGGCGGTCACCAGCGCGTCGCCGGCGGCGTTGTGGCGGTGGGTGATCTCGACCCCCAGCCGCGCCGCGATGGCCTCGAGCGAATGCGAGGGCTCGTGCGGCTGGGCAATGCTGGCCAGAAGCAGCGTGTCCAGCACCGGCTGGTCGAAGCGCAGCCCGGTCGCGGCCTCCTTCATTTGCAGGAAGCGCATGTCGAATGCGACGTTATGGCCGACCAGCACCGTGTCCGAGGCATAGGCGTGGAAAGCCGGCAGCACCTCGGCGATCCGGGGCTGGCCCCGCACCATCTCGGGGCGGATGCCGTGATAGGGGATCGACTCGGGCGGGATCTCGCGGCCCGGATCGACCAACTGGTCGAAACGCTCGCCCCCCAGAAGCTTGCCGTTCAGGATGCGCACCGCGCCGATCTGGATGATCTCGTCGCCCTGGCCCGGGTTCAGCCCGGTCGTCTCGGTGTCGAAGACGGTATAGGCCAGCCGCTCCAGCGGCTGGTCGTCCAGAGAGCGGCTGGAATCGCTGGCCGCGAACAGGTCGAAATCATAGAATTCCGGCCGCGCCTCCAGCGCCGCGGCCTCGGGTCCGGCCTCGGCGGTGGGCAGCAGGAAACGAAGGAAGGACAGGCCCGCCGGGCGGTCCTGCTCCAGCCACAACTCGCCGCCGTGCCGCTCGGCGATGTCGCGGGTGACGGCCTGCGCGCAGCCGCTGGCACCGGCGGGCGGCGCGGCCGGATCAAGCGGCCAGACCAGATCCAGATGCGCCCAGCCCGGCGTCGCGGCAGGCGCAAGGCGCAGCGTCAGGGACGGCATGCCCTGCGGCCCCGACAGCGATTCCGCCAGCGCGCCAAGCGCCTGGATCAGCGAAAAGCTGTCCAGCCGCAGCCAGAGTTCCCCGTCGGCATTCTCGACCTTGGCCACCCGCCCGGTCTGCGCCAGCACATGCTGGGCCGCCGCCGCCAGCAGGTCGTCGCCCAGCATCTCCTGCAGGGGCCAGCGGGTCAGGATTTCTTGCGAGGCATCCGCCGTCATCGCCGCCAGCCGCTGACCCATGGCCGCCACCTCGTCGCGGACGATGGCATGGAAACCGTCGCGCTCGGCCGGCTCCAGGTCGGGATAGTCCAGCATGTCCAGCGCCGCCTGCATGTTGGCCAGCGAGGCGCGGCTGGCCTCGGTCAGCTCGGTCAGGCTGCGGTCGCGGCGGGACTGGGCGGCGTAGTCGCGGGTGATGTCGTCCAGCAGCAGCACATAGCCGCTGATCGCATCGGGTGCGCCGCCTTGCGGACGCACCGGGGCCAGCACCACATGCAGCAGGCTGCCCGAGGGCGTGGTGGTGACGAATTGCGCCGAAACCGCCATGTCGCCGCGGGCGATATGCCGGTCCACCGTCTCGCGCGCATGGTCGATCAGCGCCCGGTCGATCACCGCGTGGATCGAGCGTCCCAGCCCGATCAGCTCGGCCCCGCCGGCGATGGGCTGGCCGCCCGAGACGCGATGAAACAGGCCGCGGGCATGGTCGTTGTAAAGCAGGATGCGGCCGTCGAGATTGCAGACGACGACGCTTTGGCGCAGCTCGGCCATCAGCGCGCCAAGCTGGTCGCGTTCCTGCGCCACCTTCTGCTGCGCCTCGGCCACCAGCCGGGCCATGTCGGTCCGCAGGGTCTGGCGCTGGCCGGCCAAGCGGTTCACCGCCTCGGCCAGCGCGGCGGGGGCACCGGGGGCATCGGCCTGAAGCAGCGGGGCATCGGCATTGTCGGCCAGCAGCCGCGCCGCATCGGCCAGCCGCGCCGGGGCCCGCACATGGCGGGCATGCAGCCGCACGGCCAGCCAGCCGGCCAGCGCCGCGCCGGCCAGCCACCAGCCGAACAGGATCGCGCCGCTGCCATGCAGCGCCGGGGCAAGCGCCGCCCCAAGCCCGGCGCGCTGATCCGGCGGCAACGCTGCCCCGAACAGCACCGCGCCGGCCAGCGCCCAAAGCACCAGGGCCAGTCCCGGCGCGGCGACAAGCAACAGGCGGCGCAGGCCGGGCTTCATGCCAGCATCTCGCGGATGCGGACGATCAGATCGCGGGTCGAGAAGGGCTTTGTCACATAGGCGTCGGCGCCCGCGCCCATGCCGCGGGCGATGTCGGTGTCGCGGCCCTTGGCGGTCAGCATCATGATGCGGATGCCGGAGAGGTCGGGATCGGCGCGCACCGCCTCGCAGACCTCGAATCCGGTCATGCCCGGCATGGCTGCGTCCAGCAGCACCAGCCGGGGCCGCTCGCCGCGGATCATCGCCAGCGCCTGCGTGCCGTCGGGGGCCACCAGCACCTCGTAACCCTCGCGCTTCAGCATGAAGGACAGCGACACGACGATGTTCGGCTCGTCATCCGCGATCAGCACCCTATCCGTCATCGGACCCTCCCTTGCTGTGAAGCGGCAGGCTGAAGGCGAAGCACGCGCCCTGCCCCGGCTGGCTGTCCAGCCACATCCTGCCCCCCAGATTAACCACGATCTGCCGGCTGATCGGAAGCCCGAGCCCGGTGCCGGGCGGGCGGTTTCCGGCCTCGCCGCCCTGGCGGAACTTGTCGAAGACGGCGGCCTGGTCCTCGGGCGCGACGCCGGGGCCGTTGTCGCGCACCGTGACCACCAGCTCGTCGCCGCGCTGGCGCAGCGCCACCTCGACCCGGCCGCGGCCCTCGGGGACGAATTTCGCGGCATTCGACAGCAGGTTGACCAGAACCTGCGTCACCCGGTCGGGATCGGCCAGCACCGCCGGCACCCGGTCGGGCAGGTCGGCCAGCACCTCGGCGCCGCGCTCGCGGAACAGCTCGGCGGTCGAGCGCAGGGCCGCCGCGACCAGCGCCTTCATGTCCACCTCGGTGTTGTGCCATTCCGCCATGCCGGATTCGATCTTGGCGAGGTCCAGCACCTGGTTGACCAGCCGGCTCAGCCTTTCGCTTTCCGACAGGATGATGTTCAGGAACTCCTCGCGCTCCTGCGGCTGGATGTCGGGCGTGTCCAGCATCAGCTCGGTCAGTGCCCGGATCGAGGTCAGCGGCGTGCGCAGCTCATGCGTGACCGAGGACATGAAGTCGTCCTTGAGCTGGTCGAGGCTTTTCAGCTTTTCATTGGCGGCGCGCAGTTCGACCGTGGCTTCCTCAAGCTCTCGGGCGTAGTTGCGCACCTGCGAGGCCTCGTCGATGATCTCCAGCACGTCGCCGACGCTCAGCGGCTCCTCCTGCGCCACCGATTCCACCATGACCCGGGCCGAGGCGGTGCCGATGGCGCCGGCGATCTGGCGCTCGATCCGATCGACCAGCCGGGCATCGGCGGTCAGGCTGTCCAGCGCGGTGCCGGTCTCGCGGGCGTGGTCGCGAAACAGCGCCTCGGCCCGCGCGGCGCCCAGAAAGCGGCCCGCCAGCCGGCGCAGATCCTCAAGCCGCGCCCGGCCGCGCCAGAACACCGGCTGCGCCTCTCCGCGCTCGAACACGTCGACGAACAGCAGCGCCTGGCTGGCCTCGCGCGCCGAGGCGCGGCCCATGAGCGACAGGCCGACGTAAAGCCCGATATTGACCGTCAGGCTCCAGAACAGCGAATGGGTCAGCTCGTCAAAGCCGGTCAGTCCGAACAGGCGCTGCGGCGCCAGGAAGGCCAGGCCGAAGGGACCGTCGAGGAAGCCCGCCCCGATCCAGCCCGAACGCGCCAGCGAGGGCAGCATCAGGGTATAGGCCCAGACCAGCGAGCCGCCGATCAGCCCGCCAAGCGCCCCGGCCCGCGTCGCACCCTGCCAATACATGCCGCCCAGCAGCGCCGGGGCGAATTGCGCCACCGCGGCAAAGCTGATCAGCCCGATCGAGACCAGCGCATAGGCCTCGCCCGCGATGCGGAAATACAGATAGCCCAGCAGCAGCACCAGAAGGATCGCGGCGCGGCGGATGTTCAGCAAAAGCCGGGTCAGGTCGCCGCCGGTGCGGGCAAAGCGGCCGCCGCGCAGCAGCGCCGGCATCACCAGATCGTTGCAGACCATGGTCGAGACGGCGACGGTCTCGACGATGATCATGCCGGTCGCCGCCGAAAGCCCGCCCAGATAGGCCAGCAGCGCCAGCCATTCCATGCCCTGCGACAGGGGCAGCGTCAGGACGTAGCTTTCCGCCCCCGCCCCGCCGTCGCCAAGGATCAGCATGCCGCCGATGGCGATGGGCAGCACGAAGATGTTGATCAGCAGCAGATAGGCCGGAAACAGCCACGAAGCGCGCAGGATGTGCCGCTCGTTCACGCATTCGACCACCATCATCTGGAACTGGCGCGGCAGCATCAGGACCGAGAGCATGGACAGAAGCGTCAGCGCGAACCATTGCGCGCCCTGGAAGCCCTCGAATCCCTCCCCGCCCAGGCGCAGGAGGCCGGCGATGTCGGGCTGGGCCTGCGCGCGCGCCCAGATGTCGCCCATGCCGCCGAAAAGCCCGTAGGTGACGAAGACGCCAACCGCCAGAAAGGCCGCAAGCTTGACCGCGGATTCAAAGGCGATGGCGGCGACCATGCCCTCGTGCCGCTCGGACAGGTCGAGGTGGCGGGTGCCGAAGACCACCGCGAAGCCGGCCAGCGACAGCGCCATGTAAAGCGTGCCGTCGCGCCACCAGGCGGCATCGGACTGGCCCAGGCCGCCGGTCAGCGCCTCGTAGCCGGCCGAGACCGCCTTCAGCTGCAAGGCGATATAGGGCAGGATGCCGACCACGGTAATCAGCGTCACCAGCGCCGCCAGCAGCGGGCTCTTGCCGTAGCGGCTGGCGATGAAATCCGCGATCGAGGTGATGCGGTAGCTGCGCGCGATCCGCACCATCTTGCGCAGCACCAGCCAGGCCAGCAGCATGGCCAGCATCGGCCCCAGATAGATCGGCAGGAACCACACCCCGCCCGAAGCCGCCCGGCCCACGCTGCCGAAATAGGTCCAGGCCGAGCAATAGACCCCCCAGGACAGCGCATAGACAAAGCTGCTGTCGATCAGCGAGCGCCCCTGATCGGCGCGGCGGTCGCCATGCGCCGCCACCGCCACCAGCAGCAGCAGATAGCCGAAGGAGACGGCAAGGACGAGGCCGGGCTGGATCATCCGTCCCGCTCCTTCTGCTTCTCCGGCTCCTTGCCGCCCCGCCCGCCGCGCGACGCGCTGACCCAGGCCAGCGCCGCGATCAGTCCCGCCCAGATCACGAACAGCGCCACCGGCAGAAGCGGCAGGCCAAGCACCGTCAGCGGCTGGTCCCAGATCAGCAGCAGCGGAAAGTTGAACAGCAGGAAACCGGCGCCGCACAGCGCCAGCAGCACCTGCGCCGGGGGTCCGTCGCGCCGCCTCATAGCAGGTCCAGCCGGTAATGCTGGCCCAGCCATTGCTTGAAGTCCCGCACGATGTTCAGTGAATCGCGCAGGGCCTGCCGGTCCAGCCGGCCCAGCTCGGCCGGGCGGATGCTGTTGTCGGGCGCCTGCCCGCGGGCGATCTGCGCCAGGTTGCTGTCCAGCTTCAGCGCCATCATGCAATGCAGCGCATCGGCCAGGTCGCGGGCCAGCCCGGCGTCGATGCGCCCCGCCGCGGACAGCGCCTGCAGCCGGGCGGCGGTGCCGGTCGCGGCCACGCCATGCTCCAGCGCCAGCGCCCGGGTGCCATGCACCACCGGAAAGATGCCCAGCTTCTTCAGGTCGATCTCGGCCGCTTCGGGCCCGCGCAGGCCCGGCAGGCGGCGCCACCAGCCGCCCTCGGCGCCGCTGTCGAACTGCCGGATCGCGGCGGCGAAGCGGGCGTGAAAGCTGTCGCTGCCGGTCAGCATGCGCCGCAACCGCTCGCGCAGCGCGGCCAGCAGGCTCTCGTCCCCGGCGACGACGGCGGCGTCGAGGAAGATGGCCAGGTTCATCGGCCCCTCGGGATCGCCGCCATGGATCCAGTCGCGCAGCGTGTCGCCGAAGCCCTGCACGTCCTGGCACCACAGCGGCCGGCTCAGCATGATGCCGCCCGGACAGGGCGGATAGCCGAAGGAGATCAGCGCCTCGGTGAAGGCCCGCGTCACGCGGTCGAGCCCGTCGAAGGCGAAACCCTCGCGCAGGATCAGCGCATTGTCCTGATCGGTGCGGATGATCTGTTCGGACCGGCCCTCGCTGCCCATGACGATCAGGCAGCTGTTCTCGCGCAGCGCCTGCGGCGCCAGCATCTGCCACAGCCGGCGAAAGATCTGCCGGTTCAGCCCGCCCACCAGCCCGGCGATGACCTCGATGCGGACGCCGTCGCCGTGCAGGACGCGGATCAGCGCCTCGACTTGGGCTGCGGGCCGGGCCAGTTCGGCCGGGCTGGTCGCCCGCGCGATCTCGGCCGAGACCAGATGAGACTGGTTGGCCAGGAAGCCCATCAGGTCCATCTGGCTGAGGATGCCGACCACCTCGTCGCCCTTGCGCACCAGCACGCGGTGGATGCGGTGCCGCAGCATCAGCATCATCGCGTCGTAAAGGTCGTCCTCGACCGAAACCGAGCGGGGGGTGAAGCTGGTGAAGTCGCGCACCTTCAGCGCCGCGGGCGGCGCATCGCGCAGGATCGCCTGCACGAGGTTCGTCGTGGTGAAGATGCCGAGCCTGTCGCCGTCGCGCACCAGCGCATCGGCAATGCCGCGCGCCGCCAGCTCGCCGCAGAGCGTGACCAGATCGGTATCCGCATCGACGAAATGCGGCTTGCGCAGGATGGCGTCGCGCACCCGCGCGGTGACCAGCGTCACCATCTCGCGCTGCTCGTGGCGCAGCGGAGCGTCGGCCCCCGTCACCGCCCGCCCTCCTGCGCGCCGGATGCGGACCAAACCTTGCCGTCAGAGGAATCACGCATGGCCCCCTGCCCCTCCCAACCCTGTAACCGCGCCGTGCCAGGCCCTTGCGGGCGCTGCCCGGCGCCAACCGGCGTTCCTCCTGCTCGCGTTCCATTGATAGGCCCAAGCGCGGGGCCTTCACAACACCCGGCGCATGACGAGAGGTGATGTGAACCGATGCGGTGGATGCCCCCACCCGACGGCATCTTGTATGCCATGATGGTTTGCAGCGCTACTGGCGGAGCAACCCGCCTGCGTGGTGGCCATGGAAGCCTGCGCCGCGTCGCGTCACTGGGGCCGCGTTGCGCAATCCCACGGTCACGAAATACGTCTGGTGCTGCTGTGTATGTGAAGCCGTTCGTAAAGCGCCAGAAGCATGGCCGGGCTGATGCTGAGGCCATTGCGGAGGCAGCCCTGCGCCCGGCCATGCGGTTCGTGGCGGTCAAGAGTGCCGACACACAGGGTCGCGCGTCGTCCATCGGGCTTGAACCGATGGCGCCCTGATGGACGACCGTTTCGGACGCATCAACGCCTGGTCCGGCAGCGCAAGCAACTCATCAACGCCCTCCGCGGGCATCTGGCCCAGTTCGGACTGGTGGCGCCGAAGGGGCCGGCGAGCCTGAAGGTCTTGGAGAACGCGCTGGCAGATCCGGCCAGAGATGTACCAGGCCCTGTCCGGGGAGATGGGCGCGATCTAGGTCGTGTTGACAAAAGGGCTTCCTCTGGTCGGCGACCTATGATTCAAGCTCATTACGACCCTGGAACTGAACCATGGTCCCGTAACTCACCAAAATCAGCCTCCGGCAAGCCCGGTGCGGTTCAATGCGGGCGACCGGCGCCGGTTCTGCTTGCGAAAAAGCCCTTGTTTCCGCGATGCCCGATCCATATACGGGGCGACGGAGACGTGGCCGAGTGGTCGAAGGCACACCCCTGCTAAGGGTGCAGGCGGGAAACCGCCTCGAGGGTTCGAATCCCTTCGTCTCCGCCACTGCCATTTGAAATATCTATGTAATTTCTAAATTTTGGCGACTTACCCGCCTTCGTGCCCGCCTTTATATTTTCGGTTGGCTGCTACGGATTGCGGCTGTGGGGGTGTAACGTGACACGAATTTTTGCACGGCGTGACAGCAAGATTTGCAGCAAGCGAGTTTCGCGAAACGCCCACCTTAAACGCCCCGTTCACGCCGGCATCATTGGCTCGGGCAGTGGGTCGCCTGTGATCGGCCAGGACTCGATCTGAACCACCCCGCCGAGACCGGTGCAGGCGTGATCGCGGACCAACTGCCAGGCCGTCTCGACCAGCGCAAGCATCTCTGCATTCCAGGCCGGATCGTCATCGATGCGCCACCCTGTCAGCGCCATGCGGATCATCTGCGCCAGCGCATTATTGGTTCGGTTGCCGGGCGCGGGATAGACCGCCCCGCGCAGGTGCAGCCCATCGGCGTAGATCGACACCAGCGCTGCTCGTTCGGTAGCGGCACGCACCAGCAGCGGCGCTGGCAGCAGGAAGATGCCAAAGCCCTCGATCTCGGGCCGAGCCCACCGCTACGGCCCGGACGATCGGCAACCGGCAAATGTCGCACTGGCCCCTCTTCGAGGTCCGGCCCAGCCCATCCTTGCCGCCGCTGGAATGTTGTCGCGTCGTGAGCCCGACCCAGACAGCGAAGTCCCGCCCTTTGGAGAAGGTTTCCATCGGCGGCGCAGAGGCGGTGATCGCTGCGGCTGTCACCGTGCCCACTCCTGGGATCGTCATCAGTCGCCGTGCCGTGTCGTCTGCGCTCGCGCGCCTGCGAAGCTGAGCGTCAAGGCCCGTGATCTTCCAGCCAACCCGGCGATCTGGTGCAGCAGGAAGCGCGCCAGATCGCGCACCGCCGCTGGCAGCATGCCATCATCTCCGTCGATGATCGCCGCGAGACGCCCGACATGCGCTGGACCGGTGGGGCAACTATGCCCTGTTTGCCAGATGCGCGCGCAGGGCGTTGATCGTCTGCGGGGTCTGGCGAACCAGAAGGCCCCGGGCTCGGTAGGCCATCGCCGTGGCCTGTTGGACCTCGCTCTTCACGGCCACGAACCGCATGGTCGGGCGCGCAGCCGCTTCCGCGATCGCCTCGGCATCGGCCATGTCGTTCTTCTGCCACTTCACGAACGGCTTCACATAGGCCGGCGGGACCAACCGCGCCTTGTGGCCAAGCCGCCGATTGCCCGGGCCCAATGAGGCGCACTGGCGCAAGCTTCCATCGCCACCACACAGGGCGCCTGCGCTGCCATGAACTTCAGCAACTGCACCCGCGACAGCTTGCGGCGGAACACCACTGACCCATCCGATCCAGCGCCGTGCGCCGGGGGCGTCCACCCCATCGATTACCGGGGCAGTTTGGGGCCGTCGCATATGCTACGCTGGAATGGATCGACAGATTCAACAATCGCCGTCTGCTCAAACTGATCGCGAATACCCCCGGCAGAAGCCGAGACCAACTTCTAAGTGGCTCTGGAACCTGAACCAAGGGCCGCGTAACCCGGCAAGGCTCAGCCCGCCTAGCATGGTCTATTTCTACGCCCGCCGCCGCGCAGGCGAGAATGCCGAAGCCTTCCTGAGCGACTTCGAGGAAATTCTAAAAGCCGACATCTCGGCTGCAATGCGCCGACCGGCCCTCACGTACGGGCGGCGCGCCATTGGTGTGGGGACGTTCGGTGCATGCCGAAAGCAAATCCAGAGAGATCTGGCCGCAATGGCTCCGAGAAGCTCCCGATGGTCTGTACCTCCGAACTCCATGCCATTGACGCCAAGATCCGGAACAACAGGGCCCCATCCAGAGAGGGCAGATCAGCGCGCGCTGCACTACACCATAAACCCGCGAACTTCCAGAGAACTGCCCCTCGCCCCAAGAGAGCTGTGGAGCTTCATATCAGCCGCTACAGGGCCTCATAGAATGCCGCAAGCGACGCTCCGTTGCTGCCTTTTGAGGTAGTTTCGCAACAATGTAGTAGGAGCAGTGTGCCATCTGGCGCACGCGCTAGGATCAATGCTTTCTAATCGCGAAGGGCACCGCATCGTGCTATACTATTGACAACATTGAAGCACTGATCCCGTCGCCCAGCGATACCGAAACAGGTAACTCCGCAAGGTCACAACCCTTAGGGTCAGGACTCATAGCCAATAGATGACGGTTGCCGCGAGGGCGATAGCGGAGAGGAAGACCTTCGGGCATCTGTCGTATCGGGTTGCCACGCGCCGCCAGTCCTTGAGGCGGCCGAACATGATC